>Ga0209989_100001_pt1 | contig 78307 bp, 62 predicted proteins | sample Antgeofumaro1A2B_FD_188083 | JGI IMG/M metagenome (GOLD analysis project Ga0209989, IMG submission 188083) | Geothermal fumarole subsurface microbial communities from Mt. Erebus, Antarctica - 1A2B (SPAdes) (version 2) | ecosystem: Environmental > Terrestrial > Volcanic > Fumaroles | place: Mt....
GGTGATTATGTCGTCGTCCTGGATCACGACGACACGCTATATGATGACGCATTAGCAGTGCTCGCTTGGTATATAATGGAGCATCCCTGGGTAGATCTCGTCTATAGCGACGAAGACAAGTCAGCGCAGGGGCGGCGCTTTTGTCCTTTCATCAAGCCGGAGTACAGTCCTGCCTTGTTGCAAAGCACGGGATATGTATGCCATGTTGTAGCCTGGGGGCGGTGGTTGTTGCAGCAGTGCGAGGTGTACAGCGACCCAACGGTCGAGGGGGCACAAGATTGGGATGTCGCGCTACGGGCACACGATGCAGGCGCCCGGGCGCTGCGCGTGCCGGAAGTGCTGTATACCTGGCATTGCGGGCCAGGCTCGACGGCGGGGACGCATGGGGCCAAGCCCTATGCATTACAAGGCCAGAAGAGGGCACTGGAGCGATCGCTCGAAAGACGCGGATTGGCCGGCCAGGTGACGGTGGAACCGCATCCGTATTTCGGGGCGCCCGACGGGCATTGGCTGGTGCGCGCCGACGCAGGGTGGGGCGAGGCCTACACGCTCCTGGTGGCGCCGGCAGCGGGAGCGGATGGGCGCTGGTTGGCCGAAGCCTTGCAGCGAGCCCAAACGCCCTGGGTGGCCTACTGGCCGCCCGGGGTGCAAGCGTGCAGCCCCGGCTGGATCGAGCACGGAGTGACGCAGTTGGTCGTCAATCGGCGTGCCGTGGTGGCATGTGGCCGCTTGGTAGATGCGCGTGGCCGGTTGCGAGAGGGGCAGTTAGCGTTCGGGCTCGACCAGGGGTTGGGCACCTGCGACTGGGACGACGACCCGTGCGAGATCGGGTATTTTGGCTTGAGCCTCAGTCCGCGCAATGTATCGGCGGTGTGGCACGCGCCGTGGGTGGCCAAGCGCGACCCGTTGTTGGAGCTGATCCGCCGTCATCCGCCGCGGGCGTGGCCTTTGTGGTTACCGGAACTGTGCCTGCGGCTGGCGCAAGCTGACAGGGAGATCGTGTACGCGCCGCACATGACCGGCTGGGTCCAAGCTGCTTGGCGTCCTCCCTCTGTGGCGGACGCCGACTGGCAGCGGTTGCGCCAGCTGGCAGGAGCCGTTTTTTTGCGGGATCCTTACTATCCCGCACCGCTGTCGCTGCGCCAACGGTACTGGCTGGAACCAGAGGACGACTGGCGCTGAGCGCAGCCTCGCGGCAGCGCGGCAACCACCGCAACGGGACTGACCGGCGCGCCGTCGCCGGCACCGACATGGACGGACAGGTGCAGCAATGAGCTACCAAGACGGTAGTTTCCCCAGCAGTTGGGTGGCGTGGCGTCGTGTCAAGCGGGCGTTAGGACGTCTGGCCCGTGGGCTAGGGATAGTGCGCAGCCCGGATGCCTACCGGCATTGGCGCACGAGGCGTATCCACGAGCGCCGGGCACTGTATGCGACCCCGGCCCAGGGACCGTATCTGTCCGTGCTGACGCCTGTATACTGCCCCGATGCGGCACATTTTTGGTCCTTGGGTCGGTCCTTGCTTGCGCAAGATTATCCTCATTGGGAATGGGTGCTCGTGGTCAACGGGAAGCAGCCGGCGGCGATTCGCTGGCTGATCGGGCGCTGGACAGCCGAGCGTCGCGTCCGCGTTGTTCAGCTCGCCCAAAACCACGGCATCGTCGGCGGACTACGCCGGGCACTGGCCGAAGCCCAGGGAGAGTACATCGTTCCCGTAGACCATGACGATCTCCTCGTCGGCGATGCCCTGCGTGTCCTGGCGCACGGCATCGCCGAAGCGGAGCGACCGGCAGTCGTCTATAGCGACGAAGACAAGTGGCACCGGCATCGGCCATGCTACCCGTTTTTCAAGCCTGCTTGGGATCCGGTACTGTTCCTCAATTGTTGTTATGTGGCGCATGCGACAGCCGTGCGGCGCGACCTGGCCAGGGAAGTCGAGGCCTACAGCGATGCCAGCGCCGAAGGCTGTCCGGATTGGGATCTGTATTGCCGACTCCTGGAAGCGGGGCAGACCCCGGTACACCTGCCCGAAATTCTGTACAGCTGGCGCATCCATGCCGGTTCCACGAGCACCTACGAAGCAGGCGCCAAACCGTACACGGTGGAAAGTCAGTATGCGGTGTTGTCGCGGCATGTCCGACGCCGCTTCAGAGGACATGCGCAGGTCGTGGCCAATCCGCTGTACGGTCACGCCGGCATGTGGTGCTTGAGCTTTGCGCAGCGAGCGGTCCGCTCCTGTGCTGTGTGTGTTCTGTGCGCGGGCGACGCCCCAGCGCTCCGCGACACGTTGGATATGCTGGCAAGGACGAGCGGCGCCCATCTGGACGTTTATCTCGCCGGGGCACTGCCTGTCGGCACGCCAGAATTGATCGAGGCCTATACGGGCGTCGGAGCGCTTGGCAACGTTCGCGAGGTGCAGGCACGAGGACTGTCCGAGGTTTTCCGGCTGGTTCTGCAAAAGAGCGGCACGAGCGGCTCAGTAGCGGTACTCCTGGCCGGCTTCGTGCCGGCGCAGCCTGGCTGGCTGCAGGAGGGGGCCGGACTTATGGAGGCTTTTCCCCAGGCGGTCGGCGTCTGCGGACGGGTGCTGGATGCCCAGGGGCACGTGCGCAGCGCGGGGCAGGTGTTGGGCTTCGGAGGACTGGCCGGCTCGCCGCTGGCAGATGGGCACTGGCCGCCTAGCGGGTATCATGGGCTGCTCTACTCGCAACATGCCGTCTCGACGCCGGGGCCGGAGTGGTTCCTGGTGCGGGGAAGTTTTCTGCAGCAGGCTTTGGCTCGGCTGGCCAGCGTGCGTACCGAACGCGCCCTGACCTGGTGGCTCGGTGCCCTGGCCTTGGAACAGGAGCGCTTTTTCGTTTACTCCCCGTTCCTGGTGGTGCGCCAGGTGGCGCCCGCGCCGACTTGGCAATCGGACTGGGAAGAGGAGGAATTTTTGCGCCACTATGGCTACCTTTTGGGAAAGGATCCATATTACGGCGCGCACCTGGATTTGGCCCCTGGAAACGGCTACTTATTGGCGCTACCCGGGAGTAGGGAGCGTATGCTGAGTCGCTTCGGCGCCAGGATCTTTCCGCAGCCCATTGCCTCAGCGCCGGGCACCCTGGAGGAGGAACACGACTCGAGACCACCCCAAGCCCGACCTCCGCCGCCAGGCGTCTTCCGGCGTGCTGAGCCTGCTAGGTGCGGCCGAGCTGGGATGCGAGTGAAGTAAGACACGGTGGGGCAGAGTACTAGCTGAGCGACCCGAAAGTGTGCAGGATGCGTCTAAACCTGCGCGACCGGGGTCGAGCCGGGTGACTTATGGATTATCCGACCTGGCGCAGGAGGCGTTTGAGAGAAAGGCAGGGGTGGTATCGGGCTGAGGCCGAGCGGGGGCTTTTTTCTCTGCTGACGCCGGTCTTCGATACGCCGCCCGAGTATTTGCGGCCGCTGGTGGCCAGCGTCCTGGCTCAGGACTATCCGCATTTCGAGTGGGTGGTCGTGGACAACGGGTGCAGGCGGCAGGCCACATGCGAGGTGCTGGAGGAGCTAGCAAGCCATCCCCAGGTGCGTCTGGTACGGTTGCCTACCAATCGTGGGATCATGGGCGGGATGCACGCCGCCTTGGAGCGCGCCTCAGGGCGCTATGTCGTTCCTGTGGATTCGGACGACCTATTGACGCCTGACGCCCTGCGCATTGTCGCTCACTTTCTCCAAAGGATGGGCTACCCAGCGGCGGTGTATTCGGACGAAGATAAGCTCGATGCCTGTGGCCGTCCGTGCCATCCTTATTGCAAGCCCGACTGGGATCCGGTACTTTTCACCAATTGTTGCTATGTGGCACATCTGTGTGCCATCGAGCGGCAGGCAGCGCAAGCGGCAGGCGCCTATCGCGACCCGGCCGCCGGGGGATGTCACGACTGGGATACTTTCTGGCGTCTGCACCGGGCAGGACACGCCATCGCGCATGTGCCGGAAATCCTTTATAGCTGGCGCATGCATCCGGCCTCCACGGCCAGCTGTGGCACACATCCTAAGCCGTACGCCTATCGGTCGCAGTACGCGGTCTTGCAAGACCATCTGCGAGCTCGAGGGCTAGCGGACCGGCTCGAAGTGGTATCCAATCCGCTGTATCACGACATCGGCATGTGGCGCGTGCGTAGGCGGTCGGATCGGCCCGCCGCCGCCGTGGAAGTATGGGTGCGCGCAACCTCCGATCTCGATCGGATAGCTAGGCTGGTGTCCCTTCTCGGGCGCTGCCAATATCCGATCGCCAGACTGACCTTGTGCGGCCCGCTAACGCGCACGGAGATGCAGGCGTGCACCCGGATGTGCCAGGATGGGGGCTGGCCGATTCGTACGGTGCCCACAGCGGCCGCGCTGCTGACGCGCGACCATGCGCCGCTCTTGGCCGACCTGCCTGCAGATGCCCTCGTGGCACTCGTGGAGTCGGACTGCACACCGGTAGCAGTGGATTGGCTCTGGGAGGCCGTGGGCCTTCTGGAGTTGTTCGAGGACGCGGACGTGGTAGGCGGTCACGTGACCGACGCCGCCGGGCGGACCCACTGGGGAGCCGGCTTTTTCGGCATAGACGGCCTGGTGGGGTCGCCCGATCAGGGACGGCACCGAGACGACTACGGATACTATGGGCTGCACATCTGTGGGCTGCACATCTGTCAACGAAGCGTGGATACTGTCCATCCTGGTTGTCTAGTGGGCCGGGCAGGCTTTTTGGCGGCAGCCTGTGAGGCGCTTCCGGCGGGCGCCTCCTATGAGCATATAGCCCTACACCTGGGAGCTACAGCCCGCAGACTCGGCCGGAGAGTGATTTATTCGCCGCACGTGCGCATCGTTCGGTCGGCACACGTCGCCGCTAGCGAGGGAGCATCGCAGGCGCGCCAGCCGGATGGCGGGCAGGGGGCAGTGGAACTGTGCCGCCGCGGCTATTGCGATGCTGCCACGTGGATCGAACTGGTACGTCAGGCACGGTGTCTGGCCGACACGCCGCCCTGGTATTATGCGCCTGTTTTCTGCCGACACGCCGAGCGGGGCTATTGGCTGGTCAGCCCCGACGAGCAGGAGGTGCACGAGATCCCGTATCTCAGCGCGGTAGTTCCGTCGGCGCCGGGCGCGGCGGCGTGAGCGTCTCCTCTTCGTTCAGCCGGTGACCGGTCAGATGGACGAACACATCTTCCAGCGTCGGCTCGACTTTGGTCAAACTGACGATGCGCGCTCCGGCATCGCTCAGTTTTTGCACCACGGATGCGATCGCCGTATCGTCCTGGAGTACCAGGCTCAATTCTCGGGCATGGTCCAGTTCTTTGTGGCCAATATGGCGCACGCCCGGCACTGCGGCCAGATCGGGCAGAGCTCCGTTGGCTGTCTCGACCTGGAGACGAAACAAGGGATGTCGGCGCAAGCGCTGCTTGAGGGCTGCCGGGGTGTCGCAGGCAACGATGCGCCCCCGGTCCACGATGGCCACACGGTCGCATAATTCGTCCGCTTCTTGCATGTAGTGGGTGGTCAAAAGGATGGTGCGCTCGGGATGCTCGCTCATCCACGAGCGGATAAACCGGCGCAGGGTGCGCGCCGCATGCACATCCAGGCCGAGCGTCGGCTCGTCGAGGAACAGAACCGCCGGATCGGTGACGAAGCCGCGGCAGAAATTCAGCCGCTGCCTGAGTCCGGTGGATAAATGGCTGATGCGCGTGTGCGCTCGGTCAGCGAGATCCACGGCGGCCAGCAGATGGTCAATACGCGCCAACGCTTCCCGACTCGGCACGCCGTACATACGCGCAAAAAGCCACAGCGTTTCCCGCACCGTCAGCAGACCATACCCGCAGCTTTCGCCTCCGGAAACCATGTTGATGCGCGGGCGGATCAAATGAGCCTGCGCAATCACATCGTATCCTTCGACCCAGGCCTGACCCCCGCTCGGCGCCAGCAAGGTGGTCAGGATTTTGATCAGCGTTGTCTTGCCGGCTCCGTTGGGGCCGAGCACACCGAAAAGCTCACCGCGCGGGATCTCCAGATAAATATCGTCCAGCGCGACCAACTCGGCGCCGGTGCCGTGCCGGCGTCGCTCCCGTCGCGGGATCCGATAGATGCGCCGTAACGCTCGGGTGCAAATGGCCAATGCACTCATATTGACTATTCTACCGGCGGCGGATAGAAGCAGCCGGCGCGTGGCCCACGCGTCCCTGATGGCTGGCGCCGATAAAACTGGATATGCTGGTCGAGTCAGCCGCACGCGATAGAAAAAAGCGCACAAGCAGCCGTAACGTGTAACGACGCCGAGCTTGTTTCAGCGCCTGCAACGGCCGGCACAGGAGGTAGATCGAATACACCTTGCAATCGTCCAGGCTGGATTGGATCGGCATGTGAGCCGCGTATTTTGCCCTTACAAACATGAGTCAAGCAAGGCTCAGTGCGCGTTGGGGAAAACGTAGTCCTTGTTGTGCTATCTGCTTCGCTTGGGGCGATCCCTTCGTAATCGCGACCGTTCCCCCTGGAACAAGCCAGTGAAAAGTGCCTTGTGTCAAGCGGTTCAGCGCAGGGGCCCTGGTGTTCAACCACCCCTTGAGCCATCGCAACTTGTTCAGGACTTCCTGGACATTTCCGGTCGAAGAAGCCGGATGGACTTCCACTCACACTGCGACATACTGGTCGCTGCCTTTTTGCAAGCCGATACAGTAGTCCCAGCGAGGTTGGTTAGGGTGACTACTTAGCAGAGCCGCATCTATATTTACGCTTCCTGCCAGCGTTCGCGGGTTCGGGCAACTGACCAGTCGGCGGTGGTTTGGTTGTAGGGCTTGCAACCCCGGATGGTAGTGATAGCAAACATCGGGTGTGCTATGCACGGCTTGTTGGAAAGTCACGGGGTTGCCTCAACGGATGCCTGGCCATCGCTGCTGACGACCTGGGCCACGACCTCATTGACTCGGCCGCTGAATTGGCTCAAGCCACCCCAGCCCGATTCCTCGAGTTTGGTCGAAGCGGGGTCCAGGCCCGAGATGTCCTGAGTGCATCCCTGGCGGTCGAAGTAGTAAACGCGGGCTTCCTTGCGGTAGACACACTCGGCTACGCGCTTCATCGGCTCTGTTTTAGAGACGTCAAAAAGCTCCAGGAGCCGCACGGGATCCGCTCGATGCTGCTGGATTGTGCGCAAAGCCCAGACGACGTCGAGCACGTGGGGCGAATGCGTCGAGATACACACACGATACCCACGCCACAATAGCTCCATCACCAAAAGCAAAACCACGGAGATGGCATTAGGATGTAACCCCATTTCCGGCTCTTCGATGAGCGTCCATTCCAGATTACCGCGGCGCTGTGTTTTTGCCGCAGGCAAGAGCCAATACAAACCCATCAAAAGCGGCACGAATTCGCGCTGTCCCCCCGACCAAGCCAGAAACGGGATAAGATTGCTCGACGTGTCGGATTGCAAGACCAGTCGTTTCTGCCTTCCGTGCCGGTCCACCATCAAACGAAAACCGCCGAAGACGTGCTCACCGAGCAAGTCCCTGTACTCTTTTTTCAGCCGATTGGTCTTCGGAAAAAGGTCGGCTGTGCGACTGAATTCTTGTTCCATGAGTAAGCGAAAAGTTTCGCTGAAGTCGCGTACGCAAAATGGGTCTTCGCTGGCGAAACTTTGAAACGGCCGGGGCCACCCGTTGGCCAGCGACAACACGCGCTGTGCCGGGATGTAAAAGACCCGTGGTTCCGAACGTCGTTTTCGGGGCGTCGCCAGTTCTTTCATTTCCACGGGCTGACCGTTGACGCTGATGCGGCTGGCCTGTTCGCCGGTTTGCCGCCACGCGCGTCCCATTCCTTCACCGAGATAGACGTCGAGAAAGTCCCGTATCTGGCGTTGCCAATCAATCCCGTGCTTGCGTAACGTCTCATGCACATAGCCGGTGTCCTCCACCAGCTTGAGAAATTGGAGGAAAATGCTTTTACCCGTGGCCTGCGGACCGACCAGGATCGTAAGGTCACCGAAGGTCACTTCCGCCTTGCGGATCGGGCCTATGTTTTCCATTTTCAACGAGGTGTTCGTCATAAAGTGTCTATTTGACCTCGCTTTGGTGCCTATGCAAGTACTCAGCAGCTCTCGGCTAATGTCGTCCGCACTAAGGCGTTAGGTCCGGGAAAAGTTTATGAGACAACCCAAAAGCTGGCATGCTAATAGTATAGTCGGCGCTGTTGCTTTGATGCGGAGTACACAGAAGCTCGCTGACAACCTAAGCCAAAGTCCTGCGCAGCGGGTTGCCGACCTTTCAGGGATTACAATGCAGTTAAAGCTAGCCGTCTTCGTTGCTGGGCGGTATGTGGGGCGCGAGCTGGCGTCGCGGCTAGCCGGCGTGGCAGCCGGGAGTTGACGGTAGGTGCAGGTCCCTCCCTTTGCCGGAGCGTGTCTTTTTTGCAAAATACATGATGAGCACGGACAGTCCCGTATGAGCGTGGGAGACAGGAGGTGCTTATGGCGCATATCGAGCGGAAGTCGGAGCTTCGCCGGCGGCGTAAGCGCAAGGAAAAATTGCACAAGCTCACAGAGCGACTGCGCAACGCTACCCATGTCGAAGAGGCACGGGCTGTGTTGGCGAAGATCCGGCGCATCAGCCCTTTATGGCAACCGCCGCCCGACCTCGAGTTGCCCGAGGGGCTTGTTTGACCGCAGATACGAGCCGGAGCCACCGCGACCTTGGGCGCTGCTCGGCGGCGTTTGCGCAGGGGAATCTGCCGTGATTGAGTTCAGTCATTTCGATGAATCCGGTGCCAGCCGCATGGTGGATACGAGTGCCAAGCAAGAGACCGAGCGCATGGCACGCGCCTCGGCGATCGTGCGCATGGCGCCGGAAGTGGGGGCGTCGGTACGCAATCGGCAGGTCACCAAGGGTAACGTCCTCGAAGTGGCGCGTTTGGCAGGCATCCTGGCTGCCAAAAAGACCGCCGACTTGATCCCGTTGTGCCACCCGATTCCTTTGACTTCGGTGGCCGTGGACTATCAGTGGCTGGACGAGTGCCGCTTGCGCATCGAAAGCCGGGTCCGCTGTATCGCCCGGACCGGTGTGGAAATGGAAGCACTGGTCGCCGTCGCCCTGGCCGCTCTAACCGTATACGACATGTGCAAGTCGGCGGACCGCACCATGACCATCGAATGCATCCAGCTCGAAGAAAAAGCCGGGGGACGCACCGGTCATTTCGTCCGTGCGTCGTAGGCAGACGGCTAGAGTTGACCTGGACGAGCTGCTTCGGGCCCTCGGTATCTCTGTACGGTCCGTGGGGCCGGGGCCATGTGCCTGTCGGCAGGTCCCCTTTGGCCTCGTGGGCGGCCAAGCTTGCGGCGTCGTAGCGGCAAGCCAATGTCGTGGATATTGTTCCTGCCATGCGTGGCCGAAAAAAACTGCCCCTGGAGACGCTGCAGCCCTACCTCCTGGATCCGCTGCCCGATCCGCCGCGACGGTGGACACAGGAGGATCTGTGCGCTTTGTTCGGGCGTCAGGCGCCTGTGGAGCTGGAGATCGGTTTCGGCAAGGGTTTTTTTCTGGTCTGTGCCGCGCAGGCCCGTCCCGAGGTGAATTATTTGGGCGTCGAGATAGACCGCGGGCTAGAGCTGTACGTCGCCGGACGAATCGCTAAGCGCGGTCTGCGCAACGTCAGGCTGATCCGCGCCGATGCGCGGGTTTTGGTGCGCGACTATTTGGCCGACGACGTGCTGGCGGCGATGCATGTGTACTTTCCGGATCCTTGGTGGAAAAAGCGGCACGCCAAACGGAGGCTGTTTTCGCCCGAGTTCGCGCGTCAATGCGCTCGCGTCTTGGTGCCCGGCGGTGCGCTCCATATCGCCTCGGACGTGGAGGACTATTTCGGCGCGGTGTGCCGGTACCTGCGTGACGCCGGCCTGGAGGAGCAGCCGCCGGTGGCCTGGCCAGAACAATGGAGCCAGCACGTGATCCCGGCGCCGGATATGCAGGGATACCTGAGCAACTTCGCCCGCAAGGCGGCTTTGGCCGGTCGGCCTGTGCGCCAGGCGCGCTTCGTCAAGCTGGGGAGCTAACGTGCCGCCGGGCGTACCGGGCTGCCGAGCGGTTCGCGCACTTGGGATAGCGTGCGGTTCCTGTCGTCGCGGCACCCGGGGGCAGGCACGTCGTGTGCGGCCAGCCGCCGGGCAGCGATCACATAAGCCTGATCGGCATAGGAAAGACGCACACGCAGGTCGCCGAAGCCGGCGGCACGTAGGTACTGGACCAGGATCGAGGCCGGCAGAAAGTGAAACCGGCCGCGGCGTGCTTCGCGTTTGAGCCAACGGCCGTAGCGCAGCATGGCCAGCGCATTGAGCAGCACCCGCATCGGTCGTCTGATGCGCCAGGCAGCAGGCAGCGAGCGCCAGAAGATGCGCCCGAAGCGCGGCTCGGGCACGTTGACGGAAAAGACGAACTGGCCGTGCGGTTTGAGCACCCGCGCCGCTTCCGCCAACAGACGCTTGTAGGCGCTATCGGTATATTGGCCGCGGGCATCGCGCGACTCGGCATAAGACAGGGCCAGCCCGGACACGATGCCGTCGAAGGTGCCGTCGGCAAATTGCGGCAGCCCGTCGCTGAAATTGTGACGGCAGAAAACGATCTGCCCGTCGGCAGGCGTCGGAGTCAGTTTGCGTCGTAACCGGGCGATGGCCTGCTCGTTGACGGCAGCACAATCCATACACACGATACGGGCTAGCTGCCCCTGGGTTTTGTACCAGAGCAGGGCGGTGAGCTGACCGCTACCGCAGCCTAAATCGAGCCAGGTTTCGCCCGCGTGCGGCTCCAGCCAGCGTGCTGTATCGCGCAGCAATTCCTGGTAAGGCAGTGCCAGGCACTGGTCCCAAAATGCTTGGGCGCAGCGATCGTCCAGCCAGTGGTTGACTTCGTCGCGCATCAACACGCTTCCTTGCCTCGGTCGGCGGTCGGTGAGCGGGACAGCGCGCGCAACTCGTCGGCGATGGCCCCGTGCAGCACTTCTTCCAGGAAGGCCAGAGCGCGTGCGACCACGGCGCCGTCCAGAACGCGATGATCGTAGACCACGCGCACGGCGAGCCGAGCGCCGCGCTGCAGCACGCCGTAAGTCAGCGTGGTCGTCAAGGGAGACAGGGGATGAAGCGATTCGGCTCCGAGAGCGGCATAGCTGGTGACGCCGAAGGTGCCCAGGCGTCGCGCACGTTTGCGGCCCGAGCCGTACAGTCCGATGCGCCACAAAGTGCGCCGCACCACAGCCGGCCAGCGACCGACGCGCAGTGCGCGACGAAACAGTCCAAAATGCTCCACAGGCTCGCTTTTGCACCGCCGCAAGTGCCTGTCCAGCACGGGTAGAGCTTGCCTGTCGGGCGCCCGTATGTGGGTGAAAAACACGCAGCGTTCGCCGGCATACTCGCGCTCGATGGCTACCGAGGCGATGCTGATCGGATGCTCGTACAGGTGCGGCCAAGGCCAGGGCAAGTACGTACGCCGCAGCTCGGGAAAAGCGTCGGCCACGAGCGCATAGGCTTTGGTAAAGATGGCACACCAGCCGGGACGTTCGGGCAGGGCCGCACGCAGGCGGTATACTTCTCTGAGCCGGAGCGTCTTTTGCACCGGCACAGTCGGTACCCGTTGGGCAAAGTGGAGCAGGTCACCGATGATCCGCCGGCTCGCCGAGAGTGCGATCCGACGTCCCGTGCGGGACTGGCTCGCTTCGTAACGCACAGACCGGTCCTCCTCCCAGGCTGCTATGTTCGCTCGTGCCCTTGGCAGCGGTACATAGGACGCGGAGTCTAACGAATAGTGCAGCCGGTGCAAGAGCAGTTGCTCGGCGATCCGGCCGGCTCTGCTTGGCGCCCGCGGCACCGTGTGCTCTAATTTCGTAAAAAAACTGAGCGTATCGCTCGAGACGCCCAGACCTGCGCTCGGGCGACCGAAAGACGCGGGAAGATAGCACAGCCACAGAGAGGGATTTAGGCATGAGTGGGCTCCAATTCGACAAATTGACGCCGCCGCGCCAAGGGCATCGGATCGAAATCAACGCTCGCGGCGAATGGCAAGTGCCCGACGATCCGATCGTGTGTCTGATCCGCGGCGATGGCATCGGCCGCGACGTCGGCGCGGTCCCGGGGATCACGACCTGCGCCGTGCGCGTTCTGGATGCCGCGGTGCAGCGCGCTTACGGCGGCAAAAAACGCATCGTCTGGTTCGACTTGTACGCCGGTGACGCCGCCCGCGAAGTCTACTACCCCCACGTCGGCGACGAGCAGGTGCATGCACTCAGCGAGGAAGATCAGCGGCGGCTCTATTTGCCGGACGATACGCTCAAGGCTTTCGAGTACTATCGCGTCGGGCTCAAAGGGCCGCTGACCACCCCCATCGGGGGCGGGTTCCGCAGCATCAACGTTTACCTGCGCATGCGCTTTGATCTGTATGCCTGCGTGCGCCCAGTACGCTATTTCCGCGGCGTGGACGCTCCCCTCAAGCGCGCCGACCGGGTCAATATGGTGATCTTCCGCGAGAATACGGAGGATGTCTATTGCGGCATCGAATTCAAAAGCGGCAGCGAGCAAGCCAGGCGGGTCATAGACTTCCTCAACCGTGAATTCGGCTACCAGATCCGTCCCAGTTCAGGCATTGGTATCAAACCCATCAGTCCGGAAGGGACCAAGCGGCTGGTGCGTATGGCCATCCGCTATGCCCTCGAACGCAAGCTCCCCAGCGTCACCCTGGTACACAAGGGCAACATCATGAAGTTCACCGAGGGAGCTTTCAAGGACTGGGGCTATGAAGTGGCTTTGAGCGAATTCCGGGACCGCGTCGTCACCGAGGAGGAACTGCAACGCGGTGCCGACGGTAGCGGCAAGCTGGTGGTCAAAGACCGCATCGCCGACAGCATGTTCCAGCAGATCCAGTTGCGGCCGGAAGAATACAGCGTCATCGCCACGCCCAATTTGAACGGGGACTACCTCTCGGATGCGGCGGCGGCACTGGTCGGGGGTATCGGTCTGGCTGCCGGAGCCAATATCGGCGACCAGGCCGCCATGTTCGAGGCAACCCACGGCACGGCACCCAAATACACCGGCAAAAACATGGCCAACCCAGGTGCCGTATTGCTCTCCGGGGCGCTTTTGCTGGAGCACCTCGGTTGGCACGAGGCAGCGGATCTGACCATGCGCGCTCTGGAAGCGACCTTCGCGGAGAGCGCCGACGTCGCGGCGCGCGGCCCGGGCGGCAAACTGTACGTGACCTACGATATTGCCCGACAGTTTCCAGGCTATGGGGCCGAGGCCGGGGCCAGCTCGAGTCAGTTCGCCGACCGCATCGTGTATCACCTGCAAAGGTTCTGAGACAGCAACGACTCCACAGGCGCGCTTGGGCGAAGGTCTGGGCGGCCTTGCGTTACGGGCCTGCCGGGACCGGTTCCCTTTCGGCCAGGGATTTGATCTGACTGGCAAGCCGCGCGCCGGGACTGCGCAGTTGTCCCGCCACGCGCATGGCCGGAGCCAGCACCAGCTGCACGACGCGGGCGATCGCTTCCTGCCGGGTCGGAAAGCGTTTGGCCTGCTCGAAGGGGACGATGGTTCCCTCGGCGACGGCTACTTTGGCCTTGATTTTGTCGGTTTTTTGTAGCCACTCGTCGAGGGTTTTGCTCAGTTCGGCGATGCTGTCCGAGCCCCACGCCACGGTCGTCGGACCGCGCAGATAAGGCTCCAAGCCGCCGAGGCCCAACTCCTGGAACACTTTGGCAGCCAGGGTGTTTTTGACCATGTGCAGTCGAACGTTCTTGCGCCGCAAGGCCAAACGCAGCCGCGTTTCTTCGGCCGCGGGTATGCCACTCATACTCAGAAGCACCATGTCCCGAACAGACTGGAAAGTCTGCTTCAAGGCGTCCATCTGCATGCGCTTGACTGGTTTGCTCATGGTCACCCTCGAACCCAAGCTGTCGTTGCCGGCTGTGCGCTAGAGGCAGCGCAAAGCTGCGCCAGCAAACCTATCTGCCGGGGCAGTCGGTCGCCCGGGCACTAAACAGCCACAGGGACGCCCGGCGACATGCTGGCCGATATAGTCGCCGAGCGGATGTAGTGCCCTTTGACAGCCGCCGGTCGTGCAGCGCGCACGGCATCCACGAAAGCTTGGATATTGTCCACCAGTTTTTGGTCGTCGAAACTCAGTTTGCCTACGGGGGCGTGGACATTGCCGGTGCTATCAGCACGGAACTCGACTTTGCCGGCCTTGAATTCGCGGACTGCCTGGGCGATGTCGCCGGTGATCACTGTACCTGCCTTGGGCGAAGGCATCAGACCGCGCGGGCCGAGTATTTTACCGAGTCGGCCGACGATACCCATCATATCGGGAGTAGCCAAGGCGACATCGAAGTCGGTCCACCCGGCTTGGATCTTTTTGGCGAGGTCCTCGCCGCCGACGAAATCGGCGCCCGCCTGCTTGGCCTTCTGGGCATTTTCTCCCTGAGCGAAAACCAACAGTCGTACTTCTTTGCCGATCCCGTGGGGCAAAGCCACGCTGCCCCGCACCATTTGGTCGGACTGCTTGGGGTCTATGCCCAGACGCATATGGATTTCGACGGTTTCATCGAAGCGGGCACGTTTGTGCTTTTTGAGGAAAGCGACCGCCTGGCGCACGTCTACGGTACCCATGCGAGCAATTTCCTCCCGCAAGGCGGCCAGCGTTTGCCGGCGCTTTTTGCCCAGGGGCGGCGATACGCCGGGCTTGCGCTTTTTCTTTTCGGGGATGGCTTCCGGCGCCGGCTTGGCAGCGGCTTGGTCGGGCTTGGTTTTGGCTGCCGGGGTTGTCTCTGGTGCTTTGGCCTCTTTGGCCTTGGGCTTGCCGACCTTGTCCGCTTTGGTCTGTTCCGGCTTATCCGCAAGTGGCTTGGTCTTTGCCGACTGGGCCTTTGCCGGTTTGTCCGCGGACGCAGCCGGCGGTTTGTTGGGTCCGGTGTCGCCGCCGGCGGGCGGTTCTTGTTTGGGTCCGCTGCTATCGGCAGTCGTTCTTTTGGCCATGGCGCAAGTCCTCGCTGGTATTATCGCAACTCGGCACCGAGATGCTTGCCGTGCGGTTGGACGAGTGCGACGCCACCGGCAAGCGGCGTGGCACGGCGGCGACCGCCCTTACGGCACGATCTTGATGCCCATGCTTTTGGCCGTCCCCTCGATGATCCGTATGGCATGGTCGAGGTCGCGGGCGTTCAAGTCGTTGAACTTTCTCTGGGCGATTTCCCGCACCTGACTGGCGGTCACGGTGAAGTTTTTGTATTTGCCGGAGGTTTTCTTTTCTTCGGGCGGGAGCAGTTCGCCCCCCTTTTTCTTTTCTACCGGGATGCCTGCGGCCTGCTTGAGCAACACTGCTGCCGGCGGGCTTTTGATGATGAATTCGAAAGACCGGTCGTTATACACGGTGATGACCACCGGCACTGTGACGCCGCGCATATCGCGCGTGCGCTCGTTGAATTGGGAGACGAAAAGGCCGATGTTGACCCCGTGCTGGCCCAGGGCTGGTCCGACCGGAGGGGCAGGCGTCGCCTGTCCGCCGGGTACTTGCAATTTGATTTGGGCTACGACTTGTTTCGGCATATCTTTTCGACCCTCTGCCTGTTGGCCCCTGCATACCGCGCGCCGACAAGGCACGTGCGTCGGCCAGGGGCGTCGTCAAGCGTCAGGCATGTTCCAGTTGCCAGTGTTCGATTTCCACGGGCACTTCGCGTCCGAGGAGCTTGAGCATGACGCGCACCAATCCTTTGGATTCTAGGACCTCGATGACTTCGCCTTCCATGCCTGCGAACATCCCTTCTTTGATTTTGACGCGCTCGCCGCGATCGAATTTGATGCGCGAGGCGGGCGCCGTCTGGGATACCACATCTGGGCGCTGGCCGAGCACGCGCTGCACTTCCGCTTCCGACAAAGGCGGAGGTGGCCGATTGCCCACAACTCCTACGAAGTCGCCCACCCCGGGCACCTCGCGGATCAAGGAGTGGATTTTATCGTTGAACTCCACTTCGACCATCAGGTATCCCGGGTAGAGTTTGTGCGTGCGCGTAACCTTTTTGCCGCGTACCACTTCGGTGACCCTTTCCACGGGGACGACGATTTGTCCGAAAAACGCCTCCAATCCCTCTTGGCGGATGCGCTTTTCTAGAGCTTCCTTGACCACGTCTTCGCGGTTGGCCTGGACGCGCAGGGCATACCATTTTTTGCCCGATGAGCTCGACGGCGCCGAGGCCGGCGCTGCCACTGCCTCGTTGTGTGTAGCGTTCTCGACATCCGCCATCGTTGCGTCCTCTACGGGGATAGGCCGCATGTCGCCGGCTTTAACGCGGCAATTGCACCACGCCGATCAGCTGCATGAACCACGCCCAGACGATATCCACCACGTACAAAAAAACGGTCAACAACAACACCGTCACCAAAACCACGATGGTATCCTGTTTGAGCGATTTGAGCGTCGGCCAGGAGACCTTGTTCATTTCTACTTCCGTGGCGATCAGGAAGTCGGCAAAGGTGGGATAATGCACGAGCCGGTAAGCGAACCACAAACCACCCAGACCTAAGACTACTGCCAGGGTCAACCGCGGCAGCCATAGGACGATGCATTCCCCCAGCCCGGGGATGACCGGCGCCCAGTATTCGGGATGCATCAGCCCAGGCCGTACCAAGTACAAATAGATCCCCGTGTACAGAAGCACCAGGACACCGAGGATGGTCAGTCGTCTGAGCTGCCGGCCCTGCCCGCGCTTGTAGGGAGCGTAGTCGAACCAGCCTTGCTGTTCGAATTGGACGAGCCATTTTTGGAATGTGGCTTCACGAAAACGGCGCGTCATGAAAAGGATCCAGCCCAGGTAGGCCCCCCACATGATCGGCCCGGCCCAGAAGGGCCCGAGTAGGCCCTCCAGGAAAGCCCCCAAAAGCCAACAGACCACAAAGCCGCCCAACCCGAAAACGCAGGCCCAAAACGTGCCCGAGCGGATGCCGTTTTGCCAGTGCCTGCCGACGACTTTTTTCCAGGCCCACACCAGGACCGTGGCTGCTGCACCGCCCGCCACCAGAAACAAAAACTGACTGAAAAATCCCGGCAACTGAACCGACTCGGCCAACAGCGGGGCCGCGTAAGTCAGCCACAGCCACGGGTAGGTGTAATAGATGGCGCCCAGCACCAGTAGGAACAGGGCACCGGAAAACAGGCTGGCTGTTCCCAATGCCCACTGCACGGGCGCTTCCTGAGTGGTTTTTTTACCCGCCTCGACTACGACTGCCATGGCTCAGTGCCTTGAAAAAACAAATGCTCGCCGGAGGTCGTTGCCACCTCGCGGCGTGTACCCAGGGACGCATCGAACCCGGTAAGCAGGGGCAGAGGGACTCGAACCCCCAGCCGCCGGTTTTGGAGACCGGTGCTCTACCAGTTGAGCTATGCCCCTGCACGCCGAACGTCTCAGTGCGCGTCAACGGCCGAGCTTACTTTTTTCGCGATTCTTTGTGCACCGTGTGTTTACGCTCTTTGGGGCAGTATTTGCGCAGCTCGAGCCGATCGGTGCCGCGCGTTTCTTTGTGGGTGCGATAATTGCGCTGACCGCAGGAGGTACACTCGAGCCAAACATATTCGCGCATGAGACTGCTCCTTGCAGACGCCGAAAGCGCTGCCTTGCAGGCCGATCCGGATCATTCCAGGATCTTGGTGACGACGCCTGAGCCGACGGTCTTGCCCCCTTCGCGGATGGCGAAGCGCAAACCCTCGTCCATGGCGATAGGGGAGTCGGGGAGCAGCTCGACGGTCAGTTGCACGTTGTCGCCGGGCATGCACATCTCCACCCCCTCGGGCAGGGTGATGGTGCCGGTCACGTCGGTGGTACGGAAGTAGAACTGGGGTCGGTACCCGCTGAAGAAGGGGGTATGCCGGCCGCCTTCTTCCTTGGTCAGGACATAGACATTGGCCTGGAATTTGGTGTGCGGGGTGATGGTACCCGGCTTGGCCAGTACCTGACCGCGTTCCAGTTCGTCCCGTTTGATACCGCGCAAAAGCACGCCCACGTTATCGCCGGCGCGGCCTTCGTCGAGCGTCTTGTTGAACATTTCGATACTCGTGGCCACAGTCCGCCGGCTCTCTTTGCGCAGGCCGACGATTTCCACTTCGTCCCCTGGACGGATGACGCCTCGCTCGATGCGCCCGGTACCGACCGTACCGCGCCCTTCGATCGAGAACACGTCCTCGATGCTCATGAGGAACGGCTTGTCCTCCTCGCGTACGGGATCGGGGATGAAGCTGTCCAGGGCGTCCATCAATTCGTCAATGCACTTGCAGGCGGCGTCGTCTTTGCCCCCCGAGAGCATGGCCGCCAGGGCATTGCCGCGGATGATGGGCGTCTTGTCCCCCGGAAATTCGTATTTGTTGAGCAACTCGCGGATTTCCAGTTCCACCAAGTCGAGCAATTCGGGGTCGTCCACGGTATCAATCTTGTTCAAAAAGACGACCACGTGGGGCACGTTGACCTGACGGGCCAGGAGCAAGTGTTCTCGGGTCTGGGGCATAGGGCCATCGTTGGCGGCGACGACCAAGATAGCCCCGTCCATCTGGGCTGCGCCGGTGATCATGTTCTTGATATAATCGGCGTGCCCCGGGCAATCTATGTGGGCATAGTGCCGTTTGGGTGTCTCGTATTCGACGTGGGCCACGGCGATGGTGACGGTCTTGAGTTCGTCACGCTCGGTACCGCCTTTGGCAATTTCCTTGTAGCTTTTGACGCGCACATCGGGACGCGGGAATTTGAGTGCCTGACGCGCGCAGATGGCTGCGGTCAAAGTAGTTTTCCCGTGGTCAATGTGACCGATGGTACCGACATTGACGTGCGGTTTGGTCCGTTCGAAAACTCCCTTAGCCATTGCTACTCCTGTCCTTTTGCCCTGTCGCGGGGCGGGCGGCAGAACGGGTCATACTCCCGCCCCTTGCCTAAGCCTTCGCGATGTTCGTTCCTCTGCCTAATTGTACACCTCGTGGGCGCAAGACCTTGAGTATCCCGGACAGCTGCGCCCGACCGTCCCCGGGACGCCGACACTCGCTGACAAAGCTGCTGATGGGGATTGAACCCATGACCTCTTCCTTACCAAGGAAGCGCTCTACCACTGAGCTACAGCAGCAACTGGGGCATCGCTGGCAAGGACACGGCACTGGCCGCGGCGGCACATTTACCGTGCCTGCGCACCCCGACCACCCGTACAAGCGGGTGATGGGAATCGAACCCACATACCCGGCTTGGAAGGCCGGTGCTCTGCCATTGAGCTACACCCGCGATTGCCTGGATGGCCACTTGCCAGCCGCTTGGCGGCAGTGCTTACCGCGGCGGATGTTCAGCGGCCGCCCAATGGGCAGGGAGGGATTCGAACCCCCGTAGGCATAAGCCACCAGATTTACAGTCTGGCCCCTTTAGCCACTCGGGCACCTGCCCTGCATCGGATCAACCCACTGTTCCTGGCTGTGCGCTGCCAGGCTGATGGTCAAACAGCAATGGATGCGCCCGGCACCAGTTCCAACCGGCTGATATTGTCCGAGCCGTTCGGGCACCCGTTGTTTTAAGACAGTGAGCCCCCAACGTCACCGGATCGGTTGGGACTCGCTGCACCGGTGGGTGTTCGGCTCCGCCGTGGCGCAGCTCGCTTCGCTCCTCCTCCGTGTTGCTTTTCCCCGCGCCAAAGCTAGCGGCGAGATTCGAACTCGCAACCTACGGTTTACAAAACCGTTGCTCTACCGTTGAGCTACGCTAGCCTAGGACCAGGGAAAGACCAATGATAGGAACACCCTCCCTGTTTTTCAAGCCGGCTCCGCATACATTCTACCCGTAAGCCGCGCAAGGACAAGCTCTTTCGCACCCCTCTGGGCGTCGGCGAGCGAGCAACCGGCGGCGAGTGCGACCAGGGGCATGGCCCCAGCGCGGCTAATCGCTGGGTGCCGAGGGCAAAATCATATCTAGCTGCCGGCGCTGACCACCGCGCAGTACCGACCAGGTGACCCGATCCCCGAAGTTTTTGTACAAGTGCAAATGGGCTTGGAGCTGCCGGATGGTCAGCGGCTGATCGAAATCGTCCACGGCCAGGACGATGTCGCCGACGCGCAAATCGGCCCGACGCGCATGCTCCCCGAAAAGAACCGTGATGCGCAGGGCCATTTTGTCCGCAGGCAATCCCAGACGTTGTTTTTCGGCTGGGCTCAAAGCTTGTCCCCAGAACCCACTGCCGGGCCCGGCGACGTGCAGAGACGCCCGCCACGACGGATCGGAGGACCAGCGCCAGTTTTTTTCTAGAGGTAGCGCCAGTCGGTGGGTTTTCTTGCCGCGCTGGATCACGATCGGCACCTGCCCTGTGTCCGGAGCCAGATGCAAAGCGGCCTGGACATCCGTAAAGGTCAACACCGGCATGTCGGCGACCTGCTGCAGCCGATCGTCGGGGGCAAGGCCGGCACGTGCCGCTGCCGAGCCGGTCAGGACCTGGACCACTCGGGTCTGGTCGTCCCGGTCGAGCACGATGCCCAGACGCCGCGGCGACGGATAGGTAAAGACCTGCTCTTTGGCGAACTGGCCCAGAGTCTGTCGCTGACGCAACGAGGCGCCCTTGACATCGTGGCAGTGGATGCATTGTTCCCGGCGTCGGGCCATCATCGGGGCCAGGGTAGGGATGTCTTCCGGTGTCTTGTAAGCCGTCGGCCAGCGACTCGGGTCTGCCCCAGGCTGCCCGCGCGCATGCCGACGCAGTACCTCGCGCATGACTGCGGCCAAAGATTTCTGGCTCAGATGCGATTCGGCGCTGTCGTCTTCGCGGCCGCCGTAGCGGGCGTAGATGCCTCCCTGTGCATCGGTAAAAAAGGCCATCCAAGTCAGGTCGTAATCGAAGGGATAACGCGCCAGCGTCACACCATTCATGGACTGGATGCGCAAGCAGACGAAGTCTCGAGCCAGCCGCGCGATTTCATCGTCTTGACGGACCATCTGCCCGTCGAAATCGGCACAGTCCTTTCACCGCTCGCAGCGAAAAACGATGAACAAGGGCTTGTTCTGCTGCCGCGCTCGTTCGCGCGCCTCCTGTTCGTCGTAGAGCCAGGCGATTTTCCCGGCGACTGGCACCGGCGGGATGGTGACTCGCTCCGGCACGGTTGCCACAGGAAGAACGAAGCTCATGAGCATGGGATACATCGCCGCTATCTCCAGGGTTGCGTTACCTGTGTGTTCGGGCCCCAGTGTGCTTGCACAATTGACGGCACAGCCAGCGGTCCGAGTTTTTCCGCGCTCGCGCCGGTTCTGTCACCGTGGGCCGCGTCTGGTCCACACTCCTTGGGCATGTCGGCCCGCTACTGCGACCGAGAAGTCAGCCAGGGGGCCAAGTCGAGGCACTCCAAGGGCAGCGCCGAAGCAGGGCACTCGCCGAAGGCCAGGTAAAGCCGCAAGCGAGCAGGCTCGAAAACCATGGTTTGCAGCGTAAAGGGGCCGTGATGGGCGCGGTGCAGCACTGCGGCAATGTCGTTCAGCCCGAGCCGATCGAAACGGCAGGCGTACCGCAGTGCTTCCAGACGCTCGGCGCTCCGGTAGGGTGGACGCACGCCTGAAACAGCCAAAGCGCCGCTCAGGAAATGATTGGTGCACATATGCAGGCCATCTTCGCTTCGGCGTACGACCAGGGAGCGTGGCGTCAGCTCGACGACAACCGCCGAGCGCGCATCGCACAAAGTCAGGTGGGTCATCGTGGCGTGCCGAAAGGCAGCCAGCGAACGCAGTGCTTCCTCGACCGAAGCGCACTCTTCGAGCAGCCGCCGATAGATCAGCGCATAAGGCGTGCCCTGCGGATCGAAAGCCGGAGAGCCGTCCGCTGCCTGATACACTTCGTTGATAGCCAGCGCCAGGCCGGCGTCGTTGATACCCGACAGGCAGCCGATAAGGCCCGGAAAACCGACACTGGCAAAGGCGCGTTTCCCTCGGGGCTTGTAGACGGTCACCAGCGTGTACTGGTGCAGATAGCCTAGCGTGGGGAAATCGAGATTGCGCCCGAACAAAAGCGTACCCGTACGGCTGCGCGATGGCTCGACGACCAGTGCCGAGCAGCCGAACAGCTTTTTGATATCGAACATGGTGTTGCCGACGACCAGCAGATCGCGGTCCAGTCCCGCCTGAGCCATCGCGTCCAGCTCGCGCCGGTGCTCGGCAGGGAAGCGCTCGAGAAGTCCTTTGCCGGCGGCGACCAAGGTGGGCCACAGTGGCTCGAGCTTGAGGGCATGCAGCAAGTCGCGCGGGTAGTGCAAGAGCCGAGGAGCATGACGTGCCGCCACGTGCGCCACTTGCGCCCCGATCTCTTCTGGCGTCCCCTCTACGCGCAGCACGGGAATGGATCCCGTGTAGCTGAGGGCGCCCTTGCCCCAGCTCGTTTCTCGATAGCGAAAGCGGCTAGCGGCTTGGCGCTCGCCCGCGGCCAGGCAGACAAGCACAAAGCAGGCGCCGACAGACGCCAGCCAGAAACGCAGACAGCGGCAGCTCGATCGCATCGTCTATGACTACCTCCCACCGCACACCGGCCCCGGGATCGGTCATGTCCTGGGGACCGTACTGCACCGGCGCGCCGAGGTGCCGGCATCGCAGTTGTCAGGCGTGCGCCGTGCAGTAGGCCTGACTAGCGCGTCCTGTTACCAATGTAGCATGGACGTTGTCCTGGAACAATGGCAAGGACGACGCAGGACAGCATGGGCGAGCACTCCTGTGCTGGCGCGCGAGTACGGGCAACTCGCCGAGTCGCCCCAACCGCAGGTGTCCGGGGCGCCAGTTCGACCGCATACCTGTGCTGCAAGCCGGCTGGTGCCGCCGCCAAAGCCCGCGCGGCACTACGGAACGCATGCCGCCGCCTAGCCCATGCCGCCGCGGGTGTTCAGACCAGCCCATACCAGCGACGCACGATCCATTCGCTGCCCAGAAGGAGCACGTAGAGCGCTAGCCACAGTGCGGGCATCCTCGGATCGGTACTTTGCCAGTCGGGGGTGAAGACACGGCGCCCGTACTGATGAACCGCCTGGTGCGAAAATTGCTCGAGCAACTCCTTGAGCCCGGTATGCTGGCGGACCGTGCCACCCGTGCCGCGGGCGATCTGCTCCAGGAACGGATGGTTGGCGGCACGGTACAGCAATTCGGTAGCCTCGACGTAGGTCATAAAACGGGCGCGGGCGGTGCCCAAGTCGGTGTCTTTGTAGCGCGCGGCGACTTCGACTTCGTATTCGCCGGGCTGATCTGTTTTCCAGAAGCTGCCTTGAGAGCGGCGGCCGTCGTCCACGGGGTGCACGGGCACGGGGTACACCTGTCCGTCGGGGGCACGTACGCGGACGGTATAGTCCACGCCGGCTAGATCGGCACGGTCGTCGTGGGCGCCTGCGGCACGGATGTGCCGGGCACGGACGGTGATTTTTTGCTCTTTGCCGGCGGCCAGCCGGCGGAAGTCCAACTCGACGCGGACCGAGGTGGCGTCGTCTTCGCGACGGGCGAGCCACAAAATCAGCTGACGCCAGAAACGTTGGTGGATCGAGGGGCCAGCGGGGGGCGCATCGGGCCGATCCCCAGGCAGCGGCCGAATCCAGCGCCAGGTGGTATCCACGGCCAAGGCCGCACTCCTCCCCTTGCCGTATTCCTGGACGGCGAGCAACAGTTCCCCGGCCTCGGAGCGTGCCAGGACCGAAGCGCCTGGCTTGGGCGGCCCCATGCGACTCCCGCCGCTCACAGGAGGCAGTTCGGCCCAGCGTTTTTGGTTCTGTTGGGGGTCGCTATCCAGTCGGAGGATGAAATGCTGCAATCCTTGAGGCGTGGGCAGGAAGCGTATGTCCCGCTGGGCGCCTATGGTTCCTTCGAGCTGTCCGGCCTCGTGCATGGCGACAGGCAAGGCTTGGCCCACCGGGGTGTCGGCCCAGCCGCCGGGAGCGAAACTGTCGTAGCCGCCGATCATGAGCAGCCCGCTTCCCTGTTTGCTGACCGCCTGCTCCAGATGGTCCAGGATTTTCCGAGGGAAACGGGCTGCTGGGACATCGCCGAGGATAAAGACGTCGTAGCGGGTGCGGGCCAGGTCTTCTTCGAGTGCGGTGACGGCACGGGCGCGCGTGGCATCGTCGCCCAGCAGATGGGCCAGATACAGGGTGATGCGTTCGTCGTCTTTGAGCGCCCGACTGAGAAAGCGCGGCTCCCAAGCACGCAAGCGTCCTTCGATGTACAACACCGACAGTCCTTCGCCGATGAGGGTCAGATACGTGGTCTGTTCATTGTTGGTCTCGGTCAGTTCTTCGCGCAGCGGCTTGGCCCACAGGGTCACACGCAGTTCGCCCGGCCTGTCGGGCAACTTGCAGGCGGGCAGCTCGACGGGGATGGTTTCGTTGCTCGATCGCGGTTGGATGCGCACGAAGACATCGCGACGCGGATCGTCAGCTTGCTTGACCGGCTGCCCGTCGAGAAGCAGCCAGACCTCGATCTGTTGCCCTGCCAACCGCTGGGCCTGGACAACGCCGCGGACCGTGAGCCGATCTTTGACGCGAGCGATTTGCGGGCACTCCAGACTCTGGACGATGCAGTCGGGCTGTGCCTCGCTGCCTTGCGGATTGCCCAGGGCGATAACGTGCACCGGACAGGGCCCCTGGGCCAGATGCCCAAGCACTTCCTCCAAAGGGGGTTGCCCGACATTGTCGCGGCCGTCACTGAGCAGGACGATGCCGTACAGTCGAGACGCCTCGCCGCTAGCCGGCCGGTGCCGTTTAAAAGCCTCGAGCAAAGCTCGGGTGATGGCGGTGCGCTCGCCGGGTGGCCGCTCCTGGATGCGCAGTTCGCGCAACTGCGTGTCGAACTGATAAGGTGCTATTTCGATCTGCAAAGTATCCTTGAGGGTGCCAATCGCCGGCTGAGCACGCTCCCACTCCCGACGTGCTGCCGCCCAGCGGCTCAACGCCGGCGACTCGTCGCGCACTTCCATACTCTTGGTCCCGTCTATCAAAACCACGATGGTCCCGGGAGCGGTCTCGATGACGGTGCGGGCCCACGACGGGCGCAGCAAGAGGATCAGCACCAGGACAAGCAACGCCAGTCGTAAGCCTACCAGGAGCATCCGTGGCCTGCCGCGCAGTCGGCGCACCCCTTGGTAGGTCCACACCGCCAGGGCTGCCAGGAGCGCTATCGAGGTAACGATCGCGCCCCAGTGCCACAGCGGATCCAGTATCGGCTGCCAATCGAAGCTCATGAGGTCCTGCTCGTTTCTGCAGCTTGCGCGCCCGCCGTCGGTTCTGCGCGGTAAAAGCGGTTGGCAAGCATATTTTCACCGGCCAGAGCTAGCAAAAGCAGTGCCATCAGGTAGGGTAGGAAGTCCACGCGCGCGCCTTGCCCTGCCAGGCCGAGCAAGAAAGCGACGTCCTCTTGCACCGTGCCCGCTTCGCGGATCATGTCCGCCGCGAACAAAGTCTGCAGCGTGTCCTTGTCCGGGCGGTCGCGCACCAGTTCGGTCTCCTGCTCGGTCAGGTTGACGCTGAAGCGTCGTTGCCACAATTTGCCCGACGGATCGGAGAGCGTATAGTTGCCTGGGGGCAAAGCATGGCTCAGCACCAGGTGCGGTTGCTTGGGCGGCAGGTCCCCGGTCGCTGGCACTGGGCCTTCGAGCAAATAGCTGGAAAAACCAGCCGATTCCGGTACCCAGAAGCGAGGTGGCGTGTCCACTCGGAAGTTGCATCGTTCCTCGCGGGCACCGACCAGGTAGCGTGTGCACAGATACACCAGTGCTTGGAAAAACCACCCCTCGTGATAATTGTTCCACTCTTTCCAGCTCGGATCAGCGACGCGCCGATAGAGTGCTGTGGTCACCAGCAACGAGCGTCCTGGGATCTTCTGGACATCGAACAACCTCTCCAGCACTGCCGCGTGAGGCGGCACGTGGAAAGGAACGACGCTACGCGTTTGCCCTTCCAGGGGGGCAATTTGCCAGAAGCGCCAGGCGCGCCAGTAGGACAAATCTTGCCGCTCCCACGCCCGCACACGCTCCGTGATGGGGTGAGCGTAATCCGTAGGCGCCCACAAAAGACCTTGCTCGGGACCGTCCACCATCTGGACCAGTTTGGCCGGCATGACCTCCAAAGCACTGGGTGTCGTATATGCCGCCGGGTTACAATCGGCTCCCGGCGCAATCAAGACACCCCCGCCGCGGCTCAGGTAGCTATGCACAAGTTGCCAAAGCTCCTCGCTGGGCTGCGGCACATTGAGCAAAAAAACCGCTTGGTACACGTCGGGCGATAACTTGCGCGCCAGATCTTGGGTCTGGTTCGCTAGCTTGGCGTCGCCCGAGTCGAGGACCACGACCTCGCAACGCACCGGCAAGGCTGCCAGAGTTTCCAGAGCGGTGCGCACCAGAAGGGCGTCTTCACGGCGCGCAGTTACCACAAGTACTTGCCGCCGGCTACTGTGCAGCGTCCAATAACGCACATTGTCGGCTTCCAGAGGGTCTTTCCCCTGGATCGCTACCTCTCCCTGGTGGGCGTCACGGGTGATCTCGAAGGGCACGAAGCTTATGACTTCTATGGCGCTTTCCCCGGGCGCTGCCGAAATTGACAGTCGCTTGGTATCGCGCACTTCACCGTCCACTTTGAGCGTCACTTCGGTGTCTACCGTGGTACCGGTGACCTCGATACGAGCCTGGAGACGCGCCAGATGCCCGTTTGAAACGCCGAAAGTCAAATCTTCCAATGGCACTGAGCTTTCGGCGCCGGTCTGGAGGGAAATGCCGAGGATGCGCACATTGCGGGGCGCCGGGACGCCCAAGTCGTAATAGCAAAGCGTTATGGGTCGGCCCATAGCTTGTTCTGCTCGCTGCTCGAGCTTGGGCAGCTCTTTGGCCAATTGGCTATCCCAGGAGGCAGTGGTGCGATCGGAGAAGACAGTTACCGTGACCGGTAGTGCGGGCCGCTCCCTTTCCAACAGACGCAAGGCTTCTTCCAGTGCCGCTGTCACCGGACGATTGTGGTCGCGTATTTTCAGTCTGCTCAGCAGATTGGCAGCCTCTTCTCGACTGACGAACTGACTGCCTGGGCTGCTACTGTCCACTACTGCGACCCGACTCCCCGCGGGCAAAGCGCGCACGACCTGCAACGCCCGCTCCTGCGCGTCCATGAGCCGGGTTTGGCTTTGGACCTCGTAGCCCATACTGGCGCTGGTGTCCATAACCAGCACCAAAGCGCACGGACTGTTTTGCGGCAAAAAGCCCTGCCCCAAAGTACCCTGCGGTTGGGCCAGGGCCAAACATAGAAAGGCAATCAGTGCCATGCGTAGGGCCAGCAACAGCAGATGTCGTAAGCGCAGACGGCGCATATTCTTGAGATGACGCTGTTGCAAAAAGCGAAACGCTGGAAAATAAAGGTGCCGCGGCTTCTGACGCAAAAAAAGGTGGATGATCACCGGTACGACTACCAACGCCAGTCCGCCGAGCAGCCAGGGGATCGAAAACGTCAATGCCATCGAGCCAGCGCCTCCGCTTTAGAAGCGTTTTTGCCGGTTGATCAAATACTCTAGCAGCGCCTTGTCGAAGCTGACGCTGGTGTCCATGGGAACATAGTCCACCTGGGCACGGCTGCACTCTTCTTTCAGCCTGCCGATGAATTCTTGCAGCGCACTTAGATAATCCTCGCGGATCCCCCGCGCGTCTACCAGGAGCTTGTCGTGCACCTCGGGGTCTTCGAACTCGATCATTCCTTCAAAAGGAAAATGGGTTTCGGCCTCGTCCAAGATGTGGAACAGGATGATCTCGTGGCCGCCGTGCCGCAGGTGATGCAGGCTGCGCGTCAGAGGCTCGAGATCCGTCAATAAGTCGCTGAAAAGGATGACGAGACTGCGGCGACGGATCATGGTCGCTAATTGATGCAAACTGTGCGCTACGTCGGTTTTGCCCGTCGGCTTGAGCGAGGCGAGGACACCCAGGATCGTACCCAGTTGCGTCCGTTTACTGCGCGGCTCGAGGACCGTACGGATTTGCGTGTCGAAGGTTACCAGGCCCACGGGATCCTGCTGGTGGATCATCAGATAGCCGAGGGCTGCCGCCAGACATATGGCATACTCGAACTTGTTCAACTCCTGCCGATAGGTGTAGCCCATGGATTCGCTCAGGTCCATGACCAAGTACCCCAGCAGGTTGGTTTCGGCCTGAAACTTCTTGACATAATACTTGTCAGTTTTGCCGTACACATTCCAGTCAATGTCTTTGGGATCGTCGCCCGGAACGTATTTGCGATGCTCGCTGAATTCGACGCTGAAACCGTGGTACGGGCTGGCATGCAGACCTGCAAGAAACCCTTCGACAATAAAGCGGGCGCGCAGGTCCAGGCGGCTCACCTGCCGGATGACTTCAGGACGCAGATATTTCTCGGCAGTAGGCACAGCTTTTTTCCCGACTCACGCGCAGCAAGGTCCCCGCACACTGCGCGGCCTGCTGACGACGTCGAGCCTGTGGTCTTGACTTCCAGCGCAGTCTTTTTGCTGCCGATCGGCGCACAGAATAAGGGGCACCTCGTCGCTGCGTGGGCAGTATGCTCGGGCGCATGCTTAGGCTTCAAAAGCGCTTTATCGCTCATCATATTGTACCGGAATTGGGGCGTTAAAGATTGGTTTCCACTTGTGATTGGCGCCGCGCGTGGCTGACGAGCTATTCTTATGCAATCTAGGCAAGCGGCTTGTGGGGCGGACGACGCCAGTTATGCCGGCGCACGTACGATTGTTTCCGTCGGCCCCAGGCGACGGAGCCGAGAGACGAAATAGCACACCCCTGCGACACCGATGTTCCCGAGCCGCACACCCTGCGTTATGCGAAAGTCGCCTGCCGGGCGCTATCGGGCTTGTCAAATTCGTCCTGCGCAGTGAGGAGGTGTCACCTTGTATCAGCAGTGCTTTGTGGCGCAACGGCTTATGTGTGCGCCCCCGGCTGTTTGTGTCTGACGCATGGGGCATCTTCTAGGCTGATAATTTGGCACGGCGACTGCAGGTGCTGAGCTTGCGGAAGCCGTGGGGCGGCCAAAGGTCAAGGCGGACAAGCGTTGGACCGGTGGACTGGGTGCCGCCCCAGCTTCCTAGTGACCGGCACACATGATTCAGCGATCCGGGTAGCCCGCTATCGGGGGTACTCGGTGAGCGTCTGCTCACAACAGGGGGACCGAACATGACCAAGACCTGCATCGGACCACGTCTGGTATTGACAGGGCGTACGGCGGCGGAGTTGATGACGGCCAATCCGGTTTCCATCGGTGCCGAGGCTACGGTGCGCGATGCTGCAGCCCTTTTGACCGACCGGGAAATCGGAGCGGCTCCAGTTATTGACGAAGCCGGCCGGCCGATCGGCGTCGTCAGTCGTACCGACATCGTACGCTGGAGTCGCGAGCATACGGTCCACTGCCCGCCGGCCGACGTGCGCGAAGCTATGGACATCGAGCGCCACAACGAGGGATTTCATGTCGAAGTGCCGGAGACCACGACGGTCAGGGAAATCATGACGCCGACTGTGGTCAGTGTGCCGGAGGACGCTTCGGCTCAGGAAGTGGTAGCCAAGATGCTGGCGTTGAAAGTGCATCGGGTTTTTGTGGTAGACCAAGTAGGCGTGCTGGTGGGTGTCATCAGCAGCTTCGACATTTTGCGGCATCTGCGGCCCGAGGGGTAAACGATGCAGGCGACCGAGGGAATTCTGAGCGCCTTCCGCACGCACAAGTTCCTGAGCGGCTTGGGGGAACAACAGTTGATGCGACTGGCTGCCGGGGTCACTCCCTTTACGGCGCAGCCTGGGGACTATCTGGCGCGCGAGGGGCAGCGGGCGGACGCCTTTTATCTGATCCAGGATGGGGTGGTCGAGGTGCTGACCCGCGGCCCCAGCGGCGAGCCGGTCATCGTCCGGGAGCTAGGGTCTGGGGATGTCTTGGGCTGGAGTTGGCTGGTGCCGCCGCATCAATGGACCTTCGATGCACGCGCCCAAGGATGCGTGCGCGGTCTCAAGTTCGATGGCGTGTGGCTGCGCGACTTGTGCGAGACCGATCGCGAGCTGGGTTTTTGCATCGTCAAATACCTGTTGCAAGTGATCGGCAGCAGGCTGGCAGCCAGCCGGCAGGCCCTGGGTCGGCTAGGCCAGTCGGGTGCTGCCGCTTTGGCCCAGGAGCAAACCTTGGCCACACGCCGGTAGTCGCGCGCCACCCGAAGTGGCTTCGGCGCGTGACGCTCCACAGCGACTATAGGCACTAGGAGATACCTCATGACCGGCGCCAAAAGACTGGGGCTGACTTGGGCAGTGGTTGCCGTTCCCGTAGCGCTGTGGTTGGCATACGGCCAGGACGCGCCTAAGGCCCGTGAACAACTGATGAAGCTCAAGCTCCAGCATGCGCAGCGTGTCCTGGAAGGCGTCGCCCAAGCGGATTATGCGCTCATCGAGCGCAACGCACGCGAACTCATCTTGCTCAGCCAAAAAGCCGAATGGCTCGTCTACCGCACGCGCGAGTACACCATGTACAGCGACGAGTTTCGGCGCAATGCCGGCGATTTGGTCCAGGCTGCGCAGAACAAAAACATTGACGGATGCGCGCTAGCCTACGTGCAGATGACTATGAGCTGCGTCAATTGCCACAAGTACGTGCGCGAAACACGCATGGCGGCCCGTCCATAAAGCCTTGCAGTGCAAGAGGCAAAAAATCCTCTGACTGACAGCCGAGTGTGTGGAGCCGGCACGAGCGGATGCCGACGTCCCCCTGTATAGGGGCTGTTTCCCTGGCCGCGGTGGTTATGGGAGCAGCCCCTTTTAATTGCGCCTGGTGTGCGCTAAGCTGACAATATGGTCGTGGGACCGAGCCGTTGACGGCGCTGGTTGGTGACGGCCCAACAATCGGAGGTGTGCCGTGATCGAGCGCGTGTTGCTAGCCGTGGATGCCTCGGCGGCGTCGCGTCAGGCGGTGGCATACGTCGGCCGTATCTTTGGACCCAGGCCGCCTGGGGGTACGAGATCACGCTCTTCCATGTCGTGGATACGGTGCCCGCCGATCAGGTGCCGGCGGTCAGCAGTCCGGACCTGCAACGGGTGCTGGAGCAGGCACTGCAGGATTGGGCCCATCAAGCCGTCGAGCGCGCCGTCAAGCAGATGGAAAAATACCGCGAGCTGCTGGCAACACAAGGCGTGCCCCTGGAAGCCGTCAAACTCAAGCACCATCTCGAGGAAGTGCGCCCGGAAGCGCGCAGGGTAGCTGCTGCCTTGGCGATCCTGCGCGAAGCGCGCGACGGCGGGTATACTACGGTGGTTCTGGGTCGGCGTGGCAGTAGCAACGTGCCCGACTTGTACCTGGGGGGCGTCGCCGAAAAGGTCAGTCGTCATCTCGCCGGCGCTACCGTTTGGATCGTGGATTAGCGCGCGTCCGCGCACCCAAGCGCCCCGTGTGCGGTTGTGCGGTGTGGCGCCCGGCGGTCTTTTCGTCCCTGTCTGCTTCGTCCACGACTCGTACTATGTGGCCTATGGCGCTCTGCCGGCCGAGTCGTGTTTTTTACTCGGGCCTGTTCGACGGCTGGAACTGGTGTCTCGGCCAACCGTTTGCCTAGCGAATGGGGTTGGTCATCAGTCTGCAGGAAACCCATGAACGAAAAAGAGCAGCGTTTACGCAGACCCTGGCAAGAACTGGATCGGGATATCGCGCAGCAGGACCGCGAAGCCGTGGCGCGCTGTCTCCGGGAACTGGGCAGCGACCAGTGCACGCACGCCATCGCCCGGCTGTCGGAGGAGCGTCAGGCCGAGCTGTTCGGTATGCTCGAGCCGGGCCAGGGGGCTGTCTTGTTGCAGGCCTTGCCCGAAACGCAGTCGGCACGCATCCTGCATTCTGTGAGCGACGCCACGGCGGCGCGCCTGCTCGAGCAATTGCCCAGCGATCAGCAGGCCGATTTGCTCAATCAGATGCCCCGGCGGCAGGCGGATCGCATCCTGGCCGTTATGAGACCGGACCAGGCCGCCGAGGTACGTCAGCTGTTGCGCTACGCCCGCGACAGTGCCGGCGGACTGATGATCCGGCAATACCTGGCCTATCCGGCCGATGCCGAAGCCCAGCAGGTCTTGGCCGATTTGCGCATGCACGCCGACCGCTTTCGCAAGTACGACGTGCAGTATATCTATGTGCTCGATGGGGACGGTAAACTAGTGGGGGTGGTCCGGCAGCGCGACTTGCTGTTGGCCGATGCCAAGCAGCCTATCGTCACGCTGGCAGTGCCCAATCCGGTCGGCGTCCATGTGCACACGCCCCTGGAAGAACTGGAGCGGCTTTTCGATCTGTATCCCTACTATGGGTTGCCGGTACTCGACGAGGCAGGCCGGCTCGTGGGTGTGGTGCGGCGTCAGGACGTGGAAAAAGCCGGGGAAGAGCGCACCGGTCGCAGCTTGCTCAAGCTAGCCGGTATTGTCGGCGGCGACGAGTTGCGCAGCATGCCCTGGCGCGTCCGAGCGGCCAAACGCGGCAGTTGGTTGACCATCAACCTGTTCCTCGATCTTATGGCCGCACTGGTGATCGCCGCCTACGAGGATACCTTGTCCGCTTGGGTAGCCCTGGCCATTTTCTTGCCGGTCCTTTCGGATATGAGTGCCAATGCAGGCGTGCAGGCAATTGCCGTCAGCTTGCGCGAGCTGACGCTGGGCTTGTTGCGCCCTGCCGACGTGTGGCATGTGGTGCGCAAAGAATTGACGACTTCGTTGTTCAACGCGCTGCTTCTCGGGGGGTGCATCGGTTTGGTCGCCTGGTGGTGGAAGGGGATGCCGCTGTTGGGTGTCGTGGTCGGCGCCGCTATGGCACTCAACTTGGTCATTGCCGCCTGTGTGGGCGGCGTCTTGCCCTTGCTGATGCGCTGGTTGGGGCAAGATCCCGCCATGGCGTCCGGACCTATCTTGACTACCATCACCGATTGCTGCGGCTTTTTTCTGGCTTTGCAATTCGCACGCTTGGCTCTACCTTACGTGGGCTGAAGCGACTGCCGGACATCGGGTGCTACCGAGCGCTTCCTAGGCGCTCGCGCGTCGCTTTGGGACACTGTGGATTGACAGGTCTTGGCCTGAAGCCGTAGAAAATCGGAGAAGGAGTGATGTGAGCGCCTGCCTTTTTGCGGGACGGCGAGCGTGTGTATCGGCCGCCCCCACGCTGGTGGCCAGCCACAAGCCGGCCGGACGTATACCCTCTGGGGAGAAGCCGATGCTTCTGTGCACAGAGGAAGCCCCGCGCGCAGTGAGTACCGTGCGTGCACACGGGACTGCCCTGATAGCTGCCTGGGTGCTGTACATTGTCGCGGCCAGCGGTCGGACGTCCGCCGACGACTGGCCAGTCTTTCGGGGCAACATCCGACAAACGGGTGTCGCCACCTCGACGCTCGGCCAGCGACCGCGGATCGTGTGGAAGTTCAACGCTCAGGATGCTTTCGAGGGATCGGCCGTCATCGTGGGCGGCAAGGTGTACGTCGGCAATCTGGACAAAAACCTTTACTGCCTCCAGCTGACCACTGGCGGGCTGGTGTGGAAGGCGACCCTGGGGGAAGGGATCAAAGCGACGCCCGCGGTGGCCCAAGGGCGCGTATACGTAGGCGATGGCGCGGGCTTGTTTTATTGTCTCGATGCCGGCACGGGACGCACGATGTGGACTTTCAAGACCGATAGCGAAATCGTCGCGCCGGCGACACCGGTCGGCGAACGCGTCCTGCTCGGCTCCTACGACGAGCACGTGTATTGTTTGGAAGGGAGCAGCGGCCAATTGCTGTGGAAGCACAAGACCCGTGGACCGATCAACGGGGCGCCTGTCGTGGCCGATGGCCGTGTGCTAGTGGCCGGGTGCGACGCGCAGCTGCATGTGCTGGATTTGACCAGCGGGCGCGCTGTAACGGCCATAGATTTGGGAGCGCAGGCGGGAGCTACGCCGGCAGTGGTCGGCCCGCGCGCTTATGTGGGCAACATGGACCGGCAAGTGCTGGCCCTCGACTGGCACCAGGGCAGGGTGCTCTGGTCTTTTGCCGACGAGCCGCGGGCGTTTCCCTTTTACGCATCGCCGGCGGCGACCCAGGATCGGGTCATCGTCGCCAGCAGGGGCCGATGGGTTTACGCCTTGGCCAGCGCAAGCGGCAAAAAAATATGGGCGACACGCGTGGGTGGCCGGGTGGATAGCTCCCCGGTCATCGCAGGAGACTGGGTATGGTTCGGATGTCAGGACGGTCACTTGTACGCCTTGGAGCTGGCGACCGGCACACAAAAACAGCGATTCGGCCTCGGGGCGCCGATTTCGGCCTCGCCGGCAGTAGCCGGTGGTAAACTGGTCATAGGCACTAGCGACGGCGTCCTGTACGCCTTGGGCGAGGACCCACCATGAGCACGGCCCAGCTAGACCAAGAAAAGACTGGACTGGGCAATTATTTTATTGCCAATTACCCCCCTTTCTCGTTCTGGCGACGCGAGTACGTGCCCCAGGCACTGGCAACTCTGGCGGTGCCGCCGCGCAATCATGTGCCGCTGGGCTTGTACGTGCACATCCCTTTTTGCCGCCGGCGCTGTAAGTTTTGTTACTATCGCGTGTACACCGACAAAAACGCGCGCGATGTGGAGCGCTACCTCGAGGCGGTGGTGCGCGAAGTGCACAGGTACGCCGAGGCGCCGGCGGTGCGCGGTCGCCTGCCGGAGGTGGTGTACTTCGGCGGCGGCACGCCTTCGTATCTGAGTGTCGGCCAACTACGCCGACTGATCGGGGCTCTGCAAGCGGCCTTTCCCTGGACGCAAGTGCGCGAAGTGACCTTCGAGTGCGAGCCCGGCACCTTGCAGGAGGCAAAAGTGCATGTGCTCAAGGAGCTGGGCATCACCCGGCTCAGTCTGGGCGTCGAGAATTTCGACGACCACATCTTGGAGGTCAACGGCCGTGCTCATCATGCGGCAGAAATTGCCCGCGCTTGGCAGTGGATCGTCCGGGCAGGCTTCGAGCAGACCAATATAGACCTCATCGCCGGCATGTTGGACGAGACGTGGGACAATTGGCGGCGCTGCATCGAGCGGACGGTGGACATGGCTCCCGACAGCGTCACTATCTACCAGATGGAGCTGCCCTACAACACGATTTTTTCCCAGGAGTGGCAGGCGACCGGCCCAGCAGGTCTGCCGGGCATCGCCGATTGGCCGACCAAGCGTGCCTGGGTGGACTATGCCTTCGACCGGCTGCTGGCTGCCGGATACCAAGTCTCCAGTGCCTACACGCTGGTTCGCGACGTGCGACGCACCCAGTTTGTATATCGCGATGCCCTGTGGCACGGGGCCGATCTGATCGGTGCCGGCGTGGCTTCGTTCGGGCACCTCCAGGGGATTCACATGCAAAACCTCGACCAGTGGCAGGACTATCTGCAAGCAGTGGAGTCGGGCCAGTGGCCTGTGTACCGGGCCTTGGCCGTGACGCCGGAAGAGCAACTGATCCGCGAATTCATCCTGCAGCTCAAGACCGGTTGCGTGCGGCGTGCTTATTTTCGGGACAAGTTCGGCACGGACGTCGTCGGGCGCTATGCCACGGAACTGGCGGCTCTAGCAGAGGCCGGACTGCTCGTGGTTACGGAGAGCGACATTGCGCTCACGCGCCGCGGTTTGCTGCAGGTGGACCGGTTGCTGCCACAGTTCTTCCTACCCCATCATCGTGGCGCCCGCTATACCTAGTCGAAAACCTCAGCGGTTATTCGGGGCAGCGCGGAACCCACCGATAAGCCGGCACCCCGGCGCCGACTGGCCAGGAGACCGGGCATGATGCGCGAGCTTGTTTTCCTCATGGGCCAATACGAAGCCCGGCTACCATGCGATCGTCGTTATGCCCGCAATCATATGTGGTGTTTGCACCTGGAAGGGGACCGCTACCGCTTCGGCTTTTCCGCCTATGCCGTGCGACTGATGCGGGACGTGTATTTTTTGGATTGGCAGATTGCTCCCGGGACGACGCTGCGGGTCTCGCAGCCTATCGGGCACATCGAGACCTCCAAGGCCACGAGCGATCTTTTCGCCCCTGCCGATGGCACTTTGATCGCTTTCAATACTTTATTACTACAGGATCCCTCGTGGATCAACGTAGAGCCGTACGAGCGTGGCTGGCTTTTCGACATGGCGTGTGCAGCGGCGCCGGGGATGCCAGCCGAAGACTATGTGGCGTTCCTGGCACCGGCGTGGGAAAAGGCGCAAAAGTTGCTCAAAAGACAGATGAACCTACGGGACCCAGGGGGCTCAGTCTCGGGAGGACCGGCATGAGCGGTGGCCGAGTGACCGTGGTCGTGTCGCAAGCGCAGGGTAAAGACCCAGCCCGACGACGCTTGGAAGAAGAGCTTGTCGCCGGCCTGTTGGGCGAGCCCGGCGTGGATGTCGGCATCGTCCCCCATATCTACGACTTGGACCCGTCGCATCCTGGCTATATGTACCTGACCGGCTTGGCAGGAGATGTGATCGTCTGTGCCTGGCTTTATCCGCGCGCCACGTACTGGCTTTTGCAGCGCATGGGAGTGCGCGGCAAAAAAGCCTTGTGGCCCGAGGAGATGGCGCCATCCGCTGAGGAAGCCGAGGCCGAAGAGGTCGTGGCACAAGCAGGCGTGCCGGCGCCGGACGCGCAGCCCGTGCCTGACCGGTGGATCTATTGCCTGGATTTGCGCTCAGTGGACGGAGCCAGTGCGTGCCTGGAGCAGGTGCGGCGCGCGCTGGACGACTGCCGGCGCCGCCTACGGACGGACTCCCTGGTGCAGATCGGGATCAAAAGCCGGGACGACCGCACCGGTCCTGCGGCCACCACTTTTGACCAGCCCACCGGACGTCGTTGGTATCCGGTGATAGATTACGAGCGCTGCACCAATTGCCTGGAGTGTTTGGACTTTTGTCTTTTCGGTGTGTACGGCGTGGACGCCCAGCAGGTCATCGCAGTGGTGCAGCAGGACAACTGTCGGCGCGGGTGTCCCGCATGCAGTCGTGTCTGTCCGGAGCATGCCATCATCTTTCCGGAGTACAAAACGCCGGCCATTGCCGGAGCGCCTGTGGGCGAGGTGGACGGGCTCAAAATAGATTTGACGCGTCTGTTCGGCGGCGACGATGCTTTGACGATCGCTGCCCAGGAACGCGATGCCGAGTTGGTCAAAGACGGACGCGCCCCCGTCGGCCTCACGGTGGGTGTCCGCCGTCGAACCCAAAGCGAGCCGCGTCCCAAAGACGACCTGGATGCCCTCATGGACCAGCTCGACGCCCTGGAGCTATGAAGCCCGGTCCGGCAGGCTCTTTCGAGGTTCCAGCATCGCGTATGGGTGCGGCAGTGGCAGCGCTGTGCCCTATGCAGACAGCGCGCAGCGGTTTGCGGTGCATGTGCGCCGATCGGGCCTGTGGTCGGTTCGTGCACCGACCGGGGCGCCGGCATGCGTCGGACAGTGGGGTGGATAGCGCGGAGAGTGAGCCATGCGGTCCGCGAAAATATACACGCTCGTGGCGACGACCTGCAGCATGATCGGCTTGAGTGTCATCCTATGTGACCGGCCCACGGAGGCGGGTGCCACGGCCCCCGAACTGGAGCAGGCACTGTGCGAAGTCTTGCAAGCGGCCGAATACAAACACGCCCACTGGGGTCTGTACATAGTGGATGCGCAGACCGGTCAGCCACTGCTGGAACACAATGCCGATCGGCTCTTCGCTCCGGCCTCGGTAACGAAGCTTTTTTCTGTGGCTGCGGCACTGGACGCTTTGGGTGCCGATTATCGTTTCCAGACGCCAGTCTATCGCCGGGGCACCGTGGATGCCCATGGCGTGCTTGCCGGCGACCTGATCTTGGTAGCCAGTGGCGACCTCAATTTCGGAGGCCGATGCACAGCCGATGGGCGTCTCGAATTCAAGAACGTAGACCACACCTATGCCAATGGCAACGACCGTGCCGAGTGGACCCAAGCCGACCCGGTAGCTGGTTTGCGGATCTTGGCCGAACAAGTGGCTGCCGCCGGCATCCGGCGAGTGACCGGCGATATCGTGATAGACGACCGGCTGTTCGAGCGCGCCGAAGGGACCGGGAGCGGACCGACGCGGCTGACGCCGATCATGGTCAACGACAATCTCATTGATTTGCGCATCGTGCCGACACAGCCGGGGCAACGAGCGCGCGTCGAGTGGCGACCGCAGACAGCCCTGTGGCAGGTGGATGCGCAGGTATTCACGGTCGGCCCTGACGCAGCCACACGGGTGCGGGTGGGCCGTCCCGAAGAGGGCCGGCTCGTCGTGCGAGGACAGATAGCAGCGGGCCAGGCCCCTTTGGTGCGTGTGGCCGAGGTCGAGGATGCCGCACGGTTCGCGCGGGCTTTGTTCATCGAGTGCCTGCGAGTGTGCGGGGTGGCAGTCGAGGCATCGGTGCACGAGCATAACGACGTCAGCAAACTCCCAGCCCGTGACGCCGTGGCGCACCTCCCCAAACTGGCCGAGTATGTTTCCCCGCCCTTCGCAGAGGCGGTGCGCGTCATCCTCAAGGTGAGCCACAACCTGCATGCCAGTACGCTCCCGCTTTTGGTAGCAGCTCAGCGCGGGCACAAGACGCTGGCCGAAGGGTTGTACCAGCAGGGGCGCATCCTCGAACGGCTCGGAGTGGATGTCAGCGCCATATCTTTCGGCGGAGGAGCAGGGGGAGCCCGGGCCGACTATGTGACGCCGCGTGCTACCGTGCAGCTCTTGCGTGCCATGGCCGGCCATCGCGACTTCGCCGCCTATTACGAGGCCCTGCCCATCCTCGGTGTGGACGGTACGCTGGCCGATGCCGTGGATGCATCCAGTCCGGCACGCGGCAAAGTGCGGGCCAAAACGGGCACTCTGTTTTGGTACAACGGGCTGACGCGACGCTACCTGCTGACCAGCAAGGCACTCGCCGGGTACATGGACACGGCTCGCGGCCGCCGGCTGATGTTCGCTTTTTTCGTCAACGGCGTCCACCTGGACAAGGCCACGGACACGGTCAAAGTGGGCCGGGCACTCGGCCGACTGTGCGAAATCGTTTACAGCCGTATGTAGCTACGTCGGGGGGACAGGATGACGGCCGATGTTTCGGAACAGTTCGTGGTCGGGCTGGTGCAGATGCGCTGCGACGAGCAAACGGACACCAATCTGACGCGTGCCGCGGAGTTGATCCAGCAGGCTGTTCAGCAGGGAGCGCACGTGGTGTGCTTGCCGGAACTGTTTCGCACGCCGTACTTTTGCAAAGAGGAAGACACGCGCTGGTTCGACTTGGCCGAGCCGATCCCTGGACCGACCACCGATTTTTTGACGCGGCTGGCGCGTCAGGAGCGGGTGGTCCTCGTAGCTTCTGTTTTCGAGCGTCGTCTGGCGGGGGTGTACCACAATAGCGCTATCGTCGTGGACGCCGACGGGCGCCTGTGCGGCTTGTACCGCAAGATGCATATCCCCGACGATCCCCTCTATTACGAAAAGTTTTATTTCACGCCGGGAGACACGGGGTATCGGGTTTTTGCTACGCGTTATGCCCGGGTGGCGGTGTTGATCTGTTGGGACCAATGGTTTCCGGAAGCGGCACGGATCGCTGCCCTGAACGGGGCAGAACTCGTTTGCTATCCCTCGGCCATCGGTTGGCATCCCCGCGAAAAAGCAGTCCACGGAGCCGATCAATACCAGGCTTGGCAGGTGGTTCAGCGTGGTCATGCCGTGGCCAACGGTGTGTACGTAGCGGCGGTCAATCGCGTGGGCTATGAAGGACCAGCCCCCGGACTGGAGTTTTGGGGCGGGTCCTTTGTAGCCGATCCATTCGGCCGCCTGCTGGCCCAGGCTGCGCACGACCGTGAGGAAGTGCTGACGGTCGCCTGCTCCCGACGACTCCTGGAAGAGACACGCAGGCATTGGCCGTTTTTACGCGATCGGCGCATTGATTCCTATCATCCTCTCCTGAAGCGTGTTCTGGACGATGCGGACGTGTGACGCGGTCGGAGCGGGAAGTCCCCAGCCAGAGCGGTATGGGTGGTCGGGCGGCTCGTCTTTTGGGCCGCAGGTCGGCGCGGCACGATGCGCGTCGCAGAACTGCTCGAGCAGTGCGGGGGTCGCTGAAGCAGCGCAAAGTTGACAGGCACAGCGGCAGGGCGTTCCAGCTATGAGTGCGGAGAGGGAAACGCGAGGAAATGCCGGCGCGCCGGAGACGGCCGCGCGCTACTCGATGCCGCCCGAGTGGTGGCCTCACCGAGCTACCTGGCTGGCCTGGCCCCATCGCACCGACGATTGGCCTGGCAAGTTCGAGCCTATCCCCTGGGTTATGGTGGAAATCGTGCGGGTCCTGCAAAAAAGCGAGCCGGTGCACCTGTTGGTCCAAGATGCGGCGACCGAAGCCCAGGCGCGGCACCTGTTGCAGCGGTCCGGGGTCAGCGGTCACGGCTTGACCTTTCATCGCGTCCCGACCGATCGCGCCTGGACCCGGGATTACGGCCCGACCTTTGTTTTTTGCGGGGAAACGCTCACCGCGCTAAAGTGGCAATTCACCGGCTGGGCACGGTATGCCGATTATTGCCTGGACGAAAGCGCTGGCGTCGAGATCGCCGCGCGCAGCGGCTGTCCCACCGTCTATCCCACTTATCGCGGCCGACGCGTGGTCCTGGAAGGCGGGGGCATTGACGTCAACGGCCTAGGCGATCTGCTGACCACCGAAGAATGGCTCCTATCCGCGGAACAGGTGCGCAATCCTGGGCTGACGCGTGCCGATTACGAAGCTCTTTTTCGCACCTACCTGGGTGTGCGCCAAGTGCACTGGCTGCGTCACGGTCTGCCAGGAGACGACACCCATGGCCATGTGGACGACCTGGCGCGTTTCGTGGGCCCGCATACCGTCGTAGCCTGTTACGAACAGGACCGGCAGGCGCCGCAGCATGACTTGCTGGCAGAAAACCTGGACATCTTGCGCAGCCGAAGCAATGTGGCGGGGCAACCTCTGGAGGTCGTGCTCTTGCCCTTGCCCGAGCGACGCGTATTCGACGAGTACGTGTTGCCCGCCAGCTATGCCAATTTTTACATCGCCAACAAGGCAGTGCTGGTCCCCACCTACAATTGTCCTCAGGATCGGCTGGCTCTGGAGACGCTGGCCCAACTGTTCGGCGATCGGACCGTAGTGGGGATTTACTGCGGCGATTTGATCCTCGGGCTGGGCGCGATCCACTGCCTGACGCAACAGCAGCCGGCCGCGAGTCACGGGCGCGTAGCTTTGCCATCGGCAGCGCCGGCCTGATGTGTGCTTGCCGAGCTTTGCACGTACGCGATCAACGCCGCCACTTCGTCCGGCGTCAGAGGATCCAGCAGTCCTTCGGGCATGAGCGACACCTGGGCCGTCTGCCGGTCCTCGATGTCTTTTTTGGCGAGCACCACGCGCTCGGAAGCCGTCTGCAAAGTCAGGGCGTGGGCCGACTCCTCGACCACGATGCCCGACACGACCCGTCCCTGCGTCGTCACCACCGTGGTGAGGTGGTAGTTTTGGGAAATGACGGCATTGGGATCCACGATGTTTTCCAGCAGGTAGAACAGATCGTTCCGGTTGGAGCCGGTCAGGTCAGGGCCGATGCTTTGCCCTTCGCCGAACAAACGATGGCACGTGCCGCAGGTCTTGAGGAAAAGTTGTCGGCCCCGCGACCGGTCGGCTTGGGCCAGGGCTTGGGGCGTGAGCAGCCGGCGGTAGTGTTCGATGAGTTTGTGCTTTTCTGCGGCGGGCCGTCGCACCTGTCCCCAGACCCGTTGGACTTTTTCGGCGATATGCGGGTCGCCGAGTTGCAACAATTGCCGCGCGATATAGGCGGAGATGTCGGCGCGCGGTACGGCGCCGCGCTCCACGGCGTCGAGGAGTGCACGTGCCCATTCGCGGCGGGACGCCAGCGTCGCTACCGCATCGCGCTTTTCCTCGTCCGATAACGAGGCGTATTTTTGCAGCAAGAGCTGTGGCGTCTGTGCCCAGCCATACGTCCCCAGAGCCCGAATGACCGCGCCGCGCAACTCAGGCTCTTCGAGGAGGGCAGGCAGTTGCTCCTGCGCGGCGCGATCTTTGTGGTGCGCCAAGACCTCCAGGGCGGTTCGTCGAACCTCCCCAGGGGCCCGGCGATCAGCCAGTAGAGCACGCCATTGGGTCCAAGCCGCAGGGTCATCGAAAAGGGCTGCCAGATGCAGGGCCAAAAGCATTTCGGTATGTGCGCCCGAACCGTCGCGCATGGCGCGCAGGCGCAGCTCGGCCAGCGCTTGCAAGGTAGCGACGCTCGCCGGCAGACGCGAACGCCCCTTGAATCCGTCCAAGAGGCCCTCCAGCATGTCCCGTCGGTACTGCGCACGAGGAGTGGCGAGCACTGGGGTCAGCAATTTTTCCAGCTGGACGGCATCGTCGGGCGTGGCCTCTGCCAGTCGGCGGAAAACGAAGCGTCGCACCGGAGCCATCGGCGTCGTCGAAGCTAGCTGCACGGCTTGTTCGGGCCAAGCAGGTACGGCCGGTTCGATGCCGTACCACAGGAGCAACGGCTGGCAGCGATCGTGTACGTCCTCGACACGAGCCGCCAGCGCTCGGGCTAGCGGCCAGCGCTGCGCTAAGGGCAGCCTTTGCAGAGCCGAGGCCAGGTACAGTCGCACCAGCCCAGAGCGATCGTCACGGGCTTGTTTCGTCAATCGGGCTACGAGGCCCGCCGGTGGGTCCACGGCCGGCGACAAGGGGTCTACGAGCAGACGCACCGCCCAGGCGCGTACGTGTTCGCTGGGGTGATCCAAAAGCGAGAGCAAGTCGTCGAAACTTGCGCCGCCGGTGACATAGAGCGCCCACAGGGCGCGCAAGACCAGAGGCACCTTGGTGCTTCGGGTCAACTGGTCGCGCAGGAGCTTGTGGACTTCGGACATAGCCTGGCCGCGGGCGGCACGCTCCGCCAGTAGCCGCCGGGCGTGGCGCACGTACCAGTCGTTTTTGTGTGTTTGCAGCCGAACCAACTCGGCATCGGACCGGTCAGCCAGGTTGGCTTGTCGAAGCCGCGGCGGCTGCCCGTACACGATGCGATAAATGCGACCGCTGGATCGGTGGACGCCGTCGTGGTCGTGGCATTCCCCCAAGTCGCACCAATCGGCAAGATAGACGGTCCCGTCGGGGCCATACGTCAGGCATACGCCGCGGAACCACGGGTCGTCGCTGCGCAGGAAATCGGGTCGGTGTCGGCCGACATAACCGCACCCTTGACGCTCCAGTCGGTCGCAATTGATCCGGCGGCCGTGCGTATTGCACATAAAGATCAGATTGCGATAGGCATCGGGCCAATTGTCCCCGAGATAGATCATGCCCCCGGCGTGGGAGTGGCCGCCACCGAGCTGGTCGTGGACCTGGCCGCCGCGGGCGCTTTGCCAGTCCCCGCCGGCCCAATGCAGATGATCCGAGGTCGGCCCGAGCAGCTCGTAGGCGTACGGGTTGAGGTCCTGGCCGAACATGCGCTGATAGCGAGCGCCCGGCACCACGTGCCACAAATGCCCGAGCACATTGTTGGTCATAAAGGCTTCGCCGAAATCGTCGAAATCGAGTCCCCAGGGATTGGTGGTGCCATGAGCCACGACCTCGAACAGACGGCGTTGTGGATGGAAGCGCCAGATACTGCAGCTGAGGCGCACCCGCTGGTCCGGCGCAGTGCCAGGCACGCCCACACGCGACTCCCAGGTGATCCCGTGCCGGCCCCAGAGCCAGCCATCCGGCCCCCAGGTCAGCCCGTTGACTGCGTTGTGCTTGGCCAATAGGGACCAGCCGTCCAAGAGGACCTCCGGCGGACCGTCTGGCCGGTCGTCGCCGTCTCGGTCGGGAATGAAAAGCAGGTGCGGTATGCACAGAGCCCAGACACCCCCGTAGCCGATCTCGATACTGGTCAAATTGTAAGCACGATCCCAGAACACCTTGCGACGGTCCCAGCGGCCGTCGCCGTCCGTGTCCTCGAAAATCACGATCCGGTCGCGCCCCAGGTGCCGGCGCTCCTCGGGTAGCCAGTCGGGATAGCTGTAACACTCCGCCACCCAGAGCCGACCCCGATCGTCGAAGGCCATAGCGATCGGCTGTGCCACCTCCGGCTCGCTGGCAAATAACTCGACGCGAAAGCCGGCAGGTGCCCGCATTGCACGTACCGCCTCTTGCGCCGGCGTAGGCACGTCTTTTGGATCCTGCGTATCTGTGACCCCCGGCGGCAAGCCTCGATCGCTCGCTGAGAAAACCGAGCTGCTTATGCTCCATAGAACGGCCACCGATGCTAAGAGCACCCAACGCATGGTTATTGCTCCTGGGACGGCCATTGCCGAAAACTTTTCATGCCTTATTCTTCAGCCGGCAGCCTGACGGCACTGCCCGAGATATATGAAGCTTAGCGAACAACTAGCGGCGCTGCCATCTGGCCCACGCTCTGCCCTTCCCCCGGGGGCTGGCCAAATTGCCCAGGCTGCCTTGTCGGGCTGGATGCAATTCGATTGGGCTGGTATATTTCGCAACCCTGGGTATGTATGGCGGGACCTATGTACCGATCGCTTGTGCGCCGGAGCGCCGATAGGAACTGATTCCGGCGGCGATCGGTAGCCAGAATGCAGGAGGAGAAGCAGGATATGCGCAAACACGGATGGTGGCAAGCAGGCGTCTTGTTGGGGCTGACACTGTTCGCGGGGGCAACGTTCGGGAAATCTGCGATACGGTCCTGGCTGCACGGCAGCGAGGACCGACAAATAGACACGGTACGCGTCACGGCTGAAGCATCGGACTCGTCGGACCGTGCTGGGCCTGTGGTGTGCGATCTAGATAACTCGCTACAAGAGGCCACGGAGGCGCTGCGGCAGATTTCGCTCCTCGAAACGGATGCCAGCGCGCTTGCGCAAGTCTCCGCGGCCGGCGACGACCCCTTCGCTCCGCCGCCGGAGTTGCAGCAGGAGTGCAGCGTCCACGCTTTCTGTCCGATCTTGACTCGGTTTTTTGCCTTGCCAGGTGCCGGCGCAGCTTTTAGCCCTATACCGCTTTTGGGATGGCTCTGCCACTGGGAGCGGCTCTTCACGAGTTGGACTACAGCAGAAGCAGGCATGGATCCGATTGCCGGAGCAGCTTCTTGTACTGCGGCACAAGAGGATCCCTGCGACGAGGAGTGCCCTGCGGAGTGCCCGGCGCGAAAATGTCCGCATTGCCAGCAGACGGGTACGAGCGATCGTTGCGTTCGGCAAGCGGTTGCCGGTGTGCAGGCCAAGAGCGACGGCAAACTGACCGTCACGGTATCTACGGCTGACGGCTGCCGCTTGACTATCGAGATCGAAACCGGCCACGCCGACACGGTGCGGCCCGCGGCTGCCAGACAAGACGACGGCCCAAGGATGGACGTGATCCATGTGAAGGTGGATCGGGACGGGGGCGTGACCGTGATCCGGCCCAATCCCGTGGGCACACCGATGGTGCCTCCGGGCGCCGACGAACGTCCGCCGATCATTTTCCCGCTACCCATCCCGGACTTTTCGCCTCTGCAGGACCGGGAGCCGGCCACACCGGAAAAGCTCCCGGATTGCGAAAAATGCTCGCCCGTCCGCGAAGGCGTCTCCAAGACCGAGCCGAACCGAAGATAGCGCCCCGAAGCCTTTGCCCGCCGGCGCGACTACCGCTCATCCGCCGGCGGGCTTGCTTTTTGCAGGCACCGCTCCCATGCCCAGCCGATCAGGATCGGGCCATGTTCGATCCAGATCCACCACCTGTCGAAAAACTCAGGACCGCTCATGCCTCTCCAAAAATCCTCCCCGGGCGGAAAGTGATAGAAGAACCAGAAGCGCAGGTAGTACTGCATCACCGCCGCCGGCAAAGCGTACCACGTTGCATAACGCGACCACGGCAAAAACGGGATGAACCACAGCGCGTACCAGGGATTGACGGTGGGGCTGGCAAGGTAGGCCCACACCATCAACGACACCAGGCGGCGTGGTATGTCCGCGGCAGTTGCCGACCGGCCCAGCCGGTAGGACGTGCCGAGCAAAACCGCTGCTACCAGTGCGTAGCTTATCACGAATGCCGGCGCTACCGGCTCCCCCTCCCGGACAGCCGTGGCCATGCGTCGTGGCCACCATGGTGCCAGCCGGAACAGTGTTTCGTCTTCGACAGACGTCAGCAACGCGCTGACCGAACGCTCCAGCCCGCGAAAAAGAAAGTCGTTCATTTCCCACTCGGTGGCAAAAACGCGCAAGCCGGTGTACATCCTAGCCGGCGCGGCACACGGAGCGAACACAGCTTGCAGGGCCAAGCTGACTATCCCAGCCAGGCCGACCGCAGCCCAACGATGCCTGCCTGCTGGCCGCGTCGCTGCCCAGAAAAAAGGCGCCAGCACCAGAGGATACATCTTGGTCAAGAGCGCCGCCATCAAACCGATCCAGGCCAGGTACACGCGCTGGCACAGCAGTGCCAACACCGCCGCACACACCGCCAATGCCGCCGCGCTATCCACGTGCCCCGAGTTGGCCACTTCTTTTAAAACCAGCGGATTCCAGGCGTAGACGATGCACCAAACGCGAGGCTGTCGCAGCAACGCCAAGAGTGCCACCATACACCACAGTGTTGCCAGATCGCAGCCGAGGAGCACAAGCTTCAAAACGAGCATCTGCACATACCAAGAACAGTGCGGCGGGGTCAGGCTTGCCGCCAGCAAAAATAGTGCCTGCGCCACGGGCGGGTATACGGTGGGAACGTGCCCGTGCTCGATCCGTGACAGTATGGTGCGCATGGACGGGTGCTGCAGCAGTCGGGCCAAAACCACACGGTCAGCACCCGAAATGTTCGAGTCCTCCTCGGCCGGTCGGGCAGTCGCCTCTGGCGCATCCAGGAAAAGAGCGCGGATCGTTTGCGGGGCGTACTGGTAAGGGCTTATGCCTGCTCGTGCCACCTGTCCGTCCCACAGATAGCGGTAGATGTCCACCTCCTGGATCGGCTGCGAGGGCCACTGCAGTGCTCGCGTAAGAAGGGCGCATACGACGATCGGCCGCATCAGCCGCGATGGGCTGGCCGAATCTTTTGGCCCACCCCCTGCCTTGAGTGCCCGCACCACGCACAGGCAACCCAGTGCGTAGCAGGCGAACTGTGCCATCCACAGGCCGAAAACCAGCAACACCGGGCGCTCGCGATGTGCCTCACCAGGATTGAAGCCAAAGCTGAGCCAAGTCAGCAGGGCAGAGAGCACTACCTGGACCACGCCGCTCAGTACGATGCCAGCGGCGGGCGAGCGTGCCAGTCCTAATGGTCTGGTCCCGCCCTGATCAGCCTGCACGGACGCGCTCATGACTGGCTCATCCCGATCCGAGCACCTCGCTCTTGTGCCACGACCTCCGTCGGGAGTATATTGACAATGGGCATCGCGCGCACAGGATAGCCGCATAGCGAGCACTCAGGGGGGCCATACAGGTGGCGACACGCGTAGAGCCGAACCAGTTCGATGGGCCGATACCGAGCCCACCGCCGGACGATACGGAGCTGACACCCGAAGTGGCCGGCAAGCGGGACGCTTTGCTAGGTGTGCTGCGCGATATGGGTGCCGTGGCGGTCGCGTTCAGCGGTGGCGTGGACAGCACAGTCGTGGCACGAGCCGCCTGCCAGGTGCTACGGGAGCGTGCCGTGGCTGTCACCGCGGTCAGTCCCAGTTTGCCGGACAAAGACCTGGAGCTTGCGCGTCGGCTGGCGACCCTCATCGGCATCCGCCACGTCTTGTTGCCCACGGAGGAACTCGACAACCCGGATTATGTCCGCAACCAGGGGGATCGTTGCTTCCATTGCAAATCGGAGCTGTATCGCCGGATGACGTGCCATCTGGGGGAGTGGCAGGCCGACTGGATCTGCAGCGGCGCCAATTTAGACGACTTGGGAGACTATCGGCCTGGTCTGGAAGCGGCGCGGTTGCACCGGGTGCGGCATCCACTCGTGGAGGCCGGTTTGACCAAGGCCGACACCCGGCAGCTGGCCCGGCATTGGCGTCTGCCCAATTGGAACAAGCCGGCTGCCCCCTGCTTGTCCAGTCGCATCGCTCCCGGCGTGGCAGTGACTGCCGAGCGACTGCGCCGCATCGAGCGGGCCGAGGAGTATCTCCAGCGACTCGGATACGACCGAGTACGGGTGCGGTTGCACGACGGAGAATTGGCACGCATCGAAGTCCCAGCCGAAGCCCTCCACCTGCTGTGCGATGCACAGCGCCGCCGGGACCTGGTGGATTATTTGCGCTCCTTGGGGTTCCGCTTCGTGACCGTGGATCTGGAAGGACTGCGCAGTGGCAGTCTGAACGTCCTGGTGCCCGTGGAAATCCGCGCCCGTTTCGGTGCATCCCCGGGCAGTCAAGTAGTATCCGGAGACGAAGGCCATGGTACCGTATAAAAGCTCCCAGGCGCTCGATTGGTACTTCCTGGAAGCACGCAGCAAAATCCTCGACCTGGCGGCTATCCTAGACCGGATCGAGCGCGCCGGCGGCATGCCCGACGATCTGCGTGTGGATAAGTTGCGGGAAGCGCTGCGTATCCTCGCCGATTCCAGGATGCAGCGCGTCGAAGAAATCCAGCTGGTATTTTCACATCCTTACGATCCGCACTGGCAAAAGCGGTGACCCAGGAGGGCAAGCGCATGGAATACATCGAACCGCACATCCACATGGTGTCGCGTGTGACCGATGACTATCGGCGGCTGGCACGCGCCGGGTGCCTGGCCGTGAGCGAGCCGGCGTTTTGGGCAGGCTTCGACCGTACTTCTGCAGACAGCTTCCGCGACTATTTCCGGCATTTGACCGAATTCGAGCCTAAGCGTGCGGCCCAGTACGGCATCCGCCACTTCAGTTGGTTGTGCATCAATGCCAAAGAAGCGGAGCACGTCTCCCTGGCGCGCGAAGTCATCGCCCTCATCCCCGAATTCCTGGACCGTCCCAATGTCCTGGGCATCGGCGAGATCGGCCTCAACAAGAACACGCCCAACGAGTGCCAAGTGTTCCTCGAACAGGTAGATCTGGCCGTCCGCCGCCAGGAACTGATCCTGGTCCATACGCCGCACCTGGAAGACAAATATGCGGGGACGCGCATGATCGTGGATATGCTGCGCGGTGACAGCCGAGTGGTTCCCGAGCGCGTACTGATTGATCATGTGGAAGAGCACACGATCCGCTATGCCCTGGAGGCGGGTTTTTGGTGCGCTATGACTCTGTATCCAGTGACCAAATGCACGCCGCAGCGGGCTGCCGACATGGTCGAACGGTACGGGCCGGAACGACTGCTGGTCAATTCCGCTGGCGATTGGGGTCCTTCCGACCCCATGGCTGTGCCCGATTTCATCCTGGAGATGCGCCGCCGCGGCCACGACACTTCTGTGATCCGGCGCATCGTTTATGACAATCCGCTGCGCTTTTTCAGTCAGTCGCGGCGCTGGCCCGGGTTGTCGTGACCTGTCTGCGATTTGGCCGGCGCAAAGCGGCCCACTCAGAAGTGCAAAGCAGGTCCATGAGCGCTGGGCATCCGTAGCGTAAGGCGCGTGTAGACGCATCGGCAAGCCCAGTCTCTCGGCTCACCGCCGGTGCGCCGGCACTTCGGTTTTTTTCTAGCCTCTTGAAATCTTCGGCAGTTGATGGTCTAACTAAAAGATGAGGCGGTAAGATAAAACTACGGTCCGCTTGCCGAGAGCGGATAGGGCGCAAGCGATCTGACTATGGAGGCGCAGGCTGACTCTTCGACCGCCGGCCGCTCGGGGACCTCGGTCAGGGGAAATCCCGACGGCGGCAGTCGGGGTTAGGTAGTGCACTAGGAGGCAGGCATGACGGCGACCATCTACCTCGAGCGCATGATGCACCGCGACATCATCAGCGTACCCGGCGCGTCGGCTGCGTCGTATGTGCTCGTCAAGCTGATTCCCAGTGGTGCCGGGGAAGCGACTCCGCCGCTGCATATCGCATTGGTCCTGGACGTCAGCGGTTCGATGTACGAAGAGGACGGGACCGGACAAAGTCGGCTACAACGCATCCAGAAAGCGGCACTGGCAGCACTGGATCGGCTGCGTCCCCAGGACACGTTGACGGTGATCGCTTTTGCCCGCAATGCCGCCATCTTATTGCCGGCTACACCCTTGACGCAACGTGCTGCCATCGTCGAGACGCTGGACAAGATAGATCGTTGCGACATAGACCCAGGCGGCACGGCCATGGACGAAGCGATGCGCTGTGCCTACGACGAGCTGCGCGCACACCGAGCCGCCGACCGACTATCGCAGATGCTGGTCTTGACCGATGGCGAAACCAGCGGCGAAGTGGCCTGCCGCGAGCTGGCCTCCCAAATGGGCCAGGAAAAGATACGTCTGACCGTCATGGGCGTGGGCACGGAGTGGAATGCCAGCCTGATCAAAGATCTGGCCAGACTGGCCCAGGGAACCTGGTATTACATTGATGCAGAGGATGCGCAGTCGGCCGAGCGTGCTTTCGACGCAGAATTCCAGCACCTGGCGGCGCTCCTTTTTTCGGGCGTCAAGGTGCATCTCTGGCCGGTGCGCGACGTGCGGGTCAAGCGCTTCCGGCAGGTCACGCCGGAGATCCGCACCTTGGACATCGTCGAGACGGAGGAACGGCACTGGGTAGCGGCTATCGGCAATCTGGAGAAGGACCGCCCGGCACGCTTTGTGGTGGAGCTGAGTTTGCCCGCGCGGCCCGATGGCCAGTACGTGGTGGCCCAGCTGGGCTTGGAATACGAACTCGCCGGGCAGGTAGAAAAATCGGCGCTGGTACCCTTGCTGGTCACCTATCGGGCAGCCGGCCCTGGCCCGATCAATGCTGAAGTGGCTCGTTACATTGACGAAATCCAGATGTACGAAATGAACGAGCAGATGCAACAGGCCATCGCGTCCGGGGACACTGCCAAGGTGCAGCAAGTAGCAGAAAAGATCGTCAAAAAGGGGGAAGGTCTGGGACCGCGCGCCGCCAAAAAGACGATGCTGGCGCGGCAGGCCCTGGGCGAGTTGGGTCAGACAGGCCGCGTTTCGCGCAAAACGCAACTGGCGCTGGAAGATTCGGCACGTCTGGCCGAAGAAATGCCTTTGCCCGGATAGGCGGACGGCTCCAGGTCGGCGGCGAGCGCTGATCCGGCAGGTGTCCGCATATGGGAAGCCATCCAGAAAGGCCTAGCAACGAGGAGAGTCAGCCATGATCCGTTGTCCCTCTTGCCAGTTCGAAAACGAGGACGGAGCTCTTTTTTGCGAGTACTGCAAATCGGATTTGCCGGTACCGGCTGCGGTGACGGAGCCTGCCGGCACCAAAGCCGAGGTCGTAGGAGCGACCGTGCCGGTGGTGGAGCTCGTCGGGGAGCCGGCGGGGACGCCCGTCGCAGCCGAGTGCGCTTCTTCGGAGGTTGCGCTCGCTCCGGAGCCCCTTGCGCAGCAGGCCACACCCCAACGGCCAGGCCTGATGGCGCGTGTGGAGGTCGTCTCGGAAGTACCACCGCCGGCCCAGACGGCTGCGGCAACTCCGGCTCCACCGGCGACGCGGCCTAGGCTGGTCGTCATCCGCGGCCTGAAGATCGGCGTCGAATACCCCCTCTACGAGGGGGAAAACTATGTGGGCCGGACGGACGAAAAGCCGGTGGATATAGATCTGGAGGACCAGGAGTCGCCCGACCGCATCTGGTCGTCGCGGCAACATGCCGTGATCCGTTGGCAAGAGGGCCAGCTTACCATCGAAGACCTGGGCAGCACCAACGGGACTTTTGTCAATCGCGTGCGCGTGCCGCCGGGCGAGCGCCGTCCGCTCAACGCCGGCGACGTCATTCAGATCGGCACCGTCCACTTGCGCGTGCACATGTAGCTCGCCTGCCAGCGGATGGGGGGTGTCCGCATCCATGCAGCCGACAGATCCACAAGCAGATGCGACGCGCTGGCCAGTCGTCCGTTGCCCACGCTGTGGCGTTGCCCAGCCGAGCGGGGCGCGCTATTGCCATAGCGATGGCGAGCCGCTGCCGGGCATCGCTCCTGCGGCGGAAAACGACGCCGACGTCTTTTTCTCGGTTCCCTTCGTGTTTCCTTGGGGCCGTCAAGCGCGCACGCTCCACGAGTTGGCTTTGGGATTTTGCGACGATTGGGAAACATCGGTGCATCTGGTGCGCGAAGGGCTGCTGGCGACGTTTTTCGCGCAGGCCTTGGGGCGGGACGACTTGGCCGAGCTGGCACAAACGGCGGCACAAATCGCCGACGGTTCGCAAGCCTTGGACTGGCTGCTGGACAAGTTGCCCGTGCACCTGAGCGGCCCTCAACTGAGTGTCGAGCCGCTGCACGTGCATCTCGGTCAGCTTGCCCGAGACGGACAGACGCATTTCGACCTGCACATCGTCAATCAGGGGTTGCGTCTGTTGCGCGGCCGGGTGACGATCGAAGACACCGCCTGGTTGTCCTTGGCCGCCGAGGAGCCGGTACAGTGCCGTGATTTTACGTGCGAGCGGGAGCTGACGGTGACGGTTTACGCGCGCGGGGCCCAGATGCCCGCGGGCGCAGCCTGCCAGGGTCGTCTGCTGGTGGATAGCAACGGGGGCCAAGCCGGTGTGCGCGTCCTGGCCAGTGTACCGGTCGTTCCCTACCCGAGCGGCGTACTCGCCGGTGCCCGCTCGCCCCGTCAGTTGGCAAAGTTGGCCTGTGGTCATCCCGGCCGAGCCTGGACGGATTTCGCCAGCGGTGCTGTCGCCGCGTGGTTTGCCCAAAACGGGTGGAGTTATCCTGTGCGCCCTCCATACGCAAACGGATTGGCCGCCGTGCAGCAGTTTTTGGAAGCGGCGGGACTGGTGCGTACACCGCGCATCAAACTCTTGACCAAGGGGATCGTGGTGCGCGCACCTGCCGGGCGCACGTTCCCCATACGGGTGCGCCTGCGTGCCCTGGACGCCAAACCGATCTATGTTCGGGCCGAATGCGCGGTGCCCTGGATAACTCTGGGTGAGCCGCTGCTGACGGGGCGTCGCGCCGTCGTTCCGGTCAGTGTCACAGTCCCCGAATGTGCACCAGGAACGACACTGGCAGCGCACATAGACCTCTACGCCAACGGCGCTACCCATTTTCAGGTGCCCGTCCGTGTGACAGTGCGCGAAAGCGAAGACACCGGCAATAGGGCCTGGAGCGTTGCAGGCACACTCGAACAACGTCAGCCGATCCCCGTCGAGTGGTCGGGCGCTCCCGCGGGAGAAGGGATATGGCGGCCGTAGCTCAGTGCCCGTATTGTCGCAAGCCGGCGCAAGTTCCGGAACGACTCCTGGGCATGCGCGTGCGCTGTCCCTCCTGTGCGCGCGAATTCGTGACGTCCAAGCCCAGGGACGGCGCTGCGAGCGACACGCCCGCGGCGTCCCGATCGAGTACTCTGTGTCCGGCCTGTAAGACGCCACTCTCCCCAGAGAGCACCATGTGCCAGGAGTGCGGCTGGGTCCGCACGACCGCACAACAGACCGAAACGGCGGGTGTTATCTGTACCAATCCCCAGTGCGGGGCGGCTAACAGCGCCAACGAGCGACTGTGCCAACGTTGCCTTGCTCCTTTGCCCTGGCCCGAAGGTAAAATCTTGCACGGCCGGTACCGGATCGAGCAGCACATAGCCGTGGGAGGCTTCGGCTCGGTGTACCGAGCCTACGACTTGGAAGCTCGACGCGTGGTGGCACTCAAAGAGATGTTCTGTGCCGATGCGGCCGAGTTCGCCACCCGACTGGGCTTTTTTCGGCGCGAGGCAGAAATCCTGCGGCTGCTCCAGCCTTTTGTCATCGTGCCACGTTTGTACGATTTTGTCCACCAGGGTACGGAAGCGTTGATCGTGATGGAGTTCGTGCGCGGTCGTAACCTGCTGGAAGTGCTCGAAAGCGGGCGCGTGCAAGCGTTTCCGATACCTGTGGTAGCGCGCTGGGGCATCCAGATATGCCAGGTGCTGGAGCACTTGCATGCGCAAAAACCGCCGATCATCCATCGGGACATCAAGCCGGACAACCTTATGCTCTTGGACGACGAGACTTCCATCCGGATGATAGATTTCGGGACGGCACGCGATTTGGGCCGCAGTGTTCGCACGCGGCTGGCAGCCAAAACGCGGGTGTTTACCGAGGGTTATGCGCCTCCGGAGCAGATCCTGGGCAAACCGGAAGTGCGCAGCGATCTTTTTGCCTTGGCCGGGACCTTGTACCACCTGGCCACCGGGAAGCCCCCCGAAGGTCCGGAGACCGGTCGTCATTTGGCAGAGCAATTGCAATCTCGCGCTTGCCCTTTTGCATCGCACGAGCGCTGGTTTTACGAGATCCTGCAGATCAATCTTTCCGAAGATGCCAACGACCGCTATTACTCGGCGCATGCGCTGCGCCAGGACCTGGAGAAACAGCACGTGACGCGTCAGGTCAATTGCCCGCGCTGCGCGTACGTCAATCGTGTGCGCGAGCCGTATTGCGTGCGCTGTGGCACACCTCTGACCGAACCAGGTCCGCCCTGCACGGCATGCGGCCGGGAGAACTACCTCGGCAGCCGCTTTTGTGTCCATTGCGGCAGTCGCTTACGATAAAGGAGCCAGCATGGCGGCCGATCCCCAAGCCGGCCCTCGGTCCGCTCTCGGTGGGACGGCGGGCAATTCCCCCGACCCGAAAGCCGTCGTACCGGAAAACAGCCCCGCGCCGGACTTGCCTGCGGTCGGCGCCAGCCCGCGGGACGACGCGTCCGCAAGCACGCGCGCCTGTCCACAGTGCGGCGACCGTCTGGATATCTCGACCGGGTGGTGCGCGGCTTGTGGCTTTGTGCTAGCCCCGGCACAAACGAACGCGGCACCGATATGGTCCCCAGGACATGTCGTCGCCGAGCGCTACCAGATTGTGCGCCATGTACGCACCTATGGCCCGATCCAGCGCTATGAGGCGCGCGATCTGGCACAATCGGGGGATGTTTTGGTCACGCTCGTGTGTGGTCCGTGCCAGGCGGACGGGTCGCCGGACGCGGTGCCCGGCGCCCAGCGAGCGCCCAGCGTCGGCGCCGACGACCGCGACGTAATGACTAGCCCCGCTGTAGTCGTCGGCACTGCCGTGGACCTGCCCGAAGTGGTGCCAGCGGAGGCCGCAGACCTGCTCGGAGCCGTGCCGACTGACGCCACCTCCGGCACCGAACAAGACGCGATCAGCGCCGACCGACCGTGTCGGCAGAGCGAGCATAGCGGTCGTTCCTCACCTGCTTGGCCCGATCCGGCATGGGAAGCCGACCTATTGCGACGGGCCGCCGACCCGGCTCTCCCTGCCGTGACCGAGGTGCTGACCCTCGATCAGGTGCGGGTGGTCGTCGAGGAGCGTCCCCGCGGGATATGCCTGTGGGATGCCTGGGAGCAGGCAGAGGACGATCCATGCCACCAGCTGACCTGGCTGATACAAGCGGCACGTGCCCTCGAGGCACTCTATCGCGCCGGAGCCCTGGTGGAAACCTTGTCCCCACGCTTGTTCGTGGTCAATGACCACCGGTTGCGCTTCGCCGAGCTGCCGGATCCGGTTCCTCGTCCACTGCCGGCGGATGTGCCGATCGTCGGCTCACCTGGTTCGGCACCGGAGCTGATCTTCGATCCGGGGGGTGCCGATGCCCGGGTCAGCATTTATGCTTTGGGTGCCCTTCTGTATGCGCTGGCTTTGGGGCACGAGCTGAGCGAAGCCGATTTCGTGCAGCGCGGCGTCCCCGACCTAGTATCGGCACCCATGCTCGGACTGCATCCCGCGCTCATGCGCATCCTGATGAAAAGCTGTGCGCGATCGCCGGACGACCGGTTTCCTACCGAAGAGTATCGCTGTCGGGCCGAAGGAGGGCTAGTAGAACTCATCCAGGCGCTGGAGGCGGCGCGTGACGAACTGCGCGTGCGTCGGCTCGAGATCGCCGCCTGGACCACTATCGGCCTGGTGCGCGGTAACAACGAAGACGCCTTCGCTGTGCTGCATCGGGCTGCCGCTCAGGCAGGGCTCGCGGAGGCAGCGCTGCTGGTCCTGGCCGACGGCATGGGCGGCTACGCCGCAGGCGAAGTCGCCAGCAAGCTCGCCATTGACACCATATGCCAGCGACTCGCCCATTGGCTGAGCCTTGCGACCGAGCCAGTGGATACCGACGCGCTACGCCAGCAGATGCTGCAGGCCATCGCTGCCGCCCATGAAGCGGTCCAAACAGCGGCCCGCGAGCGCGGGCGCGAGGGAATGGGATGCACGCTGGAAGTCGTGTACATAGCTGCGGATACGTTCCTCGGCGCCCATATCGGCGACAGTCGCGTCTACCACTATCGCCGTGGCCAGATGCGCGCACTGACCGAAGACCAGACTCTGTTGCAAACGCTGGTGCGTCGGGGGCTTTTGTCCGCGGCGGAGGCCGCCGAGCATCCCGATCGCTCGCTCCTGTCCCAGGCACTCGGTGCCAGTCCACGGCTCGAGCCCGACTGGATCCAGGGCACTTTGGCACCGGGGGATGGGCTCGTGATCTGCTCCGACGGCTTGACCGGAGCTGTGACGGATGCCGAGCTTGCCGAGGTCCTGGCACGCTCTCCCAGCGCCGAGCAATGCGCCCGCCGTCTGATCCAAATGACCCTCCTGCGCGGCGCCAGCGATAACTGCACCGTAGTGGTGGTCCGGGCTTGGTAGCTGGCGAGCTGTCAGCTGCGCGCCGCAGACGGGGATGCTTCGACAGCCTGTTGGGCAACGCTGCGAAATGCTGGCCGACGAAAAACGCGCCACATGTCGCCAAGCACGTGTTCGCGTGCGAGCCGTGTGGCGTAGGTCCGACTGAGCACTACTTCGCCTATCAGGGCATCGAGAAAATTGGCTTTGGCAATCACCTCCACGTCGGCGAACCTGCCCCGGGACTGGATGACGATCCGCTCCAAAATGTGCCGGCGATAAAGCCGGATCGGACACCAGGGGTCACTGACGTGCACGCCCATGCAGGCGCCCCAGACGAGTTGGCGCACCTTGCGCAAACCTGTGCGCACCCATCCCCCCGCCGGCGACACCCCACAGACAATATCTACGTCGTCCACGGCTTGTCGCACCAGGTGCAGATCTTCTGCGCTCGGGCACACATCGCCCAAAATCGTCAAAAGCTGCGGGTGCCGCGCCATATCCAGGGCAGCAGCCAGCGTCGGCCCGTAACCCTCTCCGGCAGGCAGCGTCACGTATTCCCAAGCCGCACGGTCCGGGGGCGGGTGCGCTCCTGATTGCAAGCCTTCTCCCAGTACGACGCCGGCCAGTATCACTTGTACTCCCTCGTGCGTGGCCCATACCTCCCTCAAAGCATTCATGAGCTCTGGTGCCGCCGCCGTGGCACCGTCACCCAAGAGGACGATGCTGATCGGACGATGGCTGATCGGTTCGCGCTGCCAGTCGAGTTTTTTCACACCTGCCCCTCGATCCAGGCGACGATCAAGACACGCTGTCCTTCAATGGTGGCCGTGAACGTCTTTCGGCGGACGATTGCACCACAGTTCCAACGGCTCTTCGTGCCCGCCGGCGTTTTCATTATAGTTGCTGCAAACGAAATACAGGTTGCCCGCTGCCAGATGCCGGCGCCAGTTGCGAGCGTCTCGCTCACGCAACACCACGTACACCCTAGCCGGTTGGCTTGCCCATACATCCAGGTTTTCCCATTCTACCACCTTGACAAAAGGCTTGCCTAAGTGCCATGTCAGACTATGCGACTCCAGTCGGAACAGAACCAGCCAATCGGCAGGCGTGGCATGACGTCGCACTTGACGGGCAAAGGTGCTTTGTTGGCGGACCCTGTCGAGAACCGGCTCGATGGTCGTCAGATAAATGGCCCAACCTGCCAGCGATGCCCCATAGGTGGCGCCCCAAGCCAAGGCCAGTAGCTTTTTGCCTCGGCTGCCCGCCTGGCCGTGCCAAGCGACCACGCCGCCGGCTAACGCCAAGGCCAGCCCAGGATAGGCAGGCAAGAGGTAATCGGCCCGCTTGAATTGCAGGCTGGACAAAAATGCAAGTAGCGACACGAACCAAGTCGCCCCGTAAGCTTGCCACAAGCTGGGGTCGCTCGGGCGGTGGTCGGCTTCCCCGGGTGACGCGTGTGCGCGGCTAAAAGCGCCGGGATGCCTCAGCAACCGCACCAGGTAAAAAATCCCGAGCGCAACTAGCCAAACACTCCAAGGAAAAAGGTCTCCAGGGAGACGCGCGAGGTACAACCACCACGGGAAAATTTGTGCATCCCAGAGGTCGTCGCCGCCCAGAGCGCGTTGCCAGGTATGGCGCACGAGAAAAAGCCGCGTAAACTCCCCCTGGGTCAGACGGTGGGCTGCTCCGTACCAGGGGCCGGCGATCAAGGCCACCACGCCGAGGCCGACACCCCAGTCGAGCAGTCGGCGCTGCGCATCGCCGACCAGCGCGCTCCAACGCCCCTGGGCCTGGCGTCGGTCGGCCGATCGGCTCGCGGGAGTGCCAGCACCGGCCCATGTGCTCGGCGCTTCACCAGGCATCCTGAGCCATAGCACTGCGCGGACCAGGTACCAGGTTGCCCGCACCACGATGACCAGGACCACGGCGACCGGGCCTTTCAAAAGCACACCGCATGAAATGCAGGCAAAAGCCCATGCGATCCCTATGCGGCGCCACGCTCGGCATCCATGGACTGCGCTGCTCCCTGCGATGGGCCGGTCGTTTTGCTGCAACGCGCAGAGAGCCGCGGTCACGCAAAAGGCGAGCGGCATGTCAATGCGACCGACGCGAGCCAGCCAGGCGAAATGGGTCAGCGTGGCCAGGATGATGGCGGCGCACGTGCCCACACCTCGCAAGCCTGCTCGCGCTAAGGTGCGATACAGCAGCCACACGGTCGCCGCCCCGGCTATGGCAGCCGGCAGCCGAACGCTCCAGCTCGTGATACGCCCGAAGGGCCAGGTGACCAAGGCGACCAGCCAGTAATACAGAGGCGGCTTTTGCATCTCCGGTTGACCGTCGAGCAGCCGCGGCAAGAGCCACTGGCCGTCTTCGAGTATAGACCGGGCGTTTTGGGCTGCCCGCGCTTCGTGACTGCTCCACAGATCGCGTCGGCCCAGCGCGGGCAAGTAAAGGGCCAGAGCGGTGGCCAGCACCAGAGAGGCACCGAACCACGGCTGTCGGGCAACGCCGCTGGCCAGCGCCCCGGTCTTCGGGGTCGCACGCAGGCGCGCGACGATGAGGGGCAAAGTCAAGCGCATGACCGTTGCACCTGGATTTCGAACAGTTTGGCATACGTGGGGCACTGCCGCAGCAACTCGTCGTGAGTGCCCACTGCCTGGATGCGCCCGCCGTCCAGCAGCACGATGCGATCGGCCAACTCGAGGGTGGAAAGACGGTGCGAGATCAAAAAGGTGGTGCGCTGGCGCGTGAAATCTCTGAGCACCTTGTGGATGAGTGCTTCACTTTCCACATCGGCGGCACTGGTGGCCTCGTCCAAGATGAAGATGGTCGGGTTGCGCAAAATGGCGCGCGCCAGGGCCAGTCGTTGCCGCTGCCCGCCCGACAGTGCGTGCCCCATTTCGCCGATACGGGTCTGGTAGCCGTCCTTCAGACGCACGATGAAATCATGGGCATGGGCGCGCCGGGCAGCCTCTTCTACCTCTTCCGGTCGCGCATGCCGATGGCCATAAGAGATGTTGTTGTAAATGGTGTCGTCGAAAAGGATCGTCTCCTGGGTGACCAGGCCTATTTGCCGGCGCAAACTGCCCAGATGCACGTGCCGGATGTCTACCCCGTCAATGAGGATGGCGCCATGCTGAGGATCGTAAAAGCGAGCCAGCAGGCCTATCAGTGTGCTTTTGCCGCTGCCGTTGGGACCGACCAAGGCGATAGCCTCGCCGAAGCGCACTTCCAGCTGGATGTGGCTGAGCACCGGCTGGCCGGCGACGTAGGAAAAGCACACATCGCGGAACTCGATGGATCGGTGGTGGCGCGGCAAGTGCGGCGCCCCGGGCCGTGTGCGAATACGCGGCGTCAGGTCCATGTACGCAAAGACGCGATCGGCAGCAGCGCTACCCGATTGCAGACGTCCGTAGACGTTGGACAGTTTGCGTACCGGATCGGCGATGGCCGCTAAGAGCGCGTACAATTGCAACAGTGCTTCCGGCTCCATGCGTTCGCTGGTCATGCGCAGACCCCAAATATGGGTCTGTTCATTGATGACCAGATAGGCGCCCACCAAAAGCGAGCCCGCCACTGCCAACATGCCCAGCAGCTCGGTGGTCGGTCCAGCCAGCGCTTCCAAATAGACCATGCATACCCCTTTGCGGTAATAATCCTTGGCCGCTTGGAAGAAACGACAGCGTTCGTAGCGCTCCATGGTGAACGCCTTGACGATGCGGATGGCCTGAAAAGTTTCCTGGAGGATCTTGTAAAGCGAGGACATGCTTTCGAGGACTTTGCGGCTGGCCTTTTTCATCGTATGGCCGACTTTGTTCATGACGAAAAACGCCGCCGGGACCAGCAGGAGAAACAAGAGCGTCAGCCGCCAACTGATCATGCACGCCAGCAACACACAGCACGCCACCTTCAATGGCTCTGCAACCATCTTGCCGAAAAGCGTCTTCAATCCCGAACCGAGCGCTTCCATGTCGTTGGTAAAGCGCGCCATGAGTTGATGACTGCCTTCTTCGTCGAATTGTGCCGGGTCGAGATGGATCACGTTGCGATACAAGGCATTGCGCAAATCGAACAGAGCTAGATTGACCACTTTGCCCACTAGCGCTTCTTGCAAAAAGTCGAACAGTCCTTTGAGCGTCACCGCGCCTAGCACGAAAATCACGATCCACACCAGAGTCTCGAAAGGGTCCTCGGGACAGAACTTGTAAATATAGAGACGGGCGGTTTGGTACCAGTGGAGCAACTGACGCGCCTGAGTGAGGTGCCCTTCATCTTTGGCCATCAGCCGCGTCAATTCGGCCAGCCTCCTCTCCCGATTGCGACCGGCCGGCCATTTCTCCACCTGCTGGATTTCTTGCTCGCGTGCGTCGAGCACCTTTAGATAACGCTCGATATCCTGTTCTTTGGCGTGGATTTGCTCGTCTATCCATTTTTGCAGGTTTTGGTTACTGCCCAGGATTTTCAAAACCGGATAGATGGCCATCAAATTGGCGCCCCATAGCAGCGCCACCAGGGCGGCACACAGCACCGACACTATCAGCCGCCGGCGATAAGGCCACGTGTAGCGAATGACACGATAAAAGCTTCTCATGTACGCTCGGCCATCCCGTTCTATGTGATTCGTGCCAGTTGCAGACCTCCAGGTGCATCGGTCGCGCTGGCGAAGCCGTTGCTATTGACCCGGCCCCCCGGTTTGTGTCCTGCAGTTTGCCAATTCCTTACCAGACGTGGCATTTTTTCACAAGTCCAACGATCTGAGACGGCATGATGTCTCACCAGGATGCTGGGCTGATTGGTGCCGCAGAACCTGACCGGGACACGCGATGCCAGCCATTGGGCATTTGGAAGGTGGCGCAAGAACAGCCGGGGGTGCGTGCCGTCTGCTGTGGCACTTGTTGCAGACGTTGCTCGCCCTAGAGCTTGCGGCCAACGTCTGTCATGCGCGGAAAGACAACAAGCGGCGAGCCGAACCTACGAAGGAGGCAGATGCTGAGCCGACGGCTGGCTCGACAAAACGGTGAACTCAGGATGGTCCCTTTGCCGGTCCATCCCCTTCGGCAGCCAGGCGGCCTCGATAAAGCGAGGTCCACGGCTTTGCGTCCCCATCTCGCGATGGGTTTGCCTTTGTCGAGGGTCGTGGTGCAAGAGCCGTAGGCACGTATGGGCACTGGTCGGCTCGCCGTATCGGGATTTTGCCCCGACACTCCAGTTTAGCTCATGCGCTACGATTTGCCTGCAAGCTCTCGACACCGAAGTAGAGGCAAACTGCCCAGTTTTTCCTCGACTGCGATTATTCTGTTGCCTCGGCAACAAGTCATACCGGCACTATCCACTTGCCGGTCGTTTTTGCAGCGCCGGTTGGGGTGGCCGGGACATCAGGCACACGTCCCGAGCAAGATGCTAACAAAACGCCCACCACAGTGGCTGCCCTTATGCCGGAGTTCGGGATTGGCTAGTTTCGTCTACTGGCCGGTGCCTTCGGGCGTATTTGCCTGGGCTTTATTTTGATTCACACAGTTGCTGCCTTACCTCCTGACCGCTTCGGTGCATGTGATTGATTTTGTGGTTGGCCTAGTCATCGGTTTGCGAACAGGCCTTGGAGAATCTAATTGATTTCCACGCGATAGACATCGTGGCAGCGGGTGCAGGCCGAGTCCATGCGCTTGAATGCGGAGACGAAATCGGGTCGTTTTTTACTCTTTGCTGCCGCGGCCATATCCAGGCAGGCTTTGCGAACGTCTTCGGTGCTTTGCAGCCATAAGGCACGCGTTTGTTTTTCTTTGGGATTGGGATCTTTTTCCGGTGCATGGGCGGTTATGCCCAAAGACAAAGCCGCCAACTTGTAGGCTGCCAGCGCGATATCTTCCGACTTGCCTTTGGCAGAGAATTGTTGGGTGTTGAGCCGACGCGCTTTGTTGAGTTCTTCATAGGTTGCCTGCACAGACTCCATAAGTCGCTCGATGGGCACTTCTTTGGCCAAGTTGACCTGTTTGCCCGTCTTGCCAGGGGGCAATTTGGCGAACTGATGCAAGTCGTTGAGTATTTTCTTGGCGGTTGCCTGATCCTTTTTGGATATGGCACGCGCTAGGGCCAAAGCTCGCTCCTGAAGCGTGAGGCAGCGACTAGCGAAAGCTTCGTCGCTGCTGTTGATACCGGCCTGGGCAACGAGTGCCAAAAAATAAGCTTCGCCGAGGGCTTGCTTGTTCTTTTGGGCAAGGAGGGCTGGACTTTGCGTGGCTTGCTGCAAATTTTTGACGCTCTGCTCGATCAGCCTTTCGTAAGGCAGATTGGGGAGTTTGATCGCCGCAACCGCATCGTCGGCAGCTAGCCGAAGGGGCGAACGAGTCCAGAAAAGGAGCAGTGTCATCGGGATAACCAGTCCGGAAATTGTCGCCACGGGACGCCAGGGAAACGACATCGTCACGGCCATAACTCCTTTCTTTTCCGCGCGCTGCTTTCATCGGCAAAAGCAGTCGTGCGCCTTTTTGGGCACCGCTTTGCACAGAGATCGTAACCAGGTCCTCAGCCCGCATCAAAGTTTATATTTTGGCACCCGAAGTGTGGCGGTCAAATATCCGGTTGCTTTTGGTAGTAGGTCCGCTCGAGGATGCAGCCCACCGCGTGTCGGCTGCTGCCCATCTGGAATAGGCATGGGGCGCGCCTGGATATGCCACAGTGACGCTACTCGATGGTGCAAGCGAGCGATTTTCCTGACGGATTCACGCCATGCCCTATCCGTGCACTTGCTCTGGCGCAAATGGGCGAGTTGTGGCATGATGGGCCGCCACCGAAGTTGGAGCGACGGGCAGAACGGACGAGATCGCCATGCATGGACCTACCGAACGTGATGGATCGGGATGGGCACACAGCGAGGTAGCACAGCCGTCCCGTGGATCGCGGCCGCTCGTTTGGGCTTGGCGCGGTACTCTGGTGGTTTTGCTGCTGTCGGTCGTTTGGGCAGCTTATCGGATTGTACTAGGTGACAATTTCCACGCCGTTGTGCCCGAGGCGTATTATCGCAGTGCTCAGCTCGATGCCGCGCGCTACGGTCGGCTGATCGAAAAATACGGCATCCGCACTATGGTCAATCTGCGCGGGCCAGCTCCGGACCGGGCCTGGTATCACGCAGAAAAGGCCGTTTGCAAGCAGAAAGGCGTACAGCACCATGACGTGATTTTTTCGGCGTTTCAGCTGCCCGCGCCGGAGGAGTTGAAGAAGCTAGTGCGTGTGTTGCAAGAGTCGCCGCGACCGATTTTGATGCATTGCAAGCGCGGGGCCGATCGCACGGGGCTTGCCGCGGGTATCGTTGTCCTTTTGCAGCCGGAAGGCACGCTCGAGGCAGCACGGAAGCAACTGAGCTGGCAATTTGCTCATGTGCCCATTGGGCGTCTGGCCGAACTGCGCGAGTTTTTCGATCTGTACGAAGCCTACTTGCGATGCACCGATCAGGAACACTCGCGGGAGGTATTCATCGGCTGGGTCGAGGAGCATTATCGTCCCGGCCATCAATGGGCGCTCATCGAGCCGCTGGCGGTGCCGGCACAGTTGCCTGCCGATCGGCCGCTGCCGGCACGATTTCGGGTCACCAATGCCAGTCTGGCGCCGTGGCGCATGCGTCGCGGACCGAATGCCGGCGTACATCTGCGGTATTATCTGCTGCACGAGGGGGCGCCGGAGTCGGAACTGTACAGCGATGGGGCTGGCTTTTTCGAGCGTACGGTGTGGCCTGGAGAGGCGCTGGAGCTGACTCTGGCACTGCCTGCGACGCGCCGGCCTGGCCGCTATCGCTTGCGGGTGGACATGGTGGATGGACAAAGGGGGCCGTTTGCTTTGGTCGGCTCGCCGATGTTCGAGACGACCGTCGAGGTGGTGGAGCCCAAGGAGGCAGCCAAGGAGCGTGGACGTGGCCACTGACACAGTGCCGGGCGCAACGCCCAGCCGACGGAGGGTCCGGCGAGCCGCCGGTCTGCTAGTACGTCTGCTTTTGAGCGCGGGCTTGTTGGCCTGGGTGCTGAGTCGGCTGCACTGGAGCGAATTGGCGCACGTGTGGACTGGGGTACGACCGATCTGGGTGCTGGCAGCTTTGGGCCTGTACGCTGCCGCCCAGGTCCTGTCCAGCTGCCGCTGGCAAATCCTGGCTCGCTCCCTGGGATTTCGCGTGCATCTGCTCGAGTACGTGCGGCTGTATTATGTGGGCATGTTTTTCAATCTGTTTTTGCCGACGTCCATGGGCGGGGACGTGGTGCGAGCCTGGTACTTAGCGCGCCGCGGGCCGGCGGGGTCGCAGTGGCGTGCCATGCTGAGCGTCTTGGGCGAGCGATGCTCCGGCTTGTTGGTGCTGTTGGCATTGGGATGTGTGGCCACGTTGACAGCCCCCGTCGGGATCAGCCGCAGGGTATGCTACGCCCTGTGGATCGTTGCCCTCGGGGCAGGCACAGCAGTGGCGCTGTTGCCCGCAGCCGCCCGCTTTTTTGCCTGGCTGCGGCCCCTGGCCGAGTCGCTGAGTCTATCGCGGGCCAAACAAGGGCGTTGGTGGCTCGCATTGGGCTTGTCCTTTGTCATCCAACTGGCCAGTATCGTCGAGATCGCCATGCTCGGTACGGCCTTGTCCATCCCTGTCCCGTGGTGGGCCTACGGCGTCGTGGTGCCGCTAGTCACGTTGCTGACTCTGCTCCCTGTCAGCATGAACGGTGTCGGTGTGCGCGAAGGAAGTCTGATGGTCTTGCTGGGCCCGCTCGGTGGGTCCGCAGCCCAAGCAGTTGCCCTGGGGATTCTGTGGCTGGCAGTCCATGCTCTGGCCAGTCTGGCGGGTGGCGTGCTCTGGCTGCTCCCGATGGTGGCAGGCACCGACCCTTGGCCGTCCGCCTCGGCTCGTGAAGGAGACCCGACTCATGGATCTGTCCGTTGTCATTCCCATACGGGACGAGAAAGACAACCTGCGTCTGCTACACCGGCGACTTCATGAAGTGCTGGACCCTTTGGGGTTGGACTTCGAGATCGTTTTCGTGGACGATGGCAGCACGGATGGCTCGGTGCAGGTGCTGGAAGAGTTGGCACTGAGCGATGGTCGCACGCGGGTCATTGTCTTGCGACGCAACTACGGGCAGACGCAAGCGTTGCGCGCCGGCATTGACTTCGCTGCCGGCTCGGTCATCGTGACCATGGACGGCGATCTGCAAAACGATCCAGCCGATATCCCAGAATTGTTGCGTGTCCTGGAGCAGGGATACGATGTCGTCTTCGGCTGGCGGCAGCACCGTCAGGACGGCCTGTGGCTGCGCAAAATCCCCAGCTGGTTGGCCAATGCACTCATCCGCGCAGTAACCAGCACACCAGTACGCGACTTGGGCTGTACGCTGCGCGCCATGACGCGGCAGGCCGCTCAGGAACTTTCTCTCTACGGGGAGATGCACCGCTTTATTCCGGTTCTGTCTCTGGAGTGCGGTCATCGCACCGTGCAGATCCCCGTGCGCCATCACCCGCGGCGCTTCGGCAAAACAAAGTATACGCTGAGTCGGAGTTTCCGCGTAGCGCTGGACCTGATTACGGTCAAATTCCTGCACAGCTATTTGACGCGGCCGATGCACGTGTTCGGCGGAGGCGGTCTCTTGTGCCTGGCAGGCAGTGTTCTGGCCCTGGGGGTCACCCTTTTGGAAAAGCTCGCCTGGCAAGAAGATATGACCGGCAACCCGTTGCTGTTGCTCAGTGTGCTTTTGACCGTGGTCGGGGTGCAATTCATCTCCCTGGGGCTCATCGGCGAAGTATTGGTCCGCACCTATTATGAAAGCCAGGGGAAACGTGCCTACAGGATTCGGCGCACCTGGAATTGCGAGCCGGATCGCGAGCGACGGGCCAAGGCCGCCTGAGCTGCCTTAACCCCTTGCAGCGCCCGACCGGACCTGTAAAACAGGAAACGTATCAGGACCTAAGGGTGCGCGGGACATCCTCCGATCGCAACGAACGCCATCGGCCTGGGAGAGGAACGCCATGGTCGAGACGCTGAAAGTGGACATCAAAGCGCTGTTTTTGGAACGCGAGGAGTGCGATGCCGGCACGGTGCAGCAGTTGCGCAACGGGTTGCAGCAAGGCGCCGGGCAGTACCGGACACTGCGCGAAGCCGTGGAAGCAATGAAGCACAAGCTGGCTCAGGCCAGCGGTGCCGCGGCCCAAAAATGGCATCTCAAGTTAGGCATCGCCTTGTATTTCCTGGGCCGGATTCGTGAAGCCAGCGAGCATTTGCGGCACGGAGAAACGGCACTGGCCTGCTATTATTACGGTCTGAGCTTGGCATCGCTGGGCCGCTGGGACGAGGCGGTCATGGCCTTCGAACGGGCCCAGAAAGCCGGGTACACAGCCAGCCAGGTGCAGCTACAGATCGCTGGTATTTATCGGCGCCAGGGAAAGGTGCGCGAGGCACGGCAGCTTTTGGACACGATGCAGACGCTTGCCAGCCACAGTGCCGAATATCATTTCCAGCGCGGTTGTTTGTTGATCGAAGAGGGGGACCGTCTCGGGGCAGTCGCTGCCTTCGAAAAGGCCACCCAGTTGGATCCGTACCACCAAGGCGCTCTCTTCCAACTGGGCTACCTCAACGACCTGTTCGGCAACGACGAGGAAGCCATCCGCTACTACGAGCGTAGCGCAGCCCATATGCCGGTGCACCTCGGCTCCCTCCTCAACCTCGGCATTCTGTATGAGGACACCAATCGCTACGACAAGGCAGTCCAATGTTACGAACGGATCCTGGCTGTAGACCCGACCAACGAGCGCGCGCGGCTGTTTTTGCGCGATGCCGAGGCTTCCCGCATTATGGTGGTGGACGAAGAAAAGATCAAAAGCTTCGACCGCTTTACCCAGGTGCTGGAAATCCCAGTCACCGACTTTGAATTGTCGGTGCGCAGTCGCAACTGCCTGCGCAAGTTGAATATCAAAACCCTCGGGGACTTGACCCGCGTTTCCGAAGCGCAATTGCTGGCCAGCAAGAACTTCGGGGAAACCTCGTTGCAGGAAATCCGCGAACTTATGGCTAGCAAGGGCCTGCGCATCGGTCAGGCTCTCGAGCAAGGACAACAGTACAACTTCGGCTACACCCCGGAACCTGCCTTGACCGAGGCCGAGCAGGCGGTACTCAACAAGCCGATCGCGGACCTCAATCTCTCCCTGCGCGCTCGCAAGTGCATGAACAAGCTGGGCATCACCACCGTCGGGGAGCTTATCCAGAAAACCGCCAACGAGCTGTTGGAAGTCAAAAACTTCGGCGTGACCTCGCTGGAGGAAGTGCGCAAAAAGCTAGCCCAACTGGGCGTGAAATTGCGCGGGGACTGAGTGTCGCTCCTGTCGAGCTGCGCATGGCCTTGCGCTTCGACCTGGTGCATTGTTGCGGTGCGGCACGTGCGGCCTATCTGGCTACGCCGCACGGCGTCGTGGCCACGCCCGCTTTCATGCCCGTCGGCACCTACGGCGCCGTCAAGGGTATGCCCCCGTGTTTGCTGGAACAAACCGGCACGCAGATCGTACTGGCCAATACCTTCCACCTGGCGCTGCGTCCAGGCGCGGCCCTGATCGCCCGTCTGGGCGGCCTGCATCGCTTCATGGCTTGGCCCGGCCCGATACTGACCGACAGCGGCGGGTACCAAGTTTTCAGCCTGGCTTCTCTGCGTCAGGTCAGTGACCACGGAGTATCTTTCCGCTCGCCGGTGGATGGTGCACTGCTGGAACTGACTCCCGAAGCCGCCATCGCTATCCAGGAGCAACTGGGAGCCGATCTGATCATGTGTTTGGACGAGTGCCCCGCCTATGGCGTGCCCGCACATGCCATCGAACAAGCCGTGGCGCGCACCATCCAGTGGGCACGTCGTTCGCTAGCCAGTCACACACGGGCCGACCAAGCGCTTTTTGGCATCGTGCAGGGAGGTCTGGACAGGGTCCTGCGCCGGCAATGCGTGACCGAGCTGGTGGCTCTCGGGTTTCCGGGCTACGCCTTGGGCGGTTTCAGCGTCGGCGAGCCCCTCGATCAGGCTTGGCCACTCATCGAGGAAGTGTGCCGCTTATTGCCCCCCGACCGCCCGCGCTACCTCATGGGGATGGGACGCCCCGAAGACGTGCTGGAGGCGATCCATCGCGGCGTGGACCTGTTCGATTGTGTGCTGCCCACACGCAACGGCCGCAATGCTCAGGCCTTTACCGAGGCCGGAGTACTGCGCTTGCGCAATGCCTGCCACAAAGAGGACCCCAGACCCCTCGACGACGCCTGCTCGTGTTACACCTGCCGGCATTTCAGTCGCGCCTATGTGCATCATTTGTTCCTCACCCGTGAAATGCTCGGGCCGATCCTGGTCAGCCTGCACAATATCGCTTTTTATCAGCGTCTTCTGGCGCAGGCGCGGCAAGCGATCCTCGCCGACACCTGGGACGCCTATCGTGCAGTCCACCTTGCCCGCTTTCGCTCGCACACTTAAGATACCCCAGGCGCAGTACACTGTCGGCGGCCTCTCGGTGCGCGGCTGCGAGTCTCGACCTCGAGGCAATAATCCCCCGTCGGCTTTGGCACCGACCGGTAGTCGCCTGGGGGTACTATGGACAAGGACCAACGATGGATATCCTGCTGGCAACCTGGATCTGGGCACAACAAGACGCACGGCCGGCCGAAGGGCCGTCGTTTCTTGTTTCGGTGCTGCCTATTATCTTGCTGTTCATAGTTTTGTGGTTTCTGCTCAGCTGGTCGGAGCGGCGGCGCAGTCGGGAACAGGCCAAATTGTTGGGCTCGCTCAAAAAAAACGACAAGGTGATATTTGCCGGCGGGCTCATCGGCACGATCGCCAACATTCGGGACGACGATAACGAAGTGATCGTCAAAGTGGACGACAATGTGCGCTTGCGTATCCTCAAGGCCAGCATCCAGCAAGTGGTACGCGAGGAACCAACCGACCGGCGGCAGGATGCCAAACAGCCGTCCTGACAGGTTGTGCTTCGTGGCAAAAGCGTTCGCAGTGCGGACAGCCGAGCTAACAGTGTGCCTGGCGGTCGGGAGACTGGATGCTCGAGGCCGTCTGGAATAGTATCCGGCATATGCGTGCGAGCGAGGACTAGGGCCAATTGCGAGGGGGCCTCGAACCATGTGGCAACGATTCGGCAGACGGATTCTCATCTGCGTAATCCCGTTGGTGTTTTCGGCTTTTGTCACTGCCTGGGCGGTGCTCAATTACTACAGCGACGAGCCGGGCAGCGGGCCACGCTTCAATATGGGTGTGGATCTGGCTGGCGGCACCATCCTAGTCTACGAAGTGGACCGGGATTGGTGGAACAATTTGCAGCCTTTGGAGCGGCAGAATTTCGATTCTGCTTCGCTGGCGGCGGCGTTGAAGCGACGCATTGATCCCAACAATCTGCTGGAAGTAACCGTCCGGCCCATAGACACGACGCCGCCGCGGGTTGAGATCATCCTGCCCATGCGTTCGGCACGCGGGGGCATTCGCGGCAGTGCCGATATCGAGCAGGTCAAGAGCTTGATTACGCAAGTAGGCAAGCTCGAGTTCCGCATGCTCGCCGACTCGCGCGATTTTCGCAGTCAGCAGGAGCTGGAAGCCTTTCGTCGGCGGCTGGAGGCCTTCGTGAAGGATTATGTGCCGGACAAGCGCAATGTTCCGCCTACACCCGACGAGGAGCAATACCAGTGGATGGAGTTGGCGGAAAGCGAAGTGAAGGAACGTGGGTGGGGACCGGACAAAGCGGGCCTAGAGCAACTGGGCACGCTCTTTTTCTACCACGATCCCAAATACAAGCGGCATTTCGTGCTCACCAAGGTGCCACAGCCTCAAGAGACCGTGACCGGTGAAGATCTGGCCTCGGCCCGTCCCGATGTAGGCCCGCAGATGGAATGGGTGGTACGGTTCGATTTGAAAGCGTCCGGGGCGGAGCGCTTTTTCGAGCTGACGCGGCCCGGGCTTTTGCCCGAAGAGCAGAAGCGTTTCATGGCCATCATCCTCGATGGCAAGGTGGTATCCTATCCCCGGCTCAACGATCGCTTGCGCGACGGCGGCATCATCACCTTGGGCCGTCACAATCCCCAGGAGCTGAAGCGCAAAGTGGACCAGTTGGTCCTGATCCTGCGCTCGGGCGCTTTGCCGGCCACGCTCAATCGGCAGCCGGTCAGCGAGATGAGCATGGGGCCCGGTTTGGGCCAGGACACCATCCGCAAGGGGACAACGGCCGTGGTCGTGGGCTTTGTCCTCGTGGTGCTGTTCATGTTGGTCTATTACCGCTTCGCCGGGTTGGTGGCGAGCGTGGCACTGTTGGCCAACTTGCTGTTGACCGTCGCCTTTATGGTTTTGGTGCAGGCTACCTTTACCTTGCCCGGTCTGGCAGGATTGGTACTCATGCTCGCTATGGCCGTGGACGCCAACGTGCTCATCTACGAGCGTATCCGCGAAGAGCGGGAACGGGGCGCCAGTCTGGTCTTGGCCATTCGCAACGGCTACGACCGCGCTTTCCCGACCATCATAGATACGCACCTGACCAGCATTTTCACCGCTGTCGTCTTGTACGCCGTGGGCAATGACCAACTGAAAGGTTTCGGTATCAGCTTGGCGGTAGGGCTGGTGATCAGTTTGTTCACGGCCTTGTATATGACGCGCTTGATCTTCGACATCTGGATAGCACGCAACTGGCTCAAGCATCTGCGTATGCTGAAGCTGTTGAGCCGGCCGAACTTGGATTTCATGAAGTATCGCTATTACTGGTTCACGGCGACGGTGGCTGCTGCCGTATTGGGGCTGGTCATTTTCGTGCTTCGCGGCGAGAGCGGCCTCAATATAGATTTCACAGGGGGAACCGCGTACTCGATAGAATTCCGGCAGCCCAAGCGCATCGAAGAGATCCGCGCGCGGATCGCGCAACCTTTGCCCGATGGCCGGCAGTTGCGGGATCCTTCGGTAGATGCCATTTATCCGGCGGGTGAGGTCGCCGGCGAGACCAAAACGTTCACCATTCGCTCGACCGACCGCGATGTGTTGCGGGTGCGCGACCTGGTCAAAGAGCTATTCGGTCAGGAGTTGGTGTGGATTGAAGTCAAAGTGGTGCCGAAAACAGGTGCGGGCACCCCGCCGGCTTGGGAGTTGCACTTCTCCGAGCCGGTAGCGGCCTCGTTGGTAGAGCGAGAAGTGGATGCGTATTGGGAAAAGCAAGGGCAGCGTAACCCGCGGGAGATGTACCGGCTGGAGCCACTGGACCCATCGGACGCGAGCGGTTTGCATGCGCGCTTTTTGCTCACTCTGAGCGGGGGTGTCGAACAGCCGGTCAGCGACGGCCAGGGCTTGGCCCAGTACCTGGAGAAGGCTTTGCATCAGCCCAAGTCGCCGCGGCTGGAGAACTTCGATAGCCAGCTGGCCCGAGAAACCCAGGGGCGTGCTGTGGCAGCCATCGCACTGAGCTGCCTGGCCATCTGCCTTTATTTGTGGTTTCGTTTCGGCAGTTGGACGTTCGGATTGGCCGCCGTGCTGTGCCTCATCGACGATGTGGCTTTTGCGATGGGGTTGGTGGCAATCTGCCACTTTTTCGCCGACACCTGGGTGGGCAAAGCGTTGTTGCTCGACGATTTCAAGCTCGATTTGGCAGCGGTAGCTTCGTTGTTGACCCTCGTGGGCTACTCGGTCAACGATACCATCGTCGTCTTCGACCGTATTCGCGAGGTGCGCGGACGTAGCCCGGTTTTGACCGCCCAGATGATCAACGACAGCATCAACCAAACCTTGAGCCGGACGCTGTTGACCTCTTTTACAGTATGGCTGGTGGTCACGGTGCTGTACATTTTGGGCGGCCAAGGGATCCATCTGTTTTCATTCATCATGATGGTAGGAGTGATCGTAGGTACGTACAGTTCCATTTTCGTGGCCAGTCCCTTGTTGCTGGTTTTCGGCGAGGGTCGCGGGCGGACCGAGGCTACGCCGGCCAAAGTGCAGGTCCGGCCTGTGCAAGCGTAAAGGGGCGGCCAGGCCGAAAGGTACCTGCAGATGAGTCGCTCGTGGTGCAGTCCGCACAGTCCGACCTGCTCGGCTGCCGCCGGTCCTGCTGCCTGCCCCTCGTCGGTCGAGTGGAAAAGCCATGCCGGAAACGATCGAGACGGTATCCATCGCCGAGGAGACCGAAAAGCGTTATCTGCATTATGCGCTGTCGGTGATCATGGCGCGGGCGCTGCCCGATGTCCGTGACGGCCTCAAGCCGGTACAACGACGCATCCTGTACAACATGTACCACGACTTGCACTTGTATGCCGACGAGCGGCCGATCAAGTGTGCCAAAGTCGTGGGGGAGGTGCTGGGCAAATACCATCCGCACGGGGATGCGTCGGTATACGACGCGTTGGTACGCTTGGCACAGCCTTTCACGTTGCGTTATCCGCTCATCCATGGGGAGGGGAATTTTGGCTCGGTGGACGGCAACCCTGCCGCCGCCTATCGCTATACCGAGTGCAAATTGCTGCCGCTGGCCGAAGAATTGATGCGCGAGCTGGGGCAGCGCACGGTGGACATGCGCCCGACTTTCGACGGCGCTTACGAGGAGCCGGTGGTTCTGCCGGCGCGCTTTCCGCACCTGCTGGCCAACGGCGTCACCGGCATCGCCGTCGGCATGGCCACCAGCATCCCGCCGCACAATCTGGGCGAGCTGGTCAAAGCGTGTATCGCGCTCATTGACGATCCCGATGCGACCACGGCAGACCTCTTGGAACACATCAAGGGGCCCGATTTCCCCCTGGGCGGCCGTGTCCTGGCCGACAGACGCACGCTGCGCCAGATTTACGAGGAGGGGATCGGTACCATCAAGGTGCAAGGGCAATGGAAGCTGGAGCAAGTAGGGCGCAAGCGGCAGATCGTGATCACTTCCATTCCCTTCGGCGCCAACAAAGCCGCTTTGGAAGAAAAAATCGGGGCCCTGATCGCCGAACGCAAGCTGCCGCAACTGACCGGCATCGTCAACGAATCCAACATGCACGAGGGGATGCGGATCGTGCTCGAACTCAAAGCCGACGCCGATCCGGAACTGGTGATGGCCTATCTGTATCGGCACACCGAGCTGCAACAGAATTTCGCGTACAACATGACGGTTCTGGTGCCTGACGCCGGCGGTCAGGTGCGGCCACGCCGCCTGGGTCTGCGCGAGTTGTTGCGGCATTTTTTGGACTTCCGCCTGACCACGGTGCGTCGGCGTTGCCAATACGAGCTGGAAAGTCTGCGTCGGCGTCTGCACATCTTGCGCGGCTTTCAGGAGATCTTCCGCGATCTCGATCGTGCCCTGGCACTGATCCGCTCCAGCGACGGCAAAGAAGATGCCTCCCGCAAGCTCCAACGTCACTTCCAGCTCGATGCAGACCAAGCCCAGGCGGTCCTGGAGATGCTGCTGTACCGATTGGCCCGCTTGGAAGTTGCCAAAGTGCGCCAGGAGCTCGAAGAAAAAGAGCGTCAGGCACAGCGCCTGGAAAACATTTTGCGGTCCGAGAAAAAGCTGTGGGCGATCGTACGCGACGAGTTGCTGGAGATCGCTCAGAAGTATGCCGATCGCCGACGGACCAAGATCGTGACCCAAGACGACGTGCCCGAATTCGATCCGCAGGCTTATATCGTTCGGGAGAATACCCATGTCATCCTCACCCGCGACGGGTGGATCAAGCGGGTCGCCCGGCTGACGCGACTGGACAATACCCGCATCCGCGAGGGGGACGAAATCCTGACGGTCGTACCGGGCAGTACGCTCGATGCGGTGGTCTTTTTCATGGACGACGGGATCGCGCTGACGCTGCCGATACACGAGGTACCCGCCAGCTCCGGCTACGGGGAGCCATTGTCGCGCTTTTTCCGTGTCGGTGCCGGTGCGCGTCCGGTGTGGGCCTTGACGACCGACGAGCGTTTCGTGCCGCCGACGCAGGTACCCGGCAACGGCCAGCCTCCCCCTCCCTATTTGGTGATCGCCACGGCTTTGGGATATGTCGTGCGTATTCCTTTCGCGCCTGTGCGGACTCCCTCGACGGTACGCGGACGGCTCTTCGCGCGACTGACGCCAGGCGATCGTGTCGTTTTGGTCCGCCTGGTGCGCAGCGAAAAAAGCTTGCTCCTGGTCTCGCGGCAGGGCCATGTCATTCACTTTGCCCTGAAGGAAGTGCCTGTTCTGGCTGGACCGGGCCGGGGCGTCCTCGGCATCAAATTGGATGCAGACGACCAATGCTTGGGCGGCTGCCTGATTGGGCAGCGGCAGGACGGCGTGATCGCCGAAACAACGGATGGGCGCACCTTGCGGCTGACCGGCGAGCGCGAGCTGACGCATCGGGGAGGGCGTGGCCAAGAAGCTCTGCGCCGCGGCACGATTGCCCGGATTGTACCGGAGCCGATCGAGTTGGTACACTGGGACGAACTGGAACCCTCGTAACCGGCACCGTGGCGCCGGTTCCTACGCGCCCCAGGTGCTTGCTTTGTGGTCCTGAGGTGCATCCATGGACTTGCAGGCGTACATCCGTGACATCCCGGACTTTCCCAGACCCGGCATCGTATTCAAAGACATTACCCCTCTCTTGGCGGAGCCGAAGGCATTTCGCGAGGCGATAGATCGGCTCGCCGCTCGGTATCGGCAGGAAGATGTGCAAGCGGTGGCGGCGGCCGAGGCACGTGGCTTCCTTTTTGCTGCGCCACTGGCCCTGGAATTGCAGGCCCCTTTGATTATCCTGCGCAAACCGGGCAAGTTACCTTATTACACCCATGCCCACCAGTACGAGCTGGAGTACGGCAGCGGGGAATTGCACATGCACGTAGACAGTTTGCGTCCTGGCACCAAAGTGCTGCTTGTAGACGACGTTTTGGCTACCGGCGGTACCATGGAGGCTGGGTGTCGGCTGGTGGAGAAAGCCGGCGGCCAGGTACTCGGATGTGCCTTCCTCATCGAGCTGGCGTTCCTCTCAGGACGGCAGCGACTGGCACCCTATCCGGTTTTCAGTCTGATTTCCTATAACAAATAGTCCACCGAGGCCGCACGGCCGGTGTGCTTCCCTGCTGTGCTCGCCGCAAGGCGGGCCTTTGTTTTTCAGGTAGTGGGTGGCCGATGGTAGATTTTGCCAAACACCAGGGCCTGGTTCCGGCAATTGTCCAAGACGCCGCAACCGGGGAAGTGCTCATGCTGGCCTGGATGAACGAAGAAGCGCTGGCCGAGACCATGCGCACGGGTTATGCCTGCTACTACAGTCGTAGTCGCAAAAAGTTATGGCGCAAAGGGGAAGAAAGCGGCCATGTGCAGCAGGTCGTGGGCATCTATCTCGACTGTGATGCCGATACTCTGCTCGTGCGTGTGCGGCAAACGGGCGTGGCCTGTCACGAAGGATATCGGTCGTGCTTTTTCCGCCAATGGGACCAGGGCGAGTGGCGAACGGTCGCCGAGCGCGTGCTGGACCCCAAGACCGTTTATCGGCCGCACGAATCCAGCACGGGCCGAGGCTAGGGGGCAACGCCTATGGACGCTGGCAAAAGGCTCAAACTCGGACTGCCCGCCGGCAGCCTCCAAGAGGCTGCCCTGGATCTGTTTCGCAAGGCCGGATACAAGATCACGGCCACCAATCGCAGCTATTATCCGGCGATAGACGATCCGGAAATCGAGTGCGTGCTCATTCGTGCGCAGGAGATGGCCCGGTACGTTCAGGAGGGCGTTCTCGATTGCGGAGTGACCGGTTACGACTGGATCGTCGAGACCGGGGCCCAGGTCGTGGAAGTCACCGAACTGATCTTCAGCAAAGTCAGTCGTCGGCCGGTACGCTGGGTCTTGGCAGTTCCCGAGGATTCGCCGATTCGCAGCGTGGCCGATTTGCAGGGGAAACGGATTGCCACCGAGGCGGTGCAAGTGACCAAGCGCTTTTTGGCCCGTCATGGCATAGTGGCGCAAGTGGAATTCAGCTGGGGCGCCACCGAAGTCAAGCCGCCGCAACTGGCCGATGCCATCGTCGAGGTGACCGAGACCGGCAGCTCGCTCAAAGCCAATCGGCTGCGCATCGTCGCCGAAGTATTGCAAAGCACGCCGCGCTTTATCGCCAGTCCTGCGGCTTGGCAGGACGAGTGGAAACGCCAGAAGATGCAGGACCTGATCGTCATGCTCAAAGGCGTCCTGGCGGCCGAGGGCAAGGTTGGCCTGATGATGAACGTGCCCCGCGACCGACTGCCGGCGGTCTTGCGCATCCTGCCAGCCTTGCAGACCCCGACGGTGGCCTCTTTGGCCGATCCCGATTGGGTGGATGTCAATACCATCCTCGACGAATCACTGGTCCGTACTCTGGTGCCGCAGCTGCGTGCCGCCGGCGCCCGCGGTATCGTCGAGTACCCCATCAACAAGATCATTGATTGACGGTCGGTGCCGGCCGGTCTGCCGTGCCAGCTAGCTGCCTAATGCGGGCAACGTGCGCCGGGAACGGCTTGGTCTGCCTGCACCCAGGGCCAGGCCAGTCGCTGTTTGCAGTGACAACAAATGCACTCGTCAGCAAGCGAGGACCGTGTAAAATAGATGCGAACTGCACCAGGCACCATGAGCGCCCGTAGCTCAACTGGATAGAGCATCGGTCTTCGGAACCGAGGGTTGGGGGTTCGAATCCCTCCGGGCGTACTTTCTCGACACGATATCCGTGCCCCAGGCAGCCCAGTCCGTGCCCCTCGCAGCCAGTTCGACTGCCCAGTCAATCGTTGAACAGAAACTCTTTGGTATTGATGAGCGCCCAGAGGATGTTTTCGAAGGCCTGCTTTTTGTTGTTGCCCAGCTTGGCGACATGGGCCAAAGCCGTTTCCATCTCTACCTGAGTGGGTCTGCGGGCAAAACAGGCCAGGAAAAGCTCCTCGATCTTGGCGCGGTCGTCGCGCGAGTTATCCTGGGCTAGCCGATCGCAACGACCGCCTGGCCGAGCGAGTTTGGCCTGCACTTCGTCGGAATTGAGCAAGTGCAGGGCCTGGGCTAGGTTGGCGTCGTTGGTTCGCTCGCACTCGCAGGCACTGGTTCGCTGCGGTTTGCCGAAGACCTCCAGGAAATAGTTCATGTACGCTTCGTCGGGCAGCATGATCGCCCGGCGCGGACCCCAGGTGTCCTGTGGCAGATTGGCGAAGCCCGCCGGACTGTCCGTCACCTGGTTGACGGCATCGAGCAAGACTTCCGCGCTCAGCCGTCTGGGATAAAAGCGGGCAAAGTTCTGCTTGTCCTTTTTGTTGAAGTCATTGGGCACGGCGCTGAGCTGATATGTCCGGCTATTGACGATCGTGCGGACGACATGCTTGAGGCTGAAGCCATGAGCGACGAAATCTTTGGCCAACGCATCGAGCAGTTCTTCGTTGGACGGCGGATTGGTAACGCGCATGTCGTCGAGCGGCTCGACGATACCGCGACCGAAGAAATGTGCCCAATAGCGATTGACCAAAGCGCGCGCCAAGAAGGGATTGCTGGGAGAGACCAGCCAATCTACTAATTTCTGGCGCGGATCCTCGCCGGGCGGCACCTCCACGGGCGGCGCGTCCAAAGGCTTGATGGTCGCCGCCTGACCGGTGCGTTTATTGGTTACCGCGCCTTGCGACTGTACGAAAACCACGAAGCGGTTTACCGGTTGCCCCTGTAACTGCTTGGGCCATGTCGCCAAGCTGGGCAACAACAAAAAGCAGGCCTTCGAAAACATCCTCTGGGCGCTCATCAATACCAAAGAGTTTCTGTTCA
>Ga0209989_100002_pt1 | contig 68716 bp, 64 predicted proteins | sample Antgeofumaro1A2B_FD_188083 | JGI IMG/M metagenome (GOLD analysis project Ga0209989, IMG submission 188083) | Geothermal fumarole subsurface microbial communities from Mt. Erebus, Antarctica - 1A2B (SPAdes) (version 2) | ecosystem: Environmental > Terrestrial > Volcanic > Fumaroles | place: Mt....
GTACGAGCGAGCGCAAGAGGTGGCCCGACGTCACGGTATCCCCCGCTGCTACTCCAGTCTCGATGAATTGCTGCAGGATCCGGAGGTGGCGGTGCTGGACATTGCCGTGCCGCCCCAGGCTCAACCCGATGTCATCGGCCGGGCGCTACGCTTTGGGCCGGCTCACGGCGGCGGCATCCGCGCTATCCTGGCCCAAAAGCCGCTCGCCATGAGCGTGCCCGAGGCCAAAAGACTGGTGCAGGCGTGCGAGCAAGCGGGGATCGTCCTCGCCGTCAATCAAAACATGCGCTATGACCAATCGGTACGGGCATTGAAAGATTTATTGACGCGTGGGTGGTTGGGCGAACCTGTCCTGGCCACCATCGAAATGCGTGCCATCCCCCATTGGATGCCTTGGGCCCGTGCATTGCGCTCGCTCAGTACCTATATCATGAGCATCCATCATCTGGACACTTTTCGCTACTGGCTGGGGACGCCGGCACGCGTGCTGGCCAGCACCCGTCCCGATCCGCGCACCCCTTTCGCACACCGAGACGGCATCAATCTGTACATCCTGGAATACGATGGGGGATGCCGAGCAGCGTCCTGGGACGATGTCTGGACCGGTCCAGCCCGGGAGGGGAGCGGCGCGGATATCTATATCCGCTGGCGCCTGGAAGGAACGGAAGGGCTGGCTCGCGGTACCATCGGCTGGCCTGGATACCCGGCGCGTGTGCCCAGCACGCTGGATTTTACCTGCCGGCGTTTGCCGGGATACTGGCTCCAGCCACGCTGGGACGAGGTGTGGTTTCCCGATGCTTTTGCCGGCCCCATGGCGGCTCTGTTATGTGCCCTCGAAGACAGCACCGCCCCGGAAAACAGCGGTCGCGACCACCTGCACACGCTGGCCTTGTGCGAAGCGGTGCTCGTCAGCGCCCGCGAGCATCGCAGCGTATCGCCCCAGGAGTTGCTCTAGCCCGAGCGAAAGGTGCCATTTATGACGGCAGGGCAAGCATTACGCACACTGGTGAGCCGCGGTACGCTGATCGTGCCCGGGGTGTACAACGCTTTGGTGGGACGCATGGCACAGCGGCTCGGCTTCCAGGCGCTCTATCTTTCCGGGGCTGCCACGTCCGCCAGCCTCGCGCTTCCGGATGTCGGTTTGATAACGCTCAGCGAAATGGCGGAAGAAGCGCGACGTCTCGCAGACGCCGTGGAGATTCCCGTGCTGTGCGATGCCGACACGGGTTTCGGCGAAGCCGTCAACGTCGAGCGCGCCGTGCGTGTGCTGGAAAAGGCCGGGGTTGCCGGCATCCATCTGGAAGACCAAGAATTGCCCAAACGGTGCGGGCATTTGTCCGGCAAGAAGCTGGTACCCGTGACGGCGATGGTGAGCAAGATCCGTGCAGCGCTGGCAGCCCGTCGCGATCCCAGTTTCTTGATCATTGCCCGCACCGATGCACGCGGCGTGGAGGGATTGGACGGGGCCATCGCTCGGGCTCGGGCCTATGTCGAGGCCGGTGCCGACGGAGTTTTTCCCGAGGCCCTCGAATCGCTCGAAGAGTTCGCTACGTTCGCGCGGGCCGTGCCGACGTTGTTGGTAGCCAACATGACCGAGTTCGGGCGCAGTCCGGCCTTGGACCTGACCACCCTGGCCGGTTTGGGCTACGGCATCGTACTTTATCCGCTGAGTGCCTTGCGCGTGGCACTGGCAGCGACTCGCCAGGCTTTGCAGGAGCTCCTGCTCAGCGGCCACACGCGCGCGCTGGTCCCGCACATGATGACCCGGCAAGAGCTGTACGACCTGCTCGATTACACCGGCTACGAGGAACGAGATCGTTTTTATTTCACGGGCAAGGTGGCTGGGCCAGCAACGGCCCAGCGATCGGAGAAGCAACCGGATGAACAGCAAGGCAGGTGACTATTATGCCCCTGGGTTGGAAGGGATCGTCGCCGGGGAAACGGCACTATCCACCATCGAGGAAGGACTGCGCTACCGCGGCTATCCGATCACCGAACTGGCCGAAAAGACCAGCTTCGAGGAAGTGGCCTATCTTCTGTTGTACGGGGAGTTGCCGAAAAGGAAGGAACTGGACAGCTTCATCGGGCGCATTGCTCTGAGTCGTAGGCTGCCGGAGCCGCTCATCGAGCTATTGCGGGCTTTGCCGCGCTGGACGGCACCGATGGATGCGCTGCGGACCGCCGTCAGCGTCCTGGCCCACTTCGATCAAGACGCCACCGATGCCAGCATGGAAGCCAACTTGCGCAAAGCGGAGCGATTGCTGGGGCAGATCCCGCTGGTGGTCGCCGCGCACTACCGCATCAGCAAGGGTTTGCCCTGGATTATGCCGCGGCCGGATTTGTCGCATGCGGCCGGTTTTTTGTACACGATCCACGGCAGCGAGCCGTCGCCGGAGGCAGCACGGGCCTTGGACGTGTCGCTGATTCTCTATGCCGAACACGAGTTCAATGCCTCGACTTTCACGGCACGAGTGATCGCTTCGACGCTGTCGGATTTGCACTCGGCCGTGGTCGGCGCCATCGGGGCCCTCAAAGGGCCGCTGCACGGCGGCGCCAACGAGGTCATCATGGACTTCCTGCAACAACTCGGCACGCCCGAACAGGCCGTGGATCTGCTGCGGCAAGCCCTGGCTCGCAAAGAGCGCATCATGGGGTTCGGACATCGGGTCTACAAGACCGGCGACCTGCGTGCCGGCATCCTCTCTACCTGGGCACGCCTGCTGGCCGAGAAAACCGGCCAATCTCGCTGGGAACAGCTGGCCAGCCTCGTCGAACGGGTCATGGCAGAAGAAAAGAACCTGTATCCCAATCTCGACTGGCCTGCAGGCCGATTGTACCACTATTTGGGGCTGGAAAAGACACTCTACACGCCTATTTTCGTCATGGCACGTGTTGCCGGCTGGTGTGCACACGTCATGGAACAATTGGCCAACAACCGGCTCATCCGACCCCGGGCACGCTATATCGGACCGGCACGACGGGCGGTGTTGCCTCTTGCCGAGCGCGACGCGACCTGAGCGGACAACGCTATGTGCCGAAGCAGCCGGTAGCACGAGGACCTCATTCGGGCTGGCGCGCCGCGCACCCGGCGGGCCAGTCGCTCAACTTCCTACCCAGCAAAGGCGCCAGCCGCCGGATCTGTTCCAGCAGTCTGTCGAACTCGGCAAAACCGAGCGATTGTGCACCGTCCGACAACGCCTGTGCCGGCTGCGGATGGACTTCGATCAGCAAGCCATCGGCTCCTGCCGCCAAAGCCGCCAGAGACATGGCAGGCACATAGGCCCGTTTACCCGTCCCATGGCTGGGGTCTACCAGGATGGGCAGGTGGCTGTTTTCCTTGATCGGCGGCACGATGGACAGGTCCAGCGTATTGCGCGTATGATCGGAAAAGGTGCGCACACCCCGTTCGCACAGGATCACCTGGTCGTTTCCGCCGGCAAGGATATATTCGGCGGCCATGAGCCATTCTTCGAGGGTAGCAGCCAGGCCGCGCTTGAGCAAAACCGGTTTGCGCAAACGCGCCACGCGACGCAACAAGCTATAGTTCTGCATATTGCGGGCACCGATTTGCACGATGTCGGCCACTTCGGCGACTGCCTCGGCATGTTCTGTATCCATCAATTCGGTGACGATGCCGATACCGGTCCGTGCGCGCACGCGTTGCAGGATGCGCAGTCCCTCCAGTCCCAATCCCTGGAACGTGTACGGGCTGGTGCGGGGCTTGAAGGCACCGGCACGCATGAGTGGGACGCCCCGCTGACGCAGGTACTCAGCCGTGGTCTGGATCATGCTTTCGTTCTCCACCGCGCATGGGCCTGCGATCAGCGTAAAAGTGTGCGGACCGATGTGCGCCTGGGGCGTGCGCACCACCGTATCGTCCGGATGCATTTCGCGACTGCTGAGTTTGTATGGTTTGGTCACGCGGATCAGTTCGAGGACGCCGGGCAGCACTTCCAGCCGTCGCGGATCCACGGCGCCGATATTGCCTGTGATCCCCACAGCGGTGCGCGTCGAGCCGGGGATGGGATGAGGAGTCAACCCCATATCGCGCACTGTCGCCACTACTTGCTCGATCTGATCCGGCGTGGCATCGCGTCGCATGACCACCAACATGTCCGTGTCCCTCGACAAGCCTCCTTGTTTGCTACGCTCCCCACGGCGCGGCTGTTTTCGCTACCCTATACCCTAGGTTTAGGAGCCTTGCCCGTGTAGAACAGGCAGCGCACGCGACGCCGTGGCTCCGGCGGGTTTGCGTCATACACCGGCACGAGAACGCTTGCCAGGAAGCGAGCGGCTTTGGCATGCACCTGCTGGAGAGGACCGGCAGCCCGCACTGATATGGCACGGCACAGGATCGAGGAGCGGTATATGGCCAGCACGCGTATTCGGGGCGCCCGTGCACTGTCGGTATTGGGTTGTGTCTTTTGGATGACGGCACTGGCGGCGGCGCCGCCGCGGTACCCCGATCGGGATAACCTGCTGGTGTACCGCGATCGAGCCGGGCAGCTCCATCCGGTACGCACGCTCCAGGACTGGCGCATACGGCGCGAACACATCCTGGAAGCCATGCAAGAAGTGATGGGGCCGCTGCCCGATGTCTCGCGGCAGGTGCCGCTGGATGTCCAGGTCGTCGAGGAAGTGCGGCTGCCCGGGTACGTGCGCCGCAAAATCACTTTCGTACCCGAGCCGGGCGACCGTGTACCCGCATATCTCCTGGTCCCCGAGCGCCGCCGCGGACGAGTCCCGGCAGTGCTCTGCTTGCACCAGACCACGCCCCTGGGCAAAGCCGAGCCGGCCGGCCTCGGACCCGACGCCTCCAAACACTATGCCCGGCACCTCGCCGAGCGCGGCTACGTGACCCTGGCCCCCGACTATCCCAACTTCGGCGACTACCGTTACGATCCTTACCGACAGGGATACGTCAGTGCTACCATGAAAGGCATCTGGAACCACAAGCGTGCTGTGGACCTGCTCTGTTCTTTGCCGGAAGTGGATGGCAACCGCATCGGTGTCATCGGCCATTCTTTGGGCGGTCACAACAGCTTGTTCGTTGCTGCCTTCGACGAGCGCATCCGCTGCATCGTGTCCAATTGCGGTTTCTGTACGTTCCGCCGTTACTACGGCGGCAATCTCGCCGGATGGAGTCACAAAGGCTACATGCCGCGCATCCGCACAGTCTACGAGCTCAAGCCCGAGAAGATGCCGTTCGAGTTTACGGAGGTGATCGCCGCTTTGGCGCCGCGGGCCGTGCTGGCGATCGCGCCGGTACGCGACAGCAATTTCGCTGTCGAGGGGGTGCGCGAATGTATCGCCGCGGCCAAGCCGGTGTACGAATTGCTCGGAGCTGGCCAGAAACTGGCGGCCCATTATCCTGAGGCAGGCCATGAGTTCCCCGCCGCCGCACGCCAGGTGGCTTATAGCTGGCTCGATCGCTGGCTGGAGCATACGCCTAGCGACCCGAACGCCGGATGGAAAGACTGATCCTCCACCCTTGTGCGCGAGGTGCATATGTTGAGCCGCGATGGATGCTACAAGCGTCGTCAACGTCTGTGGCAGGCACTGGGCACAGCTTGTGATTGGGCCGTCATCGCCGATCCGCAGCACCTGATGTACTTTGCCAACTATTATCAATCCCCATTCGTCTTCCGCAGCAACGATGCGGGAGCGATCCTTCTGTTGCAGGCACACGGCACAAGTTATCTGGTGGCGGACAACCTCCTCGAGCCGTTCACGGCGCGTGCCTATGTGGACGAAGTGGTGGCTCCGATCTGGTACCGAGGCAAAGAAGCGGCGCCGCATCGCGAGGCATGGCTGGTACGCAATGCCCTGCAGATCCTCAAAGCGCACGAAAAAAGCAGGATCGCGGTCGAGTTCGCCCAAGTGCCCGTCGGCTTGGTGCTGGGTTTGCGCGAATTGGTCGGCCATCCCGATCGGCTGCTGGACCTCGATCCGGTAATCCGTCCCCTGAAACGCCGCAAGGACCCCGACGAGCTGGAGCTGCTCCAGCGTTCGATGCGTGCCGGCGCCGCGGCCATGAGGCAGGCCATGCAGGAAGTACGCCCGGGCATGAGCGAATTGGAGGTGTTTTATTTGGTGCAGCGGGCCGCCCAGGCGGCGCTGGGCGAGCAAGCCCTAGTCTACGGCGACTTCGTCAGTGGGCCACGCTGCGAACAAATCGGCGGCCCTCCTACTGCCCGTACCCTACGCACCGGCGACCTGGTCCTGCTCGATTTTTTCCACAGTCGTGTATCATTATCGTGCTGATTTCGCCAATACCTTCGTTTGCGGGGCCAAGCCCACGACGCGGCAGCGCGATCTGTTCGAAGCATGCCGCGAAGCCCTCGCCGCCGGCGAACGCGTGCTGCGCGCCGGCGCCGTCGCCAGGGACGTAGATCGGGCCGTGCGCGGTACTCTGGAAGCCAAGCATCTGGGCCAGCATTTCCCCCACCATAGCGGCCATGGCATCGGCTTGGGCCACCCGGAGCCGCCCTACCTGGTACCAGGCAGCGACGAAGTCCTTTTGGCAGGCGACGTCGTCACCTTGGAGCCCGGCCTCTATATCCCAGGCGTCGCCGGCATGCGCTATGAACGCAACTACCTCGTCACCGACGACGGGTACCGCTTGCTTTCCCACCACCCCATCCAGATCGAGGCAGGCGCATGAGTGCCCACGGAACGCATCGCAGACGGGTCCGTGTGAAAATCTGTGGCATTACCCACCCGGCAGACGCCCTTTTGGCAGCGGACCTCGGCGCCGACGCCGTCGGGCTCAATTTCTACCCAGGCTCGCCGCGCTGCATAAGCACGGAAGTGGCCAAAGATATCGTCCACCGTCTGCCACCCTGGGTCACACCGGTGGCGGTCGTTGTCCAACCGGACGCTGCGTTGCTCGAGCGCCTGGCCGTGGAAGTGGCCATCCATTGGGTGCAAATCCACGCTGGTTCTGCCTCGGTCTTGTCCCAGGTGGTGCATCGTCTGCGACTGCATACGATCCTGGCCTGGGGCATCGCCGGCCCGGAAGACCTACAGGCTTTGCAAGAAGAGATACGCACCTGGCAAAGCGCCGGCGTCGTGCCCAGAGCGATCCTGGTGGACGCCCGCGTTCCGGGTCAATTCGGCGGCACCGGACGCACGGCGCCATGGTCTCTGATCGGCACACTGACGACCGAGTTACCCCTCGTCCTCGCTGGCGGGCTCGATCCCGACAACGTCACCCAGGCCATTCGCCTGCTCAGGCCATACGCCGTGGATGTGGCTAGCGGTGTCGAGGCGTCGCCCGGCCGCAAGGACCCTGTCCTGCTGGCACGTTTCATGCAAGCCGTAGCCTGGGCATAACATCGGCAAGCCGTTATGCTATGCGGGACACGTGCAAAGCTAGTGAAAACCAAAGTCCCAGTCCCGTTCGGTGCTAGAGACCGTATCCCCGATAAGGCAGCCAAAAAGGCACGCGCTGCGAACGATACTTGGATGCACGCCACTGGAGCCGCTAAAAACGCGGCGTAAAAGTTTCCTCCCAAAAGGCTGCGATGCGTTTACCCAATGTGAAGCCAAGCGCCGCGCCCAAGGTTCCCAAAACAAGCACCGCCGCTAGGGACATCGGGAGGCTATCTGACCCTATCAAGAGCGCCACCGCTATGCCGATCAGCCCACCGGTGAACAATCCTAACCCGCGAAACAGGGATTTAGTCAAATCACCGGACCGATCGGCAGGACTGCCTAAGTCGGTGCCCTGGCCTGGTCCAATAACAGGCTTAGGCGGGAAAAACACAGGCTCCGGAGTAGGCAACACGGACGACTCAGACGGCCCGCCCAGACCTCCTGCGTCGGCTGGTATAGCCTGCGGCAGCGGTACTGAACCTTCAGCCGACGCGGGCCGTCCTACGACCGTGTCCATTTCCTTTGAACTGCTTCGGTCTCCTTCTGGAGGCGGTGGCGGGACCTTGAAAGGATCGAGAGGGGCAAGCTCTCTCTGCTTCCGAAGAACCGGCCGAGCTATTTTCTTGGCCTGTGCCGAGCCGCGCCACACCTGCTTGATCCACGCTAAGCATCCATGCGCGGGCCGGCGTTGAGCCTCCGGATGCAGCGCTCCTACAATATACTCCCGCTCGTCCGCATCGAGGCCTTCCAGATAAGGCCGGCCGCTCTTTTGCCGTTCCAGGATGTCTCCGAGGTTCGTGCCAAAAGGGTTGCGCCCCGTGCGCAATTTGACGTAAGTGGCGGCTAGCCCATAAAGATCGCAGGTGAAGTGCAACTCGCCTCGCTGTGCTTCAGGCGGGGTAAAGCCAAAGGTACCGGCGGCACTATGTGAGGCGGTCGAGATACCGACCACTTTAGAAAGCCCCAAGTCGCAAATCTTCACCGAGTTTCCTGGAAAAAAGGATCAAGTTTTCAGGCTTGATGTCACGGTGGAAGACTCCATTTTTGTTTAGGAAGTCCAAGCCCTCGGCAACCTGAGCTAGGTACGCGATGGTTTCCTTACGCGACAGGCCCTGTTGACCCATTTGTTGACGCCGGCGAAGCAGTTGCGCCAAAGATTCTTGCCCCAATTCCCATACCGTGACCAGGTGACCGAGCACTTCCTCGTACTGGATCAACGCGACAAAACGCGGATGACCATTGAAATCTTTGGCAACGTCCAGGCCGCGCAATTCTGCGCGTCCCTCACTCGCCAGAGGACTTTTGGAAATCTTCACGGCGCGCGTAATTCCGCCCAGCGTCTCGCGAAAGACGTAGTTGAAACCGCCTTCGCCCAGTTTATCGAGACATTGCCAGCCATACTTCGAGCGCAAAAAGTCGTACACTGCAAAAACAGAGTGCTGACGTGCCTCTACCTGATTATGTTCGGGCATGGGGAAGTCATCCCGGGTGGGCTTGTCGCTCGGGTAAGGCTGCTGACGTGCCTCTACCCGATCATGTTCCGGCATGGGCTGACCCTCCCTGCGGCCGCACTCCTTTAGAAGAACACGGGCACGACGCTCAGGTCCACCTGGGCAAAGGATAGCAACTATTATTAGTTGGTACAACTCATTATAGCCCATTGTGTTATTTGTCTCCATCCATGTCCAAGAAAAATTGCGAAGTCCCCGGCGGGACCAGTGCACTCGTTTTCACACCGGAAACTGATGCACCGCGGGTCGGCCAATCGTCGAGTCTATGTGTGCACAATCAAGCGGTCAGGTCCATGCCCGTCAACCGTGTCCAGGTGGCTAGCCGACCACTCGAGGCAGGCTGTCGCTGCCTCAGAGCTCCTAGAGCCTCTTTCATCGGCTGTTCACGCTGCATGTCCCAGCCGGTCTTCCCCTAAGCGCCCACATGTGCTATATGGGAACCAAGGAGGAGGAAAAGCTCATGATCGCCGGGTCGAAAAGCACTGCGGCAGGGGTGTTGATACTGACCGGTTTGTACTGCCTCATCGGTCCCGGGTCAGGATACGCTCAGGGCCGGGGCGCAGAGCCTCCAGCGGCGCCGGCTCCCGACCCGCGACTGGATGCCCTTTTGACGCGCTGGGAGCGCGAAACCAGTCAGTTACACAGCATGCTCGCCGAAGTCGTCTGCACGCGCAAGTACAACAGCTTTACCGGCCAGACCGAGGTACTGGTCGGCTCGGCCCGCTTCATGCGTCCCGATCTAGCCCGTATTGACCTGCGCAGCAAAGACAATCCCGAACGCTACGAGCGGTATATTTGCACTGGCACGCACATCTATCGGTACGTGCCCGAAGAAAAGGTAATCGAGGTCTATCCCTTGCCGGCGCGACGAGCTCACCAGCTACCCGACGATGGGCCGTTGCCCTTTTTGTTCGGCATGTCCGCGGAGACTGCCAAAAAACGCTACCGCCTGCGCATTTCCAAAGAGGACGAATGGTACACCTATGTGGAAGTGACGCCGCTGTACGAACGCGACATGGTGGAATTCACGCGGGCTCGGATCGTTATTTTGAATCGGCCCACGGCTGCGATCCCCAAGGACATGCCGCGGGAACTGTACTGGATCGAGCCCAATCGCAACGAGCACAAATACGATATCCAGCGCATCCAAATGAATGCGGTGGCGGTGCAGCGTACGGACTTTATCAAGCCGAACCTGCCGCCTGGGTGGACTTGGCGCATCGTGCAACCGCAAGAAGCGCCATCAGGTCAGCGTCCAAGCCGCGCCCACTCGGGACCGCATACAGGGTCAGCTCCCGGACAGCACTCGCCGTCGCGCCCGTGACCGAGCGGCACCTGCGCTGTTCGCCTACTGGCCCCCAACCGTGCCCCCTAGCGTGGACCCGACGTGCGGCACAGGCAGAGCGTACAGACGCGCCGCATTGTCCCAATAAAATCGCCGCAGCACGTCTTCGGGCAGTGCCAATCCGTAAAACCGCGGCGGCTCCAGGCTGTCTGCATCCTCGATGGGCGAGTCGAACACTCCCGCCTGCTCCCACAGACGCTGATGTACATAAAAGCGCGTGGCATAATGGTCGCGCGGTCCCTCTTTTTCCCGCTCCGGGTGTGCCACCAGATCCGTCCCGAACACGATGCGCTCTTGCCAGCGTACCATGAACCGACGTGCCCGCTCCCCGTGCCGCGAGAACTCGCGCGCTACCCATTTCGTGGCGCTCGAATCCAGCACTACCTGCGGGTATCGTTCCAGCAAGCGGTCCAAAAAATCGAGGTCCTCGGGATAGCCGGCAAAATGCGCCAGCTGAAAAACCATGTGCGGAAATGCTTGCAGGCGGCGCTCCAGCTGCAGGTAGTGCTGTCGCTTGACTTCCCGCGCTCGATCGCCGTGCTCGCGCACGAACCACACATCAGGATCCGCGACATGGACCAATAGATTCAAGTGCAGGCGTGCCATGCGTTCGAAGAAAAAATCCAGGTGTGGATCGTCCAACCACACTCGATGCCAGTAAAGGAAGCGCGGCGTGAACCACAATTTGACCCAGCGCCATCCGTGCTGGGCGATCGCTTCCAGGAGCGCTTCTTTTTTGCGGCGGAACGCGCCCAGGTCTTGGAAGTTTTCCTGTCGCGGACGGATCCCCCAAACGATGGGCCGGACATGATCTCCGTACCGTTGCTGCAGCTCCAGGGCCACCGGCAACTCGACGATGGGACAGGCATAATGGATGCCGTACAGGCGCGCCACGGTCCAATAGTTTTCCATAGCGGCGGCATCGCGGGCATGCATGTGGGCATCCGCGATGGGCCCGCGGTAAGGCCGCGGCAGCGGCTGATACAGAGGAAACGCGCTCAACGGCTCGACGGGTGCTGCCATAAGTTTGCGCCGCCGACGGTCCAGCTTGCCGGTGCCGTCAATGGACTACGACCATTTTGAGCTCGGTCATTTCCAAGATGGCATACCGTGGACCTTCTTTGCCCAAGCCGCTGTCCTTGAGGCCGCCGTAGGGCATGAAATCGGCGCGCCATTGCGGGCCCCAGTTGATATGGAGGTTGCCGGCGTCCACTTCCTGGGCAAACCGCAAGGCCCGCTCCAGGTCGCGGGTAAAGAGAGCCGCACTGAGCCCGTACACCGAGTCGTTGGCCCAGGCAATGGCCTGCTCGAAACTATCCACGCGCGTTACGCCCACGGCAGGCCCGAAAAGTTCCTCGCGCGAGACGCGCATGTCGGGGGTGACGTCGGCCAAGACCGTGGGAGCGAACAGGGCGCCTTGCCGGTGGCCGCCGGTAACCAAGTGCGCCCCTTGGGCGAGTGCCTCGCGGATCCAACTCTCGACGCGAGCCGCTTCGCGCTCGTGAATCATAGGCCCCATCCGCGTGCGCTCGTCGAGCGGGTCCCCTACCGTGAGCGCCTCGACGGCCGGCTTGAGGGCATCTAGGTAATCCCCGTACACAGCCCGATGTACGAGCACGCGCTGTGCCGAAATGCAGACCTGACCGGCGTTGGCATAACCGGTGGCAACGGTCGCCTGGACGACGCGCTCCAAGTCGGCATCCTCGAGAATAATGAGCGGGGCATTGGAGCCTAGCTCCATGGTGACACGCTTGAGTCCGGCGACACGGCAGATCTGTTCGCCCACGGCACGACTGCCGGTAAAGCTGATCTTGCGCACGCGCCGGTCGCGGCACAAAGCAGTGCCGATGTCGGCGCCCGGGCCGGTGAGGCATTGTACCGCCTCGGCAGGAAAGCCGGCTTCGACCAGGAGGTGCGCCAATGCAAGGGCCGACAGGGGCGTATTGCTGGCAGGCTTCATGATCACGGCATTGCCCGCAGCCAAGGCCGGGCCAACTTTGTGCGCCACCAAGTTGAGCGGGAAATTGAACGGACTGATGGCGACGACCACGCCGCACGGCACGCGCACGGTAAAGCCCCATTTGCCAGCCCCGCCTGGAGCCGCGTCCAAAGGCAACACCTCCCCTGTGATGCGCTTGGCTTCTTCGGCAGAAAGCGTCAGCGTCTGGATGGCGCGTGCCACTTCTTGACGGGCCTCAGCCATGATCTTGCCTTCTTCCAGACTGATCGTGCGTGCCAGGTCCTCCTGACGTGCCTCCATCAGGCGTGCGCATTGCAGCAGTCTGCGGTACCGCTCGTAAGCAGGCATGCGGCGCATGGTCTGTGCGGCCTGCGTGGCCGTGCGCAGCGCCTCTTCGACGTCTGCGGCATCGGCACGCGGCACCTCGTCAATGACACGCCCATCGAAAGGACTGGTCACCGGCATACGCTCCGGCTTGTCTTTCCAGGTGCCTCCGACTAGCATGCGCATCGCTGTCCCTCCTGCTGATACACAGCCCCATTGCGCCAACGACCGGCATCGCTCGCAGCGCGGCGCGCCCGGTGCCCGCTAGGTCCCCTGCTCCCAGCTACTCAGATAACGGGCCTGCTCCTCGCTCAGGGAATCTATCTCGATATGCATGGCCGCCAGCTTGAGTCGGGCCACAGCATCCTCGATTTCTGCAGGCACGGCGTGCACGCGCCGATCGAGTTTGCCCCGGTGGCGCACGCAGTACTCGGCGGTCAAGGCCTGTGTAGCGAAACTCATATCCATGACACTGGCGGGATGCCCATGGGCTGCCGCCAGATTGACTAGCCGACCCTCGCCCAGCAAATAGAGCCTACGTCCGTCGGCCAGAACGTATTCGTCTACGTGCTCGTGGACCTGCCGATGCACCTCGCGCGCCATTTCCGTCAGGGCAGGTATGTCTATTTCCACGTCGAAATGGCCGCTGTTGGCCAGAAGAGTGCCGTCGTGCATACGCTCGAAGTGCTCGCGACGCAAGACGTGTACATTGCCGGTCACCGTGATAAACACGTCGCCCAGTTCGGCCGCACGCAGCAAGGGCATGACGGTGAAGCCATCCATGGCAGCCTCGAGAGCGCGGATGGGGTTGACCTCGGTGACGATGACCTGGGCGCCCAAGCCGCGTGCCCGCAAGGCTACCCCCTTGCCGCACCACCCGTACCCGCAAACCACCACGCGCCGGCCAGCTAGCAGGATATCGGTAGCCCGGATGATGCCGTCGAGGGTGCTTTGTCCCGTCCCATAGCGATTGTCGAAGAAATGCTTGGTCTGGGCATCGTTGACGGCGATCACCGGAATTTTGAGCACACCGTCCCGTTCCATGGCCCGCAGTCGGGTCACGCCGGTGGTCGTCTCCTCCATGCTCCCCAGGATCCCGGTGACCAGGGCCTCGCGCGCCTGGTGATTGAGTCGCGACGCCCAGTCGCGCACCCGCGGATGGACATCGTCGAGCCGATCGAGCGCCACAAAGATCAGCGAGGATACCAGATCGGCGCCGTCGTCCATGGTCAATTGCGGGCGATGATCGAGTGCGGCGGCGATATGCTTGTAATACGTGGCATTGTCCTCGCCGCGGATGGCGAACACGGGAACTCCGAAGTCGCTCACTAGACTGGCAGCCACGTCGTCCTGAGTGCTCAAGGGATTGGAAGCGCACAACACCACATCTGCGCCTCCTGCTTTGAGGGTACGCATCAAATTGGCCGTTTCTGCCGTCACGTGTAGACAGGCCGACATGCGCAGTCCCTGCAAGGGCTTGTCGCGCTCGAAACGCTCTCGGATCCGTGCCAGCACGGGCATGTCGCGATCGGCCCACAGGATGCGCTTTTTCCCCTGTGGTGCCAGGTGTACGTCGCGGATATCGTACTTGGTCGCCATATTTGCGGTCATCGTTCGTCCTTTCTCACGCGGGCTTGTTTTCCTAGATCTCCTGTGTGCTCCGCAGGTGGCCTCGTGCACCCGGACACCTTGCTCGCAGCGGCTTGCCGAGCGTCCCGCGGGCCGCCCCCTGGGCCGGCGGCACCTCGGAAAGAGCACGAAATTAACGCTAGCACATTGACTGGCGGTCGGGTAGCGGTTTTAATGAAAACGGTTACCCAGAGACTCGCTCTCGTGCCTTCGTTATTTTAGCTCAGTCAGCGCATCGGCACTCCGATGCCGACCGCTGGTCAATATCCAAAGGTACCCGGGAGGTGAAGCCATGGCTAACTGGACGCGACGCGAGTTCCTGCGAGACGGAGTATTGTTGCCTGCGGCAGCGGCGGTGCTCGCCGATGTGCCCGTGTATGGCACAGAGCGCACCGTGGCGGCGCGCAAAGTGGGTGCCAACGACCGCATCCATGTCGCCGTCATCGGCTTTCATGGACAGGGCCGGGCCCATTTGAGCGGTTTCGCCCGCCTAGCGGACTGCGAAGTGACGGCTATCTGCGATGTGGACTCCAGCCTCGCCGACATGGGCATGAAGATCGTAGAAGATGCCCAAAAGAAACGCCCCAAATACTACCAAGACCTGCGCAAGCTGCTCGAAGACAAAGACGTGGACGTGGTCACGATCGCCACGCCCAACCACTGGCATGCCCTGGCAGCTATTTGGGCCATCCAAGCCGGCAAAGATGTCTACGTCGAAAAGCCGGTCAGCCACAATGTCTGGGAAGGCCGGCGGATCGTGGACTTTGCCCGGAAGTACCAAAAAATCGTGCAAACCGGCACGCAAAGCCGGTCCAACGAAGGCATGCGCGAATTGATAGACTACATCCTGTCCGGCAAGATCGGCACCGTCTATCTGGCGCGTGGCTTGTGTTATAAGCGACGGCCCAGCATCGGCCCCAGGACCGAGACCCCGGTGCCCCCCGGCGTAGACTACAACCTCTGGCTCGGACCGGCACCGGAAAAACCGATCACCCGCCGCCGCTTCCACTACGACTGGCATTGGTTCTGGGATTATGGTAATGGCGATCTGGGCAACCAAGGCATCCACGAAATGGACAAAGCGCGTTGGGGCCTCGGCCAGCATGCCCTGTGCCGCGCAGTGCTCAGCATCGGCGGTCGCTTCGGTTACGAAGACGCGGGCGAAACCGCCAATACGCAGGTGTGCTGGTACGATTACGGCACCCAGCAGTTGATTTTCGAGGTACGGGGCCTACCCACCGACCATCCCAAAGACGCCCCGGCTGCGTTCCACGTCAAAAAGCAAAATTGGGTCGGCAACATCTGGTACGGCACGGAAGGCATTGCCGTCAGCAACAGTTACGCCGCCGGAGCGGTTTTCACGCCGCAAGGCGAGTTGGTGCGCAAGTTTAGTGGCGGCGGCAACCACTATCAGAACTTCATCAAAGCCGTCCGCAGCCGCCGTCATACCGACCTCAACGCAGACATCGAGGAAGGGCATTTGTCCAGTGCCCTGTGCCACCTGGGCAATATCAGCTACCGACTGGGAAAAGCACAGGATCCCCAGGCACCGGTCGAAGGATCTACGCGGGAAATGCAAGAAACCGTGCAGGAGATGTTACGGCACTTGCAGGACAACGGTGCCCGCGTGCAAGGACTGTTCCGGGTGGGACCGCGACTGACCTTCGACCCGACCCGCGAGCGCTTCCCCAACTACGAAGAAGCCAACCGCCTGCTCACGCGCGACTATCGCAAACCGTTCGTGGTGCCGGAACGCGCGTGACTGCTTCGCTCGCGGCCACACACGCGCAGCATCTACGTCCATGGTGCACTGGGTAGACCGCGAGCGTGCTGGTCGGGCGGGAGCGCGGGCGACGGGAATAGTGCCGACAGGCCCTCTATCGCGCCAGCTTGTGCAAAGCGCCGCACACGATCGGGGCAGCATCGGGACCGACGCTGTTGATCTCCCCGTATTGGGCCTTGCGCCGGCCATAACAATACGGCGGCTTTTCGTCCCACTGCCGCTTTGGAATGATATAGCCTATTTCGTCGTTTCCCAAGCCGATCAGCATCTTGTGGCGCGTCGCTAACGCGGCATACACGGCCGGCTCGATAGGCGCATCCGGGAAGTCGGCGCCCGGGTCCGCCGGGTCCTGGACTTTGCCGAGGACCAACTCGGGATAGATTTCCCCGGGGACCACGGCGACTCCCAAGTCACCTAGCTGAAGCAGAGCGACCTCGGTGCGAATACACAACGTCCGGCCGTTGGCTTCGGCCGCCGCGACAGGCGTCGGATCGGCACCATAGGGATCGCCACGCCAGATGTAGGCTTCCCGGTCCAGTACCCCTATGCGTCTGGCTGCCAGATAGAGCTTGTTGACGATCGGCACGAACACGTCGGACCGCCGGACGACGAACGGCGTGGCTCGCAAAGGCTGGGACCGTGCCAGAGCGTCCTCGCAGCGACGGGCCAGCAACAGACCATAGCGCTCGGTCTTTTCGAAAGTGCCATCGGCGAGTTCGCGTCCCGCATCGTCCGTGATGCGCACGCCTAACGAGCTGAGCAGTCCGCCCACTGTTCCGGTGAAATAAGCTACAGGGCAGGCGTGCCGCCGGGCTAGAGCAGCGACTGTGAAGCCGACATAATCCGCGCTCACCTCCGTATTGCGGCTACCCATGGTCTCGGGATGGCAGTTCCATTGCACGACCAGCCCGAGAAGTTTGCCTTCGGGAGAGCGAAAACTCAAAACCACTAGGTCTTCGTGCAAGACATACGGCTCGCGACTGTCTTTGAGTAACTCCGGGGCTGGCACCTGCCCGATAAACGCTTGCGCCGGCTGGCAGCGACTGTCGGCGTCGCGCACCGCCTGAACGAGCGCTTTTTCGACCCGCTGCAGGTATTCCCGGTCCACACCGCTGGTCAGCGGATTCGGTCCCCACAGCCCCAGCGTATCCGGCCCGTCATGGTTATGAGTGGCCGAGACCAAGACATAGGCAAAATCGGGGAGCTGCGCGCGCACGTGGAGGGTCTGCCGATAAAACAGGCCGATGAGATCGGCACAGACCCAGGCGAGTTTGTTCCGGCCGTGACGGAAGACGACGGCCCGCACAAAGAGCGGATCGTGCACCGCCGTGGCGCGCCGATTCTGGCCGAAACCTGCCAAATAGACCGGTTTTGTACCGATCTGGGGCGTGATATCCACCTCGGCAAATCCGACCTGAAAGGCGCCGCCGGGTGCATCCGGTGTCGGCTCTTTGTGCGCCACCGCCAGCGAACTCGACCAAGCCGCACACACGACGAGCGCCACACCGACGGCGCACATCCCGCTCATAAGGTGCTTTCCACTGCCTTGCCGGTGCCACATAGCCTGCCTCCTCACGTGGCCCATGCGACGCTTCGGGACGAACCAACGAACAGTACGCGTCCTGATACGGTAGGCCATCGGCCCGATCGAGACGGCGCGCTGTCGCCCCGACCCACTGGTACAGATGATAGAATACGATAGCTGTGTTGTCACGCAGTTGGCAGCGTTCAGTCGCTGGCTGCGCTACGTTGCCGGCTCCCAGAGGCAGAAATCACGGGCGCCGTCCCCCTGCGTGGCGCAGTCAGACGACGTTTCGGCGTACAATGTCTCGATGACCCAACAGGGAGTTAGACTGAACCGTTATCTGGCACAGGCCGGTTACGGCGCCCGTCGCAAGGTCGAAGAGCTAGTCCGGGCCGGGCGCGTGTCCGTGGACGGCCGTGTCGTCAAGGACCTCGCTTACAAGGTCCAGGCTGGCCAACAGGTCGAAGTGGATGGCGAGCCCGTACGTCCGCAGCGACTCGTTTATTGGGCGGTCAACAAGCCGCGCGGATATGTGTGCACGCATTACGATCCAGCCGGGCGGCCGCGTATCGTAGACCTGTTGCTCCATGTCCCGGAGCGCATCTATCCCGTGGGCCGTCTGGACGAAGAAAGCGAAGGACTGGTGATCCTGACCAACGACGGCGCATTGGCACACCGGCTGATGCATCCCCGCTACGGCGTGGAGAAGACGTATCTGGCACAAGTCGCCGGTCTGCCGAGTCGCGAAGTCTTGCACAAGCTGGTCCAAGGGGTGTGGCTGAGCGAAGGGAAGGCACGAGCCAAGCGCGTCCGTCGGCTGGGCCGTAAGGGACTGAGCACTTTTTTGGAAATCGTGCTCGCCGAGGGCAAAAAACGCGAAGTGCGGCGCATGCTCGCCCGCTTGGGCCACAAGGTCATGCATCTGCAGCGTCTGGCCATCGGCCCGGTGCGTCTGGGACGTCTCAAACCGGGACGGTGCCGGCCTCTGTCCACCCAGGAAATCAAAGCGTTGCGGGCCTTGGTAGGCCTGGATGCCGATGGAGCACGACGCCGCCCTGGCTCGACACCGGCAACGGGCCGTACGGGGAAGCAAAAGCCCTAGGAGTGCGACACGTGCAAACGACAGCCTTATTCCGCGATCATCGGCGGCATTTCCAAAGCTTTCGCTACGTCTATCCGGTCGTCTCCCGACGCAGCGGCGGACTGTCCATCGGCATCAACCTCAATCCTGACAAGGCCTGCAATTTCGACTGTATCTACTGCCAGGTGGACCGACGCACACCCGCCGCCGTACGAGACGTCCAGGTAGACACGTTGATCGAGGAGCTGCACACGCTGCTGGAAATGGCCCGTTCGGGCGCATTGTTCGCGCACGAACCGTTTGCCCAGACACCTTTTTCTTTGCGGTGCCTGCGAGACATCGCCTTTTCTGGCGACGGGGAGCCGACCGCCGCCCGCGAATTTCCCGAAGTCGTGCGCCGCGTGACTGAGATCAAAAAAGACCCAGTCTGGACCGGCGTCAAACTGGTGCTGATCACCAACGCCACTCTGTTGCACCGTCCGGAAGTGGCCCAGGCACTGACCTTACTGGACCAGCACGAAGGAGAAATCTGGGCCAAGCTCGACGCCGGCACCGAAGCGTACTACCATCTGGTGGACCGCACCACGGTGCCCTTCGCGCGCGTGCTGGACAATATCTGTCAGGCCGCTCGCCAGCGGCCGATCGTTATCCAGTCGCTGTTCATGCGCATCCACGGCCAAGCGCCTGCACCGACCGAAATCGCCGCCTATTGCCAGCGGCTCACCGACATCCTACGTGCCGGCGGACAGATCCGACTGGTCCAAGTATACACCGTGGCGCGGTCTCCTGCCGAAAGCTATGTAACCCCGCTCAGGGACACGGAAGTGGATGCTATTGCCGAACAGGTGCGCCGCACGACCGGCTTGCCGGCGCACAGCTATTATGCTGCCTGACCCATGCGGCGCGACTTAGCGATCCCGCCACACGCACGCTTCCGGCACATCCAGCCGCCGGCACAGCGGACCGATTTCTTGCCAAAAGCGTCGGGCATCGCGGCCATACCCCGCAGTGGGGCGCAAACCGGGCAGGTGCGCCTGCCAGTAGTGATTCATCTGCGCCATCAGCAGTTCGCGCATATACTTGCTGACCATAGAGGCCAAAGCCACCGGGAAACATGTCCGATCTGCACGCACCTGGAAAGCGATGTGCAGGCGTCCGCGGCCGAACGAGTATCGGTAACGACTGGTCTGCGCCGATTCGTCGCATGTCCAGACCCATCCATCGGACAAAACGGCTGCCAAGAGGGACCGATAATGCACCCGTCCGCCCAGACGGTCCACGGTCACAAAAGCTCGGTCCTCGGGACGCAGACAGGCGGTCAATGCCTTCATGAGCCTGTGCAAAACCAAAGCTGCTGCCGCCGCCTTGGAATGGGCCGAGCGGATGACCGCATTGAACTCGCGGGGAAACAAGCACACGCTGCGGATCAGGCCCACCTGCACGTGGCGGGCGCATAGATGTTGGTACAACAAGGCCGTGCGCTGATAGACCGCTCGCTGATCGGCAAAGTAAGGCAGCGCAGCGTCAGGCTCGACCCATCCCTCCCACGGGTGCGGCACTGACGCGTCAGGGCACAAGCGATTCCACAGCGCCCGCAGCGTCGGCGGCGGGTCGTCCAATGACAGCCAGGGCAAGGTGGACAGTTCCAGGCGTACCGGCCCATGTTGGGCTAGATGCACGCGTTTGGAGTCGTCTACGTACAGCAAAGGCCTGCCGAGGCCGTTTTTCCCCACCCGTGCCAACAGCGGGCGCCCATCCTGGCACGGTGCGCCGAGCAGCCGCCAGAGGTCCGTATCTTGCCATGCCGGCAAGCGCACGACCACCAGCGTAGACACCAGTGGGCCCAGCCTTGGCCCGTAACCGGCTTCGTCAATGCCTGCCAGCAATGTCCATTCGCCACCTTCCATGGGGGGTGCCGCGCTCCTTGACGCCGCCCGACTCGATACCTAGGACCTAGCATAAAGACAGCCGAGCGCCCAGCGGCTCGGGGGACATCCTATGATGGCGGAAAATATTTTCAAAAAAATCATCGAGCGACGCATCCCGGCGCACATCCTCTACGAGGACGAGTCGTGCCTGGCTTTTCACGATATCAACCCGCAGGCGCCCGTACACGTGCTCGTCATCCCCAAAAAAGAGATCCCTACGCACGACCAAATTACGGCAGAGGATCGCGAGCTGATCGGCCATTTGCATCTGGTAGCCGCCCAATTGGCGCGGCAGCTCAACATCACCGACGGCTACCGCATCGTGGTCAACTGCCGCGAAAAGGCAGGGCAGAGCGTGCCCCATCTGCACTTGCATCTTCTCGGCGGTCGCATTTTTTCCTGGCCGCCTGGGTAAAGCGGCAGCCACTCGGCTTGGTCGTCAGCACGAAACCAGGATGCCGGCTAAAAAATCCGCCTGCGACCCGTATGCCAAGACTGTGGCGCGCTTGGCCGCCCCCTTCAATCCGCTAGCGCATCACTCGGGCGGCACCACATCCGGCTCGACCTGATAGGCGTCGGCCAAAGCATTCATCTGGTTGTATAGCCCGACGACGGCCAGCACTTCGCCCAGGGCTTCGTTGTCCAGACCCAGCTTTTTGACGGCGGCGGTGTGGGAATTGATGCAGTAGCGGCACCCGTTGGTTACCGAAACCGCCAGGGCGATGATTTCTTTGGTCAGCAGATCGAGCTTGCCAGGCTGCATAATGGCCTTCAGACGAGTCCAACACAACTCGAGATGATCCGGATTGGTCGCCAGGGCACGCCAGATGTTGGGCACGCGGTCTATTTTTTTGGTGGCTTTGATATCGTCGAAGATACGGCGCACTTTGGGATGATCCGTATGCTCGTCCACCAGCTTGACGGTAGGCATGGCATTTCCTCCCGATAGAGCCGTCCGATACGCCGACCGATTTCCCCGGGGAGCTTATTGTAGTCGGCGAGCGACGCGCTGGTCCAGCGGCTCATCCCGAGATACCTTGCATTGCAGGCTGCCCTCTGGGATATCGCTGCGCCTATCGGCGGCGCGAGCTCAGGCCCCGCCTCGGTCAGCCTATTCGCGCTTTTTCACAAAATTGTTGACGCTCAGGTCCGCTATGATTAGGCTTTTGAGGCAGGGGAAGAGCGATCTTCCAGGTGCAATGCGCAGTGGGTCGAGGGAATGAAAGGGAGAAGACGATGCCAGCCAAGGGGAATGCACGCGCCGGCCGCCCACTGTCCAAGGCAGGGCTCTATCAAGAGCTGGTCAAGAAAACCGGTCTGACACGCAAGCAAGTGCGGGCCTTTTTCGATTCGTTGACCGGTCTGATTTACCAAGAGCTCAAGACGGCGGGCAAGGGTGTGTTTGTCCTGCCCGGGATGCTCAAGTTTCAGGTGGTGCACAAGCCTGCCGTGCCTGGCGGCCAAAGACCCAACCCATTCCGGCCGGGTGAGATGATGATCGTCAAACCCAAACCGGCCCGCAAAGTCGTCCGCGTGCGACCGCTCAAAAAGCTCAAAGAACTGGTCAAATAGGAGCGCACTGTAGCCAGCGGCTCGGATGAGGCCCGCACATAAGAACCATGGATGACATTCGCGATGCTTTGCCCACAGGCATCGCCGCGGAGTTTGTATGCCTATAGAGATCGTTTGCACAGCCTGTCGGAAACAGCTGGCTTTTGCCGACGACAAGGCGGGGACGAGTGCACTCTGTCCCGAGTGCGGCGCGCCGCTGCACATGCCGGTCTCGGCGGCAAAGCCCGGGGCGTTCGACCTGCCCCTGCCAGCCGATGCGTCCGGGACGGCGACCGGTCCCAGCGGTCCCGAGAGCGACTTACAACAGTCTGCGAACACCTCGGCTCGAACGAGGACATGGCCCATAGATCGGGCCGGAACCTATGCCGTGCTGCGCCAGGCGGCGCTGGCACCCGCCGTCTGGCTGATCCCGCTTTTTCTGCTGACTTTCTTCACGTGGTGCGAGTTCCGGCTGGGCAGCTCCTCGGTGGTTCGGCAATCGGCTTGGGGCGCGGCTTTCGGTTGGGCCCGTGGAGCCCCTGTATCTGCCGATAAGTTCCCAGCACTCAAGAGCGCAATGGCGCCAGCGCCCGACTGGCTGACCTTGTTTTATTTTCTCGTGCTTTTTTCTGGGCTCGCCGTGACTTCGATCGCATTCGTGTACGGGCGCGCACCGCAAGCGTGGCGCGACAAGCTACCGCCTGTCGCGATCGCTGCCTGGCAAGCGCTCGTCCGTTATGAGCCGTACCTCTTGTCCGCTGGCTATGTGCTCCTCTTTTTGCTCTCGCTGATACACATTCTGGTACGCTTCCCAATGGAAACAGCCCTGGTGCACCATGCCCATGAAATCCTCAAATACGTTGCGGACCTGGCGTCGGAGCTCAAAGCCGATCCGGCGGACGTCCTCTTTCAACGGATGGTAGTCCGCGGCTGGGCCTTCTCTATGTCGCATCTGATAAGTCTGCTGGGCATCGGTCTATGCTTCTACCGACTCATAGGCGGCAGTAGGCCGAGCGCGGGGCAAGACACGACGGCAGGGGTCCACTAGACAGGCAGGAGTGCTCAGGTGCGGTATTTCCAAGCGGCTGCCTCTTCGCCGTCCAGCCGCAAGGTCAAACATTTGGCGCTGCCCCCTGCCTTGATGAATTCGTCGAGCGGCGTGGCGCTAACGGTATAGCCGAGCTGCTGCACAGCGGCGCTCATTTGCTCGCAGCCGGTGTTGCACAGCACATGCTTGCCGACCACCACGGCATTGCAGGCGAAGCGACGCGCCTCGTCGCTGTCCACTTCGATCAGCGTCGGCACATAGGCGTGCAAGACTTTGCGGCCGTAGCGGTCGAAGGCGGCTGGATAGTAGACGGCAACGCCAGGCGCCAAGGGGCAAAAGCACGTATCCAGATGGTAAAAATACGGGTCTATCAATTCCAGCGGTAATACTTCGACCTGCAGGCGGCGGGCCACTTCCTGGTGTGCCAACACATCGCTGCGGATACGGTACCCGGCGAACAGATAAGGGCCGCAAAAAAGCGCATCGCCGGCGCCTTCGAAGTACATCCCCTCGGGAAGCTGCTCCACTCGGTAGCCGTGCTCCCGAAACCAGGCCTCGAAATACGGGCTTTCGCGCGCACGCACCGCGTAGCGAAAGCGCGACCCGATGAAACGCTGCTGGTATACCAGTCCAGCGTTGGCAGTAAAAACCAGGTCGGGCAGGCCCGGCTGGGGCGTCAGCAGTTCTACCTGCACGCCCAAGTCCAGAAGCGCTCGATACAAAGCCTGCCATTGCTCTGCAGCGCGCTGCCGATCGGCCGCCCGCGAGCGGCTCATCCAGGGATTGATCTCGTATTCGATCCCGTAATAGTCCGGGGGACACATCAGGATGCGCGGTCGTGTCATCGGCTCCTCCTGAACCGGGTCCTATGGGACCAGGACCGAGGCGCTGCCGGAGGCGCTCTGACTCGCCGCCTGGAGTTCCTGGACCAAGGCCCGCAAGAAAGGCTCGGCGTCGGTGACGATCCCCACGGTCTGCAGACTGCCGCGGTCGGTCAGCTTGGTCACCGTGGCTGGGTTGATGTCCACGCAGGCCACGCGCACCCAGGCAGGCAGCAAATTGCCCGTGGCAATGGCATGCAGCGCCGTGGCCACCATCAGGCAAAAACCGATACCCTGGTGGATATGCTCGCGCATGCGGTCCTGAGCCACCAGCACGTCCGTGATCACTTCCGGCAGCGGTCCATCGTCGCGAATACTGCCTGCCAGGACAAAAGGGATATGATGGCGCACGCACTCGTACATGATGCCTTTGCGCAGGACCCCTCGCTCCACGGCGGCACGGATACCACCCAGCCGACGGATGGTATTGATGGCACGCAAATGGTGTTCGTGCCCTTCTTCGGCGGGCAAGCCCCGCTCGAGATAAATGCCCAGGCTGGTGCCGTACAGTGCCTGCTCGATATCGTGAGCGGCCAAGGCGTTGCCGGCAAAGAGGACCTGCAGGAAACCCGAACGGATGAGCGTACAGATATGCTCGACGCCGCCGGTGTGCACCACGGCAGGCCCCAGCACAGCCAGGATGCGTTTGCCTTCCTGGCGCGTGCGCAGCATGGTCTGAGCCACTTCCCGCACGGTAACGCCTTTGGGTTTTTCGCTGGATACCGGGCTGGTCATGAACTCGAAGAGATTGCGTCGTACTTCCAGAGAGTGGGGCAAGACGCGCAAGCCCTCGTGGCCGACGACGATGAGGTCGCCGCGACGTACCGAGGCCATAGGAATGCAGCGGGCGCGCATACGCTCCGGCTCCACGAGGATGCCGCAATCCATTTCCTGCTGCTCGACCGGTACCCACTGGCCTCGCAAGCGGACCTCGGTGCGAAAATGGGTGGTACTGTAAAACCCTTCCGGGAAAGCGCCGTCCATGTCGGCCGGCTCGTAGCGGCAATCGCGGGCCACCACCGGCACGGCGCCGTGCACGTGCACTGCCTCCAAGATTTCGCGCAGCAGTTCCGGGGACGGGGCACGGATCTCCAGCCGGGCAAAGCTCGGGTCCACTTGCCGCTGCCCGATGCGGATGTCGCGGATTTCGTATTGGCCCCCTCGGGTCAGGATCTCGTCGAGGATTTTGGGCAACAACAAGGAATCAATGATATGCCCCTGGACTTCCACTTCCTCGACGAACGGACCGTTGTGCTGAACCGTCACGGGCTAGCCTCCTGCTTACGGGTCCGCGGCGACCTGCGGGCAGCACACTCGCTGCGTCCGCCCCACATGCCGTCGGGCGCTCCCGTGCGACCTGTGCACGCCAGGCGCGCCAATACCCTAAGTCTCCCCGACGCCGGTCGGGTGTCCGTTGAGGCTCGGCAGTCGGCCCTGGGTGAGGACATGCATGGTCAGCGTCTTGGCCGGCTCGGGCAAATCGCTGGCGACGATCCGCTGCAGCGTTTCGTCTACGGCATACTCGGCCCGATGCAGAGTCACCACGCCGTCTTCCCAAGTCGCGTACGAAGCGCGCGGATCGCCGTCGCGCGGCTGCCCCACGCTCCCGGGATTGACCACCAGTTTGCCGTCGCATTGCATCACGAAAGGAACATGCGTATGCCCGACACAGACGATGTTCGCCTCGATGCGCTCCAATCGTCGGCGCCACACCTCCAGGTCCGGAGGAGCGTATTCTTCCAGCGGGTCGCGGGGCGTGGCATGAACCAGCAAAAAACGACACCCATCGGCCTGGGCACGCGCAGTGATCGGCATGCCTGCCAGGAAACGATAGTGCTGCGCTGCCAGCTGGCGCCAACTCCAGGGACGGGTCGCGCTACTGAGCAGACGATACCCTTGCGAGCCCACGCAAGGCGCCCCTTGGGCCACAGCATGGTCGTGATTGCCACGGATGCATACCCATGCATGCCGCGCGACCCATTCGATGCACGGCACCGGGTCCGGACCGTAATCCACCAAATCCCCTAGGACCAAACAGCGGTCGAAGCGCTCGGCCGACACGACCGCACGCAAGGCCGGCCAGTTCCCGTGGATGTCCGCCACAATCAGTATTTTCATAGTATCTTCAGCCGTCGCGGGCACGCAAAAAGGTGCAGCCCATCTTGACGTCCCTTCTCAGCTTAGAGTATACACGATAGTAGGGCACCGTTGCCAGCGGCTGCGGGCATTTTCGGCAATCGGCATGGGAAGTCAGGCCGCGGTCCCGGCGCACACGCCGGAGGCACGGCCGAAACAGCCGGGTCTTGACCGTAGGGGAAGTCCGGTCCAGTGGATGGTCCCGAACGCCCCTTCGCCAATAGGGTTCACGAGCGCCGGACAAGGACTCGCACATGGAAAAGCCTACCAAACGCATGACCCTGCGGGAGCTATTGACCCACAGCGAAAAGTGCACGCGGGAGCTGGTGGAACATATCCAGTCCAATGTGTTGACGGCCATGTCCGACTTCCGCGACCTGACGCGACCGGTACGCCGACGCAGCGCCTATCCGACCCTGCTGGCGGTGCGCAACGCGCTGCAGGTCTTGGAAGAGGCTGTCGAGGAAATGATGCTGCTCCTCGACCATCTCCAGGAAGCCTTGCAAGAAATCCGGCACAGCGCGCGCCGAGAGCTAGAAAATCGGCTCTGATCGCAACGGAACCGACATGAAGCTGCGTCATCCCTGCATCCTACGTTGGGCTGGCTTGAGCGTGGGCTTGGTGCTGCACCTGTGGCGCCACACTCTGCACTATCGTTATCACCTGGCCGAACCAGGCGTTGATCCCAACGATCATGCCTGCGCCGGACCTATGCTGTACGCTTTCTGGCACGAACACTTGCTGGCGTTAGCCTTACGGCCGACGCGGGTACCTCTGGGGGTGCTGGTCAGTCGGCATGCCGACGGCGAATTGATCGCCCGCGCGGCTCAGACGCTGGGTTTTGTCATGGTGCGTGGCTCGACGCGCCGTGGAGGCACGGCAGCTGTGCGCCAGCTCCTGCGCACCGGACGCACCCTACCCCTGGCGATCACCCCCGACGGGCCGCGCGGACCACGGCATCGAGTGCAGCCGGGAGTGGTCTACCTGGCCTGCCGCCTGCAATTGCCGATCGTGGCTATCGGCGTCGCGTGCTCGCGTGCCTGGCGTGCTCGCAGCTGGGATCGCTTACTGGTGCCGCTCCCGGGCAGCACGCTGGTCTACGCCACGGCACCAACGGTGCGGGTGCCGCTTTCGCTCGGACGGACGACGCTGGACACGTTCCAAGGACTGGTCGAGTCGGCGTTGCACCAAGCCAACGCCCGTGCCGTCCAGGCCTTGGCCGCAGGAACGGCTGTGCCTCTCCGAAAAGCCGCGTGACGCGCTCCGCCTCTTGTCTCGATACCGGCACGCTCCTGGACAGAGCTAGCCAAATAGATGGCTTGTCGGATAACACGACGCTGCGCACGCTGCCGAAAGACAACAACGAGCAGACTGCATATGCGAACAGACACCTGCAAGACCGAACTAGGATGCATGACCGGCTGGGTGCGTGCCTGCCTGGTAGTCATCGGCTTGGGCTGGATCGTCGTATTCGTGCTTGCCGGCTGCGTGCTCAAACCGTACCGAGCCACCGGCGAGCCGCTCCTTCTAGGCACCCATGAGCAGCTCGGTTTGCCACCTTGCTCTTTTTACCGGCTCACCGGCATCCCCTGTCCTTCCTGCGGGATGACCAGCAGCATGGCGCTGTTCATGCACGGCGACCCGGCCAATTCGCTGCGTGCCAATCCAGCAGGCACTCTGCTGGCAGTAGCCGGTCTGGTCTTGGTCCCCTGGTTTTTACTCAGCGGGCTGAGCGGCCGCCGACTCGGCTTGCCCAATCTGGAAACGATGCTATTAGTGGGCCTGGTCCTGTTGACCGCGGCGATGCTGCTCTGGTGGGCCACGAGCCTTGTGTGGCGTTGGTTCACCATGGGCTCGCCGCGCTATAGATCGGGTCTGGCTCACGGCTGCTCGACGTTGTGCCTCGACAGACCAGGTCGCAGGCCCCGCGTCGCCGGCGATAGCCAGCTCACGTACTGGGGAGCCGAAAAAGATGCGCGCACTATCCCGTTGCCTTTGGATCGGTTGCAGCCCGCTGGTGCTATGCCTGACAGGCTGCAGTGTCCTGGCACCTTTTTACTTCGTCGCCGTGATGCTGGGGATGGACAATCGCATCCCCCCCCGCTTTCAGTTTCCCGACGGGCCCCACCGCATCTTGGTGGTGACGACCAGCGATTTGGGCACCCAGGTGGATGTCGGACATATCGAGCGCGAATTGAACGAAAAAGTGGCGCGTCTTTTGTTCGAGCGCTTGTCTGCCGAGCGCAAATTCAAAGGGATCCAGGTGATCAAAGCTAGCAAACTGGCTCGCTGGCAGGACGAACATCCTGACTGGCACGGCAAAAGCCCAGCGGAAATCGGCCGTGCCCTGGAAGCTGATTACGTCATCTTCGTCGAAATAGACAACTTTACTCTCTTCGAAGACGGCGCCAACAGGCAGCTTTTGCAGGCCAAGGCCGAAGTCTCGGTCAGCGTCGTGCGTGTTGAAGGAGAAGGAGGGGAAGTGGTCTTCCCCCGCGATACTTTCAATTTCGAGTTTCCCAAAGGACGATCCATCCATATCTCCGATATAACCCCCAACCGCTTCCGCCGCGAAATGTTGCAGCGGCTCGCCGAGCAGATCGTATGGTATTTCGTGCCTCACGAGTTCGGCGAAGGTTTCGGTCGTGACCCTATGTGATCTGTCCCAGTTCCCCTAAGGCAGCGGGCACGAGTGCGAACCATTGCCCGAACCCCGTCATAGAATAATTGCCGTACCCGCCGGCCCGCGTATCCGGCTGGCACTGGACGAGCAGCACGTTACGAAAGGAAATCGCAATGGCAGAGCAGGTAGTGATTCGCTGCCGAGAAAATGGACCGCTAGTGGTGGAAGGCAGCGTGCAGATTCTCGACCATTTGGGCAATCCGTTTCCTGTACCGCCTAGTAAAGAGCGCATAGCGCTGTGCCGATGCGGCCATTCGAAGACCAAACCGTTCTGCGATGGAAGTCATCGAACCGTGTTATTTCGAGCGGCGGAAGTAGCGCCCCAGCCGCCGACTCACTCCTGAGACAGCTTTTGCCAGAATTGACGCAGCTTGTCGGCAAATCCCCCGTTGGCGGCGGAGGGATTCTCCACCGCTGCGGAGCGACGCAACTTCTCCACAGCGCCCAACTGATCGCGCACCTGTGCCAGTCGCTGGGCTCGTTCTAACTCCATGCGAATCTCTTCGCGCAGCCGAGTGAGTGCCGCCTTTTCTCGTGCCAGATGCGCCCGCTCGCGGGACATCTCCAGCTCAGCTTGCCTGATGGCTTCGGTCAATTCCTGTTTACGCGCCTGAAGCTGGTCCAGTTCCTCGTCCAATTTGCGGCGATCCGCCTCGAGTTGACGACGAAAATCGTTCAGCTCGGCCTCGTATTGCTCCATTTCCTCCTCGCGAGCGGCCATATCTTTTTCCAGCCGGCGCGATCGTTGCCTCTCCTGGTCCAATTGGGCACGCAAAACGAGCACTTCCCGCTGTAAGTCCTCGCTACGACGACGCAACGTCTCGATTTCCACGTCCACTTCCTGCACTCCCGCGCGCAGACTCGCAGGCACATCGCTTTCCGATGCGTGCCCGTTGCCAAGCCCTTCTAGACTCATGCCACATCTCCAAATACGCCAAAAAATATCACTTATATACTCACTACAGTCATGTTGTCACAATTAATCAAAGCTGCAGAGTCGGACGGATCAACTACCGGCTACCCGTAGTTTTCAAAGTTACTCATCTTTCCGTAGGCTCCTGATACGCAGCCTGTAGCGGTACTCAAGTATAGCTCACTTTTGCCCAATTTGCCGATTCTGTGTGGTGTGCCAGATGCTCCGGCTGCATCAATGCACAAAGGTATAACGGCATTGCTATCGGAGCGTGATCCGGAGGCGATCGGGTGCCGCGGATGGGCGCTCTCGCTCGACGCCTGTAGCGCAATTTGGTGATTTGCCGGCGCCATTGAGATTAGAGTGCGGGGGCAAGGAGAGTGCGAGGGGAAGAAAAAAGGCGGCGCCGACTTTCTCGACGCCGCCTAGAGCGCGATAGATGGTCGTCAGGTCAGATAAGGCCTTTCAAAGGCGTACCGCCCTGCGGGCCGGTAATTTTAGTAGGCCGGCCCAAGGGGTCACGGATTTGAGTATCGGGGGAGATATCGAGGGCTGCGTACAGGGTTGCGAAGAGGTCGCCCACGGTGCAGGGATTGTCCTTGACTTCCATACCATCCTTGCTGGTCGCCCCATAAACCTGTCCGCCCTTGATGGCTCCCCCGCCGACAACCACCGACCAGCATCGCGCCCAGTGGTCACGACCGGCGTTTTGATTGATACGCGGAGTGCGGCCGAACTCGCCCATCCAAACCAGGACGGTGCTTTTCCACAGTCCACGCTCGACCAAATCCTTGACCAAAGTACCCATACCGCGATCGAGACGATCGAGGAGGCCGCCCCCGTTGGCATTGTGCAGGGCGGGGAAGATGTTGTTGTGATTGTCCCACCCGCCCAGGTCCACTTCGACGCACGGGACGCCTATCTCGACCAGCTTGCGGGCTAGGAGGCATCCCTGGCCGAAAGCGTTGCGTCCATAAGCCTCCAGCAGCTTGGGATTGAGCGGCCTACCGTCCACATCGGTGCGCAGATCGAAGACGCGCTTGAGTTCGGAATCGGTCAAATCGAAAGCCTTGCGGTAGACTTCGAAGTGCGCCTTGGCGGCTTCGCCGCGCTGGTCTTTCAAAAAGCCCTGCTCGACGGCAGCGAGCATAGAGCGCCGACTGAGCCTGCGCTGGATTTGTTCGGCACTTCCTTCGCGCCCCAATTCTTCGGGGGGATTGATATTGCGAGGCGGTTGTCCAGGATTTTGGACCGTAAAGGGTGCATAAGCCATTCCCAAAAAGCCAGGTCCTTCGGCAGGGCGATTGATGCTGATAAAGCCTGGCAAGGGCAGATCCTTGGGCGTCAGCTGATAGGCCGTGACTGCACCTAACGAGGGATATTCGATAGCCGGGTTAGGCGGGAAGGCCGTATGCATCAAGACGCGGCCGCGTTCGTGGCTACCTTCGTTGGTCACCAGTGAACGTACAATCGCCAGGTGCGTCATTTGCGAGGCGATTGTGGGGAGGTGTTCGCAGATTTCCACGCCCGAGACCGCAGTCTTGATAGGCTTGAACGACCCTCCCGTGGGCTCCCCCGGCTTCATATCGAACGAGTCCAGATGGCTGGGTCCGCCGCTCATCCACAAAATGATCAGGCTTTTATGTTCCCGCTTCATCTTGGGTGCGGCCGCCGCCAGCGCTTGCACGAATTGCCGGCTGGCCCCTGCCATGAGTGAAAATCCGGCCAGATGCTTCAAAAAATGACGTCTGCTGAAAGTCGCGCCCGTCCCCATCCACATACTCTTGCGCCCCCTCTCCACGCTCTTAGCTAACTCGTTTGCCCGGGCGACTTTTGCTCATCCAACTCTTAGACCATCGCCTGGGTACTTTAGTTCCCGTCCAGGGGACGTTCTCCGATACGGAGCCGCCGGTCATGCCATGCCTCTCTATCATCTAATGTACAGCGGCTGCACGAGGGAGTTCAAGTTTGGATTACTCCAGTGCAGAACGTGCCTTGGCCTGGCTGTCGGTTGACGATCTCCAGAGCGGTGATCAATGCCTCCCGCGTGCAAGCCGGGTCGAGGAGGGCATCCACCCACAGTCTGGCAGCTGCATAGCGCGCGTCGGTCTGCTCGGCATAGCTCTGTTCGATCTGCTGCCGCAACTGCTCCAGCTCGACGGCGTCCGGCTCGTGTCCCTGTCGTTTCAGGGCACCGACCGTGATTTCCAACAAAGTATTGGCGGCCTGTGCGCCGCCCATGACGGCGTAACGCGCCGTGGGCCAGGCAAAAATAAAACGCGGGTCGAATGCTTTGCCGCACAAGGCATAATTGCCGGCACCGAACGAGCCGCCGACGACGACGGTGATTTTGGGCACGATGCTATTGGAGACCACATTGACCAACTTGGCACCGGCACGGATGATGCCTTCCTGTTCGGCCTCGCGTCCGACCATGAAGCCGTTGACATCCTGAAGGAAAACCAGGGGGATGCGCAGTTGGTTGCAATCCATGATGAAGCGGGCTGCCTTGTTGGCGCTGTCCACGTAGATGACGCCGCCGTATTGCAATTGGCCGCGGGCGCTGCGGCAGCGTTTTTTTTGATTGGCGACGATGCCCGCGCTCAAGCCGCCCACCCGCGCGTACCCGCAGACCAGGGTCTGGCCGTATTCGGGCCGATATTCTTCGAACTGATCGGCGTCTACCAGGCATTCGATCAATTCATGGACGTCGTATTCCAGCCGGCCGTCCGGATCAGCGAAGCGCAGGCACTCCGACGACGGGCGTCGTGCCGGGGGATAATCGCTGCCCTCGTGACGGCGCGGTGCGGCATAGTCGTGCGGCAGCCACGCGATCAGACGTCGCAAGCGGGCCAGGCAGTGTGCATCTTCCGGCTCGCGAAAATCAATGGTACCGCTGAGGGTGGCATGCATGCGGGCGCCGCCCAGCTCCTCGTGCGACACCCGCTGGCCGATGGCTGCTCGTACCAATGCTGGCCCGGCCAGGTACAGCCCGGATCCTTCGGTCATCAGCAGTTTATCGCAGAGGACCGGCAGGTAGCCGCCCCCGGCGACGCAATGGCCCATGATCGCCGCGAACTGCGGCAGGCCCCCGGCAGAAAACACGGCGTTGTTGCGGAAGATGCGCCCGAAATCGTCCTCGTCGGGAAAGACTTCGTCTTGCAAAGGCAAAAACACGCCGGCACTGTCCACCAAATAGACGATGGGCAAGCGATTTTCCCAGGCGATCCGTTGGGCGCGCAACACTTTTTTGGTAGTCATGGGGAAGAAGGCACCGGCTTTGACCGTGGCATCGTTGGCAATGATCATGACGCGACGTCCGGCGACTCGAGCGATGCCGGTGATCACCCCTGCGCTGGGAGCGCCTCCCCAGGACTGGTACATATTCCAGGCTGCCCAGCGGCCCAGTTCGAAAAAGTCGGCTCGCTCGAAAGCGCCGGCGGGAACGGGAGCCGAGGCATCGCGGTCATCGCACAGCAAGCCGATCCGCTCCCGCGCCGTCAGCCGACCTTTTTCATGCTGCCGTGCGATGGCAGCAGGACCGCCTCCGAGCAGGATGTCTCGTTCTTGCTGGCGCCATTCCTCGAGGACTTGGCCACCACCCATAGCCTGCAGCCCCGGGGGTGTTACGATGGGTCCTGCGCCGGAGCCGGCGGCTGGCAGGAAGAGGAGTCACCGACAGCAGGAACGGGGTCCACGGTGCCGCTCGGACCAGCACGCTGCACCGCCGGAATCATCGGCGCGGCCGATGACTCGACACCCCGCTGCGCGCTGGCTGCCTGCGGCTGGTCGCGACCGTTGTGCGTCTGCGACCAATCGCGTCTCTGTCGCGACGAAGGGATACGCAATTGTTTGCGGTACTTGGCCACGGTCCGGCGCGCCACCGGATAGCCGGCCGCCCGCAGTTTGGCCACCAATTCCTCGTCGCTCAGGGGATTGGTCTTGTCCTCCTGGGCAATCAGCTCTTGGAGCTTGCGCTTGATGGCTTCGTACGCGACCTGGGAGCCGTCCTCGGCGATCGTGCCGCTGGTGAAAAAGCGACGCAGCGGATAGACGCCGCGCGGCGTCTGGATCCATTTGTCGTCCACGGCACGACTGATCGTAGTGACATGGACGCCGACTTCGTCGGCAATCTGCTGCATTTTCAAAGGCTCGATGTGGTCCGGACCATGCTCCAGGAAGGCACGCTGCCTGGCCAGAATGGCCTGAGCCACTTTGAGCAGCGTCTGCCGACGCTGCTTGATGGCCTCGATGAGCCACTGTGCCGAGGCCAAACGACGCCGTAGGTAGTCGCGCGTTTTCTGGTCGGCCTGTTTGAGCATCTCCAGGTATTTGCGATTGATATGCACTTCCGGCAGTCCATCGTCCGTCAGGCGCAACTGATAGTTGCCGTTCTCGTCTCGCTCGACGACGAGATCGGGCACGACGTAGGCCGTGGTTGGGGGCGCAAAATGGGCTGCCGGTGCCGGATTGAGCGTGCGCAGCACAGCGATAGCGGCGCGGATTTCTTCCCGCGAGCGACCCGTGCGTTTCTCGATCACAGGGAGCCGGTTGTGTTCGATGTCTTCGAGGTGGCGTTCGATGAGCAGCCGCACCAAGTCGAGGTGCGGCGTATCCGGAGTCAGTTGCAAAAGAAGGCATTCCTGGAGATTTCGGGCACCGACACCGGGCGGATCCAGTTTGTGCACCAGGCGCAGCGCTTCCTGTGCCTGAGCCAGCGTGGCGTCGGCCCCCGCCTGAGCCACGATATCTTCGAGGGGGACAGTCAAATAGCCGCGGGCGTCGAGATTGCCGATGATCAGTCGCGCCAAGGCCATAACCGCAGGCGGGGCATCGAAAAAGCGCAGCTGTTCGTCGAGATAATCGTAAAGCGAAGGAGGCCGGCAGGGGACGTTTTGCAAAAGCTCGTAGCGCTTTTCGCCTAGTTCCTGCGCGTGTCCAGCCGAGGGCCGGTGTCCTTCGTCGAAATAGTCCTCCCATTCGCTGCTCAGGTCTTCCAGGCGACCGAAGTCTTCTTCGCCGGTCTGTTCGTTGACGACCAACTCCGGCTCAGTATCCGATTCGGCCGGGGCGGGCGCGGTTGTTTCTTCGACATCGGTCTTGAGTTCTAGGACGGGATTGTCTTGCAGCTCTTGCTCGATGCGTTCCTGGAGCGCCAGGATCGGCAGTTGCAGGATCTCCATAGACTGGATCATCCTGGGCGCCAGGATCATCTTCTGTTGCAGGCGCAGTTGTTGACTCGTATCCAACCGCATAGCGATCCGTCCGTATCAGATCGAGCGACGTCCCTCGAGGGCGTCAATGAGCATATCCTTGCTGGCCATTTCCAGGGACGAACCAGCGGGCAGTCCCCTGGCCAGACGTGTCAAGCGCACGCCTGTAGGAGCCAGAAGCTGTGAGATATACAATGCCGTGCCTTCTCCCTCCAGATTGGGATTCATGGCCAAGATGACCTCGCGCACTTGGCCGGTCTGGACCCGTCGCAGCAAGCTCTCCACATGGAGCTGTTCCGGTCCGATATTGTCCAGCGGGGACAAGTGGCCACCCAGCACGTGGTACAAGCCCTTGTACACGCCCGCCTTTTCCAGAGCCGCCACGTCGCGTACTTCCTCGACGACGCAAATGGTCGAGGGATCGCGACGGGGGTCGGCACAAATGGCGCACAGGTCGTCTTCTGCCAAGTTATGGCATTGGCGGCAGGGGTGGAGGCCTTCCTTCACCTGCCGGATCGCTTCAGCCAGTGCCAGGGCTTCTTCGCGACTGGTGCGCACCAGGTAATGGGCCAAACGCTCGGCCGTTTTGGGTCCGATGCCGGGCAGCTTGGCCAATTGCTCGACCAGCCGGCCGATGGCACCGGTACTGCCGACCGTTTTTGCCTGCGTTGTCGCGCTCATGCTCGTTTTCCGATTCGCAAATTCACGCCGGTCGTCCAGCCAGGGCGTGCCGGCAGCCGCGCAGAGCGCGCACAAGCAGTGCCGCTCGTCCCCTCGACGGAGCCGCGTCTACGACTCTGTTCCCGAGCCGCCGGCCAAAGGGAACGAATCGGGCAGATCCGGCAGCCCCAGGTTTTGGGCGACCCGCGTCGTTTCCTTGGCGACCAGTTCTCGGGCGCGTTCCAGCGCTTGATTGACTGCGCTACACACCAGCTCTTCGAGCACCTCCCGGTCGGCCAGCGCCTGGTCGGCGATGCGCACACGCAGCAGGTCGAGTCGGCCATTGACCACGACCTGGACGAGGTCGCCTCCGGCAGAGCCTTGAGCCGTGATCTGGCCCAGCCTTTCTTGCATGGTGCGCAGATGCTCGTGCAACTTCGGTGCCAGCTTAATCAGGCTGGCGATCTGGCTCAGCTCCCGAAACATGTTCGTCCTCGTCGCTCACGACCGTACCGAAGCCCGGGTCCATACTGGCCACGCGGGCATTGAAAAGCCTCAACGCCTCCTGGACCAGGGGGTGCTCCTGGGCGTTCCGTCGTGGCGCGGCCGCTTCGGCAGTAGAGGCATGCGGCTCGTTCCACGCATAACGCACGCGCACGCTGCTGCCGGTCACCTGCCGCAGCACTTCCTCGATGCGTTCGGTACGCTCTTCGCAATAAGCTTGCGCCTCCTTTGCGGTATTATAGCTTGCGTCGAAAACCACAACCAGCGCATTCGGCCCGACCATCTGCACGCGGGCATTTTGCAGATGATGGTTGAAGATAGGACCGAGAAGTTGCAACGCGCGGTGCCACACTTCTGCCAGCGACTGGGGTGTCAGGGCCAGGGGCACGGTCGGCGGCTGTTGCGGCGCGGGGGGATCGGCGCAGGGTGCAGGGTCTGCCGAGGCATCGGAGGCCGGTTTGGGCCGGGCGCGCTGCACCCCGACGGGACGTGATTCAGGACGGCGCGCCGGACCTTGCGGTGCCGACCCGCCCCCACGCACTGGCCCCGACCCAAAAGACGCGCACTGGCTACCCTGTTCCGACGCGCTCTTTTTGAGCCAGGCGAGCAACTCGCCGACCGGCAACAAATCAGCCAGCCGGCACAACCGTACTATGGTCATGTCCAAGAGCACGCGGGCATGGGTGGTGGTGCGCAAGCGCAGCCGTGCCTGCGACAGCACATCCATAGCAGCCAACAGCTGCTCGACCGTACACTCTTGTGCTTGTCGCTTCTGGACGGGCCGCCAGAAGGCGGAGAACACCAGGCCCTCCTCGGCACCGACGCGCACCAGCAACAGGTCGCGCCAATATTCGAGGAGCTGATCGAGCACCTCGCCGGGCTGTGCCCCGGTTGCGAGCGTCTCTCGGAGCGAGGCCAAGGCACGCCCGGCGTCGCCGGCCAACAGGGCTTCAGCCAATCGGCCGACATGCTCTTCGTCTGCCAGGCCCAAAAGCTGCCGTACCTCCGCGGCCGTCACCTTGCCCGAGCCGAAGGCGAGCACCTGGTCCAGCAGCGATTCGGCATCGCGCAAAGAGCCAGCGGCTCGTCGGGCGATCAGGGCCAGTGCTTCTTCCTCGGCTTCGATCTGCTCCCGTTGGGCGATCAGGTGCAGCCGCTCGACGATGCGTTCGCTCGGGATCCCCGCAAAGTCGAAGCGCTGGCAGCGCGACAGGATGGTCGCCGGAACCTTGTGCACCTCGGTGGTGGCGAAAATAAAACGTACGTGAGGGGGCGGCTCTTCGAGTGTTTTGAGCAAGGCATTGAACGCCGCCGTGGTCAGCATGTGCACTTCGTCAATGATGTAGATCTTGAAACGACTGCGACTGGGCCGATACTGCACATGCTGACGCAGCTCGCGGATTTCTTCCACGCGATTGTTGCTGGCGCCGTCTATCTCCACGACGTCCAGGTCTTCGCCGAGCGCGATGGCGCGACACGACTCGCACTGATCGCACGGCTCCGGCGTAGGACCGCGCACACAGTTGAGCGCCTTGGCCAAGATACGGGCCGTGGACGTTTTGCCGACGCCACGCGGCCCGGTGAACAGGTAGGCATGTGCCATGCGACCGCTGCGGATCGCATTGACCAGTGTCTGGGCGATCGCTTCTTGCCCGACCAACTCGCCGAACTGCTGTGGACGGTAGCGACGTGCGAAAACGGTATATCCTGCCTGCGGGCCTGTCGGCGCGCTGCGATGGCCTGTGTCCCGAGCCATGCACACTCCTTTGCACTCAGGCACAAAGAGGGGTCGGGCACTTCTGTGCCGAGGCGCCCGCGGACGGGTACTCGGTCAGAGGCCGAACCACTGCACAAGAGGAAACTGCTTATGGCTGCTCCTTCCGGCCTGACCAGGTTCACAGCCCCCCTTTGCGTGGGACCCCTATCCTTTCCCCGCCGCGGACACTATGTGCTGCGGCTCCTTGCCAGCGGCGCATGCCCAAAAGGACGCGTCCGTGCCTCGCCTGCGTCCGGCGCGCCCGTGCGCGACGCTCTTCCTTCTTTTGCGCCGTCACCATTTTATTGTACCGGCAAGCCCCGAGACGTCCGGCGCACGCGCGATCACCGCATGGTCCAGTCGGCATCTGCTCTCCATGGCCGAGGCACGCCAAACCCGGTGCCCGATCGGCTCGTTGCCACAACCCGTCGTTGTGCCGATCGCTACCATGACAAGAGAGCAATGCCGATGCCTAAGTGAGCCGGGCTGAGACAGACTCGTTGGCGCCGAGCGGTGGAGGAACGAGCGATGGGCATGGATGGACTGTTTTCGGAGTCCACGATTTACTTGGATTACAATGCGACGACGCCGACCGATCCTCGCGTCCGCGAAGCGATGGCGCCCTATCTAGGCGAGCGTTTCGGCAATCCATCGAGCGCCTACCTTTACGGACGCCAAGCCCGCGAAGCGCTGGTACGCGCGCGGGCGCAAGTGGCAGCTCTGCTGGGTGCGCAACCCGAAGAAATCGTTTTCACCAGCGGCGGCACCGAGGCCAACAACATGGCCCTCAAAGGCGTCTTTTTCGCCCGCCTGGTGCATCCAGAAGTGTCCGGTCGCGGACGGCTCATCGCTGCTTTGGTACGCAGGCTGGCCCATGGGCTGCGTGTCCTGGGCAGCCGTCGCAGCGGCGTGCATATCGTCACCAGCGCCATCGAGCACCCGGCGACGCTGGCAACGTGCTCGTTCTTGGAACGTCTGGGCTGCCGCATCACGCGCTTACCCGTGGACCGTTACGGAGTCGTGGACCTGCAGCTCCTGCGACGCGTCTTGCAGCAGGGTGCCACCTTGGTCAGCATCATGCACAGCAACAACGAAGTGGGTACTCTGGAGCCGATACGGGACATAGCCCGGCTGGCACATGCATACGGCGCACTGGTCCACACCGATGCCGCCCAATCGGTCGGCAAATTGCCCCTCCACGTGGCAGAGCTGGAGGTGGACATGCTTTCGGTAGCCGGCCATAAACTGTACGCACCCAAAGGCGTAGGCGCGCTCTATGTGAAGAGCGGGATCACCCTGGAGCCTTGGCTGCACGGAGCGGGTCAGGAGTCGGGCCGACGCGCCGGCACCGAAGCGGTAGCCTTGATCGTCGCTTTGGGCAGTGCCTGCGAGCTAGCTCGAAGCGAGCTGCCCGACAGTACCCAGCGCTTGCGTTCGCTGCGCGACCGGTTGCATCGCCGCCTGCAAGAAGCATGGGGCGAACGCTTGGTGCTCCACGGGCACCCTGTGGAGCGGCTACCCAATACGCTCAACGTCGGTTTCGTCGGTCTGCACGGAGCCGAAGTGCTGGAGCGTGCTGGGCAGGTGGCAGCCTCGACCGGCTCAGCGTGCCATGCCGGACAGAAACACATGTCCCCGGTACTGCGCGCCATGGGCGTGAGCGAGGCCAGCGGCTTGGGAGCTGTGCGCCTCAGCGTCGGTCGTTACACCACGGAAGCAGACGTGGATACCGCGGCCCAAGCGCTCGTAAGCGCCGCTCGCAGTGCCCAGATGTCGGTATGCTCCCCTTGACATCGGCTCGGGCGCCGAGCACCAGGGCACGGCATGGTGCCGGCCATCGGCGCTGCCGTGCTTAGGCACCCCGCGCGCGATCCGATAGGTACCGGGCGCTCACCACCTGCTGTTGACCGTGTGCAGCCAGAGGCGTATTGTTTAAGAAAGGCTTTGCGGAGAACGCCATGTATCGGTGGGCGGTCTTTTTGCCGACACTCGTCTGGCTGCTGTGGCCTGCGGGCGTGTGCCTGTGCCATGCGCAGCTGCTCGTGCCTGTGAGCGCGCCCACTTCGGGCCCCGGGCAGTCCGAAGATCACGCCCCTGGCTGTCCGTATCTCAAGGCCTTCGCGCCCTACGCACGTTTGGAGCCCGACAGTAAGCCCTGTCCCAGCGACTGCCAGACGTGGGCCTTTTTGCCGCCTGTACTTCCGGCGGTCGAGTCGTCACGGCTGGCTCGTGTCCCCTGCGCGTTTCCGATTTGTGACTACCGCCCGGCGCTACCTGCTTACCTCTTGCTAAAGCATTTCCTCAACTAGCCTACGGCTTGTTGCCAATCGGTACCTCGTGCGCGCCGCCGCAGGCTGCACCGGTCCGACCGTGCACTGCTGGGCGGGTGCGTTTTAGGCCATTGCCACTCTTTTTCAGACGATACGCTGGGAGCACTGCTTTGGGTGGAGGCGCTCGTGATTTCCGGTTCGGGGGCGTCCTAAGGCGATAAGTTTTTCCAGTGCCGAGCGCCGACACGGGCACGCCGGATGCATAGGGTCCAGGGGAGCGAATCATGGTCGGCAACCAGAAGCAACGCCTGGCACTAAAACTGGTGGCGATCGGAGTAGTATTGGCAGTCGCCGGGGGATTGGGCTGGAAGTATGGGCACGAATTGCTGCAGAGATGGCGCGCTGCGCCGTCGGCAGCGGCTGCGTCGGACGCACGCGAAAGCCAAGCGGCACGTCTCAGGCTGTCGCCTCAGGCGCGTGCCCATCTCGCTCTGGTGGTCAAGCCGCTGCAACTGAGCAGTTATCAGCAAGCCGTAGTGGTGCCGGGGCGCGTAGTGGAGCGGTTCGTGGGCAGCGATTATCTGATTCCTGCGCCGGTGGCAGGCGTGGCGGAGCGTATCCACGTACAGCCGGGCCAGGAAATTCGACCGGGGCAGCAACTCGTTACCCTGCGCCCGACTAGCGAAGCCATGCAAACCGCTCAAGCGCAGTTGTATCGCACGCGTCGCGAAATGGACATCAACCAGGAAGAACAAGCACGGCTGACCGGAACGGCCGGCGGGGAGAGCCTCTTTCGCGCGCGCCTCATCGAGCTGGGATACGAATATCGGCGGCTTCGAGCAGCCCATGACGCCTTGCAGCACGAGCTGAGCCTGCGTGGACTATCGGCGGCACAGATCGAACAGGTAGCCCAGGGCCGATTCGTCAGCACACTGACCGTGGAGGCGCCGGCCCAAGCCAGCCGCTACGAAGTGGAGGCCCTGCGCGTCGAACTGGGCGAACAAGTCCAAGTCGGCCAGACCCTGTGCGTGCTGGCGGACCACTCCCTCTTGCACGTTCAAGGCCAGGTGTACGAGGCAGAACTGGCCTACCTGCACACGGCCCTGCGCGGCGACAAACGTCTGGTCGTCGAGTTCCCCTTCGTCAAAGACGCCGAAGACCGGCCGTTGACCGCAGTGCTGCCTATTTGCCACGTCGGGCATCGTATAGATGCGACGCACCGCACCCTGGTGTTCCATCTCGCGCTGGACAATCGGCGGTCCGAGACGAACCAGCACACCGACCAGGATACTCACGCTCATTGGCGCTTCCGGCCTGGGCAGATGGTGCGCATCCGACTGCCCGTCCGGCACTGGCACGACGTGTTCGTTTTGCCGCGCGACGCCGTGGTCCGCGAAGGGGCCGAGTATTATGTGTTTCGCGCCAACGGAGAGCTTTTCGAGCGCGTCGCCGTGACGCGTCTGTTCGAAGATCACCGCTTCGTCGTCTTGGCCAACGATGGCAGTCTGACCGCAGGCCAGCACGTAGCGCACAATGCTGCCCCCGCCTTGCAACGCGCTTGGAAAGCCATGCACAGTAGCGACGCCGAGCACGACCACGATCACGACCACTGACGCGCCGGCAGTCTGTGGGCGACGCGCCCCAGGGCCGATCAGCCCTCGACTGCGCGATCCGGAAAGGCCGAACCATGCTCAATGCTTTGATTCGTTTTGCACTGACCTACCGATTGCTTATCGTCTTCGCTTGTCTGGCGACACTGGTGTACGGCGGCTACGTCGCCACTCAGTTGCCCATTGACGTACTGCCCGACTTGGACCGGCCGCGTGTGGTGATCCTCACCGAATGCCCGGGCATGGCCCCCGAAGACGTCGAGTCGCGGGTGACCTTCCGGCTGGAGACGGCGCTCCTGGGGGCCACCGGGGTGCGCGACGTGCGCAGCCACTCCGTTTTCGGCCTGTCCATGGTGTACGTCGAGTTCGACTGGAACGAGCCAATCCATCGAGCGCGGCAAATCGTTCAAGAGCGACTAGCAGCGGTGCAGGGAGAATTGCCTGCCGGTATACGGCCCTACCTGGCGCCGATCGGCTCTATCATGGGCCAAGTACTCCTCATCGGCTTGTACGCCGACCGCATGGAAGCTCCCGATGCGGAACGACTCATGCACTGGCGCACGCTGGCCGATTGGGTCATCCGGCCACGACTGCTGCAGGTACCCGGTGTGGCCCAGGTAGCCGTGCTCGGCGGTGGCCGCAAGCAGTACCAGGTCTTGGTGAACCCCGAGGCCCTGCGCGATTATCGCGTCACCTTGCAGCAGGTGGTCGAAGCCTTGTCGAGTAACAACGTTTTGGCCAGCGGCGGATTCATGGTGCGCCAGGAACAGGAAATGCCCGTGCGCATCCAGGCACGTCTCGGACCTGGCCGGGAAGATATTTTGGCCCAACTGGCCCGCATCCCCGTCCAGGCACAAGGCAGCCGTGCCGTGACGCTGGGACAAGTGGCGCGCATTGTCGAGGCCCCGCAGCTCAAGCGGGGCGATGCCGGCATCAATGGCCACCCCGCCGTGGTCCTGGTCGTCATCAAACAACCCCACTACGACACGCGCCGACTGACCGACGATGCCCTGCGCGTCCTCGCCGAACTGACGCCGGCACTGCCTGCGGATGTCACCCTCAAGACCGATTTGTTCCAAATGAAGCGCTTCATTGACCTGGGTATCTACAACGTCGGCGAAGCGCTCGCTTTGGGAGCGCTTTTGGTGTTGCTGATTTTGTTCTGCTTCCTGCTCAATTTCCGCACCACTTTTATTTCTATGACCGCCATCCCTTTGTCCTTGCTGCTCACCTGCTTGGTGTTCCGTGGTGTGGAGTGGCTCAGCGGCGTGCCTTTGAGCCTCAATGTCATGACCCTGGGCGGCATGGCCATCGCCATCGGGGAACTGGTAGACGATGCCATCGTGGACGTGGAAAACATCTTCCGCCGCTTGCGCGAAAACCACCGCTCGCCGACGCCGCGACCGGCCTGGCAAGTTATTTATCAAGCCAGCGTCGAAATCCGCAGTGCCATCGTTTTCGGCACGCTCATGGTCATCCTCGTTTTCGTACCGCTGATGGGACTGTATGGGATCGAGGGGCGTTTGTTCAAGCCGCTGGCCGTGGCCTATATCGTCTCCATCCTGGCTTCCCTACTGGTTTCGCTCACGGTGACGCCGGTGCTCAGTTACTATTTGCTGCCCCTGGCCAAGGCCACGCACCGCGACCAGGATGGCCCGGTGCTACGCTGGCTCAAACGTCTGGCGCGGCCGGTGATCCGATTAAGCATGTGCCATGCGCACGCGATCATGGGCATTATGATCGTGCTGGTCGCCATCGCGGGATACCTGTTTTCGCAGATGGGCGCCAGTTTTTTGCCACCTTTCGACGAAGGGAGTTTCCAGATCAATCTGTCGCTGCCGGCGGGAGCGAGTCTGGACGCGTCGTTGCGCGCGACTGCCGTGGCCGACCGGATGTTGCGGCAGTACCAGATGTCCAGCGAACATCCCGACGCCCCCATCTTGCATTTCGTGCGCTTGACCGGTCGTGCCGAGCAGGACGAACATGTGGAACCGGTAGGCAACACGCATTACATCCTGACCATGAACCCGCGTCGCCGGCAGGACCGGGAGGAAATCAAGCGGCAGCTGTTGCATACGTTGCAGGAGGCATTGCCAGGCGTGGATGTGGAAGTCGAGCAGCCGCTGGCCCACTGGATCAGTCATTTGCTTTCCGGCGTCAGTGCACAAATCGCCGTCAAAATCTACGGCGACGACCTGGACGTGCTGCGCCGTGTGGCCGAGCAAGCGCGGTCCGCTTTGCTCGATGTCCGCGGACTGGCCCCGCCGGTCATCGAGGCACAGCGTCTGACCAGCGAAATCCATATCCGTCCGCGAGCCGAACGCCTGGCTGAATTCGGCCTGGACCGCGAATATCTGGCACAATTCCTGGAGACCGCCTTACGCGGGCGCGTAGTGGGCGAAATACTCGAAGAGCAGCGTCGCTACGACCTTGTGGTGTGGCTCGACGAGCCGTACCGGCAGGCACCGGAAGTCCTGCAGCGTCTGGTCCTCGAGTTGCCCAGCCAACGCGGCCATGTCCTATTGCAGGAACTGGCCGACATCGAAGAAGACCTGGGGCCCAATCAAATCAGTCGCGAGAACGGCCGTCGGCGCATCGTCGTCCGTTGCAACACGCTCGCGCGCGACTTGGCCGGCGCGGTCGCCGACATCCAGGAGCGTCTGCGCACGCGGCTCGTGTTGCCTCCTGGATATTTCCTGGAGTTGGGCGGCCAATTCGAGAGCCAGCAACGAGCCATGTATGTCATTCTCACGCTAGGCACCGTCAGTCTGGTGGGCATGTTCCTTTTGCTTTTCGTGCTTTTTCCTTCGGTGCGTCTGGTCCTGCAAATCCTCTTTGCCCTGCCGATGGCGTTCGTCGGCGGCGTGCTCGCCTTGCTGCTGACCCAGCAGCCTTTGACCGTGGCCAGTTGGGTGGGGTTCATTTCCCTAGGCGGCATCGCCACGCGCAACGGCATCTTGCTTTTGGCACATTACCTGCACCTGATGCGCTACGAAGGCGAGGGCTTTACCCAAGAGATGGTGCTGCGCGGCAGTCTGGAGCGCCTGGCCCCTGTTCTTATGACCGCCTTGACGGCCTGCCTGGGGCTGTTCCCGCTAGTGTGGGGTGGCCACGCCCCAGGTCGCGAAATCTTGTATCCCGTGGCTACCGTCATCTTCGGCGGTCTGATTACCTCGACGCTGTGCGAGTTCTTGGTACGTCCCGGACTTTTCTGGCGTTTCAGCGGCAGCGACCCGTTGCGACTGGCCCGCACACTGCCGGAAGAACAACTCGCGCCTGAACCTGAAACGGATGGGCCCGTCCTAGGTGCCTGATGTCCGACCGCTCTTGTCTATTCCCTATCTGCTGGCTATGCTGAGGCACCTCGAAAAGACGGGTACCTGCCGTCCGAGACTTTTGCAGGGCCTGGGTGGCTCGCCTGTAAGTGGGACCAATGGCCCCCAGGACATGGAGATCGAGGATGCACTTGGTCGAGCCGACGAAATCGAATGCGCGGACATGGCCCCTTGAAATCCGGTGGGAAGAAGCGGCGTGTCCCTTGTGTCAGGGGGACGACGCACACCTGGTGACCGAGGCGCCCGATTGGCAAACCGGCACCTGGTTGCGTTTTGCGATCGTGCAATGCAAACAATGTACGATGTGTTATACCCATCCGCGACCAGACCGCGACAGTCTGCACCGGTTTTATCCGCACGACTACGAGCCCTATCGGGAAACGGGGAGCGGTGCCGTCTCCCGGCGGCTGCGCCGCTTGTTCCCGCACCTCTTGCGTCCCTGGGGTAACGGCAGACTTCTGGATATCGGCTGCGGTGCCGGACGTTTCCTGTTGCACATGCGCGCGCACGGTTGGCAGGTATCCGGTCTGGATATTGCGCCAGCGCCGATCGAGCACTTGCGCCGACAGTTCGGACTGGATGCTCATGTCGGAACCTTGCCGGCTCCCCAGTGGCCAGCGCACAGCTTCCAAATCATTACCTTGTGGCAAGTGCTGGAGCACGTTCCCGAGCCGCGGATCGTTTTGCGCGAGTGTGCCCGACTGCTGACCGGCGACGGTCGGCTGTTGGTTTCCGTGCCCAACTGGTCCAGTCTGTCGTGTCGCTTCTTCGGACCGGCATGGATCGGCTTGGATCTTCCGCGCCACCTCAATCACTTCAGTGCCGATACTCTTGCGGCCATGCTGGAGCGCTGCGGATTGATCCCTTTGCGTATTTTCAGCGAAGCGCGCAGCGGATGGGTGCGTCGCTCCGCCCGGGTGGCTCAGCACATGCGGCACAGAGCAAAAACAACGTGGCTACTCCGCTACCGCTGGCCGTCGCGGCTGTTCGCCCTTTACAGTCATAGGCACGGCGCCGGCGACTGCCTCTATGCCGAAGCGATCCCCGCCAGCAGGAAAAACCGCCCCACGTAGCACCCGCGGCAGGCTAGTCCTGAAAGGACCAGCGACTAGCGATGCGTACAGGGCGCATTAACGACAGAGCTTGCGTGTGGAACGGTAACAGGGCAGCGACAGAAGAACAAGCCCCACGCTTGCTAGAGCCAGAGTAGTGGGTTCAGGAATAATCCCTCCCCCGGCAGGCCCACCCAGGGCGGTGACAAAATCAGCGAGCGCCGCATCGAATGTTGGCCCATACGCCTGATAATAGGTATATGTCACACTCTGACCGGCAGGAAGAGCAAGGGACACGCCCACAGCTATGCCGATGTCTGCCGTTGCCCCGTTGGGATCGTAAGGCGTCGCCATGAAGGTATTGAGCTCCATACCGTCGTTGATGCCCAAATCGAACGGCGAGCTGCCCCCGCCGAAACCGACGCGCATGCCGCTATCGAGACCGCCCATGATGACGGTATAAGCCGGCGTACCTGGGGCCGATGCCCTGCCTGCCAATGCCGTCCCCGACGCCGTGGCGACGCTGAAAACATCGTTGACCGTAGTAAAAGTCAAAGACAACGGTACACCCTGGTCCGGATCGTAGGTGTCGAAATAAACAACGTTGGCAGGATCGTTTCCGATATTGGTGATCGTTGTCTGGATGCGCACCACGTTGACGCCCGAGACCAGCTCGTAAACCCTCTCTAGCGTGATAGGCGGGAAGCCCAACATGCTCAGAGTACCGGCGACCACTATCTTGCCGGGGGGATTGGTCACGCCCACGACTATATTGGACGTATTGCTGGTCGTGTTCAGATTGAAAGTGCCGATGTTGGTGCCGTATTGCACACCCCAGTCAGCGACCAGACCAGAGTGCCGGTAGTATCCCACGGTACCCAACGTGGCCTCATAGATGGCGCCACTGTCGCCGATGGTATCGCCCAGAACCTCGAGGGTGAGCTGACCGTTGGTGAGAGAGAAGGTGCCAGCCGACAGGCCCATCGGCGCACATGTCAGAAGGACCCATGCCGCCCACCAGTCGAAATACGTCTTGCTGCGAGTCATGGCACACCTGCATTTTGCTGGCTGCACGAGTACGCTGAGGCATCTGATTTATAACTGAATTTGCAATCGGTATGCCGAAATCGGCATTTATCGTGTGGAAATGCAACCGTTTGTCCGTCAACAGATTGTGCAGAAGTGAGAGACTATAAGATAACTAAATATCTCAAGATGTGTTAGCGATCGTTAACATCCAGTGTAAACTTTTGTTAACAGTGTTAACAGTGTACGGAAGTTCTCTGGAGCGGCGGAAAGAATTCGCAGCGCGGCACGTTTTGCTCGCCCCTATGTATCGCGTTCCCTCTATCGCGATGCACTAGCAGGCAAGTCGCGTAGCACGTGCGTAGGCCGCGAGGTGTGAAAAAAAGCGTACGTGGAGTCTGGCCAAACGTCGAGCCGATGCAGATAGCGGGCACCTACGCAGCCCCATTTGCTTTCGACCAGGACCGTGCCATCTTCCTCGATGGCGCGCACTCGGCCGGTATGACTGATCAGCCCCTCGTCGGAGAAATAGATGACCAAGTCGCCTGGCACGGGTGCGGCGACCACCTGGTACCCGTTGTCCTGCACAATGCGCGCCACATCTTCGCCACTGATGATATAGCGTCCGTCCGTGTAAACCCATCCGTGGCAGTTGTAACGCACATCCGGCTCGGCGGTCCTTATCAATCGCAGCCGGTAGTGCTCTTCGATCCACGCCAGACTGGGGTCCACATATCCGCCGAGATCCACGCTCGCAGGGACTGTATACAGCGGTATCGGGTGGCCGGCGTCGGTCAAGGCGCTGTCTACCGCGACGCGCGGCAGCTCATGCGCCGTCCTTTTCGGCTCTTTGTGCTCGTAGCTGGGAACCACATCTCGATCGGCCTGCACCAAGACAAGAGCCACCAGGGCCAGCCCTAGGCCTGACAAGAGCCTTGACAGTATCTTCGCAAACCGTGGCCGACGTTCCCAGCCTGCTCCTCGATCCGCTTGCAACAAGCTATGCAAAATGCACCCTGAAGCCACCAGCGCCCCCAAAAGGATGCTGATCTGGAGAGCGTCTGCTCCCAGATGCTGGATCAGGCTGGACGTTTGCGTCAGGACCACTACTTGCCACAAGCAAAGGGCCAGGGCAAAATAACCGGCCATCACAGCCAGCGTACGGCACAAGGGCTGATGGAATAGGCGCGGGAAAAAGTAGCCACACACGCCCAGCCCGAAGGTGAGCAGTGCCACGATCAGTACATGTAGTCCGTACTCTATTAGCATCGTGCCCGGATACCTGTGTCGCTTGGAAACCCTCGGACAACCTGCGCGAACGCCGGCGTCGCTGCTCAGGCCGATCCTGCTCAGCACTTCAGGTGCGAACACTACCGATCAGCGCGAGCCAGCGGCCTACGCCTGAGTAACTTGTACGCGACGGGCAGTGAGAATTGCATGACTCGTGCGTGAAATCTCGATGAGATCGAGCCGAGCCAGCGCACGTGTCTACGGAGCGCGACCCTGGCGCAGGTGCTGGCCGAGCGGTACAATGATTATCCTGCCGCGCAGGATGCCAAAGAGATATCCAGCCGAGGTCTTTCCTGGAAGCGAAGCGTATGCGAGCTGCTTACTACGAGAGAACGGGGCCACCGGAGGTTATCCAGTACGGCGAATTGCCCACGCCCCGACCCGGTGCGGGAGAAGTTTTGGTACGGGTAGCTGCCGCCGCGGTGAACCCTATAGACACGTACATCCGCAGTGGGGCGGTGCCGATGGATCTGCCCCGGCCCTTTATTCCCGGGTGCGATGTAGCCGGGACCGTGGTAGAACTGGGGCCTGGGTGCCGACGCTTCCGCGTCGGACAACGTGTCTGGGGAAGCAATCAAGGGTTGCTGGGCCGGCAAGGGACCTTTGCCGAGTACGCGTGCGTGCACGAGGACTGGCTGTACCCGACGCCCGATGAGGTTTCGGACGAGCAAGCTGCCGCCGGGGCGCTGGTGGGGATCACCGCCCATCTGGGACTGTTTCGCTGCGCCCGTTTGCAAGCCGGAGAAACACTGTTCGTCCACGGAGGTGCCGGCGGCGTCGGCTCGCAGGTGGTGCAAATGGCCAAGGCTGTCGGGGCGCGCGTGATCACTACCGCCGGAAACGCACACAAGGCAGACGTGTGCCGTCGCTGGGGTGCCGATCTGGTCATCGAGTACTCCAAGACCGATACCGGCGAGGCCATCCGTCAGTTTACCCAGGGCCAGGGGGTGGATGTCTGGTACGAAACTGTGCGCGAGCCGGACTTCATGACCATCGTCCCGCTCATGCGTCTGCGGGGGCGCATCGTCGTCATGGCCGGGCGTCAGGCCCAGCCGGCCTTCCCCGTCGGTCCCTTCTATGTCAAAGACCTGAGCCTTTTTGGCTTTGCCATGTTCAATGCCAGTGCCGAAGAACAAAGGCGCTGCGCCGAAGATATCGTCCGCTGGCGGCGAGCCGGCCGTCTGGAAGTGCCGATCGGGGCCCGATTCACGCTTGCGCAAGCGGCCGCAGCCCATCGCCTGCAGGAAGAGAATACACTCCACAAAGCCGGCACACTGATCGGCAAAATCGTGGTCCTGCCGGACTGGGAGCGCGGAGCATCTTCTGCCTAGTGCGGCCATCGGAGGGCGATCGCCATCATGCACAGACAACGAGCTGCAAACCTAGTAACGCTGGTAGTTCTGGTGTGGGGCCTGACCCTGGAAGGCACTGCCGATTGGCCACGTTTTCGCGGACCCAACGGCCAGGGGATCAGTGCCGATACGGGGGTTCCCATCGTGTGGGACCTGCAGCGGCATACGCTGTGGAAAGTAGCCCTGCCTGGGCAAGGGAACGCTTCCCCCATCGTGTCGGGCGAGCGTGTATTCCTTCAAGCTGCCAGCGAAGACGGCACGCAGCGCTGGCTGCTCTGTTACGACGCGCTCACGGGCAAGGAGCTGTGGCGACGGAGTGCCGGCGGGCGCCGAGCAGCCATGCATCGCAAAAACACGCTGGCTTCCTCCACACCCGCCGCCGACGGGCAACGCGTGGTGTGCCTGTTTTGGGACGGACAGGCACTGAGCCTGCACGCTTTCGACTATGCGGGCAACAAGCTCTGGGAATATGGGTTGGGACCCTTCGTCAGTCAGCACGGCGCCGGAACCAGCCCGGTGCTGCACAAGGGACGGGTGTACGTCAACTGCGATCAGGACGATGCCGCGCGCGTCGTCGCCGTAGATGCACACACTGGCAAACTGCTGTGGGAAAAGACGCGACCGGCCTTCCGAGCCTGTTACTCGACGCCGGTCGTACGCGGCGGCACACAAGGAGAAGAACTGATCGTGGCCTCCAGTGCCGGCATCAGTGCCTACGATCTACTGAGCGGGCAGCAGACGTGGCACTGGGAGTGGAAATTCGAGGGCATGGTGTTGCGTACTGTGTCGTCGCCGGTCCTGGCTCAGGGGCTGATCGTGATGACCAGCGGCGACGGAGGCGGGTCGCGTCATGCCGTGGCCGTCAAGCCGCCCGACGGATCTGGTTCGGCTCCCCGTGTCGTTTGGCAAGAACAGCGGATTTTCCCCTATGTGCCGACTCTGATCGGCCATGGGGACTACCTGTTTTTCGTCAACGATCGCGGCGTCGCCGGATGCGTGCGCGCTGCCGACGGCAAGCCGGTATGGACCGAACGACTGGGGGGTAACGTGTCGGCGTCGCCGGTCCTGGCCGGGGATACCGTCATCGCCTGTACCGAAGAAGGGGATGTCTATTGCTTCGCCGCGGCCCCTGCTTTTCATTTGCGGGCCCACAATACGTTGCGCGAACCGATCATCGCCACGCCGGCGATCCACGCCGGTCGGCTCTATATCCGCACGCGTCAGCATCTGTACTGTCTAGGTGAGCCCGTCGCTGCTGGAGCACCGCGCAAAGCGGACGCAGTTCGACCGGCTCGCCGCTGATGAGGAGTACCGACGCTCTTTGCCGTGAGGAAACCGATGACTGCCAGACAGCCTTTCACGGTCCATCGCGGACGCTTCATCGCGTTGCCGCGAGCGCACATAGATACCGATGCCATCATGCCGGCGCGTTTTCTGAAGCGGATCGAGCGCACGGGGTACGGGAACCTTGTGTTCGCCGACTGGCGGGCACGGCCTGGCCAAGCCGACCGCGATTTTCCTCTCGACAAGCCGGAGGCCCGCGGAGCGACGATCCTGGTGGTAGGCGAAAATTTCGGGTGCGGATCGAGCCGCGAGCATGCCGTCTGGGGGCTAGTCCAGGCAGGCTTTCGCGCCGTGGTCGCACCGCGGGTGGGCACTACGCCTGGCTTCGCGGATATTTTCCGCAACAATGCTTTCAAAAACGGCCTGCTGCCCGTCGAGGTGACCCAGGCCTTCGCCGATCGGCTCTATGCTCTCGGCGCCGGGGAGCTGACCGTGGACTTGACGCGCTGCCGGGTCGTCCTGCACACCGCCCCGCAAGATGTGGAGGAGCCATTTTCTATCCCCGAATCGGCTCGCTATATGTTGCTGCACGGTCTGGACGACATCGGTCTGACGTTGCAATACGAGGAGCACATAGCCGCCTATGAGCGGGCTCATCCCGAGCTGGCTCCCGTCGAAGTCCCCGAGCAAGACGCGCTGTCAGGCTGAGGCCACAGGGGTGCGATAGCGATAAGTCGGCTGCGGACGGCCGGGACGCAAGGCCCGGTGGGCCGTAAGCGTGGCCTGGATGCCCATGCCGTGGGCACAGTGGCGCAGCGCCACATCCAAGGCGTGTTCCAGCGACTCCGGCGACGCCGCCGCGCGCAGGTTGACGATACAGGCAGCGCGCCGCGTCGGCACCCGACACGAAATACCCAACTCGACACGCGACGCGCTGGCCACCAGATTGGCACTGGCAAATCCCAGCTCGCCCAGGCAGATCACCTTGGCGTGTGCTATCTCCCCCGCACCTTGCGCCAGCTCTTCGCGAATAGCCTGGAGCAAACGCACCGACCAGTCGTCGAGCGAAAACGGGACATCGGCTTGCAATTCCACCGTACTGTTGAGCCACCCGAGCTCGGCTTCCCCGGCGGCATAGAGGTCGTAGTCTACCTCCAGCAGGCGGCGCCCGAAGTTCCCCTCCTGCGTCAACAACTCCAGATACTCGGCAAAGCCCTGGCCGGTTTTGGCCGAGACGATGAGCACCGGTGTCTCCGGGTATTGCTGGCTGATGCGCTCTTGGAGCGCCTGCAGTTCCTGACGAGAGTACTCGTCGGCCCGATTGACGAGGATGACATCCGCTTCCTCCAGCTGTTTGCGGAAGATATAAGCCGCCTGGGGCGAAAAGCCGCCGGGCGGCACCGACGCGGGCGTATCGCTGCCCAGAATACGCAGGCCGTGCACAGGCTTGAAAAGCACGGCATAAGGTGCGATGCGCAAGCGCCGGCCGTAGCGATGCAGCAACGGCTGCAACACCGTCGCCGCCAGGTCCACGCAACTGCCCACCGGCTCGGCCAAAAATACATCCGGGTGCACACGTTGCTCCAGGTCTTCCAGCTGCCGAGCTAGTTCGTCGAATTGGCAACAAAAACAGGCACCGGTCACTTCGTTGACGGGGAATCCTTGTTCGCGGAGTAATTGCGTATCCACCAAGTTGCCCGCCTGGTCGTTGGTAACGATGCCCACAGTCCGGCCTTGGCCGATGAAATGACGCGCCAGCCGAGCCAAGGTGGTCGTCTTACCTGCTCCGAGAAAACCGCCCACGAGGATGAAACGGACGCTGCGATCGCTCATGCTCTATCCTCCCTATGTCCCCAGGCCGCACGGATCTCGGCAGCCCATTGGAAAACTTTCTCGAAGGCAAAAGCCACGTGCTGCGCTCGACCAGCCAAAAGGACCGGGTGGTGAAGGACCAAAGTCTGGCGGGTCGCATCCTCTGCCTGGACCAGAGGTCCGGCTGCGCGATAACGTCGCGGCGACCGTTCCAGGTGCAACGCCGCAAACCCAGCCTCGATGGCCAAGCCTTCGCGTTGCAACGCCAGAGCCAGTAGCGCCGGGGGCAGAGGGGCCGCCTCGGAGCAGCGCAAGGCAAATTTGTAATAGGCTGGGTCCGCCGGCTGCTGGCCCCCGACCAGGGTCTGCAGACCCGGCAGGTGCGTCAAGGCGCGAGCCAGCCCGTCGGCTTCTCGTTGCCGGCAGCGATGGCGTTCGTCCAACCGGTCCAATTGCGGCAGCAAAGCGGCCGCCTGCAATTCGGAAAGTGGACAGACTTGGCTATAGCGTTGCAAGAAAAGCCGCGCACGCTGGTGCAGACGGGCCTCGGCGGTGAGCACGGCCCCACCGCGGCCTGCAGTCAGCAGTTTGGAGCCACCGAAGCTGAGGATACCGCAATCGCCCCAGGTGCCAGCGCGTCGGCCGGCGATGTGCGCGCCGATGGCCTGGGCGGCGTCCTCGACCACACCGATGCCCTGCTCCCGTGCCCAAGCCATAATGCGCGGCATGGGAGCCAGATCGCCGTACAAATGCGACACGATCAAAGCACGCGTGCGCGACGATAAAGCCGACCCGAGTTGCTCGAACGCCACCGCCCAACGGCCGGGCGCTAGGTCTACCAGCACAGGCAGCGCACCCAGAGCATGGACGGTGAGGAAATTGCCTGGATAATCGTAAGCGGCCATAAGGACTTCATCGCCGGGACCCACGTCCAGAGCGCGCAGCGCCACCTCTACGGCGACCGTACCGCTGGCACACGTGACGGCATAAGGGACTCCATGATAGGCGGCCAGCGCTTCCTCGAGCCGACGCACCCACCCGCCGTCGTACCGGCCCCACGAGCCATCGGCGAGCGCCCGAGCTACCGACTCGGTTACCGCCGCATCGGCCCCTGGCCAGTCCGGCGGGCCTTCTGCAAAGACCGGTTCTCCGCCCAGTATCGCTGGCCTCGCTGCACGTGCCATCGTAGTGCTGGCTTTGTATAACCACTGCGACCCAGGCTTGGTCGCCGACCGCAGACGTTGGCCCAGCCACCCAGCAGCGAACCACGCTCGGACGCATTGTATGGAAGACTGGCGGGCAGGCAATGTGCATGCCCGGCGCGCAAAAGCAGAAAGGAGCATCATGAGCAGCGACCCGAGCGCGATCCGCGTCGCTGTCCTGATGGGCAGCAAGTCGGACTGGGAGATCATGAAACAAGCGGCGGACACGCTGGCGCGCTTCGGAGTGCCCCACGAGTGCCGCGTGCTTTCGGCACATCGTACCCCCGACGAATTGGTGGCCTATGTGCGTCAGGCAGAAACACGCGGGGCGCAGGTCTTCATCGCCGCCGCTGGGGGAGCGGCACATCTGGCAGGCGTGGTCGCGGCCCACACGACCCGTCCGGTCTTGGGCGTCCCCATGCCCAGTCCATTGGCCGGAGGCCTGGACTCTTTGCTCGCCATGGTGCAGATGCCGGCGGGCATCCCTGTGGCCACTTTTGCCGTAGGCAAAGCAGGTGCCGTCAATGCCGCTCTTTTTGCTGTCTCCGTGCTGGCCCTGACCGACTCCGGTTTGGCGGGCAAAGTGCACGCCTACCGCCGCGAACAAGTGGAGCGCATCCTGGCCGAGCGGCTGGAATAACGGCTGCCGACGGCAGTGTCTACTCGTCGCCGCTCCCAGTCGTGCCCGACACCGAGGGATCTTCCGCCGCCAGCGGCAGGGGTACTTTGTGGCGATCGGCACCCGTCAGTTTGCGGACCACCCTCATCAAAGGGTCGTAAAAACGATCCACCACGCGCTCCTTGAGGGGGATGATGGCATTGTCGGTGATGTGGATGTGTTCGGGACACACTTCGGTGCAGCATTTGGTGATGTTGCACAAGCCGATATGGAACTGGTCTTTGAGCAGGCCCAGACGATCACCGGTGTCCAGGGGATGCATTTCCAGAGCCGCCAGTCGCACCAAGAAGCGGGGACCGACGAACAGCTCGCGGCGCATGCCATTTTCTTCCTGGCCCATGAGCCGATGCTCGCGCAACACATGGCAAGTGTCCTGGCACAGGAAACATTCGATGCACTTGCGGAATTCTTGCACGCGGTCCACTTCTGCCTGGCTCATGCGCCAGGTGCCGTCGGGGGCATCGGGCGGCCTGGGCCGAAAGGCCGGGATCAAACGGTTGACGCGATAATTCCACGAGACATCGGTGACCAAATCTTTGACGATGGGAAACGTCTTCATCGGGCGGACGGTAATCGGCTCGTTGGCTGGCAGGGTATCCAGACGCGTCATGCACATGAGCCGCGGGCGTCCGTTGACTTCGGCGGCACAAGAACCGCACTTGCCGGCTTTGCAGTTCCAGCGGCAGGCCAGATCGGGCGCTTGGGTCGCCTGGACCTGATGCACGGCATCGAGGACCACCATCCCCTCGCTGACTTCGACGGTGTAGTCCTGTAATGTACCGCCGCTCTTATCGCCACGCCAGATGCGAAAAACGCGCCGCGTCATTGCGTGCACTCCTGCTTCCGAAGAGGCATTTATTTCATTTCCTCGATGATTTTTTTCAAGTACTCGGGCATTTCCGGTATCGGCTCGCGGCGCACCTGCATGTGCCCGTCGGGCCCTTTGCGGACGACGATATTGACTTGGCCGAACTCGTGGCTTTTGCTGGGGTAATCTTCGCGGAACTGAGCACCACGGCTCTCTTTGCGCTCCAAGGCGGAGCGGGTAATGGCCTCGGAGACGGTGAGCAGTGCATGCAAGTCCAAAGCAGTATGCCACCCAGGATTGTATTCTCGATTGCCGACCACGCGGACCCGGCGATGGCGCTGCCGCAGCCGAGCGATCTCGTCCAGAGCACGCAGCATCTCGTCTTCGCGACGCACGATGCCCACCAGGTTTTGCATGGTTTCCTGAAGATCCTGCTGGACGCGGAAAGGGTTTTCGTCGCCCTGGGGAGCATCCATGAAAGCGAGGGCCCAGCGGACGGTGGCTTCGACCTGGTCGCGATCCACGGCCGGTGCCGGATGGGCGCGCGCGAACTGAGTAGCATATTCGCCGGCCCGCTTGCCGAAAACCAGCAAGTCGGACAAAGAATTGCCGCCCAGCCGATTGGCACCGTGCATCCCCCCGGCTACTTCGCCGGCGGCGAACAGTCCGGGCACGGTGGACATTTGCGTATCCCCGTCCACGCGTACGCCCCCCATGATGTAATGCGTGGTCGGCCCTACTTCCATGGGCTCGCGCGTGATGTCTATGCCGCCCAACTCCTTGAACTGGTGGTACATGCTGGGCAGTTTGCGTCGGATGTACTCTTCGCGGTCGAGGCCGCGTTGCCGTTTGGCCAACCAGTCGCAAAAGGTCTGCAGTTCGAGATAGACGCCGCCGTGCGGACTGCCGCGTCCCTCTTTGATCTCGCGCACGATGCAGCGGGCGACGTGATCGCGGGTGAGCAGTTCGGGCGGACGTCGGGCATCGCGGCCCTGATACTTTTCCCCCACAACGTACAAAAAGCCTTCTTCTTCCGTTTCTGCCGTAGAGCCGCGATAATTCTCCGGGATATCGTCGAACAGGAAGCGACGGCCGAGGTTGTTGCGCAACACGCCGCCTTCCCCGCGCACCCCTTCGGTCACGAGGATCCCGCGGACGCTGGGCGGCCAGACCATGCCCGTGGGGTGGAATTGCACGAATTCCATGTCTATCAGTTCGGCACCGGCGTCGTAGGCCAGAGCATGCCCGTCGCCGGTGTATTCCCAGCTGTTGCTGGTGATTTTGTAGGCTTTGCCGATGCCGCCGGTGGCCAACACCACGGCGCCTGCCCGAAAGACGACGAACCGTCCGCGATCGCGGTAGTAGCCCACGGCGCCGGCGATACGGTCTCCATCTTTGAGCAGCCGGACGACCGTGCATTCCATATAGACCTGGATACCGCGATGCACCCCGTGGTCCTGCAGGGTGCGGATCATTTCCAGACCGGTACGGTCGCCGACGTGTGCCAGCCGAGGGAATTTATGGCCGCCGAAGTGACGCTGCAAGATGCGCCCGTCGGCGGTGCGATCGAAAACGGCTCCCCAGGCCTCCAGTTCGCGGACGCGCTCCGGTGCCTCTTTGGCATGGATCTCGGCCATGCGCCAGTTGTTGAGATACTGGCCGCCGCGCATGGTGTCGGCAAAATGAACCTGCCAATTGTCGCGGGCATCCACATGGGCCAGAGCCGCGGCGATTCCTCCTTCGGCCATGACGGTGTGCGCCTTGCCCAGCAGCGATTTGCAGACCACGGCGACATCGGCGCCCTGCACCGAAGCCTCGATGGCCGCGCGCAAACCGGCACCACCGGCACCGATCACCAACACTTCGTGTTCATGGTACTCGTAGTCCATGTCTGTCCTATCACGCGACGCCCGGCGGCATCAGTAACTCGGACCACGGGCACGCCTACCTGATCGAACCCGGCTCGTTGCCGCTCCGGCGTTGCACCCACTGCGCCGGCACGTCGGCTTTTTACGTCCGTGCAACTCGTCCGCGCCTGACCGACTGGCACCCATCCACCGCGCCTGAGCCACGGGGCACCCTGGGCCGGCCTCACAGGATCCGCACATCGTGCCAAATCCCCATGGCGCACAGCCGGATATACAGGTCCGTGAAACCGACACTGATCAGCGAGCACCAAGCCCAGAGCATATGGTGCTCGTTGAAACGACTGCTCCACCACCACAGCCGATAAGCCGGCCGCACCCGATACTGCCCGTTGTGCAGACAGGCAAAACAATTCAAGCGCCCGCCCACCAGATGGCGCAACGAATGACAGCCCAGGGTATACCCCGTCAACAAAATTACGTTCGCCACCATGACCAGCGTACCCACCCCGATACCGAATTGCCGCCTGCCACCGAGGTAGGTCCCGCTGCGATCCGTAGGCCACCAAAAAGCTGTCAGTGCATCCCACCACAGCAGAAGCAAAAACAAAACCGCAAAGTACATGAAATAGCGATGGATATTCTGGACGAGCAAGGGCCAGTGATTTTCGCCCCAATAGCTTTTCCGCGGCTCAGCGACCACACACGCCGGCGGGTCTGCCCAGAAAGCCCGATAGTAGGCTTTACGGTAGTAATAGCACGTAAAGCGAAAGCCCGCCGGAAATATCAGGATCAGCATCGCCGAAGAAAAGTGCAGCCAACTCGGCCACCAATCCGGACGCGCCCGTGGGATCCAGGCGTGCGCACTGTGCTCGTCGTAGAGCAAAGGCGAATGAAAAGGAGCCAAATAAGGGGCCACTTCGGGTCCGGAAAACTGACGCCTGTCCTGGCGGATTTCAAAATAAGGATGGCCGAACAGGGCGCCCCAAAACAGGACCAGGGTGGCATAGACCAAGAACGCCGTCAAGCCCAGCACTGTGCCGAGAGGACCAGCCCACCAGGCATCGGTACGCTCCGTAGCCCCAAAGCCCTCCTGGCGTGCCGGATACGTGATCTGTGACATATCCTCGTTTTCCCTGCTCTATGTCGGTTCCAGTGGCGTTTGTATGCGCCCGGCTCGACAATGGCTAGTGGCGAACGCGGCCCGACCGCTATGCGCCCCCGCAAGTTGCTATTGCCCGCCAGGCCGGCCAGCGCGTACTATCCTTGTATTCGAGGCGATTTCGCTTCACGAGCGCGGGTGCAGCGACCTGCTAGCGCGGCAGATTGAGGCACCGATTGCGCCAGGCCTCGGAGGCACCGACGGGCAGCGGGGGCGGCGCCGTACAGCAGTCTGTGGTCCCGAGCGCGCAGCGCAGCGACCGCCACTGGAGAGCATAGCATGAAACGTATCTTGGTCACCGGCGGGTGTGGTTTTATCGGCAGCAATTTCATCCGCTTCATGCTGGCCAACCGCTCCGATGTGTCCGTCGTCAATCTCGATCGGCTCACGTATGCGGGCAACTTGGGCAATCTCGAAGACCTGCCCGACCGGCGGCGCTACCAGTTCGTGCACGGCGACGTCGCCGAGCGAGACCTAGTGCGCGACTTGGTGCGCGATGTGCAAGCCATCTTCCATTTCGCCGCCGAGAGTCACGTGGACCGTAGCATTTTCGACGCCTCCCCTTTTGTGCATACCAACGTGCGCGGCACGCAGGTCTTACTGGATGCGGCACGCGAGTTCGGGGTAGAACGGTTCATCCAGGTTTCGACCGACGAGGTGTACGGTTCGCTGGGGCCGAGCGGCTCTTTCACCGAAGAGTCGCCGATAGCGCCCAACAGTCCTTATGCAGCCAGCAAGGCCGCCGCCGATCTGCTGGTGCGCAGCTATATCCACACCTTCGGGCTGCCGGCTATCATCACGCGGTGTTGCAACAATTACGGACCGTATCAGTTTCCGGAGAAACTGATCCCGCTGTTCATCGTCAACTTGCTCCAGGATCAGCCTGTACCACTGTACGGCGACGGCCTGAACATCCGCGATTGGATCCATGTGCAGGACCACTGCGCGGCACTGGAGTTGGTCTGGCGTCGGGGCCGGCCGGGACAGGTATACAATATCGGGGCCCGCTGTGAACGCACCAACTGGCAAATCACGCGCATGTTGTTGCATTTGTTGAACAAGCCGGAATCGCTGGTGCGGCTGGTGCCCGATCGTCCGGGGCACGACCGCCGCTATGCGATAGATCCTAGCAAGATCGAGCAGGAGCTGGGCTGGCGCCCCGCCATCCCTTTCGAGCAAGGCCTGCAGCAAACGGTCGAGTGGTATCGCACCCACATGGACTGGGTGCGGTCAGTCTGTTCCGGAGAATACCGCACCTATTACGAGCGGCAATACGGTCGTCGTCTGATGCAAGACGTTTTCCCCAGCTAACCCAGGGACGGATTCACGGAGGAGCCGATGACCAAGCGGGCACTCATCACGGGCATCAGCGGCCAGGACGGCAGTCATCTGGCCGATTTGCTTCTGGACAAAGGGTACGAGGTGCACGGGTTGGTCCGTCCGGCCAGTGCGCCCAATTTGGAGCGGATCCAGCATATTCGCGACCGCATCGGGCTGCACGTGGCCGACCTGCTCGACCAGGCCGGCCTAGTGCGCATCCTGGAGACAATACAGCCGCAGGAAGTGTACAACTTGGCCGGCATGAGCCAGGTGGCAGCCAGCTGGCACCAACCGGTCCTGACTGCGGAGATCACGGCACTGGGCGTGACCCGGCTTTTGGAAGCCATCCGTCTGGTCGGTCGAGACGTCATCCGCTTTTATCAGGCGTCGTCCAGCGAAATGTTCGGCCGTGCCGCGGAGACGCCGCAACGCGAAACGACTCCGTTCCATCCCCGCAGTCCCTACGGCGTGGCCAAGGCCTACGCCCACTGGATCACGGTCAACTACCGCGAAAGCTACGGGATGTTCTGCTGCTGCGGCATACTCTTCAATCACGAAGGGGAGCGGCGTGGCAAGATGTTCGTCACCAGGAAGATCACGGACGCCGTAGCACGCATTTACCACGGGGTGCAAAACGAGCTGCGTCTGGGCAACCTCGAGGCGCGTCGCGATTGGGGTTACGCCCGCGATTACGTGCGTGCCATGTGGCTCATGCTGCAGCAGGAGCAGCCGGACGATTATGTGGTCGCCACCGGAGAAGCCCACTCCGTACGGGAATTCGTCGAGCTGGCCTTCGATCATGTGGGTCTGGACTGGCGCCAATACGTCGTTCAGGATCCGGAGTTGTTCCGACCTGCCGAAGTGGATTGCCTGGTCGGGGACGCCCGCAAGGCCCGCACACTCCTCGGCTGGACCCCCACGGTGGACTTTCCCGAACTGGTCAAGCTGATGGTCGAGGCGGACCTCAAGCGGGTCCGTGCCGAACTGGGGCAAGCGGCGCGAACGGCACGGTCCGCTGCGTGACGCGACCCGTCCCGCGCGCGGGCGGCATCTGCGTTGCACCGGCGTGCCGCGCAGCCAGCGCCGTTGCCTGACGCTGCACCCGACTATGACCTATGCTTATCCATGTCAGCAGGTCGCGCAGACGCCCAGCGCTTGCGGGCGGCGTCTACGACCGGGTCATGCGTCCACGCTGCCGGATGCGCGCGGTCCGCGAGTCGAGACGTCACCTGCGTCTACCACTGAGAAAGCGAGGGACAGACTATGCGCATCGCCGTCATCGGCACCGGGTACGTCGGATTGGTCACCGGTACCTGCCTGGCGGAAAGCGGCAACGACGTAACCTGCATAGACGTGGACGTCGGCAAAATCCAGCAACTCCAGGCCGGTCAGGTGCCCATTTACGAGCCGGGACTGGCAGAGCTAGTCCAGCGCAATCGGCGCGAGGGTCGTCTGAGCTTCACCACCGATTTGCCCCAGGGGATCAAAGGAGCACGGCTGATTTTTATCGCCGTGGGCACGCCCCAGGCAGCTGACGGCGCTGCCGATTTGTCCAGCGTCTGGTCCGTGACCGATGCCCTGGCCGAAGCGCTGACGCACCCGGCGGTGATCGTCATCAAAAGCACGGTGCCCGTCGGTACCAATCGGCGCGTCTTCGAGCGTTTGCAGGCACGGGCCCGCGTGGCCCTGGACGTGGCCAGCAATCCGGAGTTTCTCAAAGAAGGTGCCGCCGTCGAGGACTTCATGAAACCGGATCGCGTCGTCGTCGGCGTCCGCAAAGCCGAAACCGCCGAGCTCCTGCGGGAGCTGTACGCCCCTTTTTTGCGCACCGAGCGGCCGTTCTTGGTCATGTCTCCTGAAAGTGCGGAAATGACCAAATACGTGGCCAACGCCATGCTGGCGACCAAGATCAGCTTCATCAATGAAATGGCCAACCTATGCGAGAAACTGGGGGCAGACATCAACGACGTGCGTCGGGGCATCGGCCACGACAGCCGGATCGGCTTCCAATTTCTTTTCCCCGGGGTCGGCTTCGGCGGCAGCTGTTTTCCCAAAGACATCCAAGCCCTGATAGCCATGGCGCGGGACCTGGGTACGCCGGCTCTGCTCATCGAGGCAGTGCATCGCGTCAACGAAGCGCAAAAGCGGATCCTGACGCATAAAATCCGCGCCCATTACGGTGCCAGCTTGCCCCAAAAAACGTTGGCCGTCTGGGGGCTGTCGTTCAAGCCACGTACCGACGACATCCGCGAGGCACCGGCGCTCGTATTGCTGGACGACCTGCTGGCCGCGGGTGTGCGCCTGCGCGTCCACGACCCCGAGGCGCTGGCCAACGTCCGCAAACTCTACGGCGAGCGCCTGACCTATTGCGACCGTCCCTACGGAGCTCTCGAGGGTGCCGACGGCTTGGTGGTCGTCACCGAGTGGCAAGAGTTTCGCAATCCCGACTTCGAAGTCATGCGCCGTCTGATGCGCGAACGGGTCATCTTCGACGGCCGCAACATCTACGAACCCCGGACCGTGCGCCAGTACGGGTTTGCCTATTACGGCATCGGCCGGTGCGGGTGACAACAAGAGCACCCGCGGCACGCGGTCGCTCCGGGCGGACAGGGTTCAGGTCCCTGGGTCCGATGCCGTGGCATCGCACACACTGACCGGATCGCCGACGCGGATCACGCCGGGCTGGAAGTTCGCCGTCGGACGGGTGTTGACCGCAAAACGATAAAAATGATCGAACCGGCTACGCGACGCCCAGTCAGGCAGGGTTTTTTCGCGCAAGACGCGAAAACGCTCGATAAAACCAGGGAGGGGCGTGCCTGTGTCCGGATGCCGCGTGGGCACGACACAGCGTCGGCACGGATTGGTCCCTTCCCAGATGACCGAGCCGACGCGAAAAGGTACGGCCACACCAGGCGGCCCGTACAGCCGATCTTCCCAGAAAGCGGGTACGCCTCCTATTTCCAGGTTGGCACGAAAGCGTCGGCGCACCTCGTCCAGTTCCAGACCGAACCACTCGGCCACTGCTTCCAAGCTGGCCGTGCTGACCACGGTCGGTCCAGGCGCCTGTGTGTCGTCCGGCAGTCCCCGCTCGGCGTCCTCGATCACATGGACCTGCAAGCCGAAATGATCGGACAGATATTCCTCCAGTGCGGCGCGGTCTGACGTCAGATCGAACACGCGTTCGACCCCATCCTGCCCGCCCATGATGGCAATACGGCTCGCGTTTTCCACGTAGCGCACGCGGAGCGTGTGCACCAAAGGCGTGCGCTTGCCGTTGATGTAACGACCGGCACCGTCCACAAGAGCATAGCGGCGGTCGTTGGCCAACATGCCGCCGGGCCGGACCGTGGCCGCGGGTACGACCATGCCCTCCAAAGCTTTTACCGGGAATATAACGATGCGTGCCAAATAAGCGGTCATTTGTTGATTCTCATTCCCCCAGTCTCTGCTTTTTTGCAGACACAGTATGATACGCCTGTACTAGCGCAAGAGATACTTATGCGCGCTCCAGCTTCGGCGTCTGGTCCGGACGGTCCAGCACGGGCGAGCGCCTGGCTGGTTGCCATTGACGGCGCCGCTGCGGCTGCTTTTAATGGGACGCACATGATCGTCTGCACACTATCTTACCGGTGCCGGATCAGAGCGAGGAGCTGACCGACATGACAGGCAGTTGGGCTACAACCAGCAGGTATTGCACGTGGGGCTTGCCCATTGCGCTGGCGGTGACGATCATCGGCGTCCTGCTCTGGTGGCACTGGGACGAACTGATATGCCGCTATTGGGTGTGGCGCTTGTCCCAGGTCAGCGAAGCCGAGCGCACGGACATCGTCGCCCAATTGGAAAAGCACGGCCTGCTCGCAGCGCAGCGATTGCTGTTCGCTCCCCCTGCCCAGCCTGGTGAGGAGGAAGATGTATATGCCACGACACTGAGCACGTTGCTGTGCCGATGGGGGCCCGAACATCCGGCCACGAAGACAGTAGCCAGCGACTTGGTCGGCCAATTTCCCCATCTACCTGTTGCCGTCCAGCAGCGCGGCTGTAAGTGCCTGTTAGCGCTGGTCCTGGACGGACGAGAGCAAACGCTTCCCGAACCCCTGGCTGAGCATCTGCTGAAGCTGGGCGAACACTTCTCCACGGCCCAGGCCGCAGTGCGTCCCCAGATGTTGAGTTTGCTCCTGGCCGTAGTGCAGCATGCGCCGACGCTCCCCGACAGACACACCAGCTTGCTCTCCGGGTTGGTAGCCGAGGCAGCACGCGAGGCTTGTCCGCGCTGTCGGGCAGAGACCGTGCGCCTGGCAATGGCGGCGGGATCCGAAGCCCTCAAGCAAATCGTACCCCTGCTGCACGATCCGGACGCCGAAGTCAGGTGCCTGACATTGTTAGCCCTCGGCTCGCGCGAAGACATCGTCAGTACCGACGACCTGATCAACTGGCTGCACGATCCAGATCCCAAAGCGCGCGATATTTGCACACAAGCGTTGCGCAGTCGGGGACTGATAGACGAGCGCCTACGACTGGCATGGCGACTGACTCATCCCGATCCCACGGTCCGAGCTCAGGTACCTGCTGAAGTATTCCGCTTTCCCGATCTGGACATAAACGTTTGGCTGGAGCGACTGTGCCGGGACCCGTCGGCCGCAGTACGTGCCGCCGCAGTGCGCGCCGCAGGCGAAGCGGGTTCGCCGTTGTTTACCCAAAAACTCGCCGATATCAGTACCAACGATCCCAGCGCCACAGTGCGCCAACTGGCTGAGTTTTACTTGCGTGGACCCTCGAGTAATAGGCGTCTGCCTGAACGACGCCCGTGAGAACCTGCTCCAGGTGCAACACAAAAATCCTACACAATCTGCTGCGCAGAATAATCTTTTGCACCTATCCCTCTGCAAAGCAGCTTGGCACCGGATGCAAGATACTGCCCGCCACGCAGCTTCATGAGTCCTTGTGTGTCTGGTAGTGTCGCGAAACCCACGTTTCGCACATACGCTTGCCGGGAGCTAGTCGCCCATTCAGCAAAAAACAACGAAAGACGGCCCTGTCGCGAGAAGATGCGCGTCAAAGACACGCACCGCGAGTTCGGCTGCGATGCAGTGTTCGTGCGCGAAGCGCCAAGGAGCGTAAAGTCACAAGGCATTGCCGCGCCAAAGGTTCGAGAACGCGGTAAAGATCTGCCGAAAGTATGGGCTTGTGGGCGAGACGCATCATCAGGAGCAGTACAGAGCAGAAGAGTATCGGGGAGTTGCAATCGGTACCAGCGGCACAAACAGTCGCGTAGACGAGTCCAAAAAGCGGATAAAAAGGGGTAAGCCCTTGACGTAGTTGCGCATCGGGGATAGACTTGAGACAATGACGAGGTCTCAGCGGCGCGGGATGCCGGAGCGTCCCAGCGCCGTGGTCCGGTTAGCCGCCGCCTCTGAGGTCCCGGCAGTAAAAAAGTCCCAAGGACACGGAATACACCCACGTCGAGGCTGCTGCGTGCCCGGGTCGCCAGTCCCGCCGTGTGGTCGGTACGCGAAGCGGATTCGCAAACTCCGGGAACTAAAGGACTTACGGCGATGCTGGTGCTCTCGAGAAAAAAGAACGAAAGCATCATTATCAACAACGAGATCACCGTCACGGTGGTCGAAATCCGGGGGGACAAAGTCCGGCTGGGCATCGTCGCTCCCAAGGACGTCTCGGTCCATCGGCAGGAAGTTTGGGAAGCCATCCACGGCAAGCGGTGTGAGTCGGTACCCGCTCAGCCTGTCGTGGCCCAGCAGAATCCCTCCCAGTCAACGCCGACATCCTGATCGAAGACGGGCTTTTTGGGTCTGGCCTTTGATTCAAGGTGGCTGCGTAGCCACCTTTTTTGTTTTCTGTGCCCCGAAATACAGCTCCGATAGACCGTGAAAGATGCGCCTGCGAACGACTGATTCAGCGCAGCAATCCTCGGCGTCTGAGAAAGTGCAGTACCAGCTTTTCGACAGGCAACGCCGTACTCACGGCGATATAAACAATGCCGCGCCGATGGCAATAACTCTGGATACCTTCCTGAAAAGCGGCAAGATTGGCTTTATACTGCTCGAGCAGTTCTCGATTGGCTGTAATCTCGGTTTCGTCGGCATCCTCGATGTCCACGAGCTTGAGATCGCCGGTCAGGGCCGGCTCCAGCTCCTCCGGGGCCAAGGTGTGGATGACATACACATCCGCAGGGCGCGTCAATAAATAGCGCAAGGCATCTGCGTACCCGTGCTTGTCCAAAAGATCGGACAACAAGACGACGACGCCGCGATGCGGGTAGCGCAAAGAGAATTCGCGCAGATCAGGCGCCAAATGCCCGCCATGTGCCGGCTCGATCTGACCCAAGAACTGCAGCATACGCCAGACACTGGGACGCCCACGCAAGCCAGTGAGCGAGCGTAGCGCCCCCTGGCCCAGCACATGGATATTCACGCAGTCCAAATGGGCCAGAGCGACAAAGCCCAAAGCGGCGGCTACCTGGCACGCATAGCGGAATTTGGGCGGCGTGCCGAAATCCATCGAGCCACTGGCATCCACGAGCAGGTGCAGTCGCAGGTCTTCTTCTTCGAGAAAAAGCTTGATGAACAGCCGTTCCAGACGGGCATAAATGGACCAATCCAGGAAGCGTAAATCGTCGCCGACAGCGTAGTTTTTGTAATCGGCAAACTCGACACTGGTACCTTTGCGTTTGCTGAGGCGCTCCCCTTTAAAGCGTCCCGTCAACACCCGTCGCGAGGCTAGCTCCAGCTGTTCCAGCCGGGCGAGAAAATCAGGACTGAGCAAATCGCTGCCTGCACCTGTTTGCGGCATGGCTACAGCCCCTACCTACATTTTCCCCGTCCGAGCCGACACGGTCTTTATGCGAACGCCGGCTGCCGTTCGGTCTCGGGCACTTGCTCGAGAATACGTTTTAGGACGGTATCGCTGCTGACTCCTTCTGCTTGGGCCTCGAAATTGAGCAGGACCCGATGGCGCATCGCCGGCACATAGACGTGACGAATATCGTCCATGGAAACGTGATAGCGGCCATGCAAAAGGGCCCGCACTTTGCCGGCCAGTGCCAATGCCTGGGCGCCCCGGGGACTGGCCCCATAGCGCAGATAGCGATTGGTTTCCTCGACGGCGAACTCTCCTTGCGGATGTGTGGCCAATACCAGTCGGATCAGGTAGTCCTGCACCGGCTGTGCGATCAACACTTCGCGCACGAATTGCTGCCACTGCACTATCTCTGTGCCGTCCATGACCTTTTGCGCACGCGGACTTTGTGCACGCGTGGTGTGCTCCAGGATCACTGCGATCTCCTCCCGCCGCGAATAGGGCACGATCAGCTTGTAAAAAAAGCGATCCAGTTGCGCTTCGGGCAACGGATAGGTCCCTTCCTGTTCGATGGGATTCTGCGTGGCCAGGACAAAAAAAGGCTCTTGCAAGCGGTGGACCACTCCGCCCACGGTGACACTGTGCTCCTGCATCGCTTCCAACAGCGCCGATTGGGTCTTAGGCGTGGCGCGATTGATCTCGTCCGCCAACACGATTTGCGCAAACAGCGGACCAGGCTGAAAATGGAACACCTTTTTGCCTTCCGGCGTCTCCATGACTACATTGGTTCCGATGATGTCCGCCGGCATGAGGTCCGGCGTGAATTGGATACGGGAAAACTTCAAATCGAGCGCTTGACCTAACGTGCGCACCAGCAAGGTTTTGCCCAGCCCTGGCACGCCTTCGAGCAAGGCGTGTCCACCCGCGAAAATGCAGGTCAGCACTCCCTCGACGATCTCGGCATGGCCTACTATGACTTTGCCTACTTCGTCTTGGAGACGGGCAAATGCCTGTCGAAACTGCTGCGCACGCTCTTCCATCTCCGCAGGGGTCATGACCTGGCTCCTCGAAACAATTCTTGCACCCAACGATCCGATACGTGCTCCCGTGGATCGGCACAACAGCCTAGCCGCCTGGAAGGCCTTGCGGATAACCTCGAAAGACCGTGATGCGCAGCGGTCTGCTATTTATCGGTCTTCATCTCGACTCCCTGGCGCTCCGAGGCCTCGGCCTGCGAGCCTGCGGCTTTCACGGCCTGTCCACGCACTCGGACCACCAGCTCGCGTAGTCCCGCATCGTCCAGATACACCGGCAGCTGCCCTTGGAACGGCCCTTCGCGGGTCGGCGTCAATTCGCACACGATCGTCTCACTGGCGCCCGGCGCTATTTCCAGAGGCAATTCGCGCTTCGTACCGAAGCGGCAATTGCTGTTTCAACACTCCGGCATGCCGATAATGCGCACGGCATGACGGGTCGGGTTGCGTAAAACGAATTCCACCTGATAGCTCTGTCCGGCGACCAGGTCTTGGAAATCCCGTTCCGGTTGTTCGATCACTGCCCCCGGCTCATCGGGTGCTGTGAAAAAGGCCCACCCGGATACTACCAGCAACGCCAGGCCGCTGGTGAGCAAGATATAAGCCAGTGCGTCCATCAGCCGATTCATAGGCTACCCTCCCTTTGCTAACCGGGACATGACCTTGGCACCAACCGGGTCAGGCGCGGACCCGAAGCCCAAGCCCCCGCCTGCTCGGGCCAAAAGCCCACCTCTTATGGTATCACAGGGGGATAGCATAATGCAAAGCCAAAAAGGTGCTCCCTGCGGTGCGAGTGCTGGCGGTGTGACGCAGCCCGGCACGCTCGGTGCCGCTGGGTTCCTGCAGGGCCGCTTTTAAGAGGCCTGGTTCCCTGCGTCGTTCGGCCAGTCGTTTTGCCACCACTCGCAAGGGGCACAGCCGACCGACAGCGACACGGCTAGGCAAGTTCCAAAAGCTTTTGTTCGGGCCGCCGCGTCGCAAAACGGACCTGTTC
>Ga0209989_100003_pt1 | contig 59367 bp, 63 predicted proteins | sample Antgeofumaro1A2B_FD_188083 | JGI IMG/M metagenome (GOLD analysis project Ga0209989, IMG submission 188083) | Geothermal fumarole subsurface microbial communities from Mt. Erebus, Antarctica - 1A2B (SPAdes) (version 2) | ecosystem: Environmental > Terrestrial > Volcanic > Fumaroles | place: Mt....
CAGGGCGGAAAGATGAACCTCCAGGGTATTGGGCTCCACCTCCTCCCCCCAGACCTTGCGCATCAAGTACTCCTTGGAAAGCACCTCCCCCGGCCTTTCCATAAAGGCCTGGAGAAGGGCGAAGGCCTTGGGGGAGAGGGCCAGCCTCCGGCCCTTCCGGTAGGCCTCCATCCGCCTGGGGTAAAGGACGAGCTCCCCCAGCCGGAGGGCTTGGGGCTCGGAAGCCAAGGCCTGGCCCCGGGCGCGACGGAACAGGGCCTCCAGGCGGGCCGCGAGCTCCTGGAGGCTGTAGGGCTTGGCCAGGTAATCGTCCGCTCCCTCCTGGAGGCCCTTCACCCGCCACTCCACCTCCCCCAAGGCGGAGAGCATCAAAACGGGCAGATCGGAGCGGGCCCGGATCTCCCTTAGAAGCTGGAACCCGTCCCGGTCTGGCAGGAGGACGTCCAGGACCACCAGGTCCACCCCGGGGAGTCTGTCCAAGGCCTCGAGGGCCGTGCCCACCGCCACCACCTCATAGCCAAAAAGGGAAAGCCCCAGTTCCAAAGCCTCCCGGACCCCGGGGTCGTCTTCGACCAGGAGAAGCCTGGGCATCTAGCCACCCCCGGGGTTCCTCCAAAGGGAAAGGGCGCGGATGGGGGCATAGACCTCTATGGGGGGCAGAGGCTCCCCCTCCTTCAGACGGTAAATCCGCTGGCCGCCCCGGCGGGCGGCGTACAGCACCCCTTCCAGGTAGACCAAATCCAAGAGGCTCATCCGATCCTCCCCTTCCCCGACCGGCAGGGGCCAGGAGGCTAAAAGCTCCCCCGAAAAGGAAAGGACCCGGACCCGCTCCGCTTCCCCGTCGTAGAGGTAAAGCCTCTCCTCATCCGCCCCAAGGCCGAGGATGAACCGGAACTCGCTCGAGTCCTTGCTCTTCTTAAAAGCGTATCGGGAGAGATAGGCCCCATCCCAGGAAAGCCGCTGAACCTGCCGGTTCCCATAGTCTAAAACAAAAAGGCATTCCCGATTAACAGCGATGGCCTTGGGGGATTGGAAGGTTCCCCTTCCCGGGCCGAGGCCACCGAACCGGGCCAGGGGAACCCCCCGGAGGTCCATCCGGGTCAGGGTGGCCGTCTCCCCGTCTAACACAAAGAGGGTCTCCCCATACGCCGCCAAAGCCACCGGGAGGAGGAACTCCCCCAGGCTCAGCCCATAGGGCCCCGTGGAAAGGAGGAGCTCCCCCTCAGGGGAAAAGCGGTGGAGGAGCTTGGAGCCGTGCTCGAACACGCTGACCCAGATGCCCCCGGCTGAATCCCCGGCCACGGCCAAGGGGGGGACGGGAAAGAGGCCGGGCGCGGAGCCGATTCCGGAAAAAAGCCGTACCGGCACGCCCTCGAGGCTGAAAAGCCGCACCGCCCCCTTTTTCGCCTCCACCCCTAGAAGGAGGGCATACGCGTCCTTGAGCCCCTCTTCCTCCCAAGGCCCCTCGAGGCCTTTGATGACCTCCTCCAGGGAAGGCCTCTTGGCCGGATCTTTTTCCAACATGCGGAGGACCAGGCTGGAAAGGGACTCGGGGATCTCCGGGTTAAGCTGCTTGGGCGGCGTGGGGGTCTGGAAGATCTGTTGGTGGATCACCGCCTCGTAGCTGCCCGAAAACGGGGGCTGGCCGGTGAGGGCCTCGTAGAGGACCACCCCCAGGCTGTAAATATCCGAGCGGTGGTCCAGCCTTTGCCCCTTGGCCTGCTCTGGGCTCATGTACACGGGGGTCCCGATCCGGGCCCCAGTGATGGTGAGCCGGGTCAGGACCTTTCCCGCCGCGATGCCGAAGTCCATGAGCCGCACCCCTCTTGGGTCCACCCCGTCCGGACGAAGGGCTCCTTTAAGCACAAAGATGTTCCCCGGCTTGATGTCCCGGTGCACGATCCCCTGGGCATGGATGTGCCGCAGGGCATCCGCCACCTTGGCCAGAATGGCCGCCGCCTGCTTCAAGGAAAGTTTTTTTTCCTCTATTAGCCGGTCCAGCCCCATTCCATCCAGGAACTCCATGGCGATGTAATGGGTGCCGTCCAGCTGGCCATGGTCATAGACCTTGACGATGCCCGGGTGGTCCATCCGGGCCAGGACCTCCGCCTCCCGGTGGAAGCGGCGCACAAACCTGGGGTCGCCCACAAAGCGCTCCTGGGGAACCTTAAGGGCCACGATCCGGCCCGTCTTCCGCTCCTTAGCCTTGTACACGGTGGCCATTCCCCCCACCCCCACCTTCTCCAGGATCTCGTACCGCTCGGAGAGGATGGCCTCCTCGGCCGTGGAGGTCCGGGCCCGCTTAGGCTGAAGGCGGGGGGCGGTGGCCCTTGGGGCCTTAGGGGGAAGGGGCCGGAGGCGAGGGGCCAGCATAAACCCTAAGGGCAAAAGGGCTCCCCCCAGGGCCTCGAGCCCTCCCCCAAACCCCACCCCCACCCCGGCCAGGCCCAGAAGGAGGAGGCAAAGGGGCAAAGGCCGCATCCGGACTGCCAAAACCGCAGTTAAAAGGACAAGGAAGAAGGCCAGAAGAACCGTCACGCTTCCTCCCGCACCGCCACCGCGGTGAGGTTGTCCCCCCCACCCCGCCTCAGGGCCAAGGCGGCCAGGGCCTCCAGGTCCGCCTGGAGGTCCCGCCCAAACCGCCACTCCTCCTCCGGGACCAGGGTGTAAAGCCCGTCCGTGGCCAGAAGAACCCCCTCCCCGGGCAGGAGGCGGACGGGGTAGAGGTCGGCCTTGGCCTCCTGTAGACCGATGGCCCGGGTCAGGAGGTTGCGGAAGGGGTGCCGCTCCACCTCCTGAGGGGAAAGGAGACCCATCCGGACCTGCTCCGCCACCCAGGAGTGGTCCTCGGTAATCCGCCTCACCCCGTCCGGCATGAGCCGGTAAGCCCGGCTATCCCCAATGTGGGCCACCACCCCCTCCCGGCTCCAGTCCGCGAGCAAAAAGGCGGTCAGGGTGGTTCCCATTCCCTTCCGGCCGGGCTTTTCCCCTTCCTTGAGGACCCGCCTTTGGGCCAGGGCGAAGGCCCGATCCAAAAGCTCAGCAAACCCCACCACCCGCCGGCCCTGGTTCACCTGGCCCACATAGGCCCGGACCGCCTCGGTCAGGGCCTCTATGGCCACCTTGCTCGCCCACTCCCCCGCCTCCTGCCCCCCCATCCCGTCGGCCACAGCCAGGAAAAGGAGATGGCCCATGGGCAGGCGGAAGGCCATCGCCCGGTGAAAATCCTCGTTGTTGGGACGACAGCCAAGATAGGAGACGGCGGCCACGGCGAACCGGGGAACCAGGCGCATCCCCCTTATACTACATAAGGATGAAGGGGGAAGGCGTACACCCCGAGGTTCTGGCGGATCTGGTGGACCTTTACGAGTACAAGGTGGAGGCCTTGGCCCAAGGTCTCCCCCCAAAAGGGGGAAGGGCCAGCCTCCTGAGGCTTCGCCAGACCCTCCTCTCGGTCCGGCTATCCCCGAGGCTCGCCAAACGCTTCCGCGCGGCGGACAAGCTCTTCAGAAGCCTGAGGCCAGCCGCCCCCCCTCCAGAGGCCCCCATCCCCCTCCCGGAGCTGGAGAAGGAGCCCCTGCCGGACAACGTCGACGAGCTCAGGCGGGGCTTGTCCCTAGAGGTCTGGCGCATCTGGGTGGAAAAGGAGCTCAAGGAGCGGGCCAAGGGCTTTTTAGAAGGGGGGCGCGAAGCCCTCCGCCTCCTCTACGGCTTCCTGCAGAACTTCCAGACCTACCAGAAGACCCCCGGGTTCAACCGCGACTTTGCCCTAAACCGCTTCATCCCCCAGCTGCCCATCCCCCCCCTTTATGACCCCATCGCGGAACTCGACAACCGGGAGGTGGCGGTAGGCCTGCTTTTGGAGTTTCTGGAAACCGCTTTCCACCTCACGGATCACCTGCCCCTTCCCCCCGAGGAGACCCGGACCTACTTTCGGCGGGCGTTTCGAAAACTCCTTGAAAATGAGGCCGTGTACCCCGTAGGGCCCAGGCCCGATCTGAGGGCCTTACAAAGGGCGTTGGAGGAAGGCAGAAGGCTCGGGTTGAGCGCCAAGGACCTCGAGGCCCTGGAGGGGAGGCTTAGACAAGCCGCCCAGGAGGAACGGCGCCTCAGCCTCCTCTTGGAGGAGGATAAGCGCCGCTTCTCCATGGCAGCAGAAAAGCTCCTCGCCCTCCTCAGCCTTTTGCCCACCCCTAAGGGGGAGGTTCCCTGGCCGGAGATCCCCGCCCCCGGGGAAAGAAGGCCCGGCCTCCTCACCCTTCCCCTCCGTCCAGGACGGGTGGAGCTGGATGGGCTGGAACTCACCTTGTCCAAGGTGGGGGAGGCCTGGTATCTGGGGGTTTCGGGAGAGGACCACCCCCTGGGAAACCGGATGATCCTCCCCATGGGCGACCTGGAGGTCTGGGTGGTGCGGCAGGAGGACCTCCTCCACCTCCGCCTCGAGGCCCGGGCGTCGGCCCGGCTGTATGAACTTCTGGGGGAGGGCCGGGTCCTGGCCTACCTTCTTCACCCTGGGAACGATTTCGCCTACTTAAGGCTCCTGCGGGCCCTCTCGGCCCGGCTCAAGGGGGAAAGCCTCTCGGGGTTTGGGCCGGAGCTGGCGCAGAAGTACCGCCAGGCCCCCCCCGATGCCCTCCTGGACTTCGCCCGTAAGGGGCTGGAGGTGATGACCGCCCGGCTCAAGGGCCAGGACCCCCTACCCCTTTTGGAGGGGGTGGGCCGGGCCCTGGGCTTAGAACCGGAGGCCCGGACCCTGGGGGTGGTCTTGAGGGAACACCTCCGCCGCAAAACCCCCACCCGGGAGACCCTGGGGCGGGAGGTGGGCACCCTCTCCCTGGCCGCCGAGCCCCAGACCCTGAAGCTGGGTTCGCAGGTGCTCTCGTTAAGGCCAACGGAGGAAGGGGTGTACGTAGGCATGGTCGGGGAGGTTCCCCGCCGGCTTAAGGATCTTCTGATCTATCCCCTGCCCCAGGGCCAGCTGGTTCTGGCCCGGGAAGGCGGACGGGTGGCCTACCTCTTGGTCGTCCCGTGACCTTCTCCCTCATAAAGAGCCGGCCTTCCTTCACCGACGAGACTTATGCGCACGTAGAGATTGTTCCCCACCGTGGGCACAGCGGCCTTCATGCGAATATAGCCCCTAAGAGGTCGCCCCTTCGGGGCACGTGGATGCTCTGAGCGTCTTCAACGGGGCCAGGTTGTCCTTGGTCACGCGGGAGCGTACCTTAAGGCCTTGGATCTCCTGCTTGACCTGCGCGCCCGAGAGAACAAGCCGGCGCGTCCTTGACCTGGGCCCCGGGGTACGGCGGGGTCCTATAGCCCCCCAGACCCCCCGTTGCTGTAGGCAAGGACCTCCATCCCCTCGAGGGCTTCTTGAAGGAGGGTGGGAATCTCCAAGGGGGCCTCGGCCTTCTGGACCTGGGCCAATCGGGGCCGGGTGGCGGGGTGCCTGGGCGCGAAGACCACGCAGCAGTCCTCCTCTGGACGGATGGAGACCTCGTAACTCCCCACCCGCTTGGCCAGGGCGATGATCTCCTCCTTGTCCAGCCCCACCAGGGGCCTTAGGACGGGAAGCGCACTCACCTCGTTCACCACGCGAAGGCTTTCCAAAGTCTGGCTGGCCACCTGGCCCAGGCTCTCCCCGGTAAGGAGGACCAGCACCCCCTCTCGTTCGGCTAAAAGGTTGGCAAAGCGGAGCATCATCCGGCGCAAAACCAGGGTATGGAACCGCTCCGGCACATGCCGGCCGATCTGGAGCTGAACCTTGCTGAAGGGGACGATGAACAGCCTAAAGGGGGCACCCCAGCCGGCCAGAACCTCGGCCAAGGCCTCCACCTTCCCCCGGGCGGTGGCCCAAGGCGGCGCGTCGAAGTGGAGCATATCCACGGAAAGCCCCCGCTTCATCCCCATCCAGGCGGCCACCGGGCTATCGATCCCCCCGGAGAGGAGGGCCAGGCCCCGGCCCGTGACCCCCACGGGAAGGCCACCCGGCCCCGGAATCTTTTGGGTGTAAAGGTAGGCCCCCTCGGGGCGGACCTCGAGGAACAGGGTGAACCCCGGGGCCTCGAGGTCCACCTTAAGCCCGGGAAAGCGCTCGAGGATCAGCGCCCCCAGGCGGCGGTTGAGGGCTTCCGAGGTGAGGGGGAACCGCTTCTCCGCCCGGCGGGCCTGGACGCGAAAACTCCGTTCACCCCGGGCCACCTCCTCCTGGGCCAAGCGAAGGGTGGCCTCCTCGATGGCGGCCATCTCCAGGGGAACCTTTAGGGCGGGGCTATAGGAGACCACCCCAAAGACCCGGGAAAGGGCCCGATGGACCTCAAGGAGGTCCGGGGCCTCGGCAAAGAACCGCCCCACCCCCCGGCGCACCCTTCCGCCCCAGGGGGCTAGGGCCCGCCTCAGCCTCGCTTCCAGGACCTTCTCAAAATGGGCCCGGTTCTTCCCTTTTAAGGCGATTTCGCCGTAGCGGATGAGAAAGACCCCCAAAACCCACCTCCAACCCCCCAATTGTAGCACGGAACACGCTTTTTTGGACCCCTTGACCGCTTTCCTGCCCAAACGGGTATACTTCTGGAGAACCGGAGGTGATATGGAAGCCCTACGTTCACCCGGGTTCTTTCGCTTATTTCTGGCCTACTTGGTCTCCCAGGCTGGAAGCAAGGTCCACCGGGTCGCCCTCTTGGTTTTGGTCTATCTCCTCACGGAAAACGCCCTCTGGGTCTCCCTGACCCTGGGCGCACAGCTCGTGGGAACGGTGGTCTTCTCCCCCCTGCTTTCCGCCTGGGCCGACACCCAGGACCGAAAGGCCCTCCTGGTCTGGTCAGATCTCTTAAGGGCCCCGCTGGTGGCCCTCATCCCCCTCCTGGGGGCAAAAAGCCTGCCCTTCCTCCTCCTTCTGGTCTTCCTCCTCGAGCTCCTTCGCAGCCTGCACGACCCCATCCAGAACGCGGTGGTGCCGGATCTGGTGGAGGAGAAGCACGTGGACAGCGCAAACGGTCTTGTCATGTTCGCGGAACGGCTCTCCGAAGTCGCCTTCGTGGGGCTCGCGGGGGCGCTGGTGGCCTGGGTAGGGCCCGCCTACGCCTTCTACCTGGATGCGGCCACCTACCTCGCCTCGGGGTTCATCCTGCTGGGCCTACCCCCGCTCCGGCCCGACCGGAAGGCCCAGGGGGTGCCCTACTGGAAGCGGATCAAGGAGGGGATCGGGCATCTGGTGGGCCACCCGGCGGTGCGGCGCACCGTAGGGGCACTCTTTACCGCCGCCGCCTTTGGCTCGGTGGAGACGGCTTTAGGGGTGGTCCTGGCCCTGAAGTGGCTGAGGGTGGGCTCGGCGGGCTTCGGCCTGATGGAGGCCAGCCTGGCCTTAGGCGCCATCTTGGGCACCCTCCTCGTCCCCCAGCTCACGCAAAGGCTTCCCCGGGAGCGGCTTTTCCTCTACGGCCTCATCGTCTACGGCCTCTTTGAGGCCTCCATCGGGGCCCTTCCGGTCTTCGCCTGGGTCCTTTTGGCTTTGTTCCTCTCTGGGATCGCCAACATGGCCTTTATCGTCCCCGCCCGGTCCATCCTCCAGCTCAACACGCCCCCGGAGATGCGCGGCCGGATCTTCGCCGCTTTCAGCGCGGTGATGAACGCCGCCGTCCTCATCGGCACCATGCTGGGAGGAAGCCTGGAGAGGAGCCTGGGGGCTCCTTTGCTCTTCCTCCTCGCGGGGCTGATGGTGAGCCTGGTGGCCGCCCTCACCCTTCTTACCGGTGGGATTCCCGCAGCCACCCGCTCGCCTGAGGGGCGTAGTACGTGAGGATGACCTGGGCCCCAGCCCGCCTCAAGGCGTACAAGGACTCCAAGACCGCCCGCCTTTCATCCAGATACCCCGCCAAGGCCGCAGCCTTCAGCATGGCGTACTCCCCCGAGACCTGGTAGGCGGCCAGGGGTTTGGTAAACCGCCGCTTGAGCTCGGCCAAAACGTCTAGGTAGGGCAGGCCGGGCTTGACCATAAGGAGGTCGGCCCCCTCGAGATCGTCCAGGTGGGCCTCTTGCAAGGCGTCCCAGAGCCCCCCCTTCGGGTCCATCTGGTACCCCGCCCGGTCGCCGAACCTGGGGGCGGAGGCGGCCGCCTCCCGGAAGGGGCCGTAAAAGCTCGAGGCGTACTTCACCGCATAGGAAAGGATGGGCACCTGGCCAAACCCCCCCTTGTCCAACGCCTCCCGGATGGCCCGCACCTGCCCGTCCATCATGGCGCTTGGGGCCACGAGGTCCGCCCCCGCCTCCGCCTGGGAAAGGGCGGTCTTGGCCAAGAGGGCCAGACTTTCCTCGTTGTCCACATAAACCCCGAGCCGACCCTCCCGGACTACCCCGCAGTGCCCGTGGTCCGTGTACTCGCAAAGACAGGTGTCCGCGATCACCAGTAGCTCCGGATGGTGCCGCTTCAAAATCCGGATGGCCCTCTGCACGATCCCTTCCGGGTGGTAAGCCCCCTGGCCCAGGGGGTCCTTCTCAGAATCCGGAAGGACGCCGAACAAGATTACCCCTCCCAGCCCGGCCTTAAGGGCCTCCTCCCCCAGGGCGGGGAGGTCCTTCAAGGGGTGGCGGAAGACCCCGGGCATGGAGGGGATCTCCCCCTTCTCCCCACCCTCCTTGACGAACAAGGGCCAGACCAGGTGGCGGGACGAGAGCTCCACCTCCGCCACCAGCCGCCGTACGCCCTCCGAGAACCGAAGCCGCCTTGGACCCATATCCCCACTATAATGGCGAAGGAGGAGTGGGATGAACATCCAGAGGCTCTTGAAGGAGGCGCAAAAGGCGCAGAAGAAGGCGGCGGAGGTCCAAGAGCGCCTGGAAAAAACCGTGGTCACAGGCTCGGCCCAGGGCCTGGTGGAGGTGGACGCCAACGGGCACGGCCGAATCCTGGCGGTCCGGCTTAGGCCCGAGGCCTTGCAGGAGGACCTCGAGGGCCTAGAGGACCTGATCCTGGTGGCCATCCAGGACGCCCAGAAGAAGGCCCATGAGCTTTCGGAGAAGGAGATGAGCCGGGAGCTTGGCAGCGTAGGCCAGATGCTGGGGGGGCTGCTCTAGGCGCATGCGGTACCCAGAACCCCTCTTAAAGCTCATCCGAGCCCTCTCCGGCCTTCCCGGCCTGGGCCCCAAGTCCGCCCAGAGGCTGGCCCTCCACCTCGTCTTCCACCCCGAAGCCCAAAAGGCCCTTAAGGAAGCGCTTTTAGGGGCGGGGGGCCTTTCGGTCTGTCCCGCCTGCGGCAACCTCTCTGAAGGGGGGCTTTGCGCCATCTGCCAGGACGAGGGCCGGGATCGTCGTCTGCTCTGCGTGGTGGAGTCGGTCCAGGACCTTTACGCCCTGGAGAAAAGCGGGGAGTACCAGGGGCTTTACCACGTCCTGGGGGGCACCTTGAACCCCCTGGAGGGGGTGGGGCCAAGGGAGCTTGGCCTCGAGGGCCTCTTCGCCCGGCTGGAAGGGGTGGAGGAGGTCATTCTAGCCACCGGGATGACCGTGGAGGGGGAGGCCACCGCCCTTTACCTGGCGGAAGAGCTCAAAAAGCGGGGCGTGCGGGCGAGCCGCCTGGCCTACGGCCTTCCCATGGGCGGAAGCCTGGAGTACGTGGACGAGGTGACCTTAGGCCGGGCCCTGGAAGGACGGAGGCCGGTATGAGGGAGGCCTTGGTGGCGCTTCTGGACCGGGTGGATGGGGGGATCGCCGCAGCCCTTGCGGACATGGACGGCCTTCTGATAGAGGGGTTCAGTAAAAAGCGGCTGGACCTGGAGGCAGCCGCGGCCGAACACGCAGCGCTTTTGAGCCAAGCCCGGGCCGCCTATGCCAAAAGCCTGGGGAGCCCTCGGCTGGAAGAGCTTCTGGTCTCGGGCCAGGGTGTGGTAGGCTACGCTCGGGTGTACTCGGAAACTTTCTTCCTCCTTCTCCTCCTCGCCCCGGGCGGGAACCTTGGACAGGCCCGGCTCCAGGCGGGCCGTCTTCTCCAGACCCTTCAATCGGAGGCGGTATGGCGTACCTCGAGGCCCTCAAGACCCTAGGCGTAGAACAGGCGGTCCTCACAGGCCTGGACGGGCTGGTGATCGAGAGCGCAAGCAGGGGGAGCCCCTACCCCGAGCTCCTGGCCGCAGAGCTCGCCACCTTGCTCAGGCAGATGGCCCCCTTGGCGGAAACCCTCTCCGGGGAGGTCCGCCGTTTCAGCCTGGCCACGGACGCCCGGGAGATCCTGGCCGTGCGGGTCAAGGACTACCTCCTGGCCGCGGTCGTCACCCGCGGGGTAGACCGGAAGGCTGTGGGCAACGAGCTTTCTCGGATCGCCCTGAGGCTTTCGGAGGAGCTTTAGGAGGTGAAGGTGGAGGAGATCCTCAAAGCGTTAAAAGAGGTCCGGGGGGTGCAGGCGGTCGCCCTCCTCACCGAGGACGGGTTTGTGGTGGAAAGCCTTTTGGACGAGGGGGCACCCCCTCTGGACCACCTGGGGGCCGCCTCAGCCACGGCTTTGGCCACCGCCCGGGGGCTTTCCCAGGAGCTCAACCGGGGGGAGGTGGAGGAGGTCATGGTAGAGTACCCAAACGGGGTGCTCCTCCTGGTCCCCCTGACGGGCCACCAGCTCATCCTCTACCTGGACTCGGTGGCCAGCCTAGGCCGGACCCGTCTGGAGCTCAAAAAAGCCCTACCTCGGCTTAAGGAGGCCCTATGAACGAGCTGAAGATCGATATCGACAAGGACACGGCCATGGGCCGGTACTCCAACCTGGCCCTTTTCTCCCATACCAAAAACGAGTTCGTCCTGGACTTCGCCCTTTTGCAACCCCAAGGGGGGGCCTTGGTGGTCAGCCGGGTAATCACCAGCCCCCAGCACGCCAAGGCCATCCTTCGCAGCCTGGCTGAAAATGTGGCCCGCTACGAAGAGGCCTTCGGCCCCATCCCCGAACCTGTGGCGGAAAACCAGGCCTAAAGGGCCAATCGCTTTAGACCCCCTGTAGCGCTCCCCCTACAGGTGGGTCTTCCACCAGTCCAGATACGCCTGGAGCCGGGCCACGCGCCGGTCCGGCCGGCCCGAGCGGGAAAGCTCGTGCCCTTCTTCGGGGACGCGGAAGAAGCGGGTCTTGACCCCCAGGTGCCAAAGCGCGGTGTACCAGGTCTCCCCCTGGTCTATGGGGCAACGGTGGTCCTCCTCGGAGTGGACCACCAAGGTGGGGGTGCGCACCCGATGGACCAGGCGCAGGGGGCTTTTGTCCCAAAGCACCTCGGGCCGCTCCCAGGGGTTGGCAAAGAGCTCGAGGTGGGTGAAGCGGGGGCCGATGTCGCTGGAGCCGAAAAAGCTGTACCAGTTGGAGATGCTCCGGTCCGTCACCGCCGCCTTGAAGCGCTCAGGATGCCGGGCGGTGAGCCAGTTGACCATATACCCCCCGTAACTCCCCCCGGCCACCCCCACCCGGGCCGGATCAAAGGGGAACCGCTCAAGGACGTGGTCCAAGAACCCCAAAAGGTCCCGTTCGTCCGCCTCACCCCAGTCTTTTAAGAGGGCGTAGGCCTGGCCATACCCGGTGGAGCCCCGGGGGTTGCAGAAGGCCACCCCGTACCCCGCCCGCAGAAAGAGGTACAGCTCCAACATCATCGCCCGGCCAAAGGCGGTGTGGGGGCCCCCATGGATGTAGAGGATGAGGGGATGGGGCCCCTCGCCCTCCGGCACCAGAACATACCCCGGCACCCTGTGCCCCTCCGGGCTTTCCCACTCGGTAAGGATGGGCTCGGGAAGGGCCGGGAACAGGCCCTCATTGGGGTCAAAGAAAACCCCCGGCCCCTCCAGGGCCACCCCTCGGCAAAACCCCTCCGTCAGGAGGAAGAGGCCCTTTCCGAAAGCAAAGGCCACCACCGTGCCCCCGGCCACCCTTTCCTCCTTACCCGGGGTGAAGCGGTACAAGGGCGCCTCCCCCCGCTCGGTGCGCACCGCGTAGACCGCCCCGTCCGGTCCGATCCGGGGGCCTTGCCGGTAGCCCCCATAGCGGAGGTCGGAGTTCAAGGAGTTCTGAAAGGACCCCTCGGCCAACACCCGGGGGCTTCCCCCATAGGGTAGGAAGTAGAGCCGGGCCTCCGTACCCCCCCCGTGCTCAAAGGCGTGGGCGAGGAAGACCAGACCCTCCTCCCCTGCGTCCAGGCCATAGATGGGCCCCTTCCCGCCCCAGACGGGCACCAGACGCCCCTCCCCCTCGAGGCGGTAGAGGGTGTCCCGCCCGGCGGCCTGGGCCCCCGGGTCCTCCGCGGCCACCAGGTAAAGGCCGTCCTTACCGAAGACCATCTCCTTGATGGGGGGATACCGCCTCAAAAGGGGCTCGCCCTCACCCAGCTGGAAAAGCCCCACAGGCCTTTCCGAAAGCCGCCCCCGCCCGTCAAACTTAAAGGGCCAGGCCTCGTAGAGCTGGGGCTGGTCCTTGGCCGTCTTGTCCTCGCGGGCCAGGAGGTACACCTCGCCCTTGGAAGAAAGGGCGTAGTCCAAAACCCCCCCGGGAAACTCGGTCAGCCGCTCCGCCTCTCCGCCCCTTTGGTCTAGCCGGAAAAGCTGAGGCGGCTCCCCCGGGGCCGAGGAACGCAAAAAGTAGATGTAGGGCTCAGCGTACCTGGGCCTCCTCGCCTCCTCCTGGGTCAGAAACCGCACCCCCCCCTCCCACAACGCAAGCCGGGAACGGTACCGCGGAGGGGTCCCCTCCTGGATCTCCGTGAGGACGAAAAGGGGATGGCCCCCGGGGCCCTCCGTCAGGTCGGATAAAAACCGGAGCTTAAAAAGGATCTCGGCTTCCACAAGGCCACTATACCGTAGGCTAAGGGTGTGGAACGGGACGAACTGGTGGCCTATCTGGACGAATACTTAAGGATCCATGCCTTCAAGGATGTCTCCCTCAACGGGCTTCAGGTGGAGGGAAACGCCCGGGTTCACAAAATCGGCGCAGCGGTGGACGCTGCCCTACAGGTCTTCGAGTCCGCGAAGGAGGAGGGGGTGGACTTCCTCCTTGTCCACCACGGCCTGTTCTGGGGAGAGGTCTTCCCCATCCGGGGGCACCACAAAAGGCGGCTGGAGCACCTCCTTCAACACGGCATCAACCTCTACGCTGCCCATCTTCCCTTGGATGCCCATCCGGAGGTGGGGAACAATCCCCAGATCGCCAAGGCCCTGGGGGTGGTGGATCTGGAAGCCTACGAGGTGGGGGTAAAAGGCCGCTTCCCCACCCCCACCCCCCTCGCCGAGATCGCCGACCGGCTGGGTCAGCTCACAGGGATGCAGTGCCTGGTCCACCAGGGGGGGCCAGAACTCGTCCAAACGGTGACCATCGTCTCGGGCGGGGCAGCCAGCCTCGTCTCCAAGGTGGAGACCGATCTCTTCATCACCGGAGAACCCAAGCACTCCGCCTTTCACGAGGCCTTTGAGCGCCGGCTCAACGTCATCTACGCGGGCCATTACGACACCGAGGTCTTCGGGGTGAAGGCCCTGGCCGCTCACCTTTCCGAGCGCTTCGGCCTCCCTTGGGTGTTTCTAGACCACCCCACGGGGCTTTGATGGGCCATTTCCTCACCTTTGAAGGGCCGGAAGGCGCGGGCAAGACCACCCAGGCCCGCCTTCTGGCCGACTGGCTTATTTCCCAGGGCCAGGAGGTCTTCCTCACCCGGGAACCGGGCGGGGGGCTTCCCTGGTTAAGGGGGGCGCTCCTCAAAACCCCTCACCCCCTTTCCCCCGAGTCCGAGTATTTGCTTTTCAGCGCGGACCGGGCGGAACACACCCTAAAGATCCAGGAAGCCCTTCGAAGGGGGGCCTGGGTGATCTCGGACCGGTATCTGGACTCCTCCTTGGCCTACCAGGGCTTCGGGCGGGGGCTGGACCTGGCCTGGATGCTTCAGGTGGCGGAAAAGGCCGCCCCCCTGAAACCCCGGCTCACCTTCCTTCTGGACCTCCCCCCAGAAGAGGGGTTAAGAAGGGCAAGGGAGAAAAACCGGTTCGAGGGTTTGGATCTTTCCTTCCACGCCCGGGTCCGGGAAGGATACTTGGAGCTTGCCAGGAAGGAACCCCACCGCTTCATCGTTTTGGACGCTACCAAGCCCCTCGAGCTCATCCAGGAGGAGATCCGGCGTGCGATAATGCCCCTATGCGGCTTTTAGCCTACCTGGTGCTCCTTAAGGTGTCCCTGGCGGGAGCACTGTGGGGTTCGCTATACAAGGCAGCCCTAGCCGAAGGCCTGGGCTTCCCCAGGAGCACTCTTTATGTGGAGTACGGCGGCCGCCGCCATACCCTTGAAGTGGAGGTGGCGGACACCCCTGAGCGGCAGGCCCAGGGGCTGATGTTCCGGACCCAACTGGGGGAGGACGAGGGGATGGTCTTCCTTTTCCCCGTCCCCACCGCCGGGGGATTCTGGATGAAAAACACGCGTATACCCCTTTCCATTGCCTTCTTCGACCGGAAGGGGACCATTTTGCGCATCCTGGACATGGCGCCTTGTAAAAAGGACCCTTGCCCGGTCTACTACCCGGGGGTCCTGTACCAAGGGGCGCTGGAGGTCAACCAGGGCTGGTTCGCCCGCCGGGGCATCCGGGAAGGGGCGCGGGTGGGAGGGGCCGCCCTTTCCCTGTGGCCCAAGTGATGTTCCGTCTGGTCAGCCTGGCCCTCCTCCTCTTTCTCTTCATCCTCTCCTTCCTCGGGTATCTTCTCACAGGGCTCCGGCTGCGGGAGCCCCTGCCCCCTAAGGACGCCGTGGTTCAGACCGCCCACAAGAACCTCCCCCTCAAGGTCCGCCTGGCGCGGACCCCCGGGGAGTGGGCTTTAGGCCTCGGCCTGCGCAACCCCACCGGGTACGAAGGCCTCCTCTACCTCTTCCCCGAGGTCACGGACCGCCCTTTCTCCACGGAGGGGTATCGGTTCGGCGTGAGCCTGGCCCTTCTGGACCGGGAAGGGCGGATCCTGGAGATCGTGGACCTCGAGCCCGGAAGGATCTACGCCCCCACCACCGCCTACCGGGGGATCCTCGAGCTGCCCATGGGCTGGTTCAAGACCCACGGAATCCGGCCCGGGGACCGGGTCTATTACTGAGCCGAGTCCTCCTTCTTTGGGTCCTCCTTGCTCTCCTTGTTCTCGCCGGAGGATTTGGCGTAGTCCTTCACGTGCCAGCCAGAGCCCTTAAAGACGATGGTCGGGGGCGTGATTACCCGCTTCAGGGGCTCCCCGGTCTCGGGGTGGGCCCTCAGAGGCTCATCGTGGAAGCCCTGCTCAAACTCGTAGTATTGGCCCGTCGTCAACCCCTTGTAGACGTACACTGGCATGCCCATCCCTCCTACGAGGGGATTTTGACACTTAAACCTATTGAGTGTCAAGACGGGGGCGGTTAAGGTGGAGCCGTGAAGGCAAGGCTCCGCGCCCGAGCCAAGGCGCTCAGGAAGGGGCTGGATCTGATGGCCCTCTCCCAAGAGGCTGCGAGGCATCTGGCCCGTTTTCTCCAAGAACAAGGGGTCCAGCACATCCTTCTCTACCACCCCCTGCCGCACGAGCTGGACCCCCGGCCCGTGGTGGGGCTCTACCCCGCTCGATACTACCTTCCCAAGGTCTCGGGGGAGAGCCTCTCCGTCCACCCCTGGGAAGGCCCCTTGGTCCCAGGTCCTTTTGGCCTTTGGGAGCCCGGTTCACCGGCGGTAGACCCAGGGGTTTTGGACGCGGTCGTGGTCCCCGGCCTGGCCTTTGACCGGCAAGGAAGACGGCTTGGCCATGGGAAGGGCTTCTATGACCGGTTTTTAAAAGGCCTGTCCCCTCGAGTCCTCACGGTGGGCCTGGTCCCCAAGTTGCTTGTCCTGGAGGAACTTCCCGAGGAGCCGTGGGACGTGCGGGTCCGGTGCCTGGCTACGGAAGAGGGGATCTGGTGCCCTTGATCCCCGGGGACACCTTCTCGGGAAAGTCCGAGGCCTCTCGGTTCTAACAAAACGGGATTGGCCGGCCCCAGCCCTGGTCACCCCAGGGAGACCTTTCAGGCTGGTCCAGGGGTTGCCCCGTCGGATCACCGGGCAGAACCCCCCGTTCCCTAGCTCCCATGTTCGCCAAAGGCGGGCATGGGGGTTCATGTATCCCCAGCCTTGGAAATGGAAAGGTCATATAGCCCCCCTTGGTTACAAATCCGGCCTATACTTGGTCCATGCTCCGGGGTGCGCTTCTGGACCGGGACGGGGTCCTTCTCCTTCCAGACGAGGACGCCCTCTACCAAGCCGCTCTAGAGTTCTCCGTCCACGGCGCAGGCTTAGACCGGGGCCTAAACGCCCTGGTACGGGCCCGGCGGGAGGCCTTGGAAGCGGTGCGGCTTCTTAAGGTCCGAAGCCTCGAGGAAGAACGCGCTTTTTGGATTGCCCAGGCCCAAAGGCTGGTGAAGGGGTTGCGGCTTCCTTTTAGCCCTGAGGAAGTGGTCTCCACCTGGCCCTACTACCGCTTTCTCAAACCGGCCCCCAAGGCTTTGGACCTCCTCAAAACCCTGAAGGGCCGCGGGCTCCGGCTGGGGGTTCTCTCCAACACCCTGCCTAGCCTCCAAGAAAGCCTGGCCTACTACGGCCTGGCGGACCATATCGATGGATTCTTCAGTTCTTGCGTTTTGGGGGTGGCTAAACCCCACCCCCAGGCCTTCCTAAAAGCCCTCGAGGCAATGGGCCTTCATCCGGAGGAGACCCTCTATCTGGACGACGATCCGGAAAACGTCCAGGCAGCCCTGGAGCTGGGCCTGGTGGCCCAGGTGTACGCCCTTCCTTGAAACCCCCACCCTAAGCCCGGGGTAAGGCTTCAGGGCAGCTTGAAGCAGAGAAGGGTGCCGTCCTTGGCGGTCAAGAGCACCCCCCTGGACAGCCAGCCCGCGATCGGATTCGGAAAGGACAGCCACCAAGGTCTTGGCCACTGGGTTCACGCCCGTGCCGCCCTAGGCTTCCAGGCCGGAATCCACTTATCCCAGGGGCCGAAGGCCAAGTCCACCAGATAAATCGCCTAGAGCACCGGAAGCTCCGCCAGGGTGACCACCTCTATGCTGGGGCTCCCCTGCCGGAAAGCGGCCAGCCGGGCCACCACATGCCCCCCGGCCCGCTGGACCACCCGCTCCATGGCCTTCATGGTCTCACCGCTCGCCACCACATCGGAGACTAAAGCAACCCTTTGGTTGAGCAGCTTCTCGGCGAACCGCCGATCCAGCCAAAGCACCTCCCCCACCCCGAGGGTCAGGGTGCTCACCTCCTGGATAATGGGGTCCTCCATATAGGGCCGCCGCCGTTTCCTTGCGACCACATAAGGCAGGCCCAGGATCTCCGCCATCACGTGGGTAAGGGGGATGGGGCTGGTCTCGGTGGTGAAGAGGGCCTCCGTCCCCTTGGGCACGTGGGGTAGAAGGGCCTCGGCCGCTGCGCGGACGAACTCGGGGTCTCCCAGGAACTCCACCAGGGGAATCCTCCGCCCGGGTAGGGGTTCCACCAAGGGGACATGCCGGGTGATGCGGCCGATGGTGATGGGATAGGTCTCCATACACGCCTCCTTACGGCTGGAAAAGGGGAAGGTGGCCCAGGGCAATCACATCCTGGCGGGGCGTGCCCTCGGTAAAGACCGCGAGCACGGCCACCACCTCTCCCCCCACGTCCTCGATGAGTTCCCGCAGGCCCTTTAAGGTGCTCCCCGTGGAGACCACGTCGTCCACGATGGCCACTTTACGGCCCTTGATGATCGGTACATCCGCCCCGTCCAGGACTAAAAGCTGGGGCTTACCCGTGGTGATGGAAAGCACCTCGCGGCTCACGGGGTTGATCATATAGGGCTTCTCCGTCTTCCGAGCCACCACATAGGGGATGCCCGTGATCCGGGAAAGGGCGTGGGCCAAAGGAACGGCCTTCACCTCCGGGGTCACCAAAACCTCCACCCCGGGGGGAAGCTTCTCGGCCAGGGCCTCCGCCGCCGCTTCGGTGAGCTCGGTGTCGCCCAGGAGGTTGAGAAGGGCCACCGCCACGTTCGGCCCCACCTGGACGATGGGCAGCTCTCTCCTCACGCCCGCGATCTCCACAGGGTACGTTCTCACGCCCACCAGTCTATACTGGGGCTATGCTGGCTGCAAAGATCGAAACCCTGGGGGTGGACCCCCATAACGGAAGCGTGGTGGTCCTTCTAAGAGCAGCCAACGACAAGCTTCTACCCATCGTCATCGGCCCCCTCGAGGCCCACCACATCATGGTCGCCCTCCAGGGGGAAAAGCCCCCTAGGCCCCTGACCCCGGACCTCCTCCTTTCTGTAATGGAAATGCTCCAGGGAAAGCTCAAAAGGGTGGAGATTGTGGACCTTAGAGATGGCACCTTTTATGCCCGCCTCATCCTGGAGCACCGGGGGATAGAGCTCGAGGTGGATGCCCGCCCCTCCGACGCCATGGCCCTAGCCCTGAGGGCAGGGGCCCCCATCTTCGTAGCCGAAGAGGTGGTGGAAAAAGCAGGGGTGGAGGAGGCGAGCCTCCAGACGCCCGGGGGCGCGGAGGCCTGAGAGTGGCCCGGGCCTTGGCCCTCCTCCTCCTCCTTGAGCTGGTCCTGGCCCAACGCCTGGCCGTCATCGGGGACTGGGGGGCCGAGACCCCTTACCGACTGGAGGTGGCCTCGGCCTTATGGCGCTTTCATACCCAGGCCCCTTTGGAGGCCCTTTTCACGGTAGGGGACAACTTCTACCCTCGAGGTCGGGTGGTCGAGGCTTACCTGAAGGACCTCCCCCCCATTCCCCTCTACCCTACCTTTGGCAACCACGACGCCCCCGCCCTGGCCGAGCAGCTTGACCGCTTCCGCCTAAAGAGGCCTTTCTACCGCGTCAAGATCGGCCAAGTGGAGGCCTTTGTCCTCTACAGCGAGGACTTCACCCAGGCCCAAAGGTCCTGGCTGGAAAGGGCCCTTTCGGAAAGCCAAGCCCCCTGGAAACTGGTCCTCCTCCACCGCCCCCTGTACTCCTCCGGCCTCCACGGGGGAAGCCGGAGCCTCAGAAGCGCCCTCGAGCCCCTCCTCCTGCGCCACCGCGTGGCTCTGGTCCTGGCCGGGCACGACCACCACTATGAAAGGCTTTTGGCCAAAGGCCTCGTCCACCTGGTCACCGGGGGTGGTGGGGCCTGGCCCCGAGCCGTGCCCATGGTCAAGCCCGAAAGCCAGAAAATCCACGTAGGGCCGAATTTTGTGGTGTTAACTGTGGGGCAGAATGCGCTCGAGATCCAGGCGCTGGACCCCAGCCTGGAGGTTCTAGACCGGTTCAGCCTGGCGACCCCATGACGTGCACGTGAACGTGATAGACCTCCTGCCCCCCCTTCTCTCCCACGTGCACCTGGAGCTTGTAGCCGGAAAGCCCGAGAAGCCGGGCCACCCGGTTGGCCCGGTTGAATAGGGCCCCCAGCTTCCGCTCCCCCTCTTCCGAGTCGGGGTAGTCGGAAAGCTTCTCCACGTGCTCCCGGGGGACGACCAGCACGTGCACAGGGGCCTTGGGCCGGATGTCGTGAAAGGCCACAAACCCCTCGTCCTCGTAGACGAACCGGGCGGGAAGCTCTCCCTTGAGGATGCGGCAGAACACGCAATCCATACTTCAAGAGACTACCAGAGGAAGGGGGATCTCTGTTTTTTCCCTAAAGGCGACCTGGCCCAGGAGGGCATACCCCTCCACCCCCTCCACCCGGACCCGCACCACCTCCCCGGCCTGGGCAACGCCCCGGGCCCGGACCTCGTAATAATCCGGGGTGTGTCCCAAAACCAGGAGCTCTTCCCCTGTGGCCCGGAGCCGCTCCACCAAAACCTCCACCTCCTGGCCCACCTTGGGGCGGACGCGCTCCTCCGCCAGGCGGTGGGCCAAAGCGATGAGCTCGTGGGTCCGCCGCCTGCGCACCTCGAGGGGCACCTGGGGCATGGAGGCGGCCCGGGTCTTGGGCCTTGGGGTGTAGGTGAAGGCGTGGACCCGGGTGGGTTTGAGCTCTTCCAGGAAACGCATGGTCTCCTCATGCTCTTCCTCCGTCTCCGTGGGAAGCCCGGCGATGACGTCGGTGGTGAGGGCGAAACCGGGGATGAGCGCGTAGGCCCTCTGGACCAGGGTGCGGTAGTAAGCCTTGTCGTACCGGCGGCCCATGAGCTTCAAAAGCCGGTCCGAGCCCGTCTGAAGGGAGAGGTGTAGGTGTGGGCGTACCCCGGGCGCGTATTTGGCGATGACCCGAAGGAGGTCCTCACCGGTGTCCTCAGGTTCTATGGAGGAGAGTCGAACGAAAGCCCCCAGCCGGTAGAGGTCCTCCACCAGGCCCGCAAGGCCCCTGGGATGGCCCCGGTAGCTTCCCAGCCGTACCCCGGTGAGGACGATCTCCCGCACCCCCAGCTTCAAAAGCGCCTCCGCCTCCTGCAGGGCATCCTTATGGTCCCGGTGCCGCTCCTTGCCCCTGAGCCTGGGGATGATGCAGTAGGCGCAGCCCGCCTGGCAACCGTCCTGGACCTTTAAAAACGCCCGGACCCGGCTGTTCAAAAGCCCCCTCTCCCCCGCCCCCCAGAACTCGTTAGGGGGGGTGGTGATGGGATCGGAAGGCAGGCCGAAGCGCTCGAGGATCACCCCGGGAAGCTCTGCCTTGCGGGCGTTCGGCACCACCACATCCGCCCCCAGTTCCCTTAGGGCCTCCCCAGAAAGCTCCGCGTAGCATCCGGTGACCACGACGAAGGCCCCGGGGTTGGCCCGCCGGGCCCGGCGGATGAGTTTACGGGCATCCGCCTCCGCAGTGGTGGTCACCGCGCAGGTGTTGATCACCACGAGCTCAGGCCCCTCCTCGAGGGGGACGACCTGGGGTTCCAGGGCCTTTAGGAAGCCCAAAAGGGCCTCCATCTCCACCTGGTTCACCTTGCACCCCAAGCTCAAGAAGGCGGCGCGCATCCCTTACATTGTGCCTTTCAGGAAAAGGGGCGTCAACCACTCCACTCAAACCCAGTCCTGCTCCGGCAGAACGCACTCCGGGCACTGGTGGGTGACAAAGGCCAGCCACTCCACCACCTCCCTTGCATCCTGAACAGGCCCCAGGTGGTAGACCTCGAGGTGGGCGTCGGTCACCAACGCACCCCCCTTTGGAATAGATTCCACCAGGTTGCCCGCAGGATCTAGAAGGAGAGGCAGGGGAGTAGAAATAGGGGCTTTGGCCAAAAGGTAAGCCTGAGCCGGTAAGACTTCCCAAAGGGCCCGGCTTTCCGAAAGCTCGAGGGCCAAGCCAGAATCCCTAACCAGGGCCAAAGGCCGGCCTTTGAGGTCCGGAAGGTAGACCCTTCTGCCTTGGGCATCGGTTAGGAAGTATGGAGGAAGAACCTGGCGCAGCCGGACCATACTTCTCCTTTAGGATAAAAGGCGGCTTGGGTCAAAATGTGAGATGCTCCCCTTGCTCCCTCCCCCTACAACTTGTAGGATTGAAACCGTCCTCCCCTATATATGGGTGAACATCTAGGGGAAGGGCTTTGGGAAAAATCAAAGGAGCGGTGGTTCGCGATTCAGGTCACTTGGGAATCAAGAGCAAGAGGTGGATTATATGAAGCGCTTTGACGAACACGCGCAAGACCTGGCCAAGAGGCAGTACCTCCAGCCAGAAGACGGGGACATTCTCGGGATGTTCCGCCGGGTGGCCCGTTCGATCGCCCAGGCCGAGGCCCCCCTGGACCAGGCCTACTGGGAGGAGAAGTTCTTCGAGCTTATGAGCGAGAAGCGCTTCTCCCCCGGCGGAAGGATCCTGGCCGGGGCGGGGACGGCCCACGGGAACCTCCTCAACTGCTTCGTCCAGGGGGCCACGGAAAACCCCCCGGCGAGCTTTGAGGGAATCATGGAGGTGGCCAAGAAGCTCGCCCTGGTCACCAAGGTGGGCGGGGGGAACGGGGTGAATCTGGACCCCTATGGGAGCGCGGAGGAAAGGCCCACGCGGAAGGTGGTGGGGTTCGCCTACCTTAAGGCCGACCACCCCGACGCCAAGGACTTCATCCTAGGGCTGATGCGGCCCTCTAAAAATCCGGATGGGGAGAAGGAGCCCCACCCCTTAAGGAACTGGGTCCGGGTGGTCTACGGGGAGGTCTCCCCCGAGCTCGAGGCCCTCGCCCAAAAGAACCGGGTGCGCACGGTGAAGACCCCCCCGGCGGAGCGCCTCATGGTCCCGGACGACATGGCCGGGATTATGGACGCCCTCAAGGAGGCCATGAATCTAGCCCGGAAGGGGGAGACCCCAAAGGTGGACTTCTCCCTCCTCCGGCCCGAGGGAAGCCCCATCAAGGGAAGCGGGGGGACAAGCTCGGGGCCGGTGAGCTTTTTGGTGGAGCTTTTTGACAACTTCCTGGAGTGGGTGAACCTGGGGGCGGAAAAGGCGGGCCCCGTGGCCACCTTGCGCTACGTCTACGCCCCCGTCTTAAGGAGCATCCGCCAGGGCGGGGTGCGCCGGGGGGCGGGGATGGCCACCCTGTCGGTTGATCACCCGGATATCCTGGACTTCATCACCGCCAAGGACCTGGACCGGGAAGGCGCGGAAGGGGATATCTCCACCTTCAACATCTCCGTTCTGGCCACGGACGCCTTTCTGAAGGCGGTGGAGGAGGATGCCCTCTGGACCGTGCCCAAGCCGGTGCCCGGGAAGTACGTCCTGGAGGAGCTGGAGGAGCCCTACCGGGGGGGGTGGCCGGAGTCTTCCTTCCTGGACCCCTCCCTAAGGCCTATTCCCGTCTTCCGCACGCCGGACGGAAAGAGGGGCGTCCCTGCCCGCTGGCTCTTCCAGGAGATCGCCTGGCACGCCTGGGCCACGGGGGAGCCGGGGCTTATCTTCATCGACCGGGTGAACGCGCTCTCGGCCCTAAGGGGACTAGGGGAGAGGTATGTGATTAAAAGCACAAACCCGTGCGGGGAAATCCCGCTCACGGTGGGCGAGCCCTGCGACCTGGGGGCCCTCAACCTCGAGGCCTATGTGAAGGACGGTGCCTTCGACTTCGAAGCCTTCCGGCGGGACATCCCCGTGGCCGTCCGGTTTCTGGACAACGTCCTCACCGTGAACCGGTTTGCCCTCAAGGACAACGAGGAGGCCGCAAAGAACCTCCGGAGGCTGGGCCTTGGGGTGATGGGCCTGGCGGATATGCTTATCCGGCTGGGCCTTCCCTACTCCAGCGAGGAGGCCCGCGCCTTCGTCCACCGGGTCATGACCGTCCTCCGGGAGGAGGCCACCAAGGCCTCCGAGGCCCTAGCCGAGGAGCGGGGCCCCTTCCCCCTTTACGAGGAGGAGCGGGCCTACTTTGAGTCCCTCGGCCTCCCGCCTCGCAGGAACGTGGCCCTCCTCACCGTGGCCCCCACCGGCACCACCAGCATGATCATGGGAGTCTCCAGCGGGATTGAGCCGGTCTTTGCCCCCTTCGTCTATCGGAGGATTGGCGGGGCGTACAAGGCCTTAATCCATCCCCTCTTTAAGGAACTCCTCTCGAAGTACCCGCCCCATCCGGACTACGAGAAGGAGGGGGGCTGGGACTGGGAGAAGGTGGTGGAGAAGATCCAGGAGAACCACGGCTCCTTAAAGGGCCTCCCCTTCATTCCGAAGGAGCTCCAGAAGGTCTTCGAGTGCGCCCACGACGTCCACCCCCTGGACCACGTGAGGATGCAGAGCGCCGTACAAAGAGCCTTCGACGAGGGCGGAAAGTACGTGGGGAACTCCCTCTCCAAGACGATCAACCTGCCCCACGAGGCCACGGTGGAGGACGTGGTGGCGGCCTACTACGAGGCCTACCGCACCGGGTGCAAGGGGATCACCGTCTACCGGGACGGGAGCCGGGCCTTCCAGGTCCTCACCGTTAAGAAGGAGGAAAAGAAAGCCGCTTCGCGGAGCGAACCCCAAGCGGAAAAGGCCGAGCGCATCCCCCCCGCTGGACCGGTCTACGAACGGGTGGGCCGGCTCTACGGATTCACGGACATGGTCAAGCTCTTCGACAAGGAGGGAAGGAAGCACTCCTACCTTATCACCGTGAACGCCACCGAGGGGGGCGCCCCCATCGAGGTCATCCTCACCACGGGGAAGGCGGGGGACGAGGCCAACGCCGATTCGGAGGCCCTGGGCCGGGTGGTCTCCATCGCCCTCCAGTACGGGGTGCCCAAGGAGGCCATCATAAGGACCCTCCGGGGCATTAACGGGGGGCTTTACGGGACCTACAACGGCCGGCTGGTGGCAAGCAAGGCGGATCTGATCGCGGTGGCCTTGGAGACGGCCAACGGCTCACCTGCCACGCCCCCTTCCAAGGTCGCTTCGCAAGGCGAACCCCTCGAGGCCACCCTTCAACCTCCACTTACCGTCTCCGGGGGGGCTTTGGTTGCTTCCCGAAGGGAACCCCAAGCTGCTTCCCGAAGGGAACCCCAAGAGGACCCCAGGGAGGAAGACCAAAAGGCCTCTTTCGCCAAGACCTGCCCGGTCTGTCAGGTGCAGGCTCTGGTCAACGAGGAGGGGTGCGAGAAGTGCCAGGCCTGCGGATACAGTAAGTGTGGGTGAACAACCTTTCCAGGGGCTTTATGGTGGTGAAGGTCTGTGGGATTACCCGCCTCGAGGACGCCCTCCTCGCGGAGGCCCTGGGGGCGAGCGCGGTGGGGTTCGTCCTCGCCCCCTCGGTCACGCCCAAGGGGCGTACCTTGAGGCGGCGCGTAACCCCGGAAGCGGCCCGGGAGATCGGCCTTGCCCTGGGCCCCTTCGTAACCCGGGTGGGGGTCTTTGTCAACGATCCCCCAGAGGCGGTGCTCCGTCTAATGGAGCGGGCCCGGCTCCAGGTGGCCCAGCTTCACGGGGACGAGCCCCCGGAGTGGGCCCTGGAGGTCCGCAAACACTACCCAGTCATTAAAGCCTTTCGGCTCTCTGGCCCTGCTGATCCCTCCTGGGCCCACTACCCCGCGGATGCCTTGCTTCTGGACGGGAAGACCCCAGGCTCAGGACAAGCCTGGCCGCGGGACTGGGCCCTTCCCCTCCTGGACCAAGGGGCGCGGCTCATCCTGGCCGGGGGGCTGAACCCGGAAAACCTCCCGGAGGCTTTGACCCTAAACCCTTACGGCCTGGACGTCTCGAGCGGCGTGGAGGAATCCCCCGGGAAAAAGAGCCCTGTCAGGCTCCGGGCCTTCTTCGCCGCGCTCCAATCCAACCTCTAGCCACCCCCTAAGGCCCACGCCCTTCGGGCAGGGGACGGAAGCCTTCCCCGCTCACGAACCCTTCCATAAGGGCCGAAGCCTCCTCCGGCACCTCCCAGGGGGCAAGAAACCCCCCCTCCAGAAGGAGCCGGACCGCCTCCCCCTTGGCGAAGTCCACCACCCGGGCGGAAAGGGGGGGAAGCAGAAAGGCGTCCCAGGCACCAGCCAGAACCAAAACCCGCCCCTCGAAGGCCCGGAGCCAGCGCCGCTCATCCCTTAAATGAAGGACAAACTCCAGGAAACTCCGGACGCCCTCCTCCCTCAGCCCTTCTCGCCAGGCCTCAAAAAGGGCCTCCTCCCGGTGTTCCCTTCGGGAAGCAACTCGGTGTTCCCTTCGGGAAGCAACCCCCACCGTGCCCGGCCCGAAGAAGAAGGCCCGCCCCACCCGGGCGAACCCCTCGAGCCCTCCCCTTTCGAGGGCGAAGCGCAGGGCCTCGGCCTTGGCCCAAAGGAGAGGCGAGCCCTCCAGAAGGGGCGAAAGAAGAACCAAGCTTTTGGCCTCCAGGCGGGGTGCATCCTTCAGCGCATCTAGAGCGCCCTCCGCGAAGGCCACCAGGTGAAACCCCTCCTCCGCCTTTTCCTCCAGGCCCTGGAAGAAGGAGAAGCCCGCCGGGGGCATGAGGCTCCCCGGGTAAAACCGTACCGCCCTCACCCCTCTGTTATACCCGTATACTCAGTCCATGGAAACCGACCTCTCGGTCTTCCCTTCGGGAAGCAACCTGGACCGGGAGACCCTGGACAAAACCCTGGGCATCCGGTATCTGGAGCTTTCCAAGGAGAAGGTGGTGGCGGAGCTCGAGGTCACCCCAAAAGTCCACCAGCCCTTTGGTTTCCTGCATGGGGGGGCCAGCGTGGCCCTGGCGGAGAGCGTGGCCAGCGTGGGGGGGTTCCTGAACTGTCCGCCAGGGTACGCGGCCTTCGGCCTGGAGATCAACGCCAACCACCTGAGACGGAAACGGGAAGGCACCCTTCGGGCGGTGGGTACCCCCTTGCACCTGGGCCGAAGCACCCAGGTCTGGGAGGTGCGGATCTACGACGAGGGGGGAAAGCTCATCTCGGTCAGCCGGTGCACCCTGGCGGTGGTGCCCCTGGAAGGGGTCTAGTCTAGAACGAACCGGGGCTCCGCCTCGTGGAGGCGCACCCGGTGGACGATCCGCTGGTCGTGGCCGGCCCCATCTGTCATGGCCACCACGCTCACGTAAGGGCGCAAGGGGCCCTTTAGGACCTTCTTGGTCAGGGTTTCCTCCACCTGGAAGATCCCAGCGGAGTTGTTCATCAGGACCTGGATCTCCACCGGGGTCCTTTCTCCCTTAAGGATGCGCACCTCGTCCACGGCCAGGGCGCTGATGGAGTGGATATCGATGGAGCCCAGCTGGAAGGCCTTCCGCCCCCGGCCCTTGGTGATGTCCGTCCCGTCGGCCACCGCCGTAACCCCGGCCTCGAGGGTAAGGGGCTCGGGCTCGAGGTCGTGGCTGTAGATGCCATGGAGGATCAGGGCCCGGAGCATAGCCCGCTGTTCGGGGTCTGGGTAGAGGCGCTCGAGGACGCGGTTTAGGATGGGGAGGGCCAGGGTAACCCCAAAGGCCTCGTGGCCGAAGCGGTGAACCTGGTTGCCCAGGTCGTGGAGCATGGTGGAGAGGAGGACCACCACAAAGGCGTCCTCCACTTCCCCCGCCCCGGACTCCACCGTATCCAGCCTCACCCCCGCCTCTACTAAAAGCCCCAGGATGGCCACGCCGGCCGCCCCGGTGAGGAGCGCATGGACCCGGCCGTGGTCGTTGTAGCCCAGCTTGCGCATGGTCAGGTAGTTGGCCATGTTCCAGCCGGCCTTGGCCTCCGGGTCCTGGATGAGGAGCTCGTAAGCGGAAAGGGCCTTGGGATAGGCTTTGAGCTTCTCCCGGATGGCCTGGTCCGCCTCCTGGTAGAGCTTGGCCTTGGGGCTTGCGACGTGGACGACCCTTTCCTCCTTCATTCTCCCCTAAACTCCGGCGCGCGCTTCTCCAAAAAGGCCCGCACGCCTTCCTTCATGTCCTTGGTGGTGCAGGCGAATCCGAAAAGGTCCGCCTCGATCTCCAAGGCCTCCTGCAGGTCCAGCCCTTCCCCCCGGACCAGGCTCTCCTTAGCCAGGGCCAGGGCAATAGGGGCGTTTTTCAGGATCTGGACCGCAAGCTTCTTCGCCTCCTCCAAAGCATCCTCTCCCACCCGGTTCACCAGACCCAGCGCCAAAGCCTCCTCCGCGCCCACATGCCGGCCCGTGAAGATAAGATCCAAGGCCCGCCCCCGCCCGATAAGCCGGGGCAGGCGCTGCGTGCCCCCATAGCCGGGGATGAGGCCCAAGCCCACCTCGGGTAGGCCCAGCTTGGCCGTCCGGGAGGCCACCCGAAGGTCGCAGGCTAAGGCGAGCTCCAGCCCCCCACCCAGGGCGTACCCGTTGATGGCGGCGATGGTGGGAACGGGCAAGGCGGCGATCTCGGAAAAGATCTGTTGGCCGAAAAGCGAGGCCTCCCGGCCCTGGAAGGCGTCGGCGATCTTGGCGAGTTCCGTAAGGTCCGCCCCCGCGGCAAAGGCTCGGCCTTCCCCGGTGAAGATGACCACCCGGGCCTCCGGGTCCTGCTGGATGACCTCGGTCACCTCGGAAAGCTCCAGAAGGAGTTCCTGGTTGAGGGCGTTTAAGGCCTCGGGCCGCCTGAGGGTGACCAGGGCCACCCCGCCTTCCACCTCGTAGGAGAGGTGCTCAAACTCCGGGATCTCCAGGACAAACTCGTGTTCGTCTTCCATCACTCCACCTCCAGAATGGCCTCGAGGGCGACCTCCGTCATCCGCCGCACCCCCTCCTGCAGAACCTCGGCCGGGACGAGGTCGGGATCGCCGATCCGGTTGGAAACCGCAAGCACCGCCCCCGCCCGCACCCGGCGCATCTTGGCCAGGAGGAAGAGGGCGCTCGCCTCCATCTCAAAGGCCAAAACCCCGTACGCCGCCCAGGCGCGCGCCTCCTCGGGGGTGGTGGCGTAGAAGGCGTCCTCCGTCACCACAAGCCCCGCCCGATGGGGTACGCCCTTGGCCTGGGCCGCCCGGAGGAGGGCCAAAAAGACCTCCACATCCGGCACCGGGGCATAGGGAAGCCCCCGAAGGTACTGGCGGCTGGTCCCTTCCAGGGGCACCGCCCCCTGGACGACGACGAGTTCCGCCGGTTGAAGGGCCCCGTCCACCGCTCCGCAGGTCCCCACCCGGACCAAAACCCTGGCCCCCAGCTGGATGAGTTCCTCGGCCACGATGCTCGCGGAAGGGGCCCCCATCCCCGTGGCCTGCACGGAAAGCGGCACCCCCCGGTACCGGCCGGTGTAGCCGAGAAGCCCCCGGTGGGTGTTGTAGGGCACCGGGTTTTCCAGATAGGTCCTCGCGACCCATTCCGCCCGGCCTGGGTCCCCCGGAAGGAGGACCCTAGGGGCGACGGTGCCGGGCTCGGCGCGCACATGGATCGGCATACGCTAAAAGCATACCCTTAAAGGGCGAGTCTGGGCAGGCCCTGGACCAACCCCTCGTCGTGGGTGGCCACGAGGAGGGCCACCCCCTCCTCGCGGCAAAGCCAAAGGAGGAGGCCGAAGACCTCCCGGGCCAAGACGCGGTCCAGGCTGGCGGTGGGCTCGTCGGCCAAAACCAGCCGGGGCCTTAGGTAAAGGGCCCGGGCCACCGCAAGGCGCTGCCTCTCCCCTCCGGAAAGGGAAAGGGGAAGGGCGTTCATGCGGTGGGCCAGCCCCACCCGCTCCAAAAGGGCCTGCCCCCGCACCCGGTCCACCCGGCCCGCCAGGTAGCCGGGAAGGAGGACGTTTTCCAAAGCGGTGAGCTCGGGCATCAGGAAATGGTGCTGGAGGACGAGGCCCAAAAACCCCAGCCGCCTCCGGGCCAAAGCCGCCTGAGAAAGGCCGCGGATGGGGAGGCCCTCCCAGTACACCTCGCCCTCCTGAAGGGGCAGAAGCCCTGCCAAAAGGTGAAGCAAAGTGGTTTTGCCGCTCCCTGAGGGGCCAAGGACGGCCAGGACCTCCCCGGGGGCAAGGACCAGGGAGATCCTCTGGAAGAGTGGGGTTTCATACCTGTAGGAAAGCCCCTCGGCCCGGAGCAGCACCTTCCCATCCTCTGGCAAAAAGGTGAGGATTCGGTTAGAGTAGGGCCGTGCTCCAGGCCCTCCTCCAAAGCCCCCTCTTCGCCGGCCTGAGGCCGGAAGAGGTCCAGATCGCCCTCGGCTACTTCATCCCCAGGCGGTACCGGAAGGGTCAGGTCATCTTCAAGGAGGGGGATCTGGGCCAGGCCCTCTATCTGGTGGAAGAGGGCCTGGTCCGGCTTTACCGCACCCATCCTGGGGGTCAGGAGCGGACCCTGGGGTTTCTTGCCCCAGGGGAGGGCTTCGGGGAGATGAGCCTTCTGGACGAGGCCCCAAGGAGCGCCTCGGCGGAGATGCTGGAGGAAGGTCGGCTCCTCCTCCTCTTCCGGGAGGAGTACCAAAGCCTCTTAGGCCGCCTCCCCCGGTTCGGGCACAACCTGGCCCTCCTCCTGGTGGAAAGGCTCCGGGCGGCCAACCTCCTCATGGACCTTTTGGTGTTTGAGGAGGTGGAGGTCCGGGTGGCCTTTGCCCTGTGGCTGGCCCACCGGAAGACGGGCCAGGACCTCCTCCCCCTAAGCCACGCCCAGGTGGCGGGCCTTGCGGGCTCGAGCCGGGAAAGCGCCACCCGGGCCCTGCACGCCCTTAGGAAGCGGGGCGTCTTGACGCTGGAAAGGGGGGCGGTGCGGATCCTCAACCCCAGGCTTCTGGAGGAGATCGCCCATGGGCTTTTATAGGAGGAAAACGCGATGCGCCTAAGGGTGGACCCCTTGCCCCGGGGGGCTTCCTCACCCGGGGAAGCCCAAGAGGAAGCCGTCTTTTCGGACGTGGTGCTGGTGGTGGATGTCATCCGGGCCACCACCACCGCCGCGGCCTTCTTGGAGGCCGGGGCGGAGGCGCTCTACCTTACGCAGAGCCTGGAGGCGGCCCGGGCCTTTAAGGACCAGGACGTCGTTCTGGCGGGGGAGGAGGGGGGGTTAAAACCCCCGGGGTTTGATCTGGGCAACTCCCCCCGGGAGGCCCTGCAGGCCCAGGTGGGCGGTCGGATCGTGGTAATGAGCACGACCAACGGAACCCGGGCCGCCCACCTGGCGGCCAAGACCGCCAAGCACGTCCTTCTGGCCTCCCTTTTTAACGCCCACGCCGCAGCCCGGAAGGCGCTGGAGCTGGCCACGGAGGAGGTGGCCATCCTCTGCGCGGGGAAGGAGGGGCGGATCGGCCTGGACGACCTCTACACCGCTGGGGTGCTTGCGGAGTACCTCCTTTTCATGGCGCAGGACCTGGCCCTGGAGGATGGGGGCCGGGTCGCCCTCGCCGTGAAGCGGGCCTACCCCGACCCCTTGGAGCCCTTGAACCTCTCCGCGGCCGCCGAGGCCCTAAGGCGGGTGGGCCTGGAGGCCGATGTAGCCTTCTGCGCCCAGGTGGCCAGAAGCGCCGCCGTGCCTCAGCTTTCCGGCCGGGTTGGGGAAGCCCTCATCTTCAAGCGGGCCGGGAAAGCCCCTTAAGACCCGCCTGGCGAAGCCGCTTGAGGAAGGCCTGGCTCGCCTCGATCCCCTTTTCGAAGTTTAAGAGGTCCAGCTTCTCGTTGGGGGCGTGGAGGTTGTCGTCGTGGAGGCCGAACCCCATGAGGACCACCGGGGCCTTTAGAACCTCCACGAGATCGGCCACGATGGGGATACTCCCCCCCTCCCGGGTGTAGACGGGCCTTCTGCCCCAGACCTCCTCCAACGCCTCCGCCGCCAGGCGCATGGGGGGGCTTTGGGGATCGGTCAAAACGGGGCGGCCCAGGCCGTGGCGAACGACGCGCACCCGGATGCCCGGGGGGGCGATGGCCTTCAGGTAGGTCTCTGCCAAAGCCGCGATCTCATGCGGGTCCTGATCGGGGACCAGGCGCATGGAGAACTTGAACCCCGCCTGGGCGGGGATGACCGTCTTGCTCCCCTTCCCCTGGAAGCCCCCGTACACCCCGTTAAGGTCCAGGGTGGGTCGGCTCCAGAGACGCTCCAGAAGGCTATGCTCCGCCTCTCCCCAAAGGGCCTGGAGGCCGATGCTCTGCTTAAAGGCCTCCTCGTCCACCCGGGGCCAAAGCGCCTTCTCCTCTTCCGAGACGGGCCGCACCCGGTCGTAAAAGCCGGGGATCCGGACCCGGTGGTCCTCCCCCTTGAGCTGGGCCACCATCCAGCCCAGGGCCTGAAGGGGGTTGGGGGCGGCCCCACCGTAGACCCCGGAGTGGAGGTCCCGCGCCGCACCCTCCAGGAGGACCTCCAGATAGACCAGCCCCCTGAGGCCATAGGTGAGGGTGGGGGTCTTCGGGGCGAACATGGCCCCGTCCGAGACCAGGATCACATCCGCCTCGAGCCGGTCCCGGTTTTCCCGAACGAAATCGGGAAGGTGGGGGCTTCCGATCTCCTCTTCCCCTTCGATCAGGAACTTGACGTTCACCCCCAAGGCCTCCCCCAAAGCCTCCACCGCGGCGATGTGGGCGTAGATCTGGCCCTTGTCGTCGGAGGCCCCCCGGGCATAGATCCGCCCCTCTTTCAGCGTGGGCGCAAAGGGGGGGGTCTCCCAAAGCTCCAAAGGCTCCGGGGGCTGGACATCGTAGTGCCCGTAGATGAGGAGGGTAGGGGCCTGGGCCGAGACCCGCTTCTCGGCAAAGACCACGGGGTGGCCCGGGGTCTCGGCCACCTCCACCTGGAAGCCCAGGGCCTCGAGGCGGCCCTTCAGCCAAAAAGCAGCCCGCCGCACGTCCTCCTTATGGGCGGGATCGGTGGAGACGGAAGGGATGGAGAGGAACTCAAAAAGGGCATCTAAGGGCCTCACGGGGGGATTATACCGCCCCGGGGCGGTCCAGGGAAACTTCCTTCGCCTTTTCCAGCAGGAGGAGCTTGAGCCGGGCCACCTCGGCCTCGAACCGGGCCTGCAGGGCCTCGAGCTCCGAACGAAGCCGCATGATCTCCTCCACCCCCGCCAGGTTCACCCCAAGCTCCTGCGTCAGACGCCGGATCTCCCGAAGCCTCTCAATGTCCCGCTCCGAATAAAGCCGCGTCTTACCCCCAGACCGCCGCGGCTTGATCAAACCCTTCCGCTCGTACAGCCTGAGCGTCTGCGGATGCATCTCCACCAGCTCCGCCGCTACGCTGATCACGTACACCGGCCGGTCCTTGGGGTTTGGGGAGGAGGCATGGCCGGGGGCGGGAAGGGCCTTGGGGAGGTCCAAGGCCTCCAACTCTGCCCCGAGCTCCGCCTTGAGCCGGGCCACCTCGGCCTCGAACCGGGCCTGCAGGGCCTCGAGCTCCGAACGAAGCCGCATGATCTCCTCCACCCCCGCCAGGTTCACCCCAAGCTCCTGCGTCAGACGCCGGATCTCCCGAAGCCTCTCAATGTCCCGCTCCGAATAAAGCCGCGTCTTACCCCCAGACCGCCGCGGCTTGATCAAACCCTTCCGCTCGTACAGCCTGAGCGTCTGCGGATGCATCTCCACCAGCTCCGCCGCTACGCTGATCACGTACACCGGCCGGTCCTTCTCCATCCCTCCCCCCTGCCATAGGCTGACGCAGCTCACCTACTAAGCCCAGTATACTCCGGCCTGTATCCCAGGTGGAGAGAAACCTTAAGCGCCGCCTCCCGGACCTTTGGGGAAAGCTCGTGGGCGGCCGCCTCGGAAAGCCGGCTCGCGGGCGCGGAAAGGGAAAGGGCCGCCACCACCTCCCCCCCGGGTCCGAAGATGGGGGCGGCCACGCACCGTACCCCTAGCTCCCGTTCCTCGTTGTCCAGGGCATACCCCTGGGCCTTCACCCAGGCCAGTTCCTCGAAAAGGGCTTCTTTTTCCGTCTTGGTGTAGGGCGTGTAGGGCTTTAAAGAAAGCCCTTCGGGAACCCCCCCGTAGGCCAAAAACACCTTGCCCACGCCCGTGGCGTGAAGAGGGGCCCGGGTCCCAGGCGCGGTGAAGAGGCGGACCAGCTGGAGGCCTTCCACCTGGTCGACGTAAAGGGCCTCAAGGCCGCTTCGCACCGCCAGGTTGACGCTCTCTCCCGTCTGGTCGCGCAGCCAGACCATCCAGGGCCGGGCCGCTTCGGAAAGGCTTCTCGCCCGGTAAGCCTGGCCCACGGCGAAGGCCACCGGCCCCACCCGGTACCGCCCTCCTTTCTCCTCGGCGAACCCCGTGCGCACCAGGGTGGAAAGAAGACGGTAAAGGGTGCTCTTGGAAAGCCCCCCTTCCCGCGCCAGCTCCTTAAGGGTCTTCTCCCCGTCGGCCAGGTGCCTGAGCACCTCGAGGCCCCGCTCCAGGGTCCTTACGCCCATCGCTCCTTTGGACCGCGGCCTTGGCATGGGGGTAGGGTACCACGGGCGCCCCATTTTTTCAATAGATGAAAAACTATTCCGGTCATTGACAAAACCCTTCCGCCAGGGTAGGCTCGGGCCAGTATGAACGGGATGGAGATCCTCAAAGGCCACCCGCTTCTGGAGGAGGTCCTCACCCCTGAGGCCCAGGCCTTCCTGGTGGCCCTCCACCGGGAGTTCGAGCCCGTGCGGCAGGCCCTCCTCGAGCGGAGGCAAAAGCTATGGAGGGGGTACAAAAACGGGGCTAGGCCCGGCTTCCTGCCCGAGACCGCCTTCGTCCGTGGGGGGAGCTGGCGGGTGGCGGAGGCCCCGCTGGACCTCTTGGACCGCCGGGTAGAGATCACGGGGCCCGTGGAGCGGAAGATGATCATCAACGCCTTAAACTCCGGGGCCAAGGTCTTCATGGCGGACTTCGAAGACGCCCTCTCCCCCACCTGGGACAACGTGATCCAGGGCCAGAAAAACCTCTATGACGCCATCCGCCGCCAGATCGACTTCGTCTCCCCGGAGGGGAAGGCCTACGCCCTTAAGGAAAGGACCGCCACCCTGGTGGTCCGGCCCCGGGGCTGGCACCTCTACGAAAAGCACGTCCGGGTGGACGGGGAACCCATCTCCGCAAGCCTCTTCGACTTCGGGCTTTACTTCTTCCACAACGCTAAGGAGCTGATCGCCCGGGGAAGCGGCCCCTACTTCTACCTGCCCAAGTTGGAAAGCCACCTCGAGGCCCGGCTTTGGAACCAGGTCTTCAACTTCGCCCAGGACTACCTGGGCCTCCCGCGGGGCAGCATCCGGGCCACCGTCCTTATCGAGACCATCCTCGCCGCCTTTGAGATGGAGGAGATCCTCTACGAACTCAAGGAGCACGCGGCAGGGCTCAACGCGGGCCGGTGGGACTACATCTTCAGCTGCATCAAAAAGTTCGCGGACTCCGCCCCCCTCTTCCCCGACCGGGCCCAGGTCACCATGACCGTCCCCTTCATGAAGGCCTACGCGGAGCTTCTGGTGAAGAGCTGCCACCTCCACGAGGCCCACGCCATCGGGGGGATGGCCGCCTTCATCCCCAGCCGCAAGGACCCCGGGGTGAACGAACGAGCCCTACAGCAGGTCCGCCTGGACAAGGAGCGGGAGGCAAGCCAGGGCTATGACGGGACCTGGGTGGCCCACCCGGACCTCGTCCCCGTGGCCATGGAGGTCTTTGACCGCTACCTAGGGGAAAACCCGCACCAGAAGCATGTGAAGCGGCTGGACGTCAACGTGACCGCGGAGGACCTTTTGGACTTCAGCGTGCCCGGCGGGAAGATCACGGAGGCGGGCCTCCGGAATAACCTCAGCGTGGCCCTTCAGTACCTGAACCAGTGGCTTTTGGGCAACGGGGCGGCGGCCATCTTCAACCTCATGGAGGACGCGGCCACCGCGGAGATCGCCCGGGCCCAGCTTTGGCAGTGGGTGCACCGAAAGGCCACCCTCGAGGACGGCCGAACCGTGACGGAGGAGCTTTACCAGAAGGTCAAGGGGGAGGAGCTGGAAAAGCTTGGGGGCCGGGAAAAGGGGCGCTACTCTGAGGCGGAGGTGATCCTGGACCGGCTCGTCCTCTCCGAGGAGTTCCCGGAGTTCCTCACCACCATCGCCTACGAGTATATAGACTGAGGAAAGATGGACCCGTTGAAGGCCCTCCAGACCCTCTATCCTCCCTCGAGGCTCCTTTCCCGCCCCGCGGAGCTCCTCCCCTACGAGTCCGACGCCCTCACCGCCTACCGGGCCCGCCCTTTGGCGGTGGTCCTCCCCGAGACCGAGGAGGAGGTCGTCGAGACCGTGCGCCTCTGCCACCGCCTCGGCCTCCCCTTCGTGGCCCGGGGCTCGGGGACCAGCCTCTCCGGGGGCTCCCTCCCCGTGGAAGGGGGGATCGTCATCGCCCTGAACCGGCTGAACCGCATCCTGCGGATCGACCCCCTGAAGCGGATCGCGGTGGTGGAGCCCGGGGTGGTGAACCTGGACGTCTCCAAGGCCGCCCAGCCCTACGGGCTCTACTACGCCCCAGACCCCAGCAGCCAGCCCGTCTCCACCATCGGGGGAAACCTGGCCTTCAATTCCGGCGGGGCCCACTGCCTCAGGTACGGGATGACCGTGAACCATGTCCTGGGGGCCAGGGTGGTCCTCCCCACGGGGGAGGTGGTGAGCCTGGGCGGGGAGGGCCTCGAGGGGGTGGGCCCCGATCTTTTGGGGCTCTTCGTAGGCTCGGAGGGGCTTTTGGGCATCGCGCTCCAGATCACCCTCCGGCTCCTTCCCAGGCCCGAGAAGTACCACACCCTCCTCGCCGCCTACGAGGCCCTGGACCAGGCCGGGGAGGCGGTGAGCCGGGTGATCGGCTCGGGGCTTCTTCCCGGGGCCATGGAGATCATGGACCGGCTGGCCATTGAGGCGGCCTCTCGGTGTTCCCTTCGGGAAGCAACCGCCGCGGTGGGGGCGGACTACCCCCAGGCGGAGGCTTTGCTCATCGTGGAGCTCGAGGGGGAGGCCCTGGAGGTGGAGAGGGAGGCCCAGGTCCTGGAGGAGGTCATCGCCCAAAGCGGGGCCTACGAGGTCCGGGTGGCGAAGACGGAAGAGGAGCGGCAGAGGATCTGGAAGGGGCGCAAGGCCGCCTTCAGCGCGGTCGGGCGCCTCTCCCCGGACTACCTGGTCCAAGACGGGGTGGTCCCGAGAAGCCGCCTGGGGGAGGCCCTGAAGGAGATCCAGCGCCTGTCCGAGCGGTACGGCCTCCGGGTGGCGAACGTCTTCCACGCGGGGGACGGTAACCTCCACCCCCTGGTCCTCTACGACGGGAAAAAGCCCGGGGAACTGGAAAGGGCCGAGGCCTTGGCGGGGGAGATCCTCAGGCTCTGCATCCGCCTCGGGGGGTCGATCACGGGGGAGCACGGGGTGGGGATGGAGAAGAAGGCCTACCTGGCGGAGATGTTTTCCCCGGAGGACCTCGAGGCCATGGAACGGGTGCGGCTCGAGGTGGACCCCGGTCTGCTCGCCAACCGGGGGAAGGTCTTTCCGGGCCAGGGGGGTGGATGAGCCCAAAGACCGTGGAGGAAGTTCAGGAGGCCGTGCGGACCAGGCCGAGGCTCAGGGTCCGGGCGGGGGGAACCAAGCCCGCCTTGAGCACGCCCCAAGGGGCTGCCCCCTGGCCAGAGGAGGTCTTGGACCTCTCTGGCCTCCGGGGGGTCTTGGAGTACGAGCCGGAGGAGTTCGTCTTCACCGCCTTGGCCGGTACGCCGGTGAGGGAGGTGGAGGCCCTTCTCAAGGCCCATGGCCAGCACCTCCCCTTCCACCCCCCCTTCGCCCGGGAGGGGGCCACCTTGGGGGGGACGGTGGCGGCGGGGCTTTCCGGCCCGCTCCGGCACCGATTCGGGGGGGTGCGGGACTTCCTCCTGGGGGTGCGGTTTGTGGATGGGACGGGGAGGCTGGTCAAAGCGGGGGGAAAGGTGGTGAAAAATGCGGCGGGGTTTGGCTTCCACCGCCTGATGGTGGGGTCCTTGGGGGCGTTTGGGGTGATGGTGGCCCTCTCCTTCAAGGTCTTCCCCTACCCCAAGGCCACCCAAACGCTGAGGCTGGCCCTGGGCCGCCTGGAGGAGGCCCTGGAGAAGATGGAGCGCCTTCTCTTTTTTGACCTCATGGCCCTGGACCTCGAGCCCCCCGCCACGCTTCTCCTCCGGCTGGGCGGGTTTCCCGAAAGCCTCCCCCGGCGGGTGGAAAGGCTCAGGGCCCTTCTAAAAGGGGGCGAGGTCCTGGAGGAGGACGAGGCCTACTGGGAGGAGGCCAGAAGCCTGCCCTACGGCCCCCTGCTGGTGAAGATTCCCGCCAAGCTCCCGGAGATCCCCCGGCTCGAGGCCCTCCTTTCAGGCCCTAGGCGCTACATCGCGGGCGGGGAGGCCCTCTACGCAGGGGTGGAGCCAAAGGAGCGGGACCGCCTCAAGGCCCTGGGCATCCCCCACCTGGTCCTGAAGGGGGCGGTGTCCGATCCCCTCTTCCCACCCCCCCAGGACGCCTTCTTCCTCAGGGTCAAAAAGGCCCTAGACCCTAGGGGCCGGTTTCCCCTAAGCTAGGAGGAGGATGCAGCACAAGATCCCCGTCGAAGCCTTGGGCCAGGTGGGCGAGGCGATGGCCCACGCCATAGAGGCCTGCGTCCACTGCGGTTTCTGCCTTCCCGCCTGCCCCACCTACCAGGTCCTCCAGGAGGAGATGGACTCCCCCAGGGGCCGGATCTACCTGATGAAGACGGTCCTGGAAGGGGAGGTTGCCCTCGAGGAGGCTTTGCCCTATCTGGACCGGTGCCTGGCCTGCCAGGCCTGCGTCACCGCCTGCCCGAGCGGGGTGGCCTACGGAGAGCTCATCGCCGCCTTCCGCCTTCACACCGAGGAAAAGCGCCATCGCTCCCCCTTTGAGGAGGTCTACCGCTTAGGCCTCCTTAAGACCCTCCCCTACCCTGGGCGCCTCCGGCCCCTGGCGGAGCTTGGGGTGCGCCTTAGGCCCCTCCTTAGGCCCCTGCCCCTGCCCAAGGCCCTAAAGGCCCCCCTCGAGCTCCTGCCCGAGGCCCTTCCCAAGGTTGCTTCCCGAAGGGAACACCGAGAGGAGGCCTACCAGGAGGTCTACCCCGCCAAAGGGGAGCAGAGGGCCCGGGTGGGCCTTCTCCTAGGCTGCGCCCAGCGGGTGCTCCGGCCCTCCATCAACCGGGCCACCCTCCGGGTATTGCAGGAGAACGGCGTGGAGGTGGTCCTCCCCGAGGACCAAGGCTGCTGCGGCGCTTTGAACCTTCACGCGGGGGACAAGGAAGGGGCCAGGCGCCTGGCCCTGAGGACGATGCGGGCGTTTGAGGAGGTGGAGGTGGTCCTCTCCAACGCCGCCGGGTGCGGCTCGGGGATGAAGGAGTACCCCCTCCTCTTCCTGGGGGAAAAGGAGGAGGAAGAGGCCCGTACCTTTGCCAAGAGGGTAAAGGACCTTTCCTTCTTCCTGGACGAGCTGGGCTTCCTCCCCCCTCCCCCGCCCCCTAGCCCCCTCAAGGTGGCCTACCAGGACGCCTGCCACCTTCTGCACGCGCAGAAGGTCAAGGACCCCCCCAGGCGGCTTTTAAAGGCCGCGGGGGTGGAGGTGCTAGAGCCCAAGGAGCCGGAGCTTTGCTGTGGAAGCGCGGGCACCTATAACCTCTTCCAGCCGGAGATCGCAGAAGCCCTTGGGCGGCGCAAGGCGGAGAACCTCAAGGCCACCGAGCCCGACCTGGTGGTCACGGGCAACATCGGCTGCCAGACCCAGATCCAGCGGTACATCGGCCAGGTTCCCGTCTTGCACCTCGCCGAACTCCTGGAGCTCCTCTACGAAGGCCAGGACCCCAAGGCTCTTTCCCCGCCAGGGGAGCATCAAGGGGCCACGAAGGCCTGAGCGCGCCAGAAATGGTCCCTTACCGAAACCGAGAGGCCCTCCTCCAGGAAGCCTTCTTCCAAGCCCTAAGGGCGGCCGACCCCTACCGCCTCACCCTCAGGCACCTACCCCCCTGGCGGCCCGACCTGGTGCTGGCGGTGGGCAAAGGGGGGGCCTCCATGCTCAAGGCCGCCCTGGACCGCTATGGGGAGGTGGCCTACCACCTCACCCTTCCCAAGGGGCAGGACCCCTTGGGCCTAAGGGCCCGCTTCGCCGCACACCCGGTGCCGGATGGGGAAAGCCTGAAGGCGGCGGAGGAGGTCTTGGAGCTCCTGAAGGGGCTTTCTTCCAAAACCCGCCTCCTCGCCCTGGTCTCCGGGGGCGGAAGCGCCCTCTGGTGCGCCCCTTGGGGGATAGACCTCGAGGAGAAACGGGCCCTTACGGAGGCCCTCCTGAGAAGCGGGGCCAGCATCCGGGAGATCAACGCCGTCCGCAAGCACCTCTCCCGGATTAAGGGGGGAAGGGGGCTTCTGGCCACAGGGGCCAGGCTCCACGCCCTCCTCCTTTCCGATGTCCCGGGGGACGACCCCAGCGTCATCGCCTCGGGCCCCTTTCACCCCGATTCCAGCACCTACGGGGAGGCCCTGGCTGTGCTGGACCGCTACCGCCTGGACTTCCCTAGGGCCAAGGCCTTCCTGGAGCGGGGGGCAAGGGGGGAGGTTCCCGAGACCCTAAAGCCCCAAGACCCCGCCCTAAAAAGGCTCTCCTACCGGATCGTGGGCAGCAATCTTCACCTCCTCCGGGCGGCTTGGCGGTTCCTAAAGGATGAGGGGCACCGGGCGGTGGTCCTCTCCGACCGCTTCGGGGGCGAGGCGAGGAGCCTGGCCCGCTTCCACGCCGAACTCATAGGGGGCATCCGCGCCCACGGGGTGCCCTTCCGAAAGCCCCTTTTCCTCCTCTCCGGGGGGGAGGCCCAGGTGCGGGTGGCGGGCAAGGGAAAAGGGGGGCGGAACCTGGAGTTCCTCCTCGCCCTTTACGCCCACCTCGAGGCCCCCCTGTACGCCCTGGCCGCGGACTCGGACGGCCTGGATGGGAATAGCGGCATAGCAGGGGCCCTCCTCACCCCGGGGGTCTGGCGGATGGGCCTGGACCCAGGGCCCTTCCTGGAGGAGAACAATAGCCTCGGCTTCTTCGCCCAGGCGGGCACCCTTATCCAGACCGGCCCCACGGGGACCAATCTGAACGACTTCCGCCTCCTCTATGTAGACTGAGAGGCGTCGAAATGGCCAACCTCCCCGCGGTGAGCAGCCTTTACGTTCACGTCCCCTTCTGCCCCACCCTCTGCCCCTACTGCGACTTCCACGTGGTCCGGCGGGGGCCGGGCTGGGTGGAGGCCTACTTGGCCCGCCTAAGGGAGGAGGCGACCATCCTTCACGAAGCCCACCCAGACCCCTTAAAGACCCTCTACTTCGGGGGCGGCACGCCCAGCTTCCTCAGGGACCGGGAGCTTGTGGCCCTTTTCCAGGCCCTCCCTTGGGGCCTCAGGCCGGGGGCAGAGGTGACCCTCGAGGCCAACCCCGGGACCTTGAACCGAGAACGCCTTCGGCTCCTTAAGGACCTGGGGGTGAACCGGCTCTCCTTGGGGGTGCAGAGCTTCCAAGACCCCGTCCTCAAGTTTCTGGGCCGGGCCCACGGGCGAAAGGGGGCCTTAAGGGCGGTGGAGCTGGCTTTGGAGGAGGGGTTTCGCGTCTCTTTGGACCTCATCTTGGGCCTGCCCATGCAAAACGTGGACCAGGACCTAAAGGAGGCCGCCTCCCTCGAGGTGGGGCATGTCTCCGCCTACACCCTGCAGGTGGAGCCGGGCACCCCCTTTGCCCTCCTGGGGGTGGAGGTGGACCCGGACAAGGAGGCGGAGGCGTTTCTTAGGGCCGAGGAGGTCCTGGGCCAGGCGGGGTTTGTGCGTTACGAGGTCTCCAACTTCGCACGGGACAAGGAGGAGGCCCAGCATAACCTGGTCTACTGGCGGGCGGGGTTCTGGCTGGCCCTGGGGCCTTCCGCCACCGCCCACCTCCCCGCCCAAGCCCCCCTCTACGCCCGCCGCACCCAGAACCCTCCCCTGCCCCGCTGGCTCCGGGAGGAACCGCCCTCGGAGGAGGCCATCCCCCCTTTGGAGCACGCCAAGGAGAGCCTTATGCTGGGCCTCCGCCTGAGGGAGGGGGTGGAGGTCAAGGCGGTGGAGGCCAGGACGGGCCTTTCCCTCTGGCCCCGCCTGGAGGGGGTGGCCCAGGCGCTCATCGCCGAGGGGCTGCTCCTTAGAGGGGGCTCGCGCCTCAAGCCCACCCCTCGAGGCCTCGTCCTCCTCCACGGGGTGGTCCTGAGGCTCTGGGGGGCCCTGGAGGCCTAGGCCAAGGCCAAAGCCTGCCGGGCCCGGTCGGCCAGGGCAAAAAAGCGCTCTTTGGTAAGGGGGATCCTCCCCGTGACCAGGCCTTTTCCGGGTTCATAGTGGGCGTGGAGGTGGATATGGGCCCGGGGCAGGCGGAGGCCGATCCGCTTCAGCTGGGCGTGCCGAGGGGAGACCTCGGCCAGGAGGAAGGGCTCCCCCAAGGCATCGGATAAGGAAGCGGTCATGATGGTGGTGGGAAGGTCGTAGGGCCGCTCCATGCGGTAGATGAAGTCGGGGAAGTCGGCCTCCTTTTCAAAGCGCACGCCCTTCTCCTTCGCGTAGGCCCGCATCCAGGAGAGAAGCTCCACCCAGGCCTCATACAGCGCCTTCTCGTGCTCGTAACCCATGGGGACCATTCTACAATAATGAGGATGGTGTGGAAGGGGCTATAGTGCCCCGCATCTTTAATGCGGGGGTACATGGACCCCTTCCACCAATCCCGCAGAGGTTGTATGATGGGAACAAAAACGGCCCGGCAGTGTTTGCGCACTCCGAGCCCGGAATCACCTGAAAGGGAGGTGACGCAGAAACCTATGTTGAAAACCCTGCAAGTGCTAATGACAACCCTCATGCTGGCCGGCCTGGCCCTGGCCAACCCGCTGCTCGAGGAGAAGTTCTGGAAGACGGCCACCCCTGCGGATGTGGAGCAGGCCATCCAGCAGGGGGCCAAGGTGGATGCTCAAGACAAGGACGACCAGACTCCCCTGCACCTGGCCGCGGCTTTCAGCCAGAGCCCCGAGGTCCTCAGCGTCCTGGTTGCGGCTATGGAGTCGGCCTTCTTTTTTAGGGTAGATACAACCGATAGGACCGGGAGAACCCCTCTGCACCTGGCCGCGGCGAACAACCCCAACCCCAAGGTCCTCGAGGCGCTGCTGGAGCTGGGGGCGAACCTCGAGGCTACAGATGAGAACGGCTGGACCCCCCTGCACTTTGCCGCGGCGAACAACCCCAACCCCGAGGTCGCGGTGGCCCTGGTCAGGAAGGGATTGGCGGTAGACATTCGGGACTACAGGAGGGCCACCCCCCTGCACCGGGCCGCCCGCTACAACGCCAACCCCGAGGTCCCCACCGCCCTGGTCAAGCTGGGGGCCAAGCTGGACGCTCGAGACAAAGACGGCTGGACCCCCCTGCACTGGGCAGCCCTCAACCCCAACCCCCAGGTCCCCACCGCCCTGGTCAAGCTGGGGGCCCGCCTGGGGGATCGAGACCGGCGGGGGGTCACCCCCCTGCACATGGCGGCGGCCCTCAACCAGAAGGTCCAGGTCCTCACCACCCTGGTGAAGCTGGGGGCCGATCTGAAAGCCAAAGATGATGATGGCGCAACAGTCCTGCACTATGCGGCTTTCGCCAACCCCAACCCCGAGATGATCTCCACCCTGGTGGGGCTGGGGATGCAGGTGAACGCTCGAGACCGGACTGGCGACACCCCCCTGCACTACGCGGCGCGGAACAACGAAAATCCTCAGGTCATCACCGCCCTGCTCAAGCAGAAGGCTGATCCCAAGGCCAAGAACTCCGAGGGGCAAACCCCCCTGCACTTTGCCGCGGCTTTCAACCCCAACCCCGAGGTCATCACCATCCTGGTCAAGGCAGGGGCCCAGGTGAACGCTCGAGACAATAATGGCCGGACCCCCCTGCACTGGGCCGCAGCAGAGAGCCAGAAGTCCGAGGTGGTGCTGAAGCTCCTAGAGCTGGGGGCCGATCCCAAGGCCAAGACCAACATTGGCCGGACCCCCTGGGACCTGATCCAGTTCAACCCGGCCCTCCGCGACAGCCCGGCCTACTGGAAGCTCAACCAGCTGCGCTACTGATGAACCTCACGGCCTACGAGCGCTACCTGCTCCAGGAGACCGGCCTGCCGGGGTCCGGCGCAAGTGGACCAAGGCCCAGTAGTTGGGGCGGTGACGTCCCCACCGGCGCACCCGCGTAGGGGAGAACGTCAAGGCAACAAAGATGCAAAGGATAGCAAAGATGCAAGCCGACTTGAACCAACTCTTCGACAGTGCCCTGGCCGGTGAGGTGCGGATCGTGGCGGAGCGCTATGGCTTCCCCCCCGAGGCCATGGACGGGGCGATCACCCGCCTCACCCTGGTTGCTTCCCGAAGGGAACACCGAGCTGCTTCGCGAAGCGAACACCGAGAAGCAACCGCCCGGTATTTTCCCTTCAACCCCCTGTGGACCCGCCTTAGAGCCGGGTCCACCTCGAGGGAGGGCACAAGCCCCCCCTCCCCATCCTCTTGGTGTTCGCTACGCGAAGCAACGAGCCACCCCCAGCAGAGGTGGTCCTCGAGGAGGCGGAGGAGGGCCCGGGCTTCCTCTCGGCTTATAACCAATGTCCGGCAAGACTCGAGCTCGAACATCTCGCCTCCTTTTGAAAAGCGATCCCCCCCCTCTAAAGAGGGGGGGAGATCCAGTGTCCCTACAATAATGAGGATGGTGTGGAAGGGGCTATAGTGCCCCGCATCTTTAATGCGGGGGTACATGGACCCCTTCCACCAATCCCGCAGAGGTTGTATGATGGGAACAGAAACGGCCCGGCGGTGTAGGAGCACCCCGAGCCCGGCACCACCTGGACAGGAGGTGACGCAGATCGAGAATACCACGCACAAGAAAGCTTTTGTATACCGCCTGTACCCCACTCGGGCACAGGAAGCCGCCCTGGTGCGCATCCTCGACCTGACCCGCGAACTGTACAACGCCGCCCTGCAGGAGCGCCGGGCTGCTTTGCGAAGCAAACACCGAGAGGCCTGGCGGAAGGCGGGGAAGTCGCTGACTGTGTACGACCAGATGCGCTTGCTCGGCGAGGTCAAGGCGGTGCGCCCGGAGTACCGCGAGGTCTACGCCCAGGTCCTGCAGGAGACCCTGAAGCAGCTTGACCGGGCCTTCCAAGGCTTCTTCCAGCGGGTCAAGCAAGAGAAGAAACCGGGCTTTCCGCGCTTCCGGGGGCGAGGCTGGTGGGACAGCTTCACCTTCCCCCAGGTGACCCGCCAAGGCCATTGGGTCGGTCCAGGAAAGCTTCTCGGCAACGGCAAGGTCAAGGTGCCCGGGGTAGGCCACGTCCGCATCAAACAGCACCGGCCCCTGGAGGGGGTGCCCAAGACCTTCACCCTCAAGCGGCAGGCAGGGAACTGGTACGCGGTGTACACCTGCGAGGTACCCCACCAACCCCTGCCCCCGTCCCAGGAAGCCGTGGGGATCGACCTAGGTCTCATCCACTTCGCATCGACTTCGGACGGGGAAACCTTTGCCCCGCCCAAGGCTCACCAAAAAGCCGAGGCCCGGCTGAAGCGCACTCAGAAAGCTTTGTCAAAAAAACAGCGGTGCTCTAACCGATACCGGAAGCTCCAAAAGCAGCTGGCCCGGTACCTGGTCAACCGCTACGGTACCATTGCTCATGAAGATTTGAACCTGGCCGGGCTGCACCGCACCCGGTTGGCAAAGTCCTTCAGCGATGCGGACCATGCACAGTTCATCAGCATCCTCTTGGTGTTCGCTGCGCGAAGCAACTCCGCCAAGGCTGCAAGTGCCGGGCGGCTGCTTTGTGAAGCAAACACCGAGAGGGTCATCGCGGTCAGACCGCACGGTACAAGCCAGACTTGCCCGAACTGCGGCAGCGTTAGGAAGAAGGAGCTGTCCGAGCGCATCCACGTCTGCGAATGTGGGTGCGTGCTGGACCGGGACGTAGCCGCCGCAAAGGTGATTCTGGCTTTGGGCTTGGACGGAGCCCTCGGGGATGGGCAGCGGGTGGCCGCTCCCATCTGACCCGAGAAGCCCCCTTCTTCAGAAGGGGGAGTCGTCACAGAAGGTGTGAGGCTCGAGGACCTTCCCCCCTTGCCCGAAACCCCTGGGGTCTACCTCTGGAAACGGGGGGAGGAGGTCTTGTACGTGGGCAAGGCCAAGAACCTGAAAGCCCGCGTGCGAAGTTACTTCCACCAGGAAGGCAAGGGGAAGAAGGTGGCGGAGGCCGCGGACCGGGTGGAGTTCATCGCCACCCGGGACGAGGTGGAGGCCCTCCTCCTCGAGGCCAACCTGATCAAGCTCCACCTGCCGCCCTATAACGTTCTGCTCAAGGACGACAAGCACTACCCCTTTTTGAAGCTCACCCGGGAGGCGTTTCCCACCCTTTTGGTGGTGCGCCAAGTGGAGGAGGACGGCGCCCGCTACTTCGGGCCCTTCCCGGAGGCGGGGGCGGTGCGCCGGATCAAAAGGCTTCTGGACCGGGTCTTCCCCTTGCGGAAGAACTCGGGGTATCCGATGAAGAAGCGCCGCCGGCCCTGCCTGAACTACAGCATGGGCCGGTGCCTCGCCCCGTGTGTGGACCGGGCCGACCCCGCGGTCTACCGGGAGGTGGTGCGGCAGGTGGAGGAGGTCCTGGAGGGAAGGGTGGACGGGGTTTTGAAAACCCTCGAGGCCCAGATGAAGGCCGCGGCTCTGGCCTTGGACTTTGAACGGGCGGCGGAGCTAAGGGACCAGATGGAGGCGCTAAGGTCCTTCTTCGGTACAAGCCAGCAGGCCATCCGCCTCGGCCTGAAGGACCTGGACTTCCTGGGGCATAAGGAGGCGGGAAGCCTGCACGTGGTCCAGCTGTACCAGGTGCGCTCAGGCAGGATCCTGGGCCGGGTAAGCCGGGTTTTAGAGGTCTCCTCCGAGGGGCGAGGGGCCCCTGAAAAGCGCCCTGCTTCTCCGATAGGGGAACACCGGGCTGCTTCTCCGATAGGAGAACACCGGGAGGAGGTCCTTTGGGCCTTCCTCCGGGACTACTACCTCGAGGCCACCCCCCTCCCCCCGGAGATCCTCCTCCCCTTCCCCGTGGAAGGTCAAGAGGCCCTGGAGGCGCTTTTGAGCCAGAGGAGGGGGGGGCGGGTGAGGATCCACGTTCCCAAACGGGGGGAGAAGGCGAGGCTTCTCGAGCTCGCGGCCCAAAACGCCCAGCTGGCCTTGGAGACGGAGCTGAGGCTTCTGGAAAGGCGGGGGGACCACCCCGGGCTTCGGGCGCTTCAGGAGGTTTTGGGGCTTTCCCGGAGGCCTTTCCGCCTCGAGGGGTATGACCTCTCCCACCTGATGGGCCAGGACCCGGTGGGCTCCATCGCGGTCTTTGAGGGGGGCAGGCCCAAGCGGGCGGAGTACCGGCGGATGCGGATCAAAAGCCCGGGGGGGGATGACTACCAGGGGATGCAGGAGCTCGTCCGGCGGCGCTTCACCGGACGCCTTAAGGAGCTGCCCTTCCCCGACCTCCTCCTCATCGACGGGGGGCTGGGCCAGGTGCGGGCGGCGGAGGAGGCCTTGAAGGCGGCGGGCCTAAGCCTTCCCCTGGTGGGCCTGGCCAAAGAGGAGGAGGTCCTGGTCCTCCCCAGCGGAAAACGCCTCGCCCTTCCCCCCAGCCACCCCGCCCTTCAGCTCCTCATCCACCTGCGGGACGAGACCCACCGAAACGGCCTCACCTACCAACAAAAAAAGCGGAGCGAGCGGCTTTTCAGGCTTTTGGAGGGCATCCCCGGGATCGGGGAAAAGCGCAAGCGCCTCCTCTTGGAACGGTACGGGGGCCTCGAGGCCTTGAGAAAGGCCCCCTTGGAGGAACTCGCCCGTCTTCCAGGGATGAACGAGAAGGCGGCCCGCGCTTTAAAAGAGGCCCTATCTGGTAGCATGGGTCCTTGATGTTGAAGGCCCGTCTTGCCGAAGCCGTCCAGGAAGCCCTGAGAAAACTGGGGGTTGAGGCCCCGGTCATCGTCCAGCGCACCCCGGAGGGCAGGCCCGGGGACTACGGGACCCCGGTGGCCTTCGCCCTGGCCCGAAGCCTCAGAAAACCCCCCCAGGCCATCGCGGAGGAGATCCGAGCCCTCCTCCCCCCCCTGGCCTTTCTGGAAAGGGCCGAGGAGGTGGGGGGGTATCTGAACTTCCACCTGCGGACCGAGGCCCTTTTGGCGGAAGCCCTCAAGCCCCCAAGGCCTTTCCCCAAGACCCGGGGCAGGGTCTTGATCGAGCACACCTCGGTCAACCCCAACAAGGAGCTCCACGTGGGGCATCTGCGGAACGTGGCGCTAGGGGACAGCCTGGCCCGGATCCTGGACTATGCGGGCCACCAGGTGGAGGTCCTGAACTACATCGACGATACGGGCCGTCAGGCGGCGGAAAGCCTCTTCGCCCTCCGCCACTACGGCCTCGAGTGGGATGGGAAGGAGAAGTACGACCACTTCGTCGGCCGGGCCTATGTACGCCTCCACCAAGACCCCAGGAAGGAGGCGCTGGAACAAGGGATCCAAAAGGTCCTCCAGGCCCTGGAAAGAGGGGAGCTTAGGGAGGAGGTGAACCGGATCCTCCTGGCCCAGCTTAAGACGATGCACGACCTAAACGCCCACTACGACCTCTTGGTCTGGGAGAGCGACATCGTCCGGGCGGGGCTTTTGGAGGGGGCTTTAGAGCGTTTGAAGCAGAGCCCCTTCGTCTTCACCCCCAAGGAAGGCAAGTACCAAGGGGCCCTGGTCATGGACGCCAGCCAGGTCCTGCCCGGCCTCGAGGACCCCTACTTCGTCCTGGTCCGATCGAACGGTGCGGCCACCTACTACGCCAAGGACATCGCCTTTCAGTTTTGGAAGATGGGGCTCTTGGAGGGGCTCAGGTTCCGACCCTACGAGAACCCCTTCTACCCCAGGCTACGGACCAGCGCCCCTGAGGGGGAGGCCTACACCCCCAAGGCGGAGATGACGGTGAACGTCATCGATGCCCGCCAGTCCCACCCCCAGGCCCTGGTCCGCACCGCCTTGGCCTTGGCGGGGCGGCCGGACCTGATGGAAAAGGCGGTCCACCTGGCCTATGAAACGGTTCTCCTCGAGGGCCAGCAGATGTCCGGCCGGAAGGGGCTCACCGTGAGCGTGGACGAGGTTTTGGAGGAGGCCTGGGGACGGGCGCTGAGGGTGATACGGGAAAAGAACCCCGACCACCCCGACCCAGAAGACGCCGCCCGGATGGTGGCCCTGGCCGCCCTCCGCTTCGCCATGGTCAAGGTGGAGCCCAGAAAGCAGATCGACTTCCGCTACGAGGAGGCCCTTTCCTTCGAGGGGGACACCGGCCCCTATGTCCAGTACGCCCACGCCCGGGCCGCGGCCATCCTGAGGAAGAGCGAAACCCCCGACGAACCCGACCTGGCCCAGGCCACCCCCTACGAACGGCGGCTTGCCCTCTGGCTTCTGGACTTCGAGGAAAAGGTCCTGGAAAGCGCGGAGGAGAAAAGCCCCCATCCCCTCGCCCAGTACCTTCTGGACCTGGCGGCGGCCTGGAACGCCTATTACAACGCCAAGGAAGACGGCCGCCCCGCCACGCCCGTCCTCACTGCTCCGCCTGGGCTCAAGGGGCTTAGGCTCGCCCTGGTGGAGAAGCTCAAGGCCACCTTGGCCACGGGCCTGGGGCTTCTAGGCATCCCCGCCCCTGAGGTAATGTAGGCGTGATGCGGCTCCTTGTCCTTCTCCTCACCGCAGCTGCCCTTTTGGCGGTTGGCCCTTGGGGCCAAATCAGCGCCCAGCGCCTCACCTCCCCCGAGGAGGTGGCCCGGGTGGAGGTCCTCAAAAAGGCCCTCCCCGCGGTGGTGCGCATCCAGGGCACCCCCCTTACCGGGGAGGGGCCTGTGGTGGGCACCGGGTTTTTCATCAGCCCGGGGCGGCTCGTCACCAACTACCACGTGGTGCGGGATGTGGCCGACCTGACCCTCCGGCTCTACGACGGGCGCACCTTCCCGGCGGAGCGCTTCGCCGTGGACCCCGGGATCGACCTGGCCCTCCTCCAGGTGCGGGGGGTGGTGGCCCCGGCCCAGCTGCGCTTTGGGAAGAGCGAGGGCCTTCCCGTGGGGGCGGGGGTGGTGGTGGTGGGGAACCCCTTCGGCCAGCCCTTCCTCGCTTCCTACGGCATCCTCGCTGGCCGGGGCGCCCTCGAGGCCCAGTCCCAAGACCCCACGGTGGGGCAGGAGGTGGGGGAGTACCTCTTCACGGATGCCCCCCTCACGGTGGGGAACTCGGGAAGCCCCCTCCTCAACCTGCAAGGGGAGGTGGTGGGGGTGATCTCCGATGTGGTGGGCGGCCCCGGGGGCGTGGGGGGGATCGGCGTGGCCATCCCTTCGGAGCTCGTGGCGCAAAGCGTGGAGGACCTCCAACGCTACGGCATCCCCCAGCGGGGCTGGCTGGGGGCGAGCCTTCTCTCCCTGGACGAGCTGCCTCCAGTCCTCCTCAGGGCGGTGGGCCTGACCACCGCCCAAGGGGCGATGGTGGACAGGGTGGAACCGGGGGGACCCGCGGCCCGGGCAGGCCTCCGGGGGGCCCAGAGGGACACGCAGGGGCGGCTGGTCGAACTGGGGGATGTCATCCTGGCGATGAACGGCCGTCCGGTGCGGGGCAAGGCGGAGGTGGTCCAGCTCCTTGCCCGCTACCGCCCAGGGGACAAGGTCCGGCTCACCCTCTGGCGGGAGGGGCGGCGGATCGAGGCCGTCTTGACCATGGTGGCCCGGCCCCGGACCGCGCCTTAAGCCCCCGCGCCCTTGGACCAGGGGTATGCTAGACCGAGAAGGGGGTGGCTCGAGTCCCCACCATGACCCTCAAGGACCTCCTCGCCCCTTATGGTCCCTTCCCCCCCCTTCCCGTCCGGGGCCTGGCGTTGGACTCGAGGCGGGTGGAGCCCGGGTATCTTTTCTTCGCCCTCCCCGGGGTGGCCCTGCCCCACCGGAAGCCCCTGGACGGGCACGACTTCATTCCCGAGGCCATCCAAAGGGGTGCGGTGGCGGTGGTGGGGGAAAGGCCCCTTTCCCTCCCCGTTCCCTACCTGCGCGTAAAGGACGGCCGGAAGGTTTTGGCCGAGGTGGCGGCCCGGTTTTACGGCCATCCGGAAAAGCGGCTCGTCCTCCTCGGGGTGACGGGCTCCAAGGGAAAGAGCACCACCAGCGCGCTTTTGCACCACCTGCTGGAGAAGGCGGGCTTCAAGGCGGCGCTGCTTTCCACCGTGGGTTGGCGCTTTGGCCAGTCGGAGGCCCCCGGGGTCGGCCATTTCACCACCCCGGAGGCTCCGGAGGTCTACAGCTTTTTAGCCCAGGCCCAAGGGCAGGGCCTCACCCACGCGGTCTTGGAGATCTCGAGCCACGCTTTGGCCCTCAAGCGGGTGGAGGGCCTTTCCTTCCAGGTGGGGGTTTTCGTGAACTTCTACTCCGACGACCACCTGGACCTCCACGGCACGCCGCAGGCCTACTTCCAGGCCAAGGCCCTCCTTTTAGAGCGCTCCAAGCAGGCGGTGATCAACCAGGCCCTCCTGGACTCCCCCTTTGCCCCCCTCCTTCCGGCCAAGCCCCACCTGGCCTTCGGGAAGACGGGAGGTCTTTGGGCCACCCATCTGGAGGAAACCCCCCAGGGCCTCGCCTTTACCCTAAAAACCCCCTGGGGCAGCGGGAGGGGCCGGCTTCCCCTCCTTGGGGCGTACAACCTGGAAAACGCCCTGGCAGCGGCCGGCGCGGGGCTTCTTCTGGGGATCCCTTTGCCGGTCCTCCTCGAGGGGCTCGCCGCCTTCCCCGGTCTACCCGGCCGGATGGAGGTGGTTCAGGAAACCCCCTTCCGGGTGGTCATCGACTTTGCCCACACGGGCAGAAGCCTGGAAGCGGCCTTGACCACGCTCAGGAAGACGACCCAAGGCCGCCTCCTCCTCGTGGTGGGGGCGGCGGGGGAGCGGGACCCAAACCGGCGGAGGGAGATCGCCAAGGTGGCTGCCCGCCTGGCGGACAAGAGTTTCTTCACCGAGGAGGACCACCGCACCGAACCCTTAGAGGCCATCCTCGAGGCCATGGCCGAGGCCGCCCGCCAGGAAGGAGGGGTGTTTGCCCTGGTGCCCAACCGGCGGGAGGCCATCCGGCAAGCCCTGAGGGCGGCGCGGCCCGGCGACACCGTCCTTTTGGCGGGCAAAGGGCATGAGCGCACGTTGGAGCGAGGCACGCTCACCCTACCCTGGAACGAAAAGGAGGAGGCGCTTAAGGCCCTGGCCGAGCTCGGGCTCTAGGCCTCCCGGGTGCCGAAGCCTGGGGGGAGGAAGTCCGGGTAGTCGGGGTTGCCCTTGCGGTCGGGCAGCCGGGGGATGAGGTCGGACGGGTGGGGCTCCTGGCGGCGGCAATAGGGGCAGTCGGGCCGGACCTTGTACCGGACGGGCCGGGCAGGGATGCCCAGGGCGATGGCGTGGGGGGGGACATCCCGGGTGACCACCGCGCCGGTGCCCACCATGGCGTCGTCCCCGATCCGGACCCCCGCCAGGATGGTGGCGTGGTAGGTGATCCGGACCCCGCTTCCGATGACCGTCTGCTTCAGGGTGACGTCGGGGGAGGCCAGGACGTGGTGGGTGTGGCTGTAGACGTTCACATAGTCCGAAAGGCTCGTCTTGTCCCCGATGACAATACCCCCGATATCGTCCAGAAGTACGTACCGGTGAGCCACCACGTCATCCCCCAGCTCGAGGTTGTACCCCACGGAGAACTCCACGTTCTGGAAAAACTTGGGATTCCGCCCCACCCGCTTGAAGATAAAGGGCGCAAGCACCCGGCGGATGGCCACCCCGGAGTGGACGGACTGGCCGAGGGGGGTAAGGTCCAGCACCTTCCAGAACCAGAGGAGGGGCTTCACCTTTTGGAACTTTTCCTGATCGGTTGCGGCGTAGTACTCCGCCTCGAAGGTGACGCCCTCCGGGTCTAAGGCCAAAGCCGCCAGGGGGTTCTTCTCCACGAGGTCGGGGTACGGAAGGGCGTAAAGGAGCCGGGAAAGCTCCTCTCGCACCAGGGCGCTTCGGTCCAGGCTAGGGTCGGAAAGGGCCTCCTCGAGCCGGCCCACATACCGCTCCAGCGCCTTTTCGTGCAGGGGGCTGATGCTCCGAGGGATGAGCCAGGGCATACCCCACACCTTAGCGCAAACCCTGCACGAAGATGGGGCGAAGCTTACGAACGGTAGCCGAGCTCCCGCAGGGCCTCGGGGTCCTTGCGCCAGTTGGGGTAGACCTTGACCTCCAGGTCTAGGTAGACCCGCCGGCCGAGGAGGGCCTCCAGCTGCTTCCTCGCCGCCTGGCCGATCTCCTTGAGCTTCCTGCCCCCCTGGCCGATGAGGATGGGTTTGTGGGAGGGGCGCTCCACGTAGATCACCGCCTTGAGGTAGAGCATGCCGTTTTCCCGCTTGGCCACCTCCTCTGTCTTCACGGCGATGGCGTAAGGCACCTCCTCCCACAGGCGCTTCATCGCCTCCTCCCGGACGATCTCCGCCGCCCAGTCCTCAAAGGACTGGTCGCTTTTGGCAAAGTCCTCGGGGTAGAAGAAGGGGCCCTCGGGAAGAAGGGCCAAAAGCTCCGCCTTAAGCCCCGCCACCTGGCGGGGGTCTAGAGCGGAAAGCTTTCTCACCTCCGCCTCGGGAAGGAGGGCATGGTAAGCCTTAAGGGCCTCCTCGGGGTACCTGGCCTCGTCCAGCTTGTTCCCCACAAGGAGAATGGGGACCTTCCCCACCAGGCTCTTTAGGGCCTGGGCCACCCGCTCGTCCTCCCGGGTGGGGGGGTGGCGGAGGTCCACCACAAAGACCACCGCGTTCACATCGGAAAGCGCCTCGAAGACCTCCTGATCCATAAACTCCCCCAAGGCGTCCTCGGGCTCGTGAAGGCCCGGGGTGTCCACGAAGACGATCTGCCGGTTGCCCTCCGTGAGGATACCCCTAAGCCGCTTCCGGGTGGTCTGGGGCTTGGGGCTAATGGGGGCGACCTTGGCCCCCAGAAGGGCGTTCAAAAGCGTGGACTTGCCCACGTTGGGCTTGCCCACGATGGCCACGAACCCGGAATAGGTCTTTCCCTCAAGGGGCACCTCGCTCACAGCTGTCCAGTATACTCCACCTCCGTGGACCCCCTTTCCCTCGCCCTTACACCTGGGATCGGCCCCAGGCGGCTGATGGAGATCTTGCAGGCGGAAGACCCCCTCGAGGCCCTTCAGAAAGAGGCCCGGCTCTGGGCCGCCTGGCAAAACATGGAGGACCTGGCCCGCAGGGAGAGAGAACGGGCCAAGGCACTTGGCGTACACATCCTGGGGCTCTGGGACGAGGCCTTCCCCGAGGCCCTGCGGGCCCTTCCCCAACCCCCCACCCACATCTACCTCAAAGGGGACCTCCCGGCGGCCCAGGTAGGGGTGGCCCTGGTGGGGGCCCGGCGGGCCTCCCCCTGGGCCCGGGCCTTCACCCGGGGGCTGGCCAGGGCCCTGGCGGAAGCCGGGGCGTGGGTGGTCTCCGGCCTGGCCCGGGGGATCGACGCAGAGGCCCACCTGGGGGCCCTCGAGGCCGGCGGGCGGACCCTGGGGGTTTTGGGGAGCGGCCTGGACCAGATCTATCCGCCGGAGCACCAGCACCTGGCCAGCCGGATGGACCTCCTCTCTGAGTTCCCCTTTGGAACCGGCCCCAGGCCGGAGTTCTTCCCCCGAAGGAATCGGCTCATCGCCGCCTTGGCCAAGGCGGTGGTGGTGGTGGAGGCGGGGGAGGAAAGCGGGGCCCTCATCACCGCCCGTCACGCCCTGGAGCTCGGCAAGGAGGTCTTGGCGGTTCCAGGAAGGCCCACGGACAAGAACTCCCAGGGGGCCAACCGCCTCATCCAGGACGGGGCCTACCCGGTGCTTTCCCCCGAGGACCTTTTGGACTACCTGAGGCTTTCCGGAGCCCAAAGGCCCAAACCTTCCCTTTCCCAGGAGGAAGCCGTCCTCTACGAGGCGCTGAGATCGCTCGGGCAAGCCCTGCCTGAGGAGCTCGCCCTTCGAACCGGCCTCGCGGCAAGCGAGGTTTTAGCCCTCCTCACCGCGTTGGAGCTAAAAGGGCTGGCCCAGACCCTCCCCGGGGGGAGGTACGCCGCCCTTTAAGGGCCGCCCCACAAACCCAGAACGGGAGGGCCTTTAGAATGAAAGGCATGGTGGAGACCCTTATCCTGGCCCGGCCCCGGGGGTTCTGCGCGGGCGTGGTCATGGCGATCGAGGCCGTGGAGCGGGCCGCGGAGGAACTCCAAGACCAAGGGGAGCTTGTGGTCTACCACGAGATCGTCCACAACCGGACGGTGGTGGAACGGCTCCGGGCCAAGGGGGTGCACTTCGTGGAGGAACTCAAGGAGGTGGAGGCCTTAAGGGCCTCCAGGCCCCTGGCCAACACCATCGTCTTCTCCGCCCACGGCCACCCCCCCGGGGTCCGCAAGGAGGCCGCCCAGATGGGCCTGACCCTTCTGGACGCCACCTGCCCCCTCGTGACCAAGGTCCACACCGAGGCCCGTCGCTACGCCCAGGAGGGGTACTGGATCCTCCTCATCGGGGACTCCTCGGAGCATCAGGAGATCAAGGGCACCTATGGCGAGGCCCCGGAACGGACCATTCTGGTGGCCGTCCACACCCATGTGGGCAAGGACCCCCGCCTGGCCGACCCACGCTCGGTGGAGGTCCCGGACCCCGAGAGGGTGGTCGTCCTCACCCAGACCACCTTGAGCGTGGACGACACCCTGGCCACCATCGCCCTCCTCAAGGAGCGCTTCCCAAACCTGGTCGTCCCCAAACGGAAGGACCTCTGCTACGCCACGCAAAACCGCCAGGAGGCGGTGCGGCGGATCGCCCCTAAGGTCGACCTTTTTTTGGTCCTCACGAGTCCCCACTCCTCCAACGGGATGCGGCTGTTTGAACTGGCCCAGCGCCTGGTGGGCCGGGCCCATGCCATCGAAAGCGTCCAGGAGCTCAAGGAGGAGTGGCTCCAGGGGGTGCGCCGGGTAGGGGTGACCTCCGCGGCCAGCACCCCAGAGGACCTGGTCCAGGAGGTGGTGACCTACTTCCGGGCCCGAAACCCAGGCCTCGAGGTCCTGGAAGAGGGGGAGCCGGAGGAGGTGGCCTTCCGCATGCCCAGGCCCATCCCGCCGGAAGAAGCCCTGCGTGGATAGGCTCTGCGTGGCCCCGATGGTGGGCCGGACGGACCGGCACTTCCGGTTCCTAATCCGCCAGATCACCCGGAAGACCCGGCTCTACACCGAGATGGTGGTAGACCAGTCGGTGGTTTTCGGGGACGCCCACCGCCTCCTTGCCTTCCATCCCCAGGAACGTCCCTTGGCCCTTCAGCTTGCGGGCAGCAACCCCCTTACCCTCGCCCAGGCGGCCCGGGTGGGGGAGACCTTGGGCTACGACGAGATCAACCTGAACCTGGGCTGTCCTTCGGAGAAGGCCCAAAAGGCCGGATTTGGGGCCTGTCTTCTCCGCAACCCCCACCGGGTGGCGGAGCTTCTTTTGGCCCTTAGAGAGGCGGTCCGGCTGCCGGTCAGCGTGAAGATGCGCCTGGGGCTGGAGGGGCAGGAAACCTACCTTGGGCTCGCCAAAACAGTGGAGACCTTCGCGAAAACGGGGGTGGGGGTCTACATCCTCCATGCCCGAAGCACCCTTCTTTCCCTTTCCCCCCGGGCCAACCGGAAGATCCCACCCCTTCGGCACGCCTGGGCTCACCAGCTCAAGCGGAATTTTCCCTGGCTGACCTTGATATCCAACGGTGGGATCCAGACCCTCAAGGAGGCGCTCCTCCACCTCGAGCACCTGGACGGGGTGATGATGGGCCGGGCGGTCTACGAGGACCCTTTCCGCCTGGCCGAGGTGGACCCCCATGTCTTCGGCCTGCCCCATAGGCCAAGCCGGCTCGAGGTGGCCCAGAGGATGCGGGCCTATCTGGAGGAGGAGCTCCTCAAGGGCACCCCGCCTTGGGCGGTGCTCCGCCACCTGCTCAACCTGTTCCGGGGCGTGCCCCAGGGAAGATCCTGGCGCAGGCTTCTTTCCCAGGGAAGAAGCCTGGAGGCGCTAGACCAAGCCCTAAGGCTTTGGACGCAAAAGGTAGAGGAAGGCGGCGAGCAAAAGGAGCCAGACCCAGAAGGGAAGCCGCCTCCCCATCCGACCTTCTGAGGGGGGGCGCATCAAAAGGCGCTGGCTCTTTTTCAGGTGGAAGACCGCCTTGTCCAGTTGGCCCTTCCTCCGGTAGGCGGCGGCCAGGTTGTGGTGGGCCTGGGGGAAGTCGGGGTCCAGGCGGAGGGCCTCCTGATACAGCCGGATGGCCTCGTCCACCTGGCCTTCCTCGAGGCGGAGGTTCCCCAGGTTCACCAAGGCCCTTAAGTGCCCCTTGTCCCGGGCCAGGGCCTCTTTAAAGGCGGCCTCCGCCTCCCTCCGCTCGTCCAGCCGCTTCAGGCCCAGGAGGTTCCACGCCTCGGCCCCCAGAAGGGGGTGGTCCAAAAAGGCCTCCGGCCTCTCCTCCAGCGCCCGGATCCCCTGGGCAAGGGCCTCGGGGGCAAAGAGGGGCGAAAGGGCCTCGGCTTTGCCCAGGGCCTCCTTCTCCCCTTCCAAAAGGGCCAAGGCCTCCTGGTAGCGCCGGGCGCGCAGATGGTTTCGCACCCTTAAAAGAACCTCCAACGCTTCCCTCCCTTCCCCTTTGGCCAGGGCCTCCTTGTAAAGAGCTTCCAGATCGTCTAGGCGCATACTTCCCGGTACACCTCCAGATAAGCCTGGGCCGGTTTAGCCCAGGAAAAGTCCTTGGCCATCCCCGCCTGGCCCAGGGCGCCCCGATCCAGGTGCTCGAGGCGGCAGAGGCCAGAAAGGAGCCCTTCCGGATGGGCCGAGTCAAAAAGGACACCGGTCCTTCCGTCTTGGACCGTGTCCTTAAGCCCCCCCACCTTTCGGGCCACGGGCGGGGTGCCGTAGCGCATGGCGATCATCTGGGAAAGGCCGCAGGGCTCAAACCGGGAGGGCATCAAGAAGGCGTGGCTTCCCGCATAGATCCAGTGGGCCAGGGCCTCATCGTACCCCCTTTGAAAGTAGACCCGGCCCGGCCTCTCGCGCATGGCCCGAGCAAACCCCTCCTCCAAAGCCTCCTCACCGCTTCCCAAGACCGCGAGGCTGTAGCCCAGCTCCAGAAGGCGGGGCAGGGCCTCGAGGACCAGGTCCAGCCCCTTCTGGTGGACCAGCCGGCCCACCACCCCCAAAACCGGGGGCTTAAGCCCCAAAGCCTCGGCCAGATGGGCCTCCATCCGGGCCTTTCCCGCCCAGTCCCCGTAGGGAAAGGGGAGGTGCGGGTCGGCCTTAGGGTCCCAGTAAAGGGTGTCCAGGCCGTTTAGGATTCCCCGGAGCTTGGGCCGGTGCCGCCGCAAGACCCCATCCAGCCCCTCCCCGAACTCCGGGGTCTGGATCTCCTCCATGTAGCTCGGGGAGACCGTGGTCACCCTCTGGGCAAAGACGATCCCCCCTTTCATCAGGTTGACTTGACCGTAAAACTCGAGCCCCTCCATATGGAAAAGGCTCCAGGGAAGTCCGGTCCAGTGGAAGAACTCCCCAGGGTCCCAAAGGCCCTGATAGGCGAGGTTGTGGATGGTGTAGACGGTGGGAAAGCCATAGAGGGCCAGGAGGGCCGCGGGCCAGTCGTGAAGGTGCAGAAGGTCAAACCCTGGAGCGAGGCCCCGGGCCGCAAGGGCAAACCGAACGAAGCGGCGCACGTCGTCCGGGTAGCCGTAAAGCCGCTCCCTCTTGAAGTCGGGAAGGCCGAGCAGCCAAAACCGCACCCCCCCTTCCACCCGCTCCCCCAAGGCCGCCCGCTCCTCCTTCCCTGCAAAGGAAAAGCCCACCTCCCCCACGGCCTGGGCCTCCACCCAGGGAACCCAGGGGATCAGCACCGTGGCCTCCACCCCCAGGGGCTTAAGCGCCTTGGGCAACGCCCCTACCACATCCGCAAGCCCCCCCACCTTCAGAAGGGGGAAGGCCTCGGCGGCCACCATGAGCACCCTCACGGTTCCACTATAGGCCAGACCCCCTCCGGCAGAGGCACGGCCTGGGAAAGGTCCCCCAGGTAGAGGTAGGTCCAGGCCTCGAGGGGGCCCTTTTCCGTCTGGACGGTCACCCTCCTTCGCTGGTACTCCACCCCCTCGTCCTCGAGGTCGTCGATAAGGGGCAGGACCTCTTCCGGAAGGAGGAGGACCTCCCCGTAGACCCGGCCTGGCCCCGGGACCATGCCAGGATAAGGGTAAGGACGGCCCTTCTCGAGGTGGAAAAGCCGGTACCCCTCCACAAACCCCGGGATGACCCCCTGGAGGCGGTCCGCCACCAGGCCGTGGTTCCGTCCTCCCCGCTTCAGGGTGCCGTAGACGAAGAGCCGAACTACCCCCTAAGTCTACGCGGTCTTCCGCCTCCGGTTCCTAAGAAGCCCGGCCCTGAAGGCCCGCACCACCTCGCGGGAAAGCCTCCCTTTAGGGGGCTGTGAAAGGCGCGCAAAAACTCAGCCCAAAAACCGGTAGCCCAGGCCCACCACCGTCTCGATGAACCTTGGGGCTTTGGGGTCGTCCTGCAGCTTCTTCCGGAGGAGGCGGATATAGGCGTCCACTACCCGCTCCTCCCCCTCGAACTCGAGGCCCCAAACCCTTTCCAAAAGCTCCCCTCGGCTGTAGACCCTCCCCGGGGCGCTGGCTAGGGTGAAGAGGAGGGCCCGCTCCCTGGGGGAAAGCCGCAAAGGCTCGCCGAAAAGCCGGGCCTCCTGCCGGGAAAAGTCCAGCTCCAAAGCCCCGTACCGCCTGGCCCCCTCCTTCCCCGCCCGGCGCAGAAGGGCCTGGATGCGGGCGGAAAGCTCCTTGAGGGAAAAGGGTTTGCCCAGGTAGTCATCGGCCCCCGAAAGGAGCCCCTCCACCCGGCTTTCCTCGTCCGAACGGCCCGTGAGGACGAGGGCGGGGAGGAGGGGGTCGAGCTCCCGGAAGGCCTTCAGGACCTCGAGGCCCTCCGCATCTGGAAGCGCCCGGTCTAGGACCAAAAGGTCCGGAAGCGGTGAGGAGGCTTTGGAGGAGGGGTTTGCTCGGGCCATGCGCGAGAGGCCGGGCCGGGTCTACTTTCAAAGGGGGTAC
>Ga0209989_100004_pt1 | contig 56759 bp, 27 predicted proteins | sample Antgeofumaro1A2B_FD_188083 | JGI IMG/M metagenome (GOLD analysis project Ga0209989, IMG submission 188083) | Geothermal fumarole subsurface microbial communities from Mt. Erebus, Antarctica - 1A2B (SPAdes) (version 2) | ecosystem: Environmental > Terrestrial > Volcanic > Fumaroles | place: Mt....
GCCACGAGCATTTCCACCAAGGTCATGCCATGTCTTGTCGGTAGCCCGCGCATGGTTACCTCTCACATGGGGGATTGCCCTGCACCCTTCTCGATGACATGGACGATACCGTTGAAAAGAACGCCGACATATCCGTGGTCTTTGGCGGGCCGGCTGATTTCGAAGTCCTGCACGATCTCCGAGCCGACACGTACCGGATCGGATACGTGCACAACTTGGTAGAAATAGCCGTTGAACTGACTGACCAGCCCCAGCTTCCGGGCACTTGCTAGGTCCAATGCCGTGGCGTCGAAGATCCAGAAGCCCGGTCGCAAAGCCAAGGGCGGGTCCCGGAGCCGGCGGGCCACGCGGGCGGTAGTCGCACCGCGCGTGAAAATGCGCCCCTGGTCGGCAGCAGGACCGGTCAGAACGGTCTCGTCATTGGGCCATATCAAAGGCCGCCGCCGAAAGACTACGATCGTGCATTCCGCGACTCGGGGTTCGGTGAAACGCGGACGCTTCAACACATAGGCCCATGAATACTGCCGTTCTCGCGGAACCAGACCGGCGACCAACTCCGGCGCGCCATTGGGCGCAAAACTGGCATCGTTGTCCAGCGTGAACCAGCGTCGCGCGTCGTTAGCCGACTGCGCAAAAGATACCGCACTGCGCGGTATACCGAGCGAACCCACCGCTTCCGCTTCACCGACTCGGAAGCTGGACATAACAGCTTGTCCCAGCGGGTCCACAAAAACAGGCGGGCTCGGCCCTTGTTTATTCAATCCATTCAATTCGTCGAAGCGGCTCATCTGTACGTCCGTGCAGAAACGCGGCTGCCTCAAGTATTCGTACATAGAGCCCCGGTGTGCCGTAGTGACCGGTTGGAAGTTTTCTTGACCAGGGTCGACGCCGATAACCAAAGGATCAACGCGCACCTGTCGCCATTCTAAGAGTGCCTCGGCAGTGGCGGCGGCCAGGGCCGTTTGATTGTGGGCGATCGCCTGGGCACTGTTTTGCATACCCAGTGGAAAGAGTACCAGGATGGACAGTGTTCCGATGCCGACCACGAAGATCGCCATCAGGACTTCGACCAAAGTTGCTCCTCGGTGTTTTGAAGGGTCGTGCTTATACATCATAGATGACCCCGCTATTACACCCCGCCGCCACGGCCTTGCCTAGCAAAGAGGTACGGATCGCCGCTCACTCGGTCTACAGGGTATGTAGAGACAGCACCCGTGCGCGTGTAAACCACTACGAGCACTTCATTGTCCACTTCATTATTGTCCACTTCATTGTCCTGCAAATCGGGTGACAGATCGCGCACGTGGATATACACCATGTCCTGGGCGGCAGCAGCTCCGACGACCAGTCCCGCCGGATTGAAAAGCAGATCAATAGTGCCATCTACGTCGCTCCGTATGAGTCCAATCGTCAGAGAACCACGGTTGGAAGTAATATCATTGGGATCATTGGGAGTAATATCTACGACCGCTGATTGCGGCAGCGACACCGGCTTTTCCCCGGCTAAAGGACGCGCTTTGCGGATGATCCGGTAGTTGGAGCTGAGATTCGTCGGCACGTGCACGTGAATGGGCTGCTGCAGTAATGGCTGCAGTAATGGCCGATCGAGTACCAAGCGTGCTGGCAGCGGAGGATCAGCATCGTAAACCCCTTTGATCTGGTACAGTTGCCCATTGCCGGTGACTTCCACCCAATCGCCGGGCCGGACTGCGTCTGTCCAGCGGAACGTCGAGCGCTGAGGCGGATGGGACTCACCAGCGCTGTCCGACCAGGTAAAACTATACGGCCCGTACAGTACGTCGCTGTCCCTCGGTAGCTCCACCGATACCCAGGCTGTGATGCTATTCGAATTCGGGGGATTGATCACAGGCTGTTTGGGCACCATGGTGTTGGGCTCAGTCACCAGCTGCCCGGAGAATACCCAACCGTCAACGAAGTCGCCTGGCTCTTGGACGAATTCTAGTTGTGTAATATGGGACGGATTGTTGGCACTGGGCAGGAAGCGCACGCCTGTAACTTTACGGTCGTGCAATGCCTGGGAGCGCGCCTTGAGTAAGGCACCCTGGATCAGCTGCCCGGCCCGGGGAATGCGGTCACGGTCCTGCATGCGCAGGGTCACAGGTACGAAAATAACTAATAGCGTGACGAGTACGATCAACGTCACCAAAAGTTCGATCAGAGTCAGGCCGTATCGCTTGTGTTTCGTGACCATAGCTGTCGGCACACTCGCTAAATAGTTACTGGGTATTGATTGCCAGCTTCATGCGAAAGCTATATATGTTATCGCGTTCGTATTGGGCTTTGATAGGATCGGGATCGAGCATCATTGCGTTACGCTGATCAAAAGGTATCATTTCGTCAAATCGCTCATCAAAACGAGGCAATAAGCCGAATTGGCCGTCAGGGCCGGCGGAAACTATAGTCAGAGGCGCATATCTAGGCGGTTGCGATAGAGTGTGGAAGCGGGCTGCAAATCCCTTGGCATGTGGGAGCGTAGTGTTGAGTTCTGGGTCATTGTAAGACGCTCGTTGCCATGATTCATCGTATAAAAGGCCTTCGGGATCTTCGGCGTCGGTGCTGGCTTTAGCAGGAAAAGCAGCGGCGATGCCGCGATACTGGACGGGCCAACGATACAGACGAAGCGGGCGTCCCCAGGCGTCTACGATTTCCGGCACGCCGTCGCCATCGGTGTCGCGCACCTCGTTGGTGGTCAGCGTGTCTTCATTGGCCAACAAGGAGAAGACCAAGAACAAACACGCGCCTGGCTCGGTTTCGCGGTTGTGCCGTGCAGACGCTGTCAAACGACTAGCGAGCTGCTTTCGCAGGGCGGCGGCCACGGGATAGCCGGATCCACCCAGATGAGCGACACGTTTGGATTCGGAATAGTTCTGTTCGATCTCTTGGAAGTTCATGGGAAACGACCATTTGTAAAGGTACTTATGGAGGATGACGCGGGCACGCCGCCGCTCGCGATCGCTCGTGCCGCCGGCCAGTACAAAGCACATGGGGGTGGGTTCGCGCGACCGGGCCTCTTGAGCGATCGCCGACAGACGGTGCGCCAGTTTTTCGTGGACCTTGACGATGGTCCGCTCGGTGTTGGACCGGTAGACCCATTCCATGGACTTGGCGGCAGCGCCAAGGGTCAGTGCTGCGATCGTCGCAATGATGGCGATGACGATCAGTAACTCGGCCAAACTGAATCCACGTCTTTGGCTGACAGCCGGGAGCATATTGCCCGCTCCAAAAACCTCGTTACCGCGGCACCAGAAGTCCTTCGGAAAAGTTCGTGATATTGTCGTAATCGTCCACCGAAAGCTGGGGGTTGTCGTCATTGGGGACGTACAAACCGCCGCTACCAAATATCTTGTCTTTTCCGGCGGAAACGATTTGGAATGAATTGGGCCGGTGATATTTAATAACGCCAGCATTGGGTGGATCGACGCTGATTGCAGTTACATATGGCTGAAACTGCGGCCCCACCAGATTGGGACAATCGTTTAAATAGTTATTGGTCGCTGCATCGCGTGCCAGAAAGTAAGCATACGGCGACCCATAACGATCCAGATATACGTAAAACCTTTGGCTTACTGGATCGTTAGGCAAACGTATGGGCGGCACTACGTCTCTGACCAGTTTCAGTCGAGAAGTATCGAACTCGAAGAAAGGCCCCAGCCGCGATTTGCTGTCAGTGGGCCCTAAGGTCGGCCTAGTTTTGTCGGTGCTGAAGCCGCTCGGGCCGATGCCTGTAAAAGGTATGCCACCGAGAAAGAACACCAGACATTCTTGCCCTTGAAGGTCGTAAAAAATGTTGGGCGGCGCCTTTACTCCGTCGCCGTCCCAGTCATGCCAGTAGTTATCTTCGCCTTGCAGGTTGATGCCGGGGAACAGGGCTTGCAAATACTGTTCAGAGTATTGATGGAGGGGATTGGTCCGGTCATAGTTTCCGGATTCGCTGAGGACGATACGGCTGGGCGGATACCGCCCGAACGTGAGTTTGAATTGCTCAAGGGCGGTTTCCAATTGACTGATCTCGGATCGAACACGCACTTCGTCCATGCGCACCAGCGCTCGGTTGGCAGCGGCGGTGATGAGACCGGCCAACAAAGCAATGATGCTGATCACGACGAGCACTTCGAGCAGAGTGAACCCCTTACGAGGCAAACGGATCGGTCCGGTGCGTAGATGCATATGCAATCTCCCTCCGCAGGCGCACCACGAGTTTCAAGGTGCCCCTCGACTGCCTGCTCTATAACGCTATCGCGCTCCAGCTAGTTAGGAGCGATGGTCGTTACAATTTGCCGCTAGATAGTTTTTCGAGAATCGCCAACAACGGGTAGAACAAGGCGATGACGATAAAACCGACGCAACCGCCCAGGAAGACGATCATCACTGGCTCGAGCAAACTGACCAGGCTTTCGACCAAGACGTCCACTTCTTCCTCGTAGACATCGGCGATTTTGTGGAGCATGCGGTCGAGTTCGCCGGTCTCTTCGCCGACGTCCACCATATTGACGACCATGTCGTCCACCTGGCGGCTTTCTTTGAGCGGCCGAGCGATCGTTTCGCCTTCACGAACGGACTCGAAAACTTTTTGGTACATTTTCTCGAAGATGGCGTTGTTGCACGTATCTTTGGTGATTTGGATGGCTTCGAGGATGGGTACGCCGGAGCTGACCAACGTTCCCAAAGTGCGGGTGGTGCGAGCGATAATCGTTTTGCGCACGATCAAACCGATGATCTCGAAGATGAAAGGCAACGGGCAATGCAGCTTGTACCAGTCCACAACCACTCGCCCGTAGTAGAAAAGCCGCAGCAACTTGACGAAAATGACCAGCCCGATGATGACTAGCGGGATCACCCACCAATAATTCTGCGTCCACTCGGCGATATCCAGAAGCGTGGTGGTGATTTTGGGCAGCGGCATCTGGAAGTCTTCGAAGATCTTTTTGAATTTGGGGACGATGTAGGCGAGGATAAACGTGAGGATGCTGATGGCCACGAGGATGACGGCGACGGGATAGACCATTGCGCCGACGATCTTGCGTTTGAGGCTCTGGGCCTTTTCTTTGAAGTCGGCCAGGCGCTGCAAGATGACTTCCAAGGCGCCGCCGGCCTCTCCAGCACGGACCATATTGACGTACAGCCGATCGAAGCATTTGGGATGCTTGGCGAAGGCCTCGCTGAGGGTCAAGCCACTTTCGATGTCGTCGCACACGTCCATGAGGGCGTTTTTGAGTACGCCCCCTTTCATTTGCCCCTCGAGGATCTTGAGGCTGCGGAGCACGGGCAAGCCGGCGTCTTGGAGCGTGGAAAACTGCCGTGTGAACGTGCACAGTTGTTTGGCCGAGCAACGGCCGATGGCAAAGGTCCGTCCCCTGCGTCGGCGTTTGGGAGCTTTGGCTTTGGTTTTTTTGCCGCCGCCGGCCTCTTGCAGGCGGATGACGAAGTAGCCCATCTGGCGGATTTTCTGCTGAGCTTCTTCTTCTGAGAGCGCCTCGATGGTATCCTTGACTTCGTCCCCTGTCGTCGCGCTGAGAGCTTCGAATTTGTAGGTCGGCATAAGTCAACAGCCTCCCGATGAGCGATGCGTCAATCCTCCTCGACGATCGTTTCGCGAATGACTTCGTCTATGGTGGTGATGCCGTTGAAGATGGCGCGCAGGCCGCTTTCGCGCAGGGTGGACATTCCGAATTTGCGCGACGCCAGACGGAGTTGGTCTGTCGAGGCGCCTTCGGAGACCATATCCCGCAGCTCATCGTTCATCACCATGAGTTCGAAGATACCGGTTCGCCCACGGTAGCCGGTGTTGTTGCAGCGGTCGCAGCCACGGCCAAAATAGAATTTCTTGCCCCGCACATCCTCCGGGCGCAAATTCAGCTCCATGAGGACTTCCGGGCTGGGTTGGTACTCGGTGCGGCAGTCCACACAGATTTTGCGTACCAGACGCTGGGCCAGCACTCCTTCCAGCGTAGCCGTGATCAGGTACGGTTCGAGGCCCATGTCGCGCAGGCGCGTAATACTACTGGGGGCGTCGTTGGTGTGCAGCGTGCTGAAAACGATATGCCCGGTCAGTGCTGCCTGCACGGCGATTTCTGCTGTTTCCAGGTCGCGGATTTCGCCGACCAGGATCTTGTCCGGGTCATGGCGCAAAATGGAGCGCAGGCAATTGGCGAAGGTCACGTCAATGTCCGGGTTGATTTGGATCTGCACGATGCCGTCAATGTCGTATTCGATGGGGTCTTCCGTGGTGATGATTTTCTCGCTGATGTCGTTGAGTTCGTTGAGGGCAGAATAGAGGGTCGTCGTCTTGCCGGCGCCGGTAGGACCGGTGATGAGAATGATCCCGTTGGGTTTGCGGATCAGCTGACGGAACTGGGCCAGGGTCTGTGGCTCCATGCCCACCTTGTCCAGGTCGAGCTGGACCACGGTGCGGTCCAGGACGCGGATGACCACGCTTTCCCCGAACATGGTAGGCAACACGGAGACACGCATGTCCACTGGGTTGCCGCCGACGTTCAATTCGATGCGTCCGTCCTGGGGCAGTCGGCGCTCGGCGATGTCCAGATTGGCCATGACCTTGATACGGCTGGAAATAGCCATGGACAGATGCCGCGGCGGCGGAACCATTTCGTAGAGCACGCCGTCGCAGCGATAGCGCATTTTGTATTCGTCCTCGAACGGTTCGAAATGGATATCGCTGGCGCGGTCTTTGATAGCCAGGAGCATGACCATGTTGAGCAGCTTGCGCACAGGTGCCGCCTCTTGCAACTCCTGCAAGCTTTCCAGGTCAATGCTAGTTTCACGGGTCAATTTGCCCAGCTCGGGGTTCTCTTCGAGCTCCTTGATGAGGTCCACGATGCTTTCTTGTTTGCCTGCGTAGGCTTTGGGGATGGCATCGAGGATGTCTTTCTGCGGGGCGACCACCGCCTGGACTTCGCGCACGCCCAGCAGGTTCCGCAGATCGTCCAGTGCTGCCAGGTTGGTAGGATCGGCGCTAGCGATGGTAAGGACGTTGTCTTTGAGGGTGAGGGGGAGGACTTTGTAGAGGCTGGCCATAGTTTCCGGCACGAGTTGTGTGGCCTCGGGCTGAGGTTTTACTTCGTTGAGGTTGACGACTTTGAGGCCATGTTGTTCTGCCAGTGCTTGGAGGAGTTGCTCTTCGGTGATGAGCCCGCGGGCCAGCGCCACTTGGCCGGTCAATTGGCCCGTTTCGCGCGCCTCTTGCAACACATCCCATAGCTGTTCTTCGTCGAGAAAGCCGAGGTCCACGAGGACCTGACCGATTTTGCGCGTGCCGGTTTTCAGACCGGCCGGCTCCCGGGCGACTTTTTTGGCCGCCGGCTTGTTGGCCGCGGGTTTGGCTTTAGCAGGCGCCGGATTGTTGGTATTTTTAGGTGGCATGGTCAGTAGCCTGATTCACGTTTGCCCAAGTGTTATTCCTCGTCCTCATCTTCGTAGTATTCTTCTTCCTCTTCTTCCTCTTCCTCCAGCTCCTCCTGTTCTTCTTCGTAAATGCCACGCTCGACTAGGGCGATTTTTTGGGCCAGTTCGCTAGGCCGGGCAGCACGCATGAGCACCTCTTCCTTTTCGGCCAGGCCCTCGCGCCATAGGCGGAAGAGGCTCTCGTCGAGGAGGAACATGCCGTGCTTGCGGCCTGTCTGGATACTGGAGTCTATGCGATACACCTTGTTTTCGCGGATCAAGTTCTGGATGGCTGGGGTGACGACCATCATTTCGAAAGCGGCGACCAGGCCGCTCGGCTTACGCGGCAACAGCGCTTGCGACAACACCCCGATCAATGCTGTGGACAACTGAGTACGGATTTGATCCTGTTGTTCTTTGGGGAAGACGTCTATGATCCGGTTGATGGTACTGGCGGCGCCGCTGGTGTGCAGGGTGGCAAAGACCACGTGTCCAGTTTCTGCGGCCTCGATCGCCGCGTGGATCGTTTCCAGGTCGCGCATTTCGCCGACCAGGATGACATCGGGATCCATGCGCAAGACGCGGCGCAAAGCTTCGGCAAAGCTAGGCACATCTACGCCGACTTCCCGTTGATTGACGATGGACTTTTTGTGGGTGTGGTAGTACTCGATCGGGTCCTCGATGGTGACGATATGCCGGTCGTAGTTCTCGTTGATAAAGTTAATGATGCTGGCCAGCGTAGTCGTTTTGCCGGACCCAGTGGGGCCTGTGACCAGTAAAAGACCACGGGGCCTGGTGATCAAATTGCGGATGGCATCGGGCATGCGAATCTGTTCGAAGGTGAGGAACTTGCTAGGGATACGCCGCAGGACCATGGCGACAGTGCCCTTCTGCTTGAAAACGGCGACGCGGAAGCGGCACTTGTCGGCATAAGCAAAGCCAAAATCGCATCCGCCGCGCTCTTGCAATTCTTGCTGGCAGCGGTCCGGGGTGATGGCTTTCATGAGCCCGGTCGTGTCGTCCGGCTCTAGCACTTTGGTTTCGAGCCTTCGCAGACGTCCATGCAGACGAATAACTGGAGGCTGGCCTACCGAGATATGCAGGTCGCTGGCGTCGAGACTATAAACCGTTTCCAGTAGCTTTTCCATCAGGACGGTGCTAGCAGGCACGGCTTCGATCTACCTCCAGCCAATGACCAGCGTATCACGACCAAAAACTTCTAGCCATCCCCATCCCTAGTCACAATTTTACTTTAGCTCAAATCTCGAGGCGACGAAAAGAAAAAACTCCCTTCTCCAGCACGCAGCGCTTTCGAAAACATACGCTTGCAGTCAGCCACCTCGCTATCATTATTTCCCTTGAATTGACTGAACTCAAGCTTTTGTCCGAAAATAACAACCTTTCGCCTGGTGCTGGCTTTGTTTGGCCCAAGTCCCGACTTTCGAGCAAGGACCAGACCTGTCAATCCGTGGCGACTTCGTGATGGCAGATGCTGAGCACTTCCTCCAGAGTGGTCATACCTTTGAGAGCCTTTTCGACCCCGTCTTCCAGAAGAGTCCTCATGCCGAAAAGACGCGCCTGCCGACGAATAGCCTGAGTTGGCTCACGTCGGAAAGTCATTTCACGCAATGTACCGTTCATTCTCATTAATTCAAATATGCCGATTCGGCCACGATACCCTGTGTGGTGGCAATAACTGCAGCCCCGACCCCGACGGAAATTGGCATGGGCAAGCTTGTCGGGAGTGATCCCGGCGGCCTTGATTTCTGCCTTGCTGGGCGTGTCCGGCTCGTTGCATTTAGGACAGACTAAGCGAACGAGCCGCTGAGCCATGACGGCGATCAAGCTGGAGGCAACCAGGAAGGGCTGCACGCCGATGTCCACCAGACGTGTAATAGCGCTGGGCGCATCGTTCGTGTGTAGCGTACTGAAAACCAGGTGTCCTGTCAGACTCGCCTGGATAGCGATGTCGGCGGTTTCGCAATCGCGGATTTCTCCGACCAGGATGATGTTGGGAGCCTGCCGCAGCATGGCTCTGATGATGCGGGCAAAGGTCAGTCCGATGTGTGCTTTGACTTCTACTTGATTCACGCCAGGCAAATAGTATTCCACCGGGTCTTCGGCAGTGATGATTTTACGGTCTGGGCGGTTCAATTCGTTCAGCGCCGCATAAAGCGTGGTCGTTTTGCCCGACCCAGTGGGGCCGGTGACCAGAAAGATGCCATTGGGCCTTTTAATGATTTGCTGGAAGCGCTTGTAGTCTTCTTCGGAGAAGCCTAGGTCACGGATATTCATCTGGATGTTGCTACGATCCAAGATGCGCAAGCAGCACGCCTGACCGTGATTGCTGGGAAGGATACTGACTCTCAGATCGAAATGACGGCCCTGGACCACCATTTTAATTCTGCCGTCCTGGGGGCGTCTTTTTTCGGCGATGTCCATTTTGCCCATGATTTTGATGCGGGACAGGACAGCCGGGAGCAATCTGCGCGGAATGCTGTCGCGTTCGACCAAGATACCGTCAATACGATAACGCACACGTACTCGATCGGCGAAAGGCTCGATATGGATGTCGCTGGCACGTAGGTTGATAGCTTCCTGGATGATCAGATTGACCAAACGCACCACCGGGGCGTCGCTTTCTTCCATGGCCATTGCGGCGGCGGCAGCCTCGGTTTCGGTCGTGTCTATTGCCGTATCGGTGAATTCTTGGAGCATCGAATCCACGGACTCGGTCTCGCTTTGACCGTAATAACGGTTGATAGCCTCCACGATCTGCTCGCGTGGCGCCAGGACCGGTTGGATGTCCTTGTTCAGGATGAATTGCAGTTTCTGGATAGTGTCCAGGTCCAACGGATCGCTCATGACGATCCGCAGGGTACCGTTGTCTTGGGCCATGGGCAGGATGACGTTTTCGCGGGCTACCGATTCGGGAACCAATTCGACCACAGAAGGGGGAATGCTAATCTGCGATAGGTCCACACATTGCAGCCCATGAAACTCGGCCATGGCGCTCATAACATCCTGTGGGGAGACATAGCCGAGCTTGACGAGCGTGTCCTGCAGCTTGGCGCCGGTGGCCTGCTGCATGTTGAGCGCCTCGCGCAGCTGCTCCGGACTGATGATCCCTTTGCGAACCAGCACGTCGGTGAAGTCGTTGCGAGCCTGAGTCTTGGCCATTACCGTCCACCCTCGTTTCGGCGTACAGGACGCGATCCAGTGCCCTTTTTACCTGCCTTCTAGCCCTTGGCTCAGTTACGCCAGGAACGATTTGCCACTAGTCTAGCCTAATACCCGGTACGTGTCCTTTCAAGACTTAATTCTACAATTGTTGCGCATCCCAGGCAGACTGGCGCTGCCAGTCCGTCGGAGACGCTTGTGGCAAACGCGTTACATGTAGTGTTGCGGCTGCGAGGCGGTGGAGGTGCTTCGGGAATTGCCGGCGGGGACTTGTCGCTCTGGAAGAGCTGACCAGGCATTTGTATAACTGGGGACAACATGGAAAAGAGAGTCGTCGGATCTTTAGCCGCTCGCCGAGCCAGGAGCTGGCAACGAGTGTCCGAGTGCCTTTTTTGACCGAGGTACGTTGGCACCAATGAGCGCCGATAGCAAACCGACAGTGGCGGTAGCCGGGGTAGTGCCGCCCGAAATCGCTGAGGCAGTGATCGCCGTACGCTGGCCTTCGGTGGTACGCTTTCGCGCTGTTGCCGGGCTGGGCGCGCGCCTGCAACAGCTCGCGACCGCCCTCGTACGCTGGATCATTCGGGTCAGTGAAAGGTTGCCCACGTTGCTGGCTATCTTGGTCGGTGGTATCTTACTGGGGTGCCTTTTCCCTGTCGCCTGCTTGTTGGCTTTCGCTGCCTGGCTCCTGCTGGCTCCGTTTTACTTTTCGAAAATCGCGCCCTTTACCATGACCCGTTACGTCGTAACCAATCGGCGCGTGATGATCCAGCGCGGTTGGTCTCTGGTGCCCGTTGCCGAAATACCCCTGGAAAGAATTGCTTCTGTGCGAGTGGTTCCTGGCTCCGGGGATCCTTTCTATCTGGCGGCAGACATCGAGATCTACGCACAAGATGCTCCCGAAACGCCTGCGGTTGTTCTCCAAGGCGTGAAGGAATACGAGCAGTTTCGAGTGATCATAGAGAACACCTATCTGGCCTGGGGCAGGAAAAACCCTCCGAAAGAGCAAATCCATCCCGCTACCGAACTGGCGAAAATCCAGGTGCAGCGTTCTTGATCGAATCGTTTTCGCTCAAGCGCTTGTCGCCGGGCATGTGCTGGGAGGGTCGGCCTGTGCGACAGCGGCACCCCATGCGCTGCAACGAGTTGCATCGTTTCCGCATGCGCTTTGCCTGCAAGATGCCTCTTGATCGGCGGCTGGAAAGAGAGGGTCTAGTGTCCTAGCAAGGTCTCTACTGCACTGCCGTCGCGGGTGCAAGGACACGTGGCCGAGATGGTCCTGCCGGTCTGGAAAGCTTCGGCCGGCTCGAGTGCTCAGCTTGTATAAAGCCAACGGCCCGTAACAATCGCCGGCGGTAGGAGCAAGAGCACGAGCCAGCCGGCGGGACCGACTATAAGGGCTGTCAGCAGCGCAGAGAGGACGATCGAACCGCGCAGTGCAACGGTAACAAGACGCCGCACCTGATCGGGGCAGGCACTACGCCAAGCTCGCCACCAGTAGTAAGCAAGGTGGGAGGTCCACAACATCGTTATCAGCAATTGAAGGAGATTTTGCAGCACGTCAGCACCAGATCTGTCCCAGAAATGTCCTTGGCTGAGGCCGGTCCATAAGTCCACACCCACCACGTAGAGGTGCGCCAGACCGGGAAAAAGGATCAGCGACCCAGAGCCGATGAGAGTTCCCCGGCGCACAGGCCCGACTTCGTAACGGGCGGCCCAAGTGATCCCCGTGACATACAGGCCGATGTTGGTAGCCAAGACGAACACGCTTGGATCGGCGGCGGTGAGCAGACTGGCCCCCAGCAGCACGTTGAGCCAGCGACAGAGTCCCATGACAGGGGGACCCAACGGTGTTGTTTTGATCAGCGCGTTGTAAGCGAACGCCCCCATTGCTAACAGAGTACCGATCTGCGCCGGCGCTGACCGCTGGCTCAAGAACCCAGCTAGCAGCGCGGCCAGCAGGCCGATCGCCAGCAAGAGGACGCCCGCCGACAGTGCGCTGCGGACGGTAATGCGTCCGGATGGCAGAGGACGATAGGGCCGGGTGCATGCGTCTTCGGCGCGATCGAAAAAGTCGTTCCAAATCATGCCGGCGGCGTGCAAACAGATCGAACTGATGCATACAGCGCCTAGAGCTGCGCCTTTTATCGGCTCAGTCGGTTCCTGGGTCAGGTAGCGAGCGCCCAAGTAGCCGAGGGTGATATCGGCGGGACCGGCAAAAAGCGCCGGCAGCCGCACGATTTGTGCCCAGCTCAGCAGATAAGCCCCCCATGCGACTTGCGCCGAGGGCATGGATATTGGGCTAGTAGGATTTATGTTCGGCATGCTCGAATCGGATTTAGCCATAGCTCAGGGACGCATTTCTAGCGGTAAGCTGTGGTCCTGGGCGAGTCGGCTCAGGTAGGCCAAGGCGCGTCGTGCCGCCGTATCCGGATCCTCCACATAAGGGTACAGCTCCACGGTGACCCACCCGTGGTACCCGTTTTGTTGCAGGCTCGCAAGGACACGGGCAAAATCAATGCCCCCCTCGCCTGGGATCAAATGGTGGTGCAGGCGCGTGGTGGCAATGTCTTCGAGGTGGACATGCCGTATGTAAGGCGCCAATGTACGGGCCACTGCCGCCGGGTCTTCGCCTACACAGTAGAAATGGCCGATGTCGAAATTCAAGCCGACGAACTGGAAGTTGCGCAGGCGGTCCATGAGTTCCTCGAATTGATCGGAGCGCTCGATCAGCAGCCCCGGCTCCGGCTCGATCAGCAAATAGACCTGCACCTTGTCGGCGATAGCCGCCACGGGGGCCAATTCTGCGACGAAGCGACTCAGTCCTTGTTGCCAGGACCACCCGTGCGGCAAAGGCCCGCCCGGTTCGGTGCTGATGCTCGGACTGCCCAGTTCTTTGGCCAGGTGCAAAGCGCGGATCGTATGATCTACACGCACGCGCCGGTAATGTTCATCGGGCTCGATCCACGATGGATGCCAGTAGGGCTGACGCCGGTCAGCGATAGCGTTCATCATGAATGCATTAATGTTGGCCAGTCCTAAGCCATACTGGGCGAGTGCTAGTCGGATGGCCTGTTTTTGGTCGTCGAGGAGACGTACCGGCCAAGCATGCGGCACATCGGCCAGTAATTCGAGCCCCAGGTAACCGGCCTCGGCGATCCGTCGGGCCGCCTCGGAGAAGGGATAGTTCAAAAAGGCGTTGCTGCTGAAAGCCAGTTTCATGCTTGTGCTTTCTCGTGTCCAAAATGTTTCCCGTGCGGATGCCAAACCATGCACACGATCATGGCTGCCTACCGCGGACCAACGCATCGTCCGCGTCAGCTTGCCTACAGACGATCCTTGGTCCCCAAAGGTCGTCTTGTGTTCGTTCCAGGTGCTTGTCCTTCGTGCCGGACACCCGCAGCGACTCTATTGACTCCGCCCAGTCTGCAGTTAAAAATATGCTTGGACTGGGGAATGGTGTAACGGTAGCACAGCAGACTCTGGATCTGCTTGTCTAGGTTCGAATCCTAGTTCCCCAGCTGTTCATTTCTCGATTCCGCTGCTTGCGCTCAGGCTGTCATATCTGGGCACGGCTCTTTTTCGATGCCATACTGGCACCGGATGCAAGAGCCATAAGCGGCTAGCAGAAAAGAGCCGATCCCAGGCCCTTTCGTTCGGGTAGCCGGAAGGTGTTTCGTTCGCCGGCACTTTTTCTTTGGCACTCGGACGATCTGTCGCTATACTAGCCTTCGGTTCGCGGGGGCGTCAGCGGCTCGGCGACAGCCACCGATTGTCTGTGTGCACTGCCGAGCCTAAGAGGGGTTTTGTAGGAACACAAAGGAGGGTTCCATGGCTCACGAGCTACCGCCTTTGCCGTATCCAACCGATGCTTTGGAGCCTTACATTGACAAAATGACCATGGAAATCCACCATGGTCGGCACCACAAGGCTTATGTGGATAATCTGAACAATGCCCTCAAAGGGCATGCGGACCTCGAAAGGCTGTCCATCGAAGAGTTGTTGCGCAACATCAATAAGGTGCCCGAGTCCATCCGTCAGGCGGTCATCAACAATGGCGGCGGCCATTATAACCACACCATGTTCTGGGAGATCATGAAACCGGGCGGGCCAAAAGCTCCTGCCGGTGAATTGCTCAGCGCTCTCGATGCTCTGGGGGGCGTGGAAAAAGTCAAAGAACTGGTCAACGATGCCGGACTGAAACGCTTCGGCAGCGGCTGGGCCTGGATCGTGTTCGAGGGCGGCCACCTCAAAATCCTCAGTACCGCCAATCAAGACTGCCCGCTTATGTTCGGCCAGTATCCCATCCTCGGCATAGATGTCTGGGAGCATGCGTACTACCTCAAATACCAGAATCGCCGCGGAGATTACCTGAAGGCCTGGTGGAACGTGGTCAATTGGGACGAAGTGGCCAAACGTTACGCTGCCGCAAAAAAAGGATAACTCAGTCGCACTCCGGGTGCCTTTAGGACTAGGCGATCGGCGACGAGGATGCCGCGTGAATACGCGCCGGTCGCAAACGGGCAGCGCCAAAAGTAGCGTGACTGTGTCCATGATCGGGGTAGCGCAAGCTACCCCTTTTTGTTTGCGCTCGCTTACGCCCAAAAAGTGCGAGTATTCCGATCTCACGACTCAGATCATGGGCCCGAGCTATAGAACTACCTTGGACGCCCCGGTCTCATCTGCTTGGACGGAGAGGAAGCTGTTCTTTTGCCGCGATTTGTGTCTTTCTGGATAGCAGGCGATTGACAGCAGGTTGTTGGACGGGTATAGTGAAAGAAGTCAGTGGCCATTCGACGCGGCGTCACCCATCGCGGCGCCTGAGCCCTTCTATTTAGATTGGCAAAGGACGTAGATTTGCACAGGGAGTTTAAGTACTTGCAGGACAAGGAGGTCGGACCGAATCGAAAATAGCCTTTTTAGATTTGAGACGCGTCGAAGCACTTGGTATCATAGAGCAGTTAGGCGGCGAGACACTGTGAGTATCCGTGGCCGAGGTAGTCTCGCGACGCACAAGCACAAGCGGGACGTGTCCTGGCCTGGATGGTACGCGCAGGGTCGAGGTGTGGACGCCGCGACGTGGGAAAGGATGACCCGATAAAGCCGTTCGAGGAGCGTATGGCGTCTGGAGAAGAGCTGTCTTTGCCGCTGACATCGGCGACAGGCAAACAGCAGGCGCCCGCAGGTGACTCTGCGTCCTTTTCCTATGCCGGTGGCGACGGGACACAAGAACCCGAGCCCCCGGCCTTGGCAGGACAGGGACCGGCCCCTCTATCCCAGCAGGTTTCGGAAGACGCGCCCACGGTGATCAGGAAAGCTTTGCCGCGAGCCGGCGAATCCGACCTGCGCAATTTGGTGCGGGGCAAGCGGCTGGCCCACTTCGAGCTGGAAGAGGCAATCGGCGTCGGGGGCATGGCCGCGGTGATTCGCGCTCGCGATGTGCTGCTCGACCGCCCGGTGGCTCTGAAGATCTTGCCCCCGGAAATGGCGGCCAATCCGGAAAACGTGGCGCGGTTTCACAACGAGGCGCGTGCCGCTGCCCGTCTCGACCACGAAAACATCGCGCGGGTCTACTATTGCGGCGAAGACCAGGGTTTGCATTTCATCGCCTTCGAGTTCGTAGAAGGGCAGAATCTGCGGCAGATGATCGAGGCGCACGGTCGTCTGCCTGTCGCCGAAGCGTTGCATTACACGCTGCAAGTGGCCACCGGATTGGCTCATGCTGCACAACGAGGCGTGGTGCATCGGGACATCAAGCCGTCCAACATCATCGTCGGTCCCAACGGACATGCCAAGCTGGTGGACATGGGTCTGGCGCGTCATCTGGAGCAGCCTGCGGAGTTGACCCAGACCGGCGTGACTCTCGGCACGTTCGACTACATCTCTCCCGAGCAGGCGCTCGAGCCCAGGCAGGCCGACATCCGCAGCGACATCTATTCCCTGGGATGCACCTTGTACCACATGCTCACGGGACGGCCCCCGTTCCCAGGCGGCACAGCAGCGCGCAAGCTGCAGTACCATCAGAGTGCTCAGCCGGTTGATCCGCGCCAACTCAATCCGGAGGTTCCCGACGAAGTGGCGGCTCTTTTGGCCCGGATGATGGCCAAAGATCCGCGCGATCGCTACCAGCGTCCCGAAGAACTGGTGCACCACCTGTTGGCGGTCCTGCACAAGCTCACCGGCATGACTCCGAGCGCCGGCAGTGATGTGTTGTTCGTGGAGTCGCCGGTGCCCAGCCCACCGCGGACTTGGCCGGCACTGGTCGCCGGCGGAACGATTCTGGCGGCGGTGTTGTTGCTCTTTTCACTGGTGCAGCTGCTTCCCCCTGGGGTCGAAGAACCGGAAAAAGCCGCCCAGTCGGCGGATACATCTCCTGCCAAACGGGTACGTCCGTCGGCAGGTAGCTCTGCCGGCACGGAGGGACCGAGCCGGTCTCCTCCCAACGCGCCGCGACGCACGGGCTACGAAACCGTGGTAGTGCGCAATGCCCGCGAGTTGGCCGAGGCGCTGCGACGGGTCACGCAAGGTACCATCCTGCTGGATCCGCCTGAGGACCGCATGGTCTTCGACATGACGCGCAGCGCCGAGACGGACGGAGATTGGGACACCGAGCCCGCCGGCGACGCTGAGCCGGACATCGTGATCGAGTACCGGCATTGGCAATCGGCTACGCAGCTGCCTACGCTGCGCTTGCAAAGCGTACTCCAGGGAGAGCCACGGACCGCGGAGGCGGCGCTGTTCCGTATCCGCGGCGGGTCCTGGACATTTCGCGGGCTGCGCTTCGAGGTGGATGCCGTGCACTTGCCCATCAGCGCCTTGGAGGTGAGCGATGGCCGTCTGACCCTAGAACGCTGTGACTTCGTACAGCTGCGACAGGGCAAGCCTACCACAGATGCCAAAGCCGAGCCCTCAGTCTATGCGCTGCGCGTCCGACCGCTCAAGGGCGCTGTACCCCGCAGCTCCATCGAAATCAAGCACTGTTTGTTCACGGGGGGCCCGGCGGCAGTCGTCCTGGAAGATGGGGTGCCGCTGCAAATCGTGCAGAGTTATTTCGCTCCTTACGCCTGCGCCATCCTCATGCAGGGCTCGAACCGCAGCGATGCACGCTATTTGCTCCATGTCCAAGAGTGCCGTGCCGTCCAGATGGGGGGCGTGTTCGTGCTCGTGGACACATGGCAAGACGCGGCCTTGACACTGCGGCATTGCGTCTTTTCCGATCTGAGTCGCAACGGCAGCGGCGAAGAAGCCGCCCTGATCGGTCTAGGCCCGGTGCAGGATGCCGGGCGTCTGCGCTGGACCAGCGTCGGCAACTACTATCACAACTACCGGCAGGCAAGTGAGCTGTTCGGGGAATATTACTGGCCGGAAGGGCTTGTAGGCCCGCTCGCTCCTGCACCACGGGTGCGCGACTTCGGATCGGTATTCACGACGGTGTCGCCGTGGGTCCATTCGGGTCTGTCCGATGCGCTATCCAGCGGCTCGCCGCTGTCGTTGTCGCGGGCCCTTTTCGAAGTGCGCAAGGATTTACTGCCGGCAGGAAGGAACAACGAGATCTCGGCGGATGCACGGCACGACGACACGGCGCCAGCGGCGTCGAACTCGCAGAGTAACGAGCGGCGCGAATTGATCGTGGACGGTCAGGGTTTTCGCCCCGGGACCTATCGCAGTCTGAGCAGCGCGGTGAGCGAGGCGCCGGATGGGGCCGTGATCCTGGTCCGTCAGGATGGGGTCATCCGTGAGGCGCCTATCCTGGTACGTGGCAAAAAACTGACCCTGCGCCCGGCACCGGGATGCAAGCCCGTCATCGTGCCCGATATCACCGACAGTGCCGATCCCGATGCGGCACTAGTGCGCGTGGTAGATGCGCAAGTGACCTTCGAAGATCTCGAGCTGAGTCTGACACAGACATCGGCCGTCTCCTTGTCTGCGCTGGTGTCTCTACCTGCCGGCGGCAAAGTGCGGCTGCAACGGTGCGTGGTCACGCTCGATGCCGATGCCGCCGGCCTGCGACTGAGCGATCCAGGTGGCACCATGATGGGTGGGACCGGCACCAAGGTGCCCGTGCCCTCTGTGGAGTTGGACCAGTGTTTGGTTCGCGGCAAAGGTGATTTGCTGCGTGGGCAGCCCAGTAGGCCGTTCACCTGCGAGCTGAAGCAAAGTGCCATCGCCCTCGACGGGTCGCTGGCGGTCCTCGACGGCAACAAGCCGGGTGCTCTGGCGCTGGGTGAGTGCTCTTTCGATGTGCAAGATTGTACCGTGTACCTTACCCAGCAGCTGCTATGGCTGCGCAACTCCCTTATGCAGCCCGTGCAGGTGCCCGTGCGCGATTGTGCACTCCAGCGATGCCTGGTCCTAGGTCCTGCCGGTTCCGGCTCGGCATTGGTCAGACTCGACGGTGTGCAGGGCCAGGAGAATATCCGTGGACTCTTCCAGTTTCGCGGACAGAAAAACGTGTACAGCTGGCCGGGACCGCTTTTGCAATGTCAGCCTACCGACCAGATGGATGCAATGCCGCAGCGCTTCGATTTCACCAGGTGGAGCGATTTATGGAGCGGGTCGGAGAGCGAAAGTAGGCCATGGAGCGTCCGGCTGGCTGGTCTGCCGCCTGCTGACGGGAGCTTGCTGCGGGTCGAGCCACAGGATTTTCGCGTCGTCATACCCGCCGGGGAGCTAGTCAACCGGTACGGCGTGTCTGTCGAACAACTGCCTCAGCCAAGGCGCGACAAGTCCGTCCCCTGATACGTGTTGCCACGCCTGCTGCAGTGCGCGCCGCCACCTGCCACTCTGAACCAGTTGTTCGCCTTTGTATTCAAGCGGCTGGTCGCGCCGTAAAAGTGATCCACCCCTGCCAGGCTTCGCCGGGGAAGATCACTTGCAGACCCGTGTCCGGCACAGTGTCGCGCATGCCGATGGCGTTGGTGACACACGTGTACGGCTCGAAACATATAGCCTGCCGATGCGCGGGTGTGTAGACGACCAAGTCACGAAAACTGCTGCTGCAGCGGAGCACAATCCCAGCACGGGACACTCGATCGCCCACCACCAGATGCCAACCAGTGTCGTGGCACAGCCGGTAGATGTCGTCATACGACTGCCCTGCGGCGGAACCGTCACAGAATAGTTGACTGTGCCGCCCAGTCAGTGGCAGCCGGCGTCCTGTGGGAATACAGTCTAGCAACTCCCATACCTCGATCTGCGGCGGCTGGCCCCGGTGCACAGGTACGAGCAGATGCACGTCTTCCGGCGGCAACGAGAAATACGGATGCAGTCCCAATCCGAACGGCAGCGGCGCATCGCCACGATTGGCGACAGTAAATTCGTATTCCAGTCTCGGACCGGTACGCTTGTCTTCGCACAGCCGACATACAAGAGACAGCCTATAGGCTCCAGGCCAAAGCGAAGCATCCTCCGGTCCTTCGATAGCAGCGCAAAACCAGGCCAAATCGCTGTCTGCGCTCCCGCGTGCGACTACACTTACTTGCCACTGGCGGTCGCATACATAGCCGTGGATCGCATGCCGGCCGCGGTCGTTTTTGCCCAAAAAATAATCTCGAGAATTCCAGCGAAAAGCGCCCTCTGCAATGCGATTGGGATAAGGGAACAGGATCGGGATCCCACCTTGGGTCGGGGTAGTCCAGGTGTCCGGCGTATAGATCCACTCTCGGCGTTCTTCCCCGACCCGCCAGCTGGTAGCATTCAATCCCAGGCGCACATCGAAGCATGCGATAGATCGTCGCGTTTGCAATTCGATCAGGTCGGTAGCCATTGCTTTTTCTCCCGGTGCCCCGAGTGATCGTATTCAGCTCACAATGCCGGCGAGCGGCTCGCCATATGGTGCCAAGGAAAACGGCCGACCGGACTATCCTCGTCGGGGGACCAATGCCCGGGCAGAGCGCTGAGGCCCGGACCGGTCAAACGTCCTGTGCGTACTAGCCCGTCGTGGATCGTAAAAAGCCCCGGGAAAAGCGGCTCCCAGGGTCGGTTGGCTTGAGGAATATACTGGCGCGCGTTGGCTTCCAAAGAGGCCACTCCACGAACATGAGCCGCCAGTCCTGCCGAATGGATTAGCGACGCACCGGGGCACGTTAAGTCCTGCACGCACAAAAACAGACCCATCTGCCGGGCCAGGGCGGCCAACAGTAGGGAATGCGTTTGGCCTTTGCACGCTTTCAAGGCGGCCCCGGTATAACCGACGGCTACCGCCCGCTGCAAGCTCGCTGCATCTGTGAGCGCCTCGTCCACGACCAGAGGTTTGTAGCGTGCTGCCGACGCCAGACTGCCCGGCTCCTGAGTATCCAAGTTGCGTGTGGTGGGCTGCTCGATGTATTGCACGCGCTCGAAGGCCGACGGACAACGGCTGCGCAGCCGCCCCAAAAAATCCACCAGGTAATCTCCGTGTGGGCAGCGCTCGTTGAAATCGAGCGAGTACCACCATTGGGCGATCCCCCGGCGGCGTTGGACCGCAGCGGTTACGTGTTCTACGCGCAGCACCCGTTCCAGATCCCACTGCAGATCGTCGCCGTTGAGTTTGATCTTGAGGTGAGTCAGTCCGTTGTATTCGATCCACTGGGCGAGATGTTCCGGCAAGCCGTCGCCTACGGGCGTGCTCACATCTGCCGGCTCCACCGGGTCCAGGGCGCCTATCAAGTGGTACAAGGGCAACTGGGCAACTGGCTCCCGCGCCACCGCAGTAGTCAGAGCAAGCCCGCTTCCGCGAGCGCCTAAATAGCGCGACAGATCCTGTGCGAAATAAGGCGGCTCGTAGGTCGCATAACTGCTCACGCAGTACGCTTTTCCCAGGGCATCGTGCAAGGCGGCATCGAAGGGGCTGGCCGCCACGAGCACCGCCAAACGGGGAATCGGCTCGGGCACATTCAGCTCGCTGCCCACCTCCTTGGCCAGCGAGTCGAAGTGCCTCTCTGCCTCCAGATACAGGTCTATGGCGTGTCCGCAAGTCGTCGAGTCGGCGAACAGAGGACCCAGTTTGTCTGCCAGCCGCTGCATGACTGTGAGCGTACGGTCGTAAGTCAACCGACGCGAGGGAAAAGCCCAGACGTTGCCTAGAGGCATGGAGCCGAAGCCCCAGACTTCCGAGCCGCTGCGACTGCGCACGCGGCAACACACGTTCAGTACCGTGACCCGGTCGAAGGCCTGACCGCCGAACTTGATGGGCGTGCGGTACGCAAAGTGCTCGTACCCCCAGCGCACTTCGTGGATCGTTATGCCGATCGGTTCCGATCCCATGGCCTGCTTCTCCCGATGCACGTTCGGCCGACCGTAGCGACTATGCCACCTGCCAGCGGCGGCCTGTCGTAGCTCTTGGTACAGTTCTAGCAAGCTCGCGTATCGGCGGTGCACCCGCGCAAGCTCATGCCGCGGCCAGTCCCAGCCAAAAAAGAGGTGACAGCCTCGGTCGCTTCATGCTAGGATAGCTACAAGGGGTACTGGTGAGTGGACAGAGGGCCATGGTGCCTGACTTTTACCAAGTGGACTATGCGTGTCAGACCGACGTAGGCGTGCGGCGCACCCACAACCAGGACAATTTAGCGGCACAGCCGGCTAAGGATGCGTCTTATTGGCAAGAGCGTGGGCATCTGTTTTTGGTGGCCGATGGCATGGGTGCGCATGCGGTCGGCGAGCTAGCCAGCAAGTTGGCTGCGGACTTGATTCCTCATACCTATCAGAAATACGCTGCCCATGGACCGGTCCAAGCCTTGCACCGTGCTTTTCAGGAGGCCAACGCGACGATCCACGCGCGCGGCGAGCAGAATCCTGAATTCGAGGGCATGGGCACGACCAGCACGGTCCTCTTGTTACGCCCCGAAGGCGCCTGGATTGCCCATGTCGGCGACAGCCGTTGCTATCGCGTTCGCGACGGCATCATCGAGCTACTCAGTTACGACCACAGTCTGCAGTGGGAATTGGCGCGTCGGCAAGGCAAACGCCCGGAGCAAATCTCGGGCATCCCCAAGAACGTCATCGTACGCTCGCTCGGCCCCGATGTCTTTGTCGAAGTGGATGTCCACGGCCCGCACAGTGTCACGCCGGGCGATATCTACGTGCTCTGTAGCGACGGCTTGAGCGGAAGGGTCAGCGATGCCGAGATCGGTGCCATCGCTGCCGCAATGCCTCCGGAACAGGCTTGCCAGCTCCTCGTGGATCTGGCCAACATTCGCGGTGGCCCCGACAACATCACCGTGATCGTGGTCCGTGTCCCCGGTAGAGCGCCAGCGGAACTCAAAGGACCTCGCTGGGGTCTGGCCGCTTTCGCAAAGGCTCTGCTACGCACCTGGCCAGCGATGTGCCTATTGACCGGCTTGGCCTCGGCAGTGTGGACTGTTTACCTCATTCTGGAGCTGCGCTGGCCCTTGTACGCTTGGACGTTCGCGGGTGCCACGGCGCTCCTGATGGCGGGCGCGTTGGGCTTTATGTGGCGGCAACGCCGAGTCTCCGCCGAGGTGCCAGAGTATCTGGCCCATCCTCCCGTGGTCCATCGCCGCTCGAGCTGTCAGGCGTCTCCAGCACTCTTGCAGACCTTGAGCAGCCTCAGGCGCGAATTGTTGCAGCAGGCAAAAGCTCGGGGCTGGACCATCGCCGAGGATGCGCTGCGCACCTACCTGAACCAGATGCAGCAAGCCCTGCAAGCCGGTGAGTTGGCCACTGCCTTCCGTCTGGAATGCGACATCCTGCTCGAACTCATGAAGCCGGTGCGTCAGGAGCGCAACAAAGCCGAAGTGTTTCAGCCGCTCTGGGATGTCGTCGGACGCGACCCAGAACAATTGTGAATGCTGTCGGACAAGCCCCTTCGAGCTGCGCCTCTCTCGGTGCCCCCGCTTGATTCGGCTGAGTCGAGCCGATCGTCGGTCACCACCGCGCCTGTCGCGGAGGGTCTGCATCTAAGGAGCCACAGGGATGATGTAAATCTCCCAGCCCCCGGTGCGATTGGACAGAAACGCCAGACGCTTGCCTTCAGGCGACCAGGTGGCGTAATGATCCTGCGCCGGATGACGCGTCAGATTCCGTTGCTCGCTCCCGTCCGCTCGCATAAGGTAGATTTCGTAGTTGCCGTCGCGATTGGAAGTAAACGCGATCCAGCGGCCGTCGGGAGACCAGACCGGCCAAAAATCGGCTGCAGGATGGGACGTCAGCCGCCGCAACCGACTGCCGTCGCGTTGCATGACCCAAATGTCCCAATTGCCGCTGCGCGAACTGGCAAAAGCCAGCTGCTGACCATCGGGCGACCAGGCCGGGTGCGTGTCTAGAGCCGCATCCTGAGTCAGTCGCCGGATGTTCTTGCCATCGGCCCCGGCGATATAGATCTCCTGGTTGCCGTCGCGGTTGCTGACGAAGGCAATGTGCTTGCCGTCCGGTGACCACCGCGGGGCCTCCTCCAATTGTTCGTGCGGAATGAGCAGTGTCGGCTGACTGCCGTCCGCGCCGATGGTATAAATATGCAGCTTGCCATCGGTGCCCTGGAGCTGATCGTAAATAAAAACGATGCGCCTCCCGTCGGGAGACCAGTGGCCATCGAAATCAGGCCCTTCGTCGTGAGCGAACAGCCGGCGCAAATTCTGTCCGTCCGCATCCACCAGCCAAAGCCCCATTGTGCCTCGATGCAGACGCGTAAAGAGAAAACGTCGTCCGTCCGGCGACCAAGCAAGATGCTGCTTGAAGTCGCCATCTTGGGTAATACGCTGTGGTGGCGTTACGACCGGCGCCTGCGACCCACGCCCGATGTGCATCGTAGTCAAAACGCCCAACGCCAGAACCGCCAAAAAGCCGACACCACGTCGGACGATGAGCCAGCCGGCGCATACCGCGCGCGCCGCCGCGGCTAAGGGACAAGCGCTCGAGCTTGTCGTCGGCATGACACACCTCAAGCATAAACCCGGTAGTCCAAATCGGGAAAAATATTGTGTCGTGCTTCCAACTTGCTCAGCCAGTCTTCGTCAATGCGACCGTCGCGCAATTGATCGTACAAATGGAGGAAGTTGAGGATGTGGGTGCGCGTGCGGTCGTCGGCATACTGAACGGCAGTCCGTGTCTGCATGATGAAAGCCCAATCGCTGGACTGGGCCAAAAGAAGCTCGCGCGCGGCTTGATTGAGGGCCCGTCGCTGCAAAGGATCGGCTTGGGGAAACCTACGGGCCAGCTCCACCATGCGATCCGCCGCCTCGTGCAAATGACGATAGATCCAATCGTTGTTGCCGTTGAGCCACACTTCGCAGTACCCTTTCCAGCCCCAAGTGGAGAAAGCCGGCTGCGACACCTGATGCGTCGGATAACGCTCCAGGTACTCGGGGACCGTGATGGTCTTTATGGTTTGCTGGTCGTAACAGATTTTGCGCAGCAAGAAATTGAGCCAGTCAGGGCCTTCGAACCACCAATGCCCGAACAGTTCTGCATCGTAGGGGGCGACCACGATCGGCTGACGGCCGTGCATCAGCCCGGCCAGCCACTCCACTTGCTTTTCACGATTGAACATGAAATTGCCGGCGTGTTCCGCTGCTTTCTCCAGGGCCGCCTGGGGATCGTAAGGCAACTTATGATCCGTTTTGCCGGTGATTTTGTAATACTTGATCCCCAGGAAAGTGCGCACGCCGATCTGATGCAAATGGGGACGAATATAGTCGTAGTCTAGGTCGAAACCTACGTCGCGATAGAATTCGCGGTAGTTGTAGTCCCCTGGGTACCCTTCGATGGCGCTCCACACCTGTTTCGACGATTCGGTGTCGCGGCCGAAGCAAGCGACGCCTGTGTCCGGGCACAGGAGCGGGGCGTATACGCCGTAGCGTGCCCGTGGCTCCGCGAACAGCACCCCATGGGTGTCCACGAAAAAGTAGCGGATGCCGCTGTCGCGCAGCAGTCGGTCTATCCCTGGGGCATAGCCGCATTCTGGCAGCCACATGCCCTTGGGACGGTGTCCGAAATGCCGGGCAAACTCCTGGCATCCCACCTCGATTTGCGCCCGTACAGCGTTGCCGTTGATCGTCATCAACGGCAGCAGCCCGTGCGTAGCAGCGCAGGTCATCAGCTCTAGCTTGCCTGTTTCGTGGAAGTGGGCAAAGCCACGCAGCAAATTCGATCCATAGGTCTCCGTAAAGGTGCGGCGTGCCCGCGTGAAGCGCGTGTGATACATGTGCGCCAGCTGATGGAACGCCACATCGAATCGCGTCCGCTCGATCTCCTTTTCGCACAAACGGATGAGATTGTCCAGATGACGGACGTAGCGGCTTTGCAAAAGCGGATCGGCCAACATGGCAGCCAGCGTCGGCGAAATCGAAATCGTCAGCCGCCAGTCCACATCGTCTCGCTCCAGACTCTCCATCATCTGCAATAGCGGAATGTAGGTTTCGGTGATTGCCTCGTAAAGCCAATCCTCTTCCAAAAAGTCTTCGAATTCTGGATGCCGGACAAAAGGTAAATGGGCGTGCAAAACAATGCACAAATATCCTTTCGGCGACATGGCGATCGTTCTCCTCTCGACACCTATAAGCGCACCGAACCTATGCATGGGCTGCGCTGCCCGTCCGGGTGCACGTGCGATCCATGTCCCAGCAACTTGTGAGCGTGACGCCACCGGGCAGGCGTACCGTGCGCACTCGGATTTCATCTTAGCTAGTCGCGGAAAAAGTTCACGCCGGAAAAAGCAATAAAAATTGGCCCACGCCCCCCGGGACACAAGTACCCCGCAACGCCAAGCCAGTGCTCATGGCTATGGCATCGGGTCTGTATGTCCTCGGGGTTTTTCCCGAGAGCCGTGACTTGTTGCCTGCCCGCTTGTTCCCATCCCAGGTACGGCACCAGTGGTGGCCCGCGTTTATAATGAAAAAGCAGAGGAAACGGTACTCACGGCGCAGGACTTTGTGCAGTCCTGCGTACCTGTTGCCGGCAGCGGACTCGTCCCTCTACAGGTCTACGCACGGGAGGATGGTTCCAGGACGCCGGAGGAACATGCATGGCGACGCTGACATACGACTACGACGTGGTGGTAGTCGGAGCAGGTCACGCCGGTTGCGAGGCGGCTTTGGCTTGCGCGCGCATGGGCTTGCGCACGGCGTTGTTGACCATGAATTGCGATACCGTCGCCCAGATGAGCTGCAATCCCGCTATCGGCGGCGTGGCCAAAGGTCAAGTGGTCCGCGAAATAGACGCCCTGGGTGGGCAAATGGCGCGCGTGACCGATATCGCCGGTCTGCAATTCCGCATGCTCAATCGCACCAAAGGGCCGGCTATGCACAGCCCGCGCGCACAATGCGACAAAAAGCTCTATCAGTTCACGATGAAATGGTGCATCGAGTCGCAACCGAACTTGACACTGCGTCAGGAGACGGTCGAAGCCATACTCGTGGACGACCTGCGACCGCGCCACGAGGCCCAAGCCCTGGCGCATGTGCCGCCGACTGCCGAGCCTGCCCGCTATCGTATCGTCGGCGTCCGCTGTCGCGGGGATACCCTTTATCGCGCGCGCGCGGTCATCGTCACCACGGGCACGTTTTTGCAGGCGCTCATGCATATCGGCGAGGCACAGACCCGCGGCGGCCGCGCCGGGGAACAAGCTGCCGAAGAGTTGAGCGGCAATCTGACTGCCTTGGGCTTCGAGCTGGCACGCTTCAAAACCGGGACCCCCTGCCGCATCAATGGGCGCACCATTGATTTCGCCGCGCTCGAGGAACAGCCCGGCGACCCGGATCCACGCCCTTTTAGCTTCAGTACGCCGGCCATCACGCAGCCACAGTTGTCTTGCTACATCACCTGGACTACCCCGGCAGTGCATGAACTGATCCGCGCCAATTTGCACCGTGCCCCGATGTATTCAGGGCAAATCCGCAGCCGCGGGCCGCGTTATTGTCCGTCCATCGAGGACAAAGTGGTGCGCTTCGCCGAGAAAGAGCGTCATCAGATCTTCCTCGAACCGGAAGGATACAACACGCTGGAGTACTACTGCAACGGGATCAGCACCAGTCTGCCCAAGGATGTCCAGCAGGAGATGCTGAGGCATATTCCCGGTCTGGAGCGAGCCGAAATCCTCCGCTTCGGCTATGCGGTCGAGTACGATTACGCCCCGCCCACGCAGCTTTATCCCACTCTGGAGACCAAACGGGTGGCGGGACTGTATTTCGCCGGTCAGATCAACGGTACCACCGGCTACGAAGAAGCGGCAGCGCAGGGACTGATCGCCGGCATCAATGCCGCACTCAAAGTGCGCGGTCAGCCCCCTTTGATCTTGGATCGGAGCCAGGCCTACATAGGCGTTTTGATTGACGATCTGGTTACACGGGGTGTAGACGAACCATACCGGCTGTTTACGTCGCGCGCCGAGTATCGGCTGATGTTGCGACATGACAATGCCGATCGGCGACTGACGCCTTTGGGCCGTCGTGTCGGTTTGGTGGACGATGCCGCCTGGCAAAGCTTGCAGCGCAAGGAAGCGCAGATCGCAGAACTGACCCGTGTATTGAGCGACCGACGCCGCGAAGGGCAAAGCTTGCTGCAGTGGTTGCGGCGCCCAGAAATCACTTGGGCCGAACTGATCGGCTGGGACAGCGACTTGGCCGCACACAACTGGCCTGCCGATGTCGTCGAGCAAGTGGTCTTGGAGGCCAAGTACGCCGGTTATATCGAGCGCCAGGCAGAGCAGGTACAGCGCTTTCGCAGGCTGGAATCGAAAGCAATCCCAGCTCATTTCGATTACGCTGCCGTCCCGCAATTGCGTGCCGAGGCCAGGGAAAAACTTTCACGCATCCGGCCGCAAAACATCGGACAAGCGGGACGCATCAGCGGCATTACACCAGCAGATCTGGCAGTTTTACTGGTGTACTTGGACCGCCCAGACCGTAACGCTTTACCAGAGGCAAATGCTTCTCAGAACATGCGGAACTGAAAGCGTTGCACCTTACGCCCCCGGCAGCCGCACGATTTGTGCCCAGCTCAGCAGATAAGCCCCCCATGCGACTTGCGCCGAGGGCATGGATATTGGGCTAGTAGGATTTATGTTCGGCATGCTCGAATCGGATTTAGCCATAGCTCAGGGACGCATTTCTAGCGGTAAGCTGTGGTCCTGGGCGAGTCGGCTCAGGTAGGCCAAGGCGCGTCGTGCCGCCGTATCCGGATCCTCCACATAAGGGTACAGCTCCACGGTGACCCACCCGTGGTACCCGTTTTGTTGCAGGCTCGCAAGGACACGGGCAAAATCAATGCCCCCCTCGCCTGGGATCAAATGGTGGTGCAGGCGCGTGGTGGCAATGTCTTCGAGGTGGACATGCCGTATGTAAGGCGCCAATGTACGGGCCACTGCCGCCGGGTCTTCGCCTACACAGTAGAAATGGCCGATGTCGAAATTCAAGCCGACGAACTGGAAGTTGCGCAGGCGGTCCATGAGTTCCTCGAATTGATCGGAGCGCTCGATCAGCAGCCCCGGCTCCGGCTCGATCAGCAAATAGACCTGCACCTTGTCGGCGATAGCCGCCACGGGGGCCAATTCTGCGACGAAGCGACTCAGTCCTTGTTGCCAGGACCACCCGTGCGGCAAAGGCCCGCCCGGTTCGGTGCTGATGCTCGGACTGCCCAGTTCTTTGGCCAGGTGCAAAGCGCGGATCGTATGATCTACACGCACGCGCCGGTAATGTTCATCGGGCTCGATCCACGATGGATGCCAGTAGGGCTGACGCCGGTCAGCGATAGCGTTCATCATGAATGCATTAATGTTGGCCAGTCCTAAGCCATACTGGGCGAGTGCTAGTCGGATGGCCTGTTTTTGGTCGTCGAGGAGACGTACCGGCCAAGCATGCGGCACATCGGCCAGTAATTCGAGCCCCAGGTAACCGGCCTCGGCGATCCGTCGGGCCGCCTCGGAGAAGGGATAGTTCAAAAAGGCGTTGCTGCTGAAAGCCAGTTTCATGCTTGTGCTTTCTCGTGTCCAAAATGTTTCCCGTGCGGATGCCAAACCATGCACACGATCATGGCTGCCTACCGCGGACCAACGCATCGTCCGCGTCAGCTTGCCTACAGACGATCCTTGGTCCCCAAAGGTCGTCTTGTGTTCGTTCCAGGTGCTTGTCCTTCGTGCCGGACACCCGCAGCGACTCTATTGACTCCGCCCAGTCTGCAGTTAAAAATATGCTTGGACTGGGGAATGGTGTAACGGTAGCACAGCAGACTCTGGATCTGCTTGTCTAGGTTCGAATCCTAGTTCCCCAGCTGTTCATTTCTCGATTCCGCTGCTTGCGCTCAGGCTGTCATATCTGGGCACGGCTCTTTTTCGATGCCATACTGGCACCGGATGCAAGAGCCATAAGCGGCTAGCAGAAAAGAGCCGATCCCAGGCCCTTTCGTTCGGGTAGCCGGAAGGTGTTTCGTTCGCCGGCACTTTTTCTTTGGCACTCGGACGATCTGTCGCTATACTAGCCTTCGGTTCGCGGGGGCGTCAGCGGCTCGGCGACAGCCACCGATTGTCTGTGTGCACTGCCGAGCCTAAGAGGGGTTTTGTAGGAACACAAAGGAGGGTTCCATGGCTCACGAGCTACCGCCTTTGCCGTATCCAACCGATGCTTTGGAGCCTTACATTGACAAAATGACCATGGAAATCCACCATGGTCGGCACCACAAGGCTTATGTGGATAATCTGAACAATGCCCTCAAAGGGCATGCGGACCTCGAAAGGCTGTCCATCGAAGAGTTGTTGCGCAACATCAATAAGGTGCCCGAGTCCATCCGTCAGGCGGTCATCAACAATGGCGGCGGCCATTATAACCACACCATGTTCTGGGAGATCATGAAACCGGGCGGGCCAAAAGCTCCTGCCGGTGAATTGCTCAGCGCTCTCGATGCTCTGGGGGGCGTGGAAAAAGTCAAAGAACTGGTCAACGATGCCGGACTGAAACGCTTCGGCAGCGGCTGGGCCTGGATCGTGTTCGAGGGCGGCCACCTCAAAATCCTCAGTACCGCCAATCAAGACTGCCCGCTTATGTTCGGCCAGTATCCCATCCTCGGCATAGATGTCTGGGAGCATGCGTACTACCTCAAATACCAGAATCGCCGCGGAGATTACCTGAAGGCCTGGTGGAACGTGGTCAATTGGGACGAAGTGGCCAAACGTTACGCTGCCGCAAAAAAAGGATAACTCAGTCGCACTCCGGGTGCCTTTAGGACTAGGCGATCGGCGACGAGGATGCCGCGTGAATACGCGCCGGTCGCAAACGGGCAGCGCCAAAAGTAGCGTGACTGTGTCCATGATCGGGGTAGCGCAAGCTACCCCTTTTTGTTTGCGCTCGCTTACGCCCAAAAAGTGCGAGTATTCCGATCTCACGACTCAGATCATGGGCCCGAGCTATAGAACTACCTTGGACGCCCCGGTCTCATCTGCTTGGACGGAGAGGAAGCTGTTCTTTTGCCGCGATTTGTGTCTTTCTGGATAGCAGGCGATTGACAGCAGGTTGTTGGACGGGTATAGTGAAAGAAGTCAGTGGCCATTCGACGCGGCGTCACCCATCGCGGCGCCTGAGCCCTTCTATTTAGATTGGCAAAGGACGTAGATTTGCACAGGGAGTTTAAGTACTTGCAGGACAAGGAGGTCGGACCGAATCGAAAATAGCCTTTTTAGATTTGAGACGCGTCGAAGCACTTGGTATCATAGAGCAGTTAGGCGGCGAGACACTGTGAGTATCCGTGGCCGAGGTAGTCTCGCGACGCACAAGCACAAGCGGGACGTGTCCTGGCCTGGATGGTACGCGCAGGGTCGAGGTGTGGACGCCGCGACGTGGGAAAGGATGACCCGATAAAGCCGTTCGAGGAGCGTATGGCGTCTGGAGAAGAGCTGTCTTTGCCGCTGACATCGGCGACAGGCAAACAGCAGGCGCCCGCAGGTGACTCTGCGTCCTTTTCCTATGCCGGTGGCGACGGGACACAAGAACCCGAGCCCCCGGCCTTGGCAGGACAGGGACCGGCCCCTCTATCCCAGCAGGTTTCGGAAGACGCGCCCACGGTGATCAGGAAAGCTTTGCCGCGAGCCGGCGAATCCGACCTGCGCAATTTGGTGCGGGGCAAGCGGCTGGCCCACTTCGAGCTGGAAGAGGCAATCGGCGTCGGGGGCATGGCCGCGGTGATTCGCGCTCGCGATGTGCTGCTCGACCGCCCGGTGGCTCTGAAGATCTTGCCCCCGGAAATGGCGGCCAATCCGGAAAACGTGGCGCGGTTTCACAACGAGGCGCGTGCCGCTGCCCGTCTCGACCACGAAAACATCGCGCGGGTCTACTATTGCGGCGAAGACCAGGGTTTGCATTTCATCGCCTTCGAGTTCGTAGAAGGGCAGAATCTGCGGCAGATGATCGAGGCGCACGGTCGTCTGCCTGTCGCCGAAGCGTTGCATTACACGCTGCAAGTGGCCACCGGATTGGCTCATGCTGCACAACGAGGCGTGGTGCATCGGGACATCAAGCCGTCCAACATCATCGTCGGTCCCAACGGACATGCCAAGCTGGTGGACATGGGTCTGGCGCGTCATCTGGAGCAGCCTGCGGAGTTGACCCAGACCGGCGTGACTCTCGGCACGTTCGACTACATCTCTCCCGAGCAGGCGCTCGAGCCCAGGCAGGCCGACATCCGCAGCGACATCTATTCCCTGGGATGCACCTTGTACCACATGCTCACGGGACGGCCCCCGTTCCCAGGCGGCACAGCAGCGCGCAAGCTGCAGTACCATCAGAGTGCTCAGCCGGTTGATCCGCGCCAACTCAATCCGGAGGTTCCCGACGAAGTGGCGGCTCTTTTGGCCCGGATGATGGCCAAAGATCCGCGCGATCGCTACCAGCGTCCCGAAGAACTGGTGCACCACCTGTTGGCGGTCCTGCACAAGCTCACCGGCATGACTCCGAGCGCCGGCAGTGATGTGTTGTTCGTGGAGTCGCCGGTGCCCAGCCCACCGCGGACTTGGCCGGCACTGGTCGCCGGCGGAACGATTCTGGCGGCGGTGTTGTTGCTCTTTTCACTGGTGCAGCTGCTTCCCCCTGGGGTCGAAGAACCGGAAAAAGCCGCCCAGTCGGCGGATACATCTCCTGCCAAACGGGTACGTCCGTCGGCAGGTAGCTCTGCCGGCACGGAGGGACCGAGCCGGTCTCCTCCCAACGCGCCGCGACGCACGGGCTACGAAACCGTGGTAGTGCGCAATGCCCGCGAGTTGGCCGAGGCGCTGCGACGGGTCACGCAAGGTACCATCCTGCTGGATCCGCCTGAGGACCGCATGGTCTTCGACATGACGCGCAGCGCCGAGACGGACGGAGATTGGGACACCGAGCCCGCCGGCGACGCTGAGCCGGACATCGTGATCGAGTACCGGCATTGGCAATCGGCTACGCAGCTGCCTACGCTGCGCTTGCAAAGCGTACTCCAGGGAGAGCCACGGACCGCGGAGGCGGCGCTGTTCCGTATCCGCGGCGGGTCCTGGACATTTCGCGGGCTGCGCTTCGAGGTGGATGCCGTGCACTTGCCCATCAGCGCCTTGGAGGTGAGCGATGGCCGTCTGACCCTAGAACGCTGTGACTTCGTACAGCTGCGACAGGGCAAGCCTACCACAGATGCCAAAGCCGAGCCCTCAGTCTATGCGCTGCGCGTCCGACCGCTCAAGGGCGCTGTACCCCGCAGCTCCATCGAAATCAAGCACTGTTTGTTCACGGGGGGCCCGGCGGCAGTCGTCCTGGAAGATGGGGTGCCGCTGCAAATCGTGCAGAGTTATTTCGCTCCTTACGCCTGCGCCATCCTCATGCAGGGCTCGAACCGCAGCGATGCACGCTATTTGCTCCATGTCCAAGAGTGCCGTGCCGTCCAGATGGGGGGCGTGTTCGTGCTCGTGGACACATGGCAAGACGCGGCCTTGACACTGCGGCATTGCGTCTTTTCCGATCTGAGTCGCAACGGCAGCGGCGAAGAAGCCGCCCTGATCGGTCTAGGCCCGGTGCAGGATGCCGGGCGTCTGCGCTGGACCAGCGTCGGCAACTACTATCACAACTACCGGCAGGCAAGTGAGCTGTTCGGGGAATATTACTGGCCGGAAGGGCTTGTAGGCCCGCTCGCTCCTGCACCACGGGTGCGCGACTTCGGATCGGTATTCACGACGGTGTCGCCGTGGGTCCATTCGGGTCTGTCCGATGCGCTATCCAGCGGCTCGCCGCTGTCGTTGTCGCGGGCCCTTTTCGAAGTGCGCAAGGATTTACTGCCGGCAGGAAGGAACAACGAGATCTCGGCGGATGCACGGCACGACGACACGGCGCCAGCGGCGTCGAACTCGCAGAGTAACGAGCGGCGCGAATTGATCGTGGACGGTCAGGGTTTTCGCCCCGGGACCTATCGCAGTCTGAGCAGCGCGGTGAGCGAGGCGCCGGATGGGGCCGTGATCCTGGTCCGTCAGGATGGGGTCATCCGTGAGGCGCCTATCCTGGTACGTGGCAAAAAACTGACCCTGCGCCCGGCACCGGGATGCAAGCCCGTCATCGTGCCCGATATCACCGACAGTGCCGATCCCGATGCGGCACTAGTGCGCGTGGTAGATGCGCAAGTGACCTTCGAAGATCTCGAGCTGAGTCTGACACAGACATCGGCCGTCTCCTTGTCTGCGCTGGTGTCTCTACCTGCCGGCGGCAAAGTGCGGCTGCAACGGTGCGTGGTCACGCTCGATGCCGATGCCGCCGGCCTGCGACTGAGCGATCCAGGTGGCACCATGATGGGTGGGACCGGCACCAAGGTGCCCGTGCCCTCTGTGGAGTTGGACCAGTGTTTGGTTCGCGGCAAAGGTGATTTGCTGCGTGGGCAGCCCAGTAGGCCGTTCACCTGCGAGCTGAAGCAAAGTGCCATCGCCCTCGACGGGTCGCTGGCGGTCCTCGACGGCAACAAGCCGGGTGCTCTGGCGCTGGGTGAGTGCTCTTTCGATGTGCAAGATTGTACCGTGTACCTTACCCAGCAGCTGCTATGGCTGCGCAACTCCCTTATGCAGCCCGTGCAGGTGCCCGTGCGCGATTGTGCACTCCAGCGATGCCTGGTCCTAGGTCCTGCCGGTTCCGGCTCGGCATTGGTCAGACTCGACGGTGTGCAGGGCCAGGAGAATATCCGTGGACTCTTCCAGTTTCGCGGACAGAAAAACGTGTACAGCTGGCCGGGACCGCTTTTGCAATGTCAGCCTACCGACCAGATGGATGCAATGCCGCAGCGCTTCGATTTCACCAGGTGGAGCGATTTATGGAGCGGGTCGGAGAGCGAAAGTAGGCCATGGAGCGTCCGGCTGGCTGGTCTGCCGCCTGCTGACGGGAGCTTGCTGCGGGTCGAGCCACAGGATTTTCGCGTCGTCATACCCGCCGGGGAGCTAGTCAACCGGTACGGCGTGTCTGTCGAACAACTGCCTCAGCCAAGGCGCGACAAGTCCGTCCCCTGATACGTGTTGCCACGCCTGCTGCAGTGCGCGCCGCCACCTGCCACTCTGAACCAGTTGTTCGCCTTTGTATTCAAGCGGCTGGTCGCGCCGTAAAAGTGATCCACCCCTGCCAGGCTTCGCCGGGGAAGATCACTTGCAGACCCGTGTCCGGCACAGTGTCGCGCATGCCGATGGCGTTGGTGACACACGTGTACGGCTCGAAACATATAGCCTGCCGATGCGCGGGTGTGTAGACGACCAAGTCACGAAAACTGCTGCTGCAGCGGAGCACAATCCCAGCACGGGACACTCGATCGCCCACCACCAGATGCCAACCAGTGTCGTGGCACAGCCGGTAGATGTCGTCATACGACTGCCCTGCGGCGGAACCGTCACAGAATAGTTGACTGTGCCGCCCAGTCAGTGGCAGCCGGCGTCCTGTGGGAATACAGTCTAGCAACTCCCATACCTCGATCTGCGGCGGCTGGCCCCGGTGCACAGGTACGAGCAGATGCACGTCTTCCGGCGGCAACGAGAAATACGGATGCAGTCCCAATCCGAACGGCAGCGGCGCATCGCCACGATTGGCGACAGTAAATTCGTATTCCAGTCTCGGACCGGTACGCTTGTCTTCGCACAGCCGACATACAAGAGACAGCCTATAGGCTCCAGGCCAAAGCGAAGCATCCTCCGGTCCTTCGATAGCAGCGCAAAACCAGGCCAAATCGCTGTCTGCGCTCCCGCGTGCGACTACACTTACTTGCCACTGGCGGTCGCATACATAGCCGTGGATCGCATGCCGGCCGCGGTCGTTTTTGCCCAAAAAATAATCTCGAGAATTCCAGCGAAAAGCGCCCTCTGCAATGCGATTGGGATAAGGGAACAGGATCGGGATCCCACCTTGGGTCGGGGTAGTCCAGGTGTCCGGCGTATAGATCCACTCTCGGCGTTCTTCCCCGACCCGCCAGCTGGTAGCATTCAATCCCAGGCGCACATCGAAGCATGCGATAGATCGTCGCGTTTGCAATTCGATCAGGTCGGTAGCCATTGCTTTTTCTCCCGGTGCCCCGAGTGATCGTATTCAGCTCACAATGCCGGCGAGCGGCTCGCCATATGGTGCCAAGGAAAACGGCCGACCGGACTATCCTCGTCGGGGGACCAATGCCCGGGCAGAGCGCTGAGGCCCGGACCGGTCAAACGTCCTGTGCGTACTAGCCCGTCGTGGATCGTAAAAAGCCCCGGGAAAAGCGGCTCCCAGGGTCGGTTGGCTTGAGGAATATACTGGCGCGCGTTGGCTTCCAAAGAGGCCACTCCACGAACATGAGCCGCCAGTCCTGCCGAATGGATTAGCGACGCACCGGGGCACGTTAAGTCCTGCACGCACAAAAACAGACCCATCTGCCGGGCCAGGGCGGCCAACAGTAGGGAATGCGTTTGGCCTTTGCACGCTTTCAAGGCGGCCCCGGTATAACCGACGGCTACCGCCCGCTGCAAGCTCGCTGCATCTGTGAGCGCCTCGTCCACGACCAGAGGTTTGTAGCGTGCTGCCGACGCCAGACTGCCCGGCTCCTGAGTATCCAAGTTGCGTGTGGTGGGCTGCTCGATGTATTGCACGCGCTCGAAGGCCGACGGACAACGGCTGCGCAGCCGCCCCAAAAAATCCACCAGGTAATCTCCGTGTGGGCAGCGCTCGTTGAAATCGAGCGAGTACCACCATTGGGCGATCCCCCGGCGGCGTTGGACCGCAGCGGTTACGTGTTCTACGCGCAGCACCCGTTCCAGATCCCACTGCAGATCGTCGCCGTTGAGTTTGATCTTGAGGTGAGTCAGTCCGTTGTATTCGATCCACTGGGCGAGATGTTCCGGCAAGCCGTCGCCTACGGGCGTGCTCACATCTGCCGGCTCCACCGGGTCCAGGGCGCCTATCAAGTGGTACAAGGGCAACTGGGCAACTGGCTCCCGCGCCACCGCAGTAGTCAGAGCAAGCCCGCTTCCGCGAGCGCCTAAATAGCGCGACAGATCCTGTGCGAAATAAGGCGGCTCGTAGGTCGCATAACTGCTCACGCAGTACGCTTTTCCCAGGGCATCGTGCAAGGCGGCATCGAAGGGGCTGGCCGCCACGAGCACCGCCAAACGGGGAATCGGCTCGGGCACATTCAGCTCGCTGCCCACCTCCTTGGCCAGCGAGTCGAAGTGCCTCTCTGCCTCCAGATACAGGTCTATGGCGTGTCCGCAAGTCGTCGAGTCGGCGAACAGAGGACCCAGTTTGTCTGCCAGCCGCTGCATGACTGTGAGCGTACGGTCGTAAGTCAACCGACGCGAGGGAAAAGCCCAGACGTTGCCTAGAGGCATGGAGCCGAAGCCCCAGACTTCCGAGCCGCTGCGACTGCGCACGCGGCAACACACGTTCAGTACCGTGACCCGGTCGAAGGCCTGACCGCCGAACTTGATGGGCGTGCGGTACGCAAAGTGCTCGTACCCCCAGCGCACTTCGTGGATCGTTATGCCGATCGGTTCCGATCCCATGGCCTGCTTCTCCCGATGCACGTTCGGCCGACCGTAGCGACTATGCCACCTGCCAGCGGCGGCCTGTCGTAGCTCTTGGTACAGTTCTAGCAAGCTCGCGTATCGGCGGTGCACCCGCGCAAGCTCATGCCGCGGCCAGTCCCAGCCAAAAAAGAGGTGACAGCCTCGGTCGCTTCATGCTAGGATAGCTACAAGGGGTACTGGTGAGTGGACAGAGGGCCATGGTGCCTGACTTTTACCAAGTGGACTATGCGTGTCAGACCGACGTAGGCGTGCGGCGCACCCACAACCAGGACAATTTAGCGGCACAGCCGGCTAAGGATGCGTCTTATTGGCAAGAGCGTGGGCATCTGTTTTTGGTGGCCGATGGCATGGGTGCGCATGCGGTCGGCGAGCTAGCCAGCAAGTTGGCTGCGGACTTGATTCCTCATACCTATCAGAAATACGCTGCCCATGGACCGGTCCAAGCCTTGCACCGTGCTTTTCAGGAGGCCAACGCGACGATCCACGCGCGCGGCGAGCAGAATCCTGAATTCGAGGGCATGGGCACGACCAGCACGGTCCTCTTGTTACGCCCCGAAGGCGCCTGGATTGCCCATGTCGGCGACAGCCGTTGCTATCGCGTTCGCGACGGCATCATCGAGCTACTCAGTTACGACCACAGTCTGCAGTGGGAATTGGCGCGTCGGCAAGGCAAACGCCCGGAGCAAATCTCGGGCATCCCCAAGAACGTCATCGTACGCTCGCTCGGCCCCGATGTCTTTGTCGAAGTGGATGTCCACGGCCCGCACAGTGTCACGCCGGGCGATATCTACGTGCTCTGTAGCGACGGCTTGAGCGGAAGGGTCAGCGATGCCGAGATCGGTGCCATCGCTGCCGCAATGCCTCCGGAACAGGCTTGCCAGCTCCTCGTGGATCTGGCCAACATTCGCGGTGGCCCCGACAACATCACCGTGATCGTGGTCCGTGTCCCCGGTAGAGCGCCAGCGGAACTCAAAGGACCTCGCTGGGGTCTGGCCGCTTTCGCAAAGGCTCTGCTACGCACCTGGCCAGCGATGTGCCTATTGACCGGCTTGGCCTCGGCAGTGTGGACTGTTTACCTCATTCTGGAGCTGCGCTGGCCCTTGTACGCTTGGACGTTCGCGGGTGCCACGGCGCTCCTGATGGCGGGCGCGTTGGGCTTTATGTGGCGGCAACGCCGAGTCTCCGCCGAGGTGCCAGAGTATCTGGCCCATCCTCCCGTGGTCCATCGCCGCTCGAGCTGTCAGGCGTCTCCAGCACTCTTGCAGACCTTGAGCAGCCTCAGGCGCGAATTGTTGCAGCAGGCAAAAGCTCGGGGCTGGACCATCGCCGAGGATGCGCTGCGCACCTACCTGAACCAGATGCAGCAAGCCCTGCAAGCCGGTGAGTTGGCCACTGCCTTCCGTCTGGAATGCGACATCCTGCTCGAACTCATGAAGCCGGTGCGTCAGGAGCGCAACAAAGCCGAAGTGTTTCAGCCGCTCTGGGATGTCGTCGGACGCGACCCAGAACAATTGTGAATGCTGTCGGACAAGCCCCTTCGAGCTGCGCCTCTCTCGGTGCCCCCGCTTGATTCGGCTGAGTCGAGCCGATCGTCGGTCACCACCGCGCCTGTCGCGGAGGGTCTGCATCTAAGGAGCCACAGGGATGATGTAAATCTCCCAGCCCCCGGTGCGATTGGACAGAAACGCCAGACGCTTGCCTTCAGGCGACCAGGTGGCGTAATGATCCTGCGCCGGATGACGCGTCAGATTCCGTTGCTCGCTCCCGTCCGCTCGCATAAGGTAGATTTCGTAGTTGCCGTCGCGATTGGAAGTAAACGCGATCCAGCGGCCGTCGGGAGACCAGACCGGCCAAAAATCGGCTGCAGGATGGGACGTCAGCCGCCGCAACCGACTGCCGTCGCGTTGCATGACCCAAATGTCCCAATTGCCGCTGCGCGAACTGGCAAAAGCCAGCTGCTGACCATCGGGCGACCAGGCCGGGTGCGTGTCTAGAGCCGCATCCTGAGTCAGTCGCCGGATGTTCTTGCCATCGGCCCCGGCGATATAGATCTCCTGGTTGCCGTCGCGGTTGCTGACGAAGGCAATGTGCTTGCCGTCCGGTGACCACCGCGGGGCCTCCTCCAATTGTTCGTGCGGAATGAGCAGTGTCGGCTGACTGCCGTCCGCGCCGATGGTATAAATATGCAGCTTGCCATCGGTGCCCTGGAGCTGATCGTAAATAAAAACGATGCGCCTCCCGTCGGGAGACCAGTGGCCATCGAAATCAGGCCCTTCGTCGTGAGCGAACAGCCGGCGCAAATTCTGTCCGTCCGCATCCACCAGCCAAAGCCCCATTGTGCCTCGATGCAGACGCGTAAAGAGAAAACGTCGTCCGTCCGGCGACCAAGCAAGATGCTGCTTGAAGTCGCCATCTTGGGTAATACGCTGTGGTGGCGTTACGACCGGCGCCTGCGACCCACGCCCGATGTGCATCGTAGTCAAAACGCCCAACGCCAGAACCGCCAAAAAGCCGACACCACGTCGGACGATGAGCCAGCCGGCGCATACCGCGCGCGCCGCCGCGGCTAAGGGACAAGCGCTCGAGCTTGTCGTCGGCATGACACACCTCAAGCATAAACCCGGTAGTCCAAATCGGGAAAAATATTGTGTCGTGCTTCCAACTTGCTCAGCCAGTCTTCGTCAATGCGACCGTCGCGCAATTGATCGTACAAATGGAGGAAGTTGAGGATGTGGGTGCGCGTGCGGTCGTCGGCATACTGAACGGCAGTCCGTGTCTGCATGATGAAAGCCCAATCGCTGGACTGGGCCAAAAGAAGCTCGCGCGCGGCTTGATTGAGGGCCCGTCGCTGCAAAGGATCGGCTTGGGGAAACCTACGGGCCAGCTCCACCATGCGATCCGCCGCCTCGTGCAAATGACGATAGATCCAATCGTTGTTGCCGTTGAGCCACACTTCGCAGTACCCTTTCCAGCCCCAAGTGGAGAAAGCCGGCTGCGACACCTGATGCGTCGGATAACGCTCCAGGTACTCGGGGACCGTGATGGTCTTTATGGTTTGCTGGTCGTAACAGATTTTGCGCAGCAAGAAATTGAGCCAGTCAGGGCCTTCGAACCACCAATGCCCGAACAGTTCTGCATCGTAGGGGGCGACCACGATCGGCTGACGGCCGTGCATCAGCCCGGCCAGCCACTCCACTTGCTTTTCACGATTGAACATGAAATTGCCGGCGTGTTCCGCTGCTTTCTCCAGGGCCGCCTGGGGATCGTAAGGCAACTTATGATCCGTTTTGCCGGTGATTTTGTAATACTTGATCCCCAGGAAAGTGCGCACGCCGATCTGATGCAAATGGGGACGAATATAGTCGTAGTCTAGGTCGAAACCTACGTCGCGATAGAATTCGCGGTAGTTGTAGTCCCCTGGGTACCCTTCGATGGCGCTCCACACCTGTTTCGACGATTCGGTGTCGCGGCCGAAGCAAGCGACGCCTGTGTCCGGGCACAGGAGCGGGGCGTATACGCCGTAGCGTGCCCGTGGCTCCGCGAACAGCACCCCATGGGTGTCCACGAAAAAGTAGCGGATGCCGCTGTCGCGCAGCAGTCGGTCTATCCCTGGGGCATAGCCGCATTCTGGCAGCCACATGCCCTTGGGACGGTGTCCGAAATGCCGGGCAAACTCCTGGCATCCCACCTCGATTTGCGCCCGTACAGCGTTGCCGTTGATCGTCATCAACGGCAGCAGCCCGTGCGTAGCAGCGCAGGTCATCAGCTCTAGCTTGCCTGTTTCGTGGAAGTGGGCAAAGCCACGCAGCAAATTCGATCCATAGGTCTCCGTAAAGGTGCGGCGTGCCCGCGTGAAGCGCGTGTGATACATGTGCGCCAGCTGATGGAACGCCACATCGAATCGCGTCCGCTCGATCTCCTTTTCGCACAAACGGATGAGATTGTCCAGATGACGGACGTAGCGGCTTTGCAAAAGCGGATCGGCCAACATGGCAGCCAGCGTCGGCGAAATCGAAATCGTCAGCCGCCAGTCCACATCGTCTCGCTCCAGACTCTCCATCATCTGCAATAGCGGAATGTAGGTTTCGGTGATTGCCTCGTAAAGCCAATCCTCTTCCAAAAAGTCTTCGAATTCTGGATGCCGGACAAAAGGTAAATGGGCGTGCAAAACAATGCACAAATATCCTTTCGGCGACATGGCGATCGTTCTCCTCTCGACACCTATAAGCGCACCGAACCTATGCATGGGCTGCGCTGCCCGTCCGGGTGCACGTGCGATCCATGTCCCAGCAACTTGTGAGCGTGACGCCACCGGGCAGGCGTACCGTGCGCACTCGGATTTCATCTTAGCTAGTCGCGGAAAAAGTTCACGCCGGAAAAAGCAATAAAAATTGGCCCACGCCCCCCGGGACACAAGTACCCCGCAACGCCAAGCCAGTGCTCATGGCTATGGCATCGGGTCTGTATGTCCTCGGGGTTTTTCCCGAGAGCCGTGACTTGTTGCCTGCCCGCTTGTTCCCATCCCAGGTACGGCACCAGTGGTGGCCCGCGTTTATAATGAAAAAGCAGAGGAAACGGTACTCACGGCGCAGGACTTTGTGCAGTCCTGCGTACCTGTTGCCGGCAGCGGACTCGTCCCTCTACAGGTCTACGCACGGGAGGATGGTTCCAGGACGCCGGAGGAACATGCATGGCGACGCTGACATACGACTACGACGTGGTGGTAGTCGGAGCAGGTCACGCCGGTTGCGAGGCGGCTTTGGCTTGCGCGCGCATGGGCTTGCGCACGGCGTTGTTGACCATGAATTGCGATACCGTCGCCCAGATGAGCTGCAATCCCGCTATCGGCGGCGTGGCCAAAGGTCAAGTGGTCCGCGAAATAGACGCCCTGGGTGGGCAAATGGCGCGCGTGACCGATATCGCCGGTCTGCAATTCCGCATGCTCAATCGCACCAAAGGGCCGGCTATGCACAGCCCGCGCGCACAATGCGACAAAAAGCTCTATCAGTTCACGATGAAATGGTGCATCGAGTCGCAACCGAACTTGACACTGCGTCAGGAGACGGTCGAAGCCATACTCGTGGACGACCTGCGACCGCGCCACGAGGCCCAAGCCCTGGCGCATGTGCCGCCGACTGCCGAGCCTGCCCGCTATCGTATCGTCGGCGTCCGCTGTCGCGGGGATACCCTTTATCGCGCGCGCGCGGTCATCGTCACCACGGGCACGTTTTTGCAGGCGCTCATGCATATCGGCGAGGCACAGACCCGCGGCGGCCGCGCCGGGGAACAAGCTGCCGAAGAGTTGAGCGGCAATCTGACTGCCTTGGGCTTCGAGCTGGCACGCTTCAAAACCGGGACCCCCTGCCGCATCAATGGGCGCACCATTGATTTCGCCGCGCTCGAGGAACAGCCCGGCGACCCGGATCCACGCCCTTTTAGCTTCAGTACGCCGGCCATCACGCAGCCACAGTTGTCTTGCTACATCACCTGGACTACCCCGGCAGTGCATGAACTGATCCGCGCCAATTTGCACCGTGCCCCGATGTATTCAGGGCAAATCCGCAGCCGCGGGCCGCGTTATTGTCCGTCCATCGAGGACAAAGTGGTGCGCTTCGCCGAGAAAGAGCGTCATCAGATCTTCCTCGAACCGGAAGGATACAACACGCTGGAGTACTACTGCAACGGGATCAGCACCAGTCTGCCCAAGGATGTCCAGCAGGAGATGCTGAGGCATATTCCCGGTCTGGAGCGAGCCGAAATCCTCCGCTTCGGCTATGCGGTCGAGTACGATTACGCCCCGCCCACGCAGCTTTATCCCACTCTGGAGACCAAACGGGTGGCGGGACTGTATTTCGCCGGTCAGATCAACGGTACCACCGGCTACGAAGAAGCGGCAGCGCAGGGACTGATCGCCGGCATCAATGCCGCACTCAAAGTGCGCGGTCAGCCCCCTTTGATCTTGGATCGGAGCCAGGCCTACATAGGCGTTTTGATTGACGATCTGGTTACACGGGGTGTAGACGAACCATACCGGCTGTTTACGTCGCGCGCCGAGTATCGGCTGATGTTGCGACATGACAATGCCGATCGGCGACTGACGCCTTTGGGCCGTCGTGTCGGTTTGGTGGACGATGCCGCCTGGCAAAGCTTGCAGCGCAAGGAAGCGCAGATCGCAGAACTGACCCGTGTATTGAGCGACCGACGCCGCGAAGGGCAAAGCTTGCTGCAGTGGTTGCGGCGCCCAGAAATCACTTGGGCCGAACTGATCGGCTGGGACAGCGACTTGGCCGCACACAACTGGCCTGCCGATGTCGTCGAGCAAGTGGTCTTGGAGGCCAAGTACGCCGGTTATATCGAGCGCCAGGCAGAGCAGGTACAGCGCTTTCGCAGGCTGGAATCGAAAGCAATCCCAGCTCATTTCGATTACGCTGCCGTCCCGCAATTGCGTGCCGAGGCCAGGGAAAAACTTTCACGCATCCGGCCGCAAAACATCGGACAAGCGGGACGCATCAGCGGCATTACACCAGCAGATCTGGCAGTTTTACTGGTGTACTTGGACCGCCCAGACCGTAACGCTTTACCAGAGGCAAATGCTTCTCAGAACATGCGGAACTGAAAGCGTTGCACCTTACGCCCCCGGCGCCGAACCACGGGCGTAAATTGACGCCCCAATCCATTTTTCCTTGTCAACTTGTGGCTTGCGATCGGGCCTATGTGAGAGTTTCACGGGCCAAGTCATCAGACTACCTCCACAAGTCCAGGCGGTCAGGTATTTCAATAATTTTGCACTATTGACTGAATGAGCTGCAATGAATATACAAAAGTAAAGCGTGCGGGAAAAATGCAGAAAGGAGGAAAAAAGTAACGGCCTGTGAAAATAAGTGGGATAGTTTGGGTGGTTTGGAGATTTTTGGAAATCTGGTGCCACGCCAAAAGGTGCGTTGTGAAGACGCATCAAATTTGCGTTGACTCGCTTAACAAGGTGGTTATAATCGCCACAGAAGGCAAGCAGGGTAAGGCACTGCGAGAGACGGCAACACGAGTTTCGCAGCAAATCGCGTACCAGATTCACGGGTTGGTATTCCTTTAGCGATCCGATTGGCCATCCCTATTGGAGTGGCCTGGCGCAAGCAAACTCGGACACTAGGGCTTGATCGTTTCAGGCCCTTTACGCTATGTAAATCGGTCCGCGCAGCCTTGGCGGAAAGGCTGTATCATGCCTGAATGTACGGTGTGTGACCCAGGGACTTGTCGAGGGTGGGTAGTATGAAGCAGGTGTACACGACCGGTGAAGCGGCGCGTATCTGTAAGGTCAGCCAGCAGACTATAATTCGCTGCTTCGATAACGGCCAGCTTAAAGGCTTCCGGGTGCCGGGATCGCGCTTTCGCAGGATACCGCGCGATGCGCTTTACAAATTCATGAAAGACAACGGCATCCCGACCGATGCGCTAGAGAGCGGGAAGCGGAAAATACTCGTCGTGGACGACGATCCGGACCTGGTGGAAATGATCACCAAGGCCCTCGAAGAAGACGGGCGCTTCGAAGTGCGTGTGGCCACCAACGGCTTCGACGCCGGCATGATGGTCAAGGAGTATCGTCCGGATCTGATCGTCCTCGACGTGATGCTGCCCGACATCAATGGCAAAGAAGTTTGCCAGCGCGTACGCAGCGACAATACCCTCGAGGATGTCAAGATCGTCTGCATCAGCGGCATGATCGAGGACGAGAAGGTGGCTGAGCTCAAACAGGCAGGCGCCGACGATTTCATGCGCAAGCCTTTCGACCTCGACGACCTCGTGGAACGGATCTGCCATCATCTCGAGATCGAATCCGTTTCGACAGCGGGTTAGCTCGCTGCGCGGATCGGAGCAGAGCGCTGTCAGCGGCGTACCAAAAGAGTCGGATACCGGGCAGAAAGGTCTCGCCGATCCGATAAGCTCGAGCACGACCTCGGCGTGTCTGTTTGACCGATGGTGCATATTCACGGGCAGCTCTTTCGGCGAGTCCTTCTGCCCGTGGCCTACGCTGCAGGACTGCGCGCGCAAACGGACCGATCGGTGAAACGCGAATTCCTGGCGGGCACGGAAGCATCCAGCCTGTATGCATGGAACCAGTTCCTTTCCTGCTTTGGCAGTCGAGCGTTCGCTCTTTCCGATAGCTCCGCAAACCATCACCCATCTTTTGCTGGACTTGATCGGGCAGATCCCTGCAGACACCTGGCAGAGCGATCCGGGCGCACTGCTGCTGGCACTGGAGCTCGTAGGTGTGCAGAATGCGCAGGTCTCGCCTGAAGAGACAGCAGCCTTATTGGCCCAGCCATTGCTCCGTCGCTGTATGCTCCTGGAGTTTATGGCCGTACCCGATTATCCACTAGCCGCTTGGGACAGTGAGCCAGGGCGTACAGTCTATCGGGCAGCGCATCGTGTGGCTGGCGTGGCACGGATATTGGCAGGCAAAGCCGGGTACCCGGAGAGGCCTGCCCAGTGGTCTGCTTTAGCGAGCGTGTGTGCGTGGGCTTTTGACAGTATCGGCGGGGGCATTTTTCCGCCGACGCCGGAGGCGGGTGCCAGGGCCGTGCGGCGCTTCGTCTACCGGCATCAGTGGCCCCAGTGGCTCGAGCGAATTGTGTCACGTCTCTGGGATGGCGAGACGGCCCCGTTGGATGCTCAAGATAGGCTTTTGGCCATTGTCGAGCTGGCGCTGCACATAGTACGGCAGCGGGGCGATCTGTGGCTACCTGATCCGCCTCGAGCCAGAAGTGTTTTGCTCGAGTTACTCCATGTGGACGACGGCATAGCACACGAGCTTGCCAACCTACCCGACCTGGTCTACATTCCCGCCGGATTGCCTGTGGCGGCTCAAGACTGGGTCAGACGGCTCTGGCACACGACATGGCAGATATTGCGTCGGGTCGGTGCCGGCGACGAAAGGTGCTCTGAGCGTGAACTCGAGGCGCTCGAGCAAGCTCTGGCGCGTTGCCGTGCCGACGATGCCGTGCGCTTGCGCGATGCCAAGCTGCGGGCGCTGGCGCAAATGGCTTGCGGTGCTGCCCACGAAATCAACAATCCCTTGGCCGTGATCGTCGGCCATGCGCAAAGACTGTTGCGTCAGGAAACGGATGCCGAGCGCATCGCCGCGCTGCACAAGATCGTGGGCCAAGCCCGACGCATCCACGAGCTTTTGATAGATTTGTTGTTTTTTGCCCGTCCCCCGATCCCGCGGCTGGAGCACGTGGCGTTGGCGCCCCTCTTGCGCCAGGTGGTCAGGCAGGCAGCTCGCGACGCCGATAGCCGAGAGGTTGTTGTGCAGTGCGCAAGAATACCCCGGGTGACGGTACAAGCCGATCGGTCCCTTTTGTCAGTAGCGCTGACGGAGTTGATCCGCAATGCAGTGGGGGCGGCGCCGGCTGGGGGAAGAGTGACTATCAGCGTCGAGGCAGACCGGTCGCAGTGTCGCATCGTCGTCGAGGACAACGGCCCGGGTTTATCGGCACTCGACGGAGAGCATCTTTTCGACCCGTTTTATTCGGGTCGGTCAGCCGGTCGTGGGCGTGGCCTGGGCCTGAGCAAAGTGTGGCGTATCGCACAACTGTTGCAAGGACAGATCGGTTTCGAGTCGCAGCCTGGGTTGCCCACACGGTTTATCTTTACCGTGCCGCGTGTCGGCTGCGCACCGCGAGGCCGGCGCGGCTGCCGCGCTGACGCTGCGCCCGACGACGAACGACGTGCCCATCGGCCAAAGTATCGAAAAAAGAAAAGGGCCGCTTGACCGGTTCAACGATACTGAACGCGGTAGGACACCTGGGCCGTTCCCTGGGCTGGAACGTCTACAGGAAAAACGACGGCGCGCGAGCCGACTTTTTCGTAGTCGTGAGTATGCCCGATCAATTTCCATTCCGGCGAGCGATAGAACTTTTCCAGCACATACACGCGGACCGGACGCTGACGGTGGTTGCGTACGGAGATGGCAATGCCTTCTTCCAGGGTCGGGCCGTTGCGCTGGAAGTCGGTCTGAGCTCGATGCGCCAGGATATCGAAAGCATCTCCTACGGCCAGCAAGACCTGTTCTCCGGCTAAGGTTTTGGGTAACCAATCCTCGCCCAGGAATTGCAATTTGCCTTCGGTGTCGGCTTGGAAGATGCGGCATTTGCCAGGAGGAAAGACCGGCCACCGGTCAGTCGCTGGCAGCCGCGCGCGCAAGACGATCTGCGGATGCCGACGCATATTGGCGGTGCCGAACTGGGGCTGGTCGTAACGTCCGGAAGGCAGCCAAGCGACCTGGGCGCCATCGTAGAGATACATCTTCTCGACGTTTGTCAACTCGAGACGCACAGCTTCCATGTGCGTCAGGCTGTTATTCTTCAGCGTAGCCGTCCCGGTCAGTGGGAACAAACTCGGGGCAGCACCGAGCGAGGGAAACTTGCCGCTCGCGGTACCATCTGCGGTTCGTTCGCTGGTGACCAGCCGCAGGTACTCATGGCCCAGGGGCATGGGTTGTTCTGCCTGTGTCTGCAAGGGGGAAGCGGCGGCGAGTTGGACCTGAGCTCCAGACCATGTTCTGCCGGATCGGTTTTCCAACGCGAACCAGGCCGCCCAACGCGCGCTTTTTTCATCCCCTGACAGCGTCACCTGGTAGTCGCAGCGCCATTTCAGCCCGCGTGTGAGGTACGCGCAGGTCAGCGAGTGCACCGGCTGTGTGGTATGTACCAGCCACGAGACCACAGTGCGGTCCGCTTGCCCGGCGGCTGCGTGCGGAGCGTCGGGCAGTTCCAGCCGCACGATGTGTTCGCCTCGACGCACCAAAGTCTGAGGTCCGCCGGCTTGTGGCGCGGAAAGGATGAAAAAATCGCGGTCCACGCCCTGCAGGATTCCTTCGTATTTTTGCCCCTGACGTGTGTGCAGGACGATCCGCTTGCCGGTCCAGCGACGTACGAGTTCTTGCAGAGAGGCAGCCGGCAGCTCCACGTTGACTTCCAGGACGCGCGCGCGAGGATCGTCCAGAGTCAAACGCAGGGTCGTGGCTTCCAGCCCAGCTGGAGCGTCCGTGTAACGCAACTCCCAGGTCCCGGGCTGCAGCGGCTGACCGAAAACGAACTCTTCGCTGACTTGAGCGGTGTCGTCCTGGAAGATGGTCAAACGCGCGCGTTGCGGCTGCGACAGCACGCGTGCGGTCGGCCCTGCGACGGTGGCCGGCTCTTGGGCAGTGCCTGACAGGCCCACGCCTGCAGTCCAGAAGCCCAGAGCGACGACGACGGAACAGGCACGCTGTTTCATCGCTGTTCGCCTCGCGCCTTATCGGTCAATACCTGGTGCGGACCGTGTACTCGACCAAGACGGCATCGCCCGCCGGCACAGGCACATCGAACACGAGGACATTCGACTGCGCCTGTATGCCCGGATGCGACGATTGGACCAATTCGTGCGCTGCCAGTGGTTCCAGGCGGACGGTGTAGCGTATGGTCACTTGCCGTGCCAGTCGGTTGGTCAGCTTGGCGCGATAGGTGGCCACGCGTTCGCCTGGGCTGGACGTGACCACACTGATTTCTCTGTGTTCGCCGACCAGTCCCTCGGCCCAGCCGGCGCTCACAGTTACCTCTCCTCCAGCCGGCGCGGCGTCCAGCACATCGCGAGCGAGCAGCACGGGCAAGTCCTCGGTGCGCCGATAGACAGCCGCAGTGCCGCGCGGCAGTACCACCGGCTTGTCCATGTCCGCGTCGGTGAAATCGTTGACAAAGGCGTACTGCACGCTGATGCGCCGCGGATCGCGGGCCGGATCGAAGCGGAAGTGCCGAGTACTGCGCACGCCCCGGGCCTGCACCAAGGGCGCATACTTTTGCGCAGCGGTCAGGTCCGTGCTCCGGCGCATTTCGAAAAGATAGTAATCGAACAAGCGGCGAGGCAGCGGGGCTGTCTGAGGCGGCTGACCTTCGCGACGGGTGGCTTCGAAGGCCGCCACACCGCTCGGCGCCCGCCACGGGTCGGCAACCATGTGGATTTGTCCGGCCACGACCACGATGCGCGCTCTGGGGAAATCTACGCCCGTATCGTTCCTCAAGGCTAGCCAGCCCGTCAGATCCAGGGATGCTACGGTCCCATCTATGTCGCTGAGAATAGCCTCGTACTGGGCACGCCAGCTCAAGCCCGTGCACAAGTAAGTCAGTTCCAGGCGCTGCTCGCCCGGGGCTTGGGCCAGCAGTCGGCACGTCAGTACGGGGCGCAACTCGGGATCGCTCACAGGTCGTTCCAGCTGGAGGGCCTGGATCTCTTCCAGCGGGATAACCAGGGTTTGCGAACCATGGGGCTGGTCGGTGTCGGCGCTCAACAGCAGGCTGCGCGCCTGGAGCCCGAGGCACTGTCCGGCCAGTTGCCGGCCGCTGCTATCGGTGATCTGGACCCTTTGGCCGACCGCCTGGGCCAGGACGTGCGCGCTATCGGCACCGGGGTATTCGAAAGTTTGCTCCAGCACCCGCACACCTGGATCGGTCGAACTCTGAACGCGGAGCGAGCTGGGGTCGAGCGTGGGTGCGATATCCGTGAAGCGCACGGCGTGTTCGCCTGCGGAGGGTAGGACGACTGTGCGATAGTCGCGGACCAGAGCCAATCCAGATGGCCGGGGTGTCTGAGATGCACGCACGGCCTGCGCCGCCGTAGCCGCCGAAGACGGCTCGGCTGCCTGCTCACTCGTGCCGGCGTAAGTTACCGCGTCCGGTAGGCCGAGCTGGTATATGGTGATTTCGGCGCCCTGGCGCACCACGTCCACAGGCGCAGGGCCGGCATGCACCGGAGCGAGCGGCTCGGGCACGTCCGGCGGGAAAATCCGGGACCAGAAAAGCCGCAGAAAGACGGCCACAAGGAGCGTGGCGGCCAGGGCCAGTTTGGCAGTGCGTCGAAAGAAACGAGGCTGCCTTTGCGGACGTCGCGTGGCACGCGCTACCAACGTTTCCCAGCCGGTCGCGCGCGGCTGAGCATCGCGGCCCGCGGCATCGAGCAACTCCTCCAGCCGACGGTCGGGAGCTGCCACGTCTTATTCCTCCAGCCTGTCCGCCAAGCGTGTGCGCAGCTGGGCATAGGCCCGGGACAAGCGACTGCGCACCGTCCCCTCCGGGATCGCCAAAAAACGGGCAATTTGCTCGTGGCTCATGCCCGAAAAGTGTCGCAAAAAAACGACCACGCGAAAAGGCTCAGGCAGCTCCCCCACCGCCCGATGCACTTCCACAGCGTGGTCGTCTTTGGGCACATCCGGCGTACACTGGGCCGCATCGTCCGGCAAAGCCACCGCTCGCGGTTTCCGCAGTGTCGAGATTGCCAGGTTGCGAGCTGTCTGATACAGCCAGTGGATCATGCGCTCCGGGCGTCGCAGCCGGGGCAAATACTCCCACAGTCTGCAAAACGCCTCCTGCGCTATTTCTTCGGCCTCCTCCCTTCTCGGCAAGATTCCCAACACGAAGGAGATCAGAGGGGCCCGGTAAATCTCTACCAGGCGCGCAAATGCGTGTACGTCTCCACGCCCTGCTCGGGCTAGGAGTTCTGCCTGACTCAGGCTCACCGGATCGCCCCTCTCACCATTCAGTATGACGCATACAGCCGCCGCCTGCTCCCCGAGGCCTCCGATTTTTGGACCTCGATGGCCCGGAGGCAGTTTCGTTTTTTCCAGTTTAGCTTCAAAGTCTTTTCGCAGTCTTAAGAAGCGATGAAATCTGCCACCCTTGGCCCGCCCACCCGACGATCGGTAGACCGAAAAGACCGGTTAGAAGAGTCAAAACCAGGCACAACGCTGCTAGTTCCGGCTCGGCGCCGAAGTGCAGTTGCTTGAAAACGTGTTCGGCAAGGGTTTCAAAGCCAGGCGTCGCCGCTGGCCAGGAGGCAGCCATTTCACCCAGGCAAAGCAGCGATGTCGTCAAGCAAACGATCGCGGCCACCCGATACAGCAACGGCACCAGCAGGTACAGGCTGCCCCACACACCGCCGCCATCTACCAGGGCCTGTTCTTCCAAGTTCCTGGGAATCTGTCGCACCAAAGCCGTAGCGATTGCCAGACCGACCCAAAAGTAGCGAAGTGTCAGCGCCCACATGCTAGGTAGCGGCGAGGGATGATCGTACAGTGCCCACGCGGTCAACCACCCCCCGGGCAAACGTAGCAACACCTGGATGCCTTCGGCGATTGCCAGGCCTATTATCGGCGCCGGCAGCACCCATGCACTCGCTGCCACTGCCCATTGGGCGCTAGCAAGAAGCCCATGGCCGCGGCCCAGCCAAGCAGCCAGCGTCGAAAAGACCGCCAGCGCGGCGCCTGTCCCTCCGGCTACTACGGCGCTGCGCCCGAGTAAGGTCCAGTGCTCAGCACACGCATGTACCAATCGAGACGCAAGCGCCTGCCAACTCCAGTGCGGCTGCGGACTCGTTACCGCGCCGTACTCCATGCCTGCGCGGGCAATCAGGCCCGCCATCGGTACGGCAATGAGCACGGTCATCGTCGCCCACACGAAACATAAGGCGGCACTGCGCCAGCGACGCAACCGATAGACATACGTTGGCTGGGTTGGATCGAGCGTTGCAGTTCGGACGTCTGACAGCGGGCACAAAAAGACAAAAATCAGCGCTAGCAGCGCGCTGCCTGGCAGGGTCGCGACCACTGAGCGAGCTTGACGGTCTTCGCCTCCGGCAATCGTCTGCAGATAAACTTCCTCGGCAAAGGTGAGGATCCGCAAATGATCGGCGACCACGATGTCGCTCCAGGCGTGGACCAGAACGACCCCGGCTGCCAAAGCAGATGTGGGTCGTACGGCCGGCCAGGTCGCTCGGCACCAGACGCCGAAACCTGGCCACATGGTGCTGGCGTCTTCCTCCAAGCGCGTCGGCGCCCACCTGCTCGCAGAGCCGAGAACCAGTACCGCCCATGGCATGACCAGTGCCGACTCCAAGAAGATTGCTAAGGCCAAGTTGCTGGCGGACGGAAATATGCCGACTGGCCCGGTCGCTAGGGGCCACCAGTGCAGCGACCCCAAAAAAGCACGCCAGGCTACCAAGCGTACCGGCGCTGGTATGACCGCCGCCAGCACGACCAGCCATACCCCCAGGTGCCGGCCGGGCAAATCGCTGCGAAAAAGCAGATGACTCAGGAGCAGTGCCACCGGCAGCACTACCGATACGGTACCGAAAGCAAATGCCACAGTGTGGACAAAAGTCACAGTCAGCCGAGAAGTTTCCGAGAGCACTTCCCAGCCGGTCAGGCAGGCGCGAACCACGTAAAAAAGCGCCGGCCAGCCGATTGTTAGCCAGAGCAGTACGCTCATCCAGCGCATAGGGCGCCAGGCATGACTGCTCATACTGCACCTCGAGCCTGCTGCTGGTGATTGCGATCGTAGCTTGCTTCGGCGTGCGCCTTTTCCAGTGCCGCGATCAGTTCCCATGCCATTTGGATGGCATGGGTGGCATGGGAGACGTCCTCTTTTGCAGGCACCCCTGGCAGCGTAATCTTGCCCAAAGCGGCGTCGTGGCCCTGGTCCGGCGGCGCAAACCGGCTTCGGTGCAACAGCTCCAGATAGCGCATCCATTGATCTACCAAGTCCGGCGATATCCGACTGCGCAGGCACTCGACATCTCCAGGAACAATTTCGCCGGCGGGCAAGGCAAACTGCTGGCACAAGTAGGAGGCAGCGATCTGGTACAGTCGGTCGGCGACGTGCCGATCCAGTAACGCGCTCGCTGTGACGAGCGACGGTCCCGGTATGTGCGAGGGTGCGCCGGTAGCAGAAGCGCCTGCAATGGACCGGCGCAGTGCGAGCAACGCGCGCCGGGCTTGACGTCCCGCACGGCTCAGTCGTGCACCCGGATCAAGCCGGCGCCACAACATATACACGGCCACAGGCCCCAGAGCGGGGACTGCCAAGAGCAGTAGAGTCAGTTCGGTAGACGGTAGCAGGGGACGCGCCAATCCCGCTCCCCGGCGCACCGAGATCCCGGCCAGTCGTGTAGCCAGTCGTTTTTGCAAGTCCTCGCTCTCGGTCACAGGCGCTTCGACACGAACCGGCTCGGCTTCTACATACAGGGTCTGCATGACCATAGCATGCGGGTCGAAATAGCTGACAGCGACTGCTGGCGGCAAAAAAACCCCGGCGCTCTCGGGAGTGATTTCCCAGCGTAATACACGCTTCGGTGCCCTGTCCCAGGACCAGCTTCCTGGTAGGGACCGGGTCCATATGGGGCGCCACGGGGCAAGGGGCGCCGGGTGGCTGGGTGCTGCAATTTTTTCCAGTCCTTCGTGGCCGGCGATGTGGAGCTCGAGGGTAAACGACTCGCCCAGCCGGATGGTGCGCGGCTCGACGAGTGAACTCACCTGGAATAGACCGACGCCGAGAAACAAGGTGTCGGCAGGCGCAGCCGGACACCTCTGGCAGTGGATCGTCAGCGCTTCGGTTCGCACGCGATAGCCTCGGAAGTCGAAAACCGCTGGGTCCAAGACGAGCGTGCGCCCGCCGGCGTCCGGTGACAGCCACGCGCGCCAGGCCAAGCTCAGTGCCAGCTCGCGGTTTTTGTGGATGGCTTGCAAAGGCACCAGGATCGGCTCGATCCGTGCATCTGCCAGCGAAGGACTAGCAACGCGAAGGGGCAATAGGATCTCTGTCCCGGCGGCCCGGTTGTCCTGTACCACATGCGCATAGTCTCCGGCGTGACTGTCTTTACGCACCGCGGCCTGTTGTGAGCACAGCCACTGGTCGGGAGGCAGGTACCAGTCCAGCAGATCGAGCTGGGTCAGCCAGGGGATATAAAAGCTGGCGGCCGAAGTGCCCAGGGTTCCCGTCGGATCTGTTCGCGCCTGCGCTGCCGGTGCCAGATCCCCCAGAAAACGCCGATCGAGTACGACAGTGATCTCGATGACGATCGTTTGTCCGGCTATTGGCTCTGCCGGGTAGCAGGTGAGTGTCGCCTTAGCGGGGTTGTCGTGCAAAAACAGAGGCGGCACGTGCATGGGAACTGGGGGTGTGGCGGCGGCCCATGCCGTGGTGCTCAGCTGGGTGCTGCCGATGATGCAGGCCCATGTCAGGGCTGTCAGCAACGTTCCATGAACCAGACTCTGGATCGCGGCGCCGGTGGGGCCTCTGACAATTTTGTGCCATTGGTTTTGCAAGCCTCGCATGTTTGTCACCGGACGGCTTGCCGCGCCGTGGAGCATCGCTTGTGTGTCTCCCAAGGGGCCGGCGTGCTGCAGTACCTCACCAGTCGCGGGCATCGGGTCGCTGGATCGTCTGCAGGCCCAGTCTCCGCAGACGTTCGAGGGTAGCATAAAGTGCAGTGTCGGCGCTCGACCGATCCAGCGGCCCCGGATCTTGTCCAAGTTGCAAAGGCAAAGCGCCACGGCCGCCTCGCGGGGGTAAGTCTTCTACGCGAGGCTGGAGGGCAGATGCCGGCGCCGCCGGCACCGGTAACTCCGCTCGGTGCTTTCCTTGGGGACGATCTGCGGGTGCCGTCGGTCCCCGATCGGCGTTCGGTTTTTGGCCAATTCCGGCGCCCGGCGGCGAAGGTTTTTTGCTCGCCGACAGCCGCGCACGCAGTTTTTCCAGCGCCTGCAGATTGTGTTCGACGTCGCTTCGGGATGGCACCGGCTTGCCAGGCTGCACGGGGTACAGGTCCAGTTCTTTCAAGCAAGTAGCCAAAGCTTCCTCAGCGGCATCTAGCCAAATCTTGGCGATCTGCGGATCGCTACTCCGAGCGGCCTGGGCCAAGGCTGTGCCGTAGCCATACAGTGCGCAGAGCCTACGACTGCCCGCGGCATCCTCGAGCGCTGCACGGTAGAAGCGGGCAGCTTCTTCGTACCGTTGCAAGCAATAGAGTGTCGCCGCTCGATTGACGGCCACCAAGCCAGGATCACGGGTGTACGGTTCGGCTTGTTCGTAATAAGCCAGCGCCTCGGCACATTTTCCCTGGGCAAAAGCTGCGTTGCCCCTGAGCACCAATGCGTCGGCGTTGCGTCCAACCCAGGGCCAAGCCGCGGCCAGCGATAGCACAGATGCCGCCGCGAGCAACATAGCCAGGCGAGCCGTCTTATCGGTCGGCACCTGACTGAGTCCGATGCCCCGACGCAGCAGCAGCGCTAAGGCATCGGCAGCGAGGAGCACAGCCGCTATGGCCAGCCACCAAGGGCCGGCTTCCTTGGGCACGGGTCGCGCACCTTCCAGGCGCACGCGGCCTGGCTGTGTGGCTATGGCCGAGCGAAACCAGACGACCAGCGGTCGGGCGGGTCCTTCGACGACGGCTTGGCCACCTCCGGCGCGAGCCAATGCTGCCAGCCAGTCGTCCTGCCGCTGGGTGAGTACCAGTTCGCCGGCATAGACGAGAAAAGGCTGGTCCAGATCGGCACAATGGCCATGGCACTGCTGTGCAACTTCCCCATGCCTGACTGGCTCGGTATCGGCGGATGGGCTGACATTCGGCTGCAGCCGGGATGGCCTGCGCTCATCGTTTTGGTAGCAGGCGCGGTAACCTGGCAGGCTTGGGTTTTGCTCCGCACATGGCATGTGTTGCGAGATTATCCTCGGCTCAGCCACAGGCTAGCGACACCTGGCCGCTTGATATCTATCGGTCTTACGATCGGCGCACTGAGTGCAGCGACCTATGCTTTGACCCGTCCCCAGGTGGGTTGGGAAGGAGCAGTGCCCTCGTCGGCCGGGAGGGATATCCTAGTGCTTTTGGATGTCAGTCGCAGCATGTTGGCCGAATACCCGCCGATGAGCCGCCTGGCCCGCGCGCGGCAGTATTTATTCGAGCTGGCAGAAGAAATCGAGCGTGCCCCAGGCCATCGCTTGGGGCTGATCGCTTTCGCGGGTCGAGCACGTTGGCTTTGTCCTATTACCTCGGACATGGACCATTTTCGCTGGGCCGTCAACCAGGCGGCGCCGGAATGGCTCGGCGCCGACCGCCTCGACCAGCAGGGACGCGGTACCAATGTCTTGGCTGCTTTGGAGTGGTCGGGCAGGTGGATCGCAGCGGACGAAGCGGCTTACATAGATATCCTGGTCGTTTCCGACGGCGATGACCTGGCAGCGAACGGCACTGCACGGCTCGCCGATCGTATGCCTGCGGCTCGTGTGCATACTTTAGCCGTCGGCAGCCCTAAACCGGTGCGCATCCCGCAGGCCGATCTGGACCAGCCTTTTCTCGTCTATGCCGGCGAACTGGTACTCACCCAGCGGCAGGACGACTGGCTGGCAGC
>Ga0209989_100005_pt1 | contig 56133 bp, 43 predicted proteins | sample Antgeofumaro1A2B_FD_188083 | JGI IMG/M metagenome (GOLD analysis project Ga0209989, IMG submission 188083) | Geothermal fumarole subsurface microbial communities from Mt. Erebus, Antarctica - 1A2B (SPAdes) (version 2) | ecosystem: Environmental > Terrestrial > Volcanic > Fumaroles | place: Mt....
CAAGGCCACCGAGGACATTGCGCGCCGTATCGAGACGATCCAGGGGGACACCAAAGCCGCGGTCGAAGCCATCACCCAAGTCACGCGCATCATCAACCAAATCAACGAGATTTCCCATACCATCGCCACGGCGGTGGAAGAGCAGACCGCGACGACCAACGAGATCAGTCGCAACGTCACCGAGGCGGCGCGCATGAGTTCGGAGATCGCTCGCAGCGTGACCGGCGTCGCCCAGGCCTCGCAAGGGGTGACCCAAGGTGCGTCCACCGTGCAGCAGGCTTCGGTGCGCCTGGCCGACATGGCCGCCCAACTGCAGGAACTGGTCGCACAATTTCACTACGAGCGGCGTCAGAGCGCTAGCTCCCAGGAGACCCTGCCGGAGCACCCTGGACCCGTGCCGGCAAGAACAGATAGGCTGGCCGTCATAGAGCGCGTGCGCAAGGACCGGCGGGCGCGTCCCAACGGAGCCCGTACGCCTTCCCAAAGAAGCTAGCCGGTTCCCGCACACACCCGGAGGACTCGGCACCATGTTGGACCATGACAGGGTACTCGAATGTGCCATGAGCTTGCCGGCACTGCCGCCCACCGTGTACCAACTGTTGCACCTGGTGCACGAGCCAGAGCCGGATCTCCTGGAGATCGCCCGCGTGATCGAGTTGGATCCGGTCCTGACTCTCAAAGTGTTGCGGCTGGCCAATTCAGCATTTTTCAGTCGGGGCAAGCCGGTAGGACGCATCAAAGACGCGGTGTTGCGCTTGGGCGCCGGGACGATCTTGGGCATAGCCGTGGGTGCAGCCTGCCAGGCGCTCACGCCGCGCTTCATCCCCGGCTACCGCTTGCGCAGCGAGGAATTTTGGCATCATTGTGTCACCGCCGGCGTAGCTGCGGAGCTGGGGCGTGTCTATTGTCGGCAGGACTGGTCGGCCCTGGCATTTACCAGCGCCGTCCTCCACGATATCGGCAAGCTGGTGCTCGGCCGTCTCATGACGGAAGAGCATCTGGCCTTTTTGGACCGTGCCCAACACGAAGGCAAACAGGAACTGTGGCAGGCCGAGCGGCAGATCCTCTCCCTGGACCACGGCGATGTGGGGGGCTTTATCGCCACGTACTGGAATCTGCCCGACTGCATCGTGGATGGCATCAAATACCACCACCATCCGCAAGATGGTTTCGACCTTTTGAGCTCGGTTACTTTTCTGGCCGATGGGATCAGTCATCGGGTGTGCCAGTCGGACAGGTCACACTGGGAAGAGTGGGGGGATTGCGACGCGCTGCATTATGCCTGCCAGGCGCTGGGATTGGACAGGTCGGGATTGGAGCGCTGGTGCCAGGCAGTCCACAACCAAAATGTGTCCCAAGGGACACCCGTTGGTAACGGGCGACAACGAGCCTAGGCCGCACCAGTTCCTGTAGATCCAGTCGCTTACGGTTGACGGCCCGATACGCGACGCCCTGAAAACCCGACTAGGTACGGATAGGCACGTGGAACGAGGGCGGGCCACGGAAGCTGAGGGAATGTACATGGAGAAAACGCGCGTTATGGTGGTGGACGACAGCGTAGTCATACGGCGCATGGTGGCTGAGGTGGTGGCCGCAGAGCCTGATATGGTAGTTTCTGCAACGGCTTCCAACGGCCGGCTGGCTTTGGCCCGTCTGCAACAGGTGCCCGCAGACATCGTCATCCTCGATGTCGAGATGCCCGACATGGACGGGCTGGAGACGCTGCGGGAATTGCGCAAGGAGTACCCCCGGCTGCCGGTGCTCATGTTCAGCACGCTGACGCGCCGCGGCGCATTGGTGACTTTGGACGCTTTGGCACTGGGCGCCAGCGATTATGTGCCCAAGCCGGACAAAGCGCACAGCCTGGAGGAAAGCCTCCGCTATTTGCGCGAGCAGGTGCTGCCGCGGATTCGGGCACTGTGCCAGCGGCACACGGTTACGACCAGCCCGCTGGTCGGGGCCCGGCGGAGCGGTCGCCGGCTGGTCGAGGTAGTCGCTGTGGGAGTTTCTACCGGGGGACCCAATGCCTTGGCCGACATTTTGCCGCAACTACCACGGGAGTTTCCGGTGCCCGTGGTCATCGTGCAGCATATGCCCCCGGTATTCACCAAGCTGCTGGCGGAGCGGCTCGATGCCCGGTGTCAGCTCCGCTGCCACGAAGCAGGAGCTGGGCAAACGATCGAACCGGGCAGCGTGTATATTGCCCCAGGCGATTGGCACCTGGAGGTACGTCGCGCCGGGGCGGGTGTGATGGCTCATTTGCACCAGGAGCCACCGGAGAATTCGTGCCGCCCGGCGGTGGATGTGCTCTTTCGCTCTGCTGCTCGCGTCTACGGTGCGGGCGTTTTGGCCGTCGTGTTGACCGGCATGGGACAGGATGGCCTGCGCGGATGTGAAAAGATTCGTGCGGCAGGCGGGCAGATCATCGTGCAGGACGCGGCCAGTAGCGTTGTTTGGGGCATGCCCGGGGTAGACGCTCAGGCGGGACTGGCCGATGCCTTGGTCCCCTTGGCGCACATGGCTCAGGAAATTATCCACCGGGTGCAGTCAGGCCGTAGCGCGGGCCATTGGGCATCCTGCGTCACGACCTCCGCCTGCCGGTGATAAAGCGCGCGCACCAGGAAGCCAGTGAGTATCGGCCTAGGAAGGAAGCCAAATGAACGGGCCAGCATTGACCCTACCTGATGTAACCTTCGTGCGTCAGTTGGTCCTCAAGCATAGCGGCATCTCCTTGGACGAAACCAAAGGGTATTTGATCGAGAGCCGGCTCCTGGAGATAGCGCGACGGCATCGGCTGTCGGATCCGGCACAGGTAGTGCACCGGGTTCGCGCAGGGGATGAGTCGTTGCGCCGTGAAGTGGTGGATTCGCTGACGATCAACGAGACCTCGTTTTTTCGCGACGGCGCCCCGTTCGAGGCGTTGCGTTTGCGCGTTTTGCCGGAGCTGATCCGGCGACGCGCTGACGAGCGCAGTCTGGTGATCTGGTCTGCCGCCTGTTCCAGCGGTCAGGAGCCTTACAGCATCGCCATGCTGATCCGGGAGCATTTTCCCCAGCTGCTCGCGTGGCGCTTGCGGATCCTGGCCACCGACTTGTCGCGGCTGGTGCTGCACAAAGCGCGCAGCGGGCTGTACTCGGCGTTCGAAGTAGGCCGGGGATTGCCACCGTTGTATCTGAGCAAATACTTCCAACGTGTAGGCCTGGACTGGCAAATCCGCGACGACATCCGGAATATGGTGGAATTCGCGGAGCTCAACCTCATCGAGCCGTGGCCGCTGTTGCCGGCGAGCGACGTGGTCTTTTTGCGCAATGTGATCATTTATTTTCAAGATTTGTTACGCGGGCAGGTACTAGGACGGGTGTGGCAGGTGCTCAAACCGGACGGGTATTTGTTTCTGGGCAGTTCCGAGTCGCCGGTGGGACTGAGCGAACAGTTCGTCGCCGAAGAAGTGGGCAACACCTGCGTCTATCGGCCCCGAAAGCCGGTCGGGCTGCAGAGCACTTCGGCCCAGAAATGCGTGCGTGCCGTGTAGGTTATTTGCCTGTCGGGCGCGGGTAGCGGCGAGCGATCTCCAGAGCCTGCTGGTCGTAGTCTTTGGGCGGCTCTCGAAAGCCGGTCAAACGCCAGGCCGTGAGCATCTGTCTGCCTTCGGCTGTGGCATCCGCACGCAGGAGATTGTCTTTGAGCTTGTGCAGCATCTCTTCGCGCCCTGGGCTGGCGCGATATACCAATGCCGGCGCCGGGAACAGCGGGGACTCGTGAATCACTTTCAGTTTTTCGTAGCGCACCGGCTTGAGGCCTCGGTACACCTCGGCGGCCAGGTCGCTGACAGCTGCCAGATCGGCCCGGCCATCCACAACGTCATCCATAGCGGCGGCGACGTTTTTGACGGTGACCAGACGAAAGGCCTTGGATGCCGGGCAGCCCATGGTTTGTTCGAGGTAAAAGCGCACATAAAACGACGTCCGAGGAGGCCAGGCCAAACGCTTGCCGCGCAGGGTTTTCAAATCCTCCAGCGGCGCCTGGGCCAGGGCGTTGTCTTTGCGGGTCACGATCAGCAGCTTCATAGCCGCTCGTTCGTTGACGGCGATCACCAGCGGTTTGCAATCGGGGACCAGCTGGCGCAGCCAGCCGTATTCCAATCCGTGCACTGCCGCCAGATGGATGCGGTCCTTTTTCATTTGGTGGGCCAATTCTTCGATGTGGTGTACGAGCAGAAACTCGCCGGTCATACCCATCTGCTGCTCCAGCGTGTCGGCGAAGGGGCGCATTTGATTGAGGAGTTTTTTCTCGTCTTGCTCCTCTTCCTCGAAAAAGGTTTTGAGGATGCCTACTTTCACTTCCGCCTCGCCGGGCTGGGCACTGCCGATCTGCAGGAAATTAAGCGACAATCCCGCGACCAGCGCAAGACGCGAAACAGTGCCGATCCCGCGGCACAGCATCGAGTGCCTGGAGCGTGTCATGAGGAGGACTCCTTGCTGAGCTGCCGGTGGCAAGCGCCGGTGGCTACTTGCTTGTGCCGGCGCGGGGGCAAAAAGCGACTCACCACGTAAGGGGCAGCTTTTCCCGCTCCTGCAGGTATTACGCTCGTGCAAGCCACCAGGATCGCCAGTACCGAAAAGTGCAGCAGACACAAAGCCGGCGGGACGAGCGGTAGCAGTGGCTGCGGAAGTATGCGCATGCCGCTGGCATGTAGCAGCCAGAGCACGGTCAAAGCCCACCCTGCGCCGATCATGCGCAAGGCCCAACGCATAGGCGCCTGGGTGCTCACTACCAGACCGGCGACAGCCAGCCGCCACAGGCCCGACCAAGAGTATTTGCTGGCGCCTGTCGCACGCGGGGGCCGTGTATAGGGAACGCCCACCTGTCGAAATCCCACCCAGGCGCGTACACCGCGCAAGAAATGAGAGCGCGCCGGGAGATTGCGCAGGGCTTGAACCACGCGCCGATCCATCAGGCAAAAATCGCCGGCGTCGGGCGGGATCGGGTAGTCGCTCAGCCAGCCGAGCAACCGATAGTAGGCGGCATAAAGCCAGCGCAGCAACAAAGGCTCCGCGCGTCGTGCCCGTACGGCATAGACCACCTCGGCACCTTGCTGCCAGGCTGCTATCAGATCCGGAATCAGTTCGGGCGGGTCCTGTAAATCGGCATCCATCAAGATGACCGCCCGGCCGCGGGCACGATCGAGTCCTGCGCACAGTGCCGGCTGTTGACCGAAACCACGACTCAGGTGTACGACGCCTACGTGCGCATCGGTCGCATGCAAACGGTGCAGTTGCGCGGCGGTCGTATCGGTGCTGCCGTCGTCTACGAACAAGATCTCGTAATCGTGCGCCCACACCGACAGCACATCGGTCAGCCGTCGGTACAGCACCGGAATATTGTCCGCTTCGTCGCGGCACGGGATGACCACGCTGATATCCGGTCGCCGCTGGCGTATGGTGTTCCTGGCCCGCATGAGGCATCCTTTCCTCTTGCGCCGGAAGACCGCTCGGTATGGCTCGCGTTCGGTACTGAATTCCGTGCGTTTCCGGGGCGTTACTCTGTTTGGACCAGCCTGAAGGCATGCAGCTGAGGCCCGGCTCGGTCGCTTCTCAATTTAGATTGGATAGAGCCAACGAGCAATGTCAGTTCAGCCCTTCGCCGGCGCTGTGCCTCAGTTTTATTTGTAAAAACCATGCTGCTCGAGAAATCAGCAATCCAGACATCGAGGTCCATCGTCGAATAATCAGGGGCCGGTGTACCTTCTGCCCGAATGGTAACGCCGGCTGGGGACACTCGGGGCCTCGACCCCAGCCAGGCCGTCGGAATCGGGCCCAAATGTCGTAGGCATAGGGCCCTACCTGTGCAGGGGCGGCTACCTAGGGCTTTTGATGCGGATGATTGCCGATGGTTGCAATCCGTCGGCGCGCAATTATGATAGAATGATGTCGAGGCGCCTGCTGGAACATCGAGGCCGATTGGGGGAGACCTTTCTATGGCAGCAGAAACAAAATTCAAACAGGTCTGTCCTGCGTGTGGCGGCACAGTGACTATTGCCAGTCGTGATCTGATTGGCAAAAAAGTGGACTGCCCGAAATGCAATAAGCGCTTCGTTGTCGAGGCGCCTGCCGATCAAGAGAGCGCCAAGGAAAAGCCCGCTGGCAAAAAGACCAAGGGCAAACAGCCTGCAGATGCCGCTCCTTTCAAGAAGAAGAAGGAAAAAAGCAGCGGTGTGATTTGGCTGGCGGTAGGGGGTGCGGGCGTAGGCGTATTGCTCCTCGGGCTGATTCTCATTATCGTGCTCAATTCCGGGTCGTCTTCCCCGTCCAGCACTTCGTCTTCCGGCAGCAGTGCGCAAAGCCAGGCACCTACACAGGCCAGCGAGCCGACGTTGGCCGACTGGATCGCCAAGCTCGACGATTCTGCTCAGGGGGCCGAAGCACGCAAACATGTGATGGAGGCCCTGCAGGACGAAAGCAAACGCAAGGAGGCATTGGACAAGCTTTATGACAAGGCGCTCGAGGGTAGCGACGCCGCACGGAGCGTGCTCGAAGAAGCCGCTCGGCACGATAACGAAGCAGTCAAATCGGCGGCAGCCGACAAAATCGCTCAGCTCGACAAAGAAATCGCCAAGCGCGAGGAGGGCATGAAAAACGATCCCACCAACATGCTCCCCAACAATACCCAGGCGCTCGTCAGTGTTCCAGGTCGGGATTTTCTCAATAGCATCTTGGGTACTGCCTTTTTCCGCACGCGCGGCGCCTTCCGAGCATCCGATGTCGAAGCCCGTCTGGGTATCGAAGCACAAAATATCGAGCGCATCGTTTTTTCTGGCAATCTGCAGCACAAACAGGCCTTTGTGGTGGTTAGGACATACGATCCTATCGCTTGGGATGTGGTGCAGCAGCGGCTCAAAGTGGATCCGGATAGCCGCAAGATTGTCAAGGGGAAAGATTATTATCTCGGCAAAGTGGATTTCATGGTGGAGTTGTTGGGGGACCACGTGCCATTGGCCAGTCTGAAAGAGAGTGCTGCAATTTACCTGAAGAACGATCGGACGCTGATTTACGCAGACGAGAAGACACTGGTGGAGTATTTGGAGACGCCTCCGAAATTCAAGTCGCAGCCGATCGGGCCGGCTGCTCCCCGAGGACCTGCGGGCGGTATGTCAGGCGGACCTGGGGCCGGATATCCAGGGGCTCCCCCTGGAGTGGGTCCAGGCGGGCCGGGAGCCGGCTATCCAGGTGCTCCCCCAGGGGTCGGAGCCGGAGGACCAGGGGCGGGTGGAGCGGTCCCGCCCGGCATTGGCGGCGCAGGACCAGGGGCCGGTGGAGCTGTTCCCCCTGGCGTCCCAGGAGGTGCACCAGGTGAAGAGCCGGGCGGACCCGGAGCTGGAGGCGCTGTCCCGCCAGGCGTCCCCGGCGGACCCCCAGGGGGCTTCGCTCCAGGACGTCCTCAGGGCGGTGCCCCTAACGAACCAGCTCCCTATCGCCCCAAGCAGCGCACTTATCTCACCCTCGATGTGGATCTGCGCAAGCTTATTGACCACGTCGAAGGTGACAAGCCGGCTATGATCCTGTTCCTCAAACATGCACCCGGGGGATCAGGAGGCCTACTCGGCGGCTTGCTGGGTCGCCGAAGCGGCAGTTCGCCGGTTGACGGCTGGCCCTACTTTAGCCAACTCGGCGATGGGCTCGTCTCGCAGATTCGCAGCGTCGCCGTCGCGGTTCATTTGGATCCCCGCTTGCAGTTAGCCGTGGGCGTCATTTGCAAGGGCCGCAGCGAGGCCCAGAAAATTCAGTCCCAGATGGAAAAGATCCTGGCCCAAGCGGCTAAGGAAGAATTGCGGGAGATGCTCGGCTTCGAGCTGGCAGTGCGCGGCAGTGCACGGGATCAAAGGGCCGGCAGGTTCGGTATGCCCGGCATGCCTGGGGGGCCCAATATGCCCGGCTATCCGGGTTATCCCGGTGTACCTGGAGTGCCTGGTGCTCCGGGTGGACCGATGGGACCAGGCGCCGGATACCCCGGGGCGCCGCCTGGGGTCGGCATGCCCGGCGGGCCAGATGCAGGCTATCCCGGCGCACCGCCGGGGGTCGGCTCGCCTGGGGGACCTGGTCCTGGCTACCCAGGGGCTCCGGCTGGCGTCGGGGATACCGGTAGTCCCGACGAGGGATCGCCGCCAGGTATGCCAGGCGGTCCCGGTGCTCCCGACGTACCTGGCATGCCAGGCGTCCCAGGTATGCCCGGCCTGCCCGGTGTACCTGGTGTACCCGGTATGCCGGGTATGCCTGGCCAAGGGCCGACCGGCCAGCGACCTGCAGAGCCGGACACGTCCTCAATCGAGATCATCCGTGAGGACGAATACGTCACTATCCTAGCCACCATCCTCGAGCGCACCGACCGCTTCATTGACAAGCATGTCACGCCCAAGATCGTGGTATTGCGGGGCGAAATGGACATCAATGCCGGCGTGCTTTTGTTCGATGTCTTGGCCGCGTCGGTCCAGGGTTATCGAAAGGCCCACAAGGACAGTTTTCCCCAGGGGGCGTTGCCGCGACCATTGCCGCCGAGCCGAGCCAATCGGCCCTGGCCGCCGGACCAGCGGGTGAGCTTCTTGCGCGAGCTCCTCCCCTATCTAAGCGACGATCGTTATCGCGAGCTGTACAGTGCCGTCAATCCGGAACTGTCCTGGCGCGATCCGGAAAACTTGGAAGTCGCCCGTATCGTGGTGCCCGCGTTTCTCAATCCACAGAGTGGCCGCTACCACGTACGCGTGCGGGGCCTGGACGATCCCGTGGCAGCCACGCATTTCGTCGGCATGGCGGGCATCGGGCCCGACGCTCCTTATTATCCCAAGAACGATCGGCGTGCCGGTATCTTCGGCTACGATCGGCAGACGCGGTCGGAAGACGTCAAGGACGGGCTGAGCTACACCATCCTGATGATCCAAGTAGACCCTGTCACAGCTGGTCCCTGGCTAGCCGGCGGCGGGGCTACGGTGCGCGGCACGAGCACCAAAGCCGATCGTGACGTCGGTCAAGTTGGACACTTCCTGTCGCCCACTTATCGGGGCAAGCCCGGTGCTTTGGTGATCATGGCCGATGGCTCGGTGCGTTTCCTGACGCGCGACGTAACGCCGGAAGTTTTCAAGGCTCTGTGTACTATGGCCGGAGGCGACGATCCGGGTAGCCTGGATGCAGTCGCACCGCGCTTCGCTAAGGAAGTGGCCGCTACGCAGCCGAAAAAATAAGCAGAGCGCTTTCTCGAATCCACGAGGGCCGACCGCTGCGGGCGCGTTGCATGCGCCCGCTTTTTGTTATAATGCCGGTAATGGGCGCCTGCGGACAGTTTCCCGTACCGACCCAGAAAGAGCGGTTCGCCTACAGCGGGATTGCGATATGGCTACGACAATGCGCCCCAAACGGGGCATCCCCGAGGGATTGTGGAATCGTTGTCCCAGCTGCAGGGCCATGATTTATGTCAAAGAAGTCAAAGAACGGCTCAATGTCTGCCCCGAGTGCGACTATCACTTCCATGTTCCAGCGCGGGTGCGCATCCAGCACCTACTGGACGCCGACAGTTTCGAAGAATGGTTCGCCGACCTGCGCTCTTTGGACCCGCTGGAGTTTCGCGATCGGCTGCCCTATCCGGAACGACTCAAAGCCGAACAGGCTAAGACAGGACTCACCGAGGCTGCCGTGGTCGGCCGTGGGTATATCCGTGGGCGTCCGGTGGTCTTTTGCGTGACCGATTTTTCCTTCATGGCCGGCAGCATGGGCTCGGTGGTGGGCGAAAAACTGACGCGTGCCATCGAACGGGCTACCGAATTAGCCCTGCCGTTGATCATCGTCAGTGGTAGCGGCGGCGGGGCCCGCATGCAGGAGGGTATCTTGTCCCTCATGCAAATGGCCAAGGTATCCGCGGCTCTGGCGCGGTACGACCAGGCAGGCGGTCTGTACATCTCGGTGCTCACTAACCCCACCATGGGAGGAGCAGCTGCCAGCTTCGCCACGCTAGGAGATATCATCCTGGCAGAGCCCAAAGCCATCATCGGCTTTGCCGGCCAGCGTACCATCTGGGCGACAGTACGACTGGAGTTGCCCGAAGGCTTCCAGACCAGCGAGTTTCTCTTGCGTCATGGGTTCGTAGACCGGGTCGTGCATCGCAAAGACTTGCGCACAGAATTGGCGCGGCTCATTGATTATTGTGAACGCCAGGGAACGAACGTGTTAAAATAGATTGGACCGAGCGGCGTGGTACGGTGCACGCGCACGGCACAATCTGTTCCGCGAGTGCCCTGCGTGGCCGTTCGCCAGATGTTCGGATTGCGAACCATGTTCAGGGAAGTCCTGTCCACAGCCTGAGGGGCCGAACTGGGGAGAATTGCGTGGGCGTGTTTGGAAGTTTTCGCAAGTTGTTTTCTGGATCCAAAAAGAGCACGATCGAACCGACCGACATCAAGGAGCGCTTCGATCTCGAGAGCCGGCTCGGTCAAGGAAGCATGTCGAAAGTTTTTCGGGCGCGCGACCGCAAGCTCGCCCGTACGGTGTGTTTGAAGATCCTGGACAAAGAAAAGACCGCCCGTTTCGAGGAGCGGTTTCTGGGCTTGCAAAAGCCCCATGAGGGCATGATTTGCCAATCTCTGCGCCATCGCAATATTGTGCAAACCTATGAGTGGGGCGTCACTACTGCCGGCGAGCTGTTCCTGGTCATGGAATTGATCGAGGGGGTGGGGCTCAACTTCCTCATCGAAACGCAGAACCGTCAATTGGAAGGACGCCGCATTGCCTTTTTGGTCCAGTTGTGCGATGCACTGGCCTACGTCCACGAGCAAGGGTACATCCACCGCGACATTTGCCCGCGCAACGTGCTGGTCACGCCCAACGGTCTAGTCAAGCTGATAGATTTCGGGCTGACGATCCCTAACCGACCGGAGTTCTGCAAACCGGGCAATCGCACCGGGACAGCGAACTATATGGCGCCGGAGTTGATCAAGCGCTTGCACACAGATCACCGCGTGGACCTCTTCGCGCTGGGTGTGACTACCTACGAGGTATTTACCGGCAACCGTCCCTGGGAAGGAGCCCAGTCGCTGCAAACCATGCTCAGCCACTTGAACAGCCCCGGGCGCGACCCGCGCGACTTCAAGCCGGACATGGATAAAGAACTAGCGGCGCTCTTGATGCGCGCCATCGAGCGTGAGCCAAAGGATCGTTTCCAAACGGCTCTCGAGTTCCGCGAGGCACTCAAAGCACTGCCGCGCCAAGACTACTGAACTTGAGCTTGCGCATCGCCAGGACGGTGTTCTCCCCCCAGCAAGGGCTCGCTCGGTTGCGTTGCCAACGTGAAGGAAGACTAGCGAGCGCGGTCGAGTACGTCCCAGGTTCGAGATGGCCGCACTACCGCTGACACGCGCTGCGTTTGTGGTTTTTCGAAGCGGATTTCGGCCGCACCAGAGATGGCTGCCGGTGATGCTAGCGACCGCTGTCTTGAAATGGTCCTCGGTGTCGTTACCCAGCCGTTTCTAGGGACTCGACCGAAACCCCCAGGCGATCTATGACCAGCCGCACGACGCAATGATCGGTGTGTAGGGTGAGGTAATAGGAGCCAGGACGGTGCAGCGAGAATTGCACGCGCTGCAGGACGTGCCCGGACAAGGCTTCCAGGGAGCGGTTGGCTTGTGCCAAACGTTGCAGCAGATCCTGACCTTGGGGTGTTCGCTCGTAGAGGCGCAGCGCCTGCATTTCTACGTGCGGCCCATAAAGCTGGCGCAGACGGCCGGAGGATAGGGACAATTCCAGCACGCGACCGACGATCTCGAGCGAAGGGTCGGAGATGCGCGCGTGTTCGAGATCGGCAGCCAGTACCCGAAAAGGTTCCCGCGCTGCGGCTGGTGCCAGTCGCTCAGCACAAGCGAGCGCTTCCTGGAGTAGGCACGTAGCCAGAGTTGGCTCCACTTCCATAATGTGTCATTTCCCGTTGCCGAGGGTCAAATCGGTGGCATTGCCGAGGATGGCCTGGACCTCATGTTCGAAGCCGCCGGTTTCGATGGGGCAATGCATGCCGCATTCTTTGGGTGCGTTGACTTCCCACCACCAGCGTCCCGATCGGCTATCTTCGCCGGGCTGCACGGGGCGTGTGCAGGGAGCACAACCGATGCTTTTGTACCCGTGTGCGTAAAGTTTGTGTATCGGTACGTTTTGTTCGCGCGCGTAGTGCCAGACTTCCTCCTCGGTCCAGTCGGCGAGCGGATTGAGTTTGAGGATGCCGCCGTGGTCGTGATCAATTTCTACTTTGCGGATATTGGCACGTGTGGCCCACTGATCGCGTCGTAAGCCGGTGATCCAGGCGTCCAGTTGCTGCAGCGCCCGTTGCAGGGGCACAACCTTGCGAACGTGGCAGCACAGCAGGCGCAAAGGCACACTGGTACGGAACAAATTGATGCCGTGCTTGCGCACCATGGCCTCGACCTGCCGGGTGTCTGGGAAAAGGACTTCGAGCGCAATGCCATAGCGCTGCTGCACTTCTTCCATCAGATCGTAAGTTTCTTGCGGCAATCTCCCCGTATCTACAGTGATTACTCGCACCTGCGGCTGGATGCGCCAGGCCATGTCCAGAAGCACCAGTGTATCTACCTGGAAGCTGGTCACGATGGCCAGTCGGGGATGGTAGCGCTGGAAAGCCCATTCGAGGAGATCTTCCGGCGGGCGGTCGTCGAAGTAGACGGCCCATTCGCCGGCTTCCTGATCATCCATCGGTTCCACATGTCTCGGGGATTCGGTCGTACTGCTCAAGGATATTTCCCTCCCTTTCTTCCAGGCGCTCTTACCCCGAGGCCTGGGGTGCTACTGCAGATCCGTTTTGGCCGCGGGCAATCTCTTGTATCCGCTCATCGGTGAGCCGATTGAAAAAACTCTGGATCGGCTCGTTGGGCGCGCGATTATCGAGCCAGGCGCGGACCAGTCTTTCTAGCACGTACTTGAGTTCCGAACTGGGTATTCGGCGCAGTACTGCTTTGCCGATGGCAGCAGAAAGTCCCAGCCCGCCGCGCAACAGGACATCGTAGGCTTCCGTCTTGCCTTGGGGGGTGCTGAGGGTCGTTCCCTGGATGCCGATGTCTCCGACCCAATGTTGCCCGCAGGCGTGCGGGCAGCCGTCCAGATAAAGACGCAGGTCGGCAATGGCCGAACCGAATTGCTGTTCCAGATGATCCACGACCTCGACCAGCTTGTGTTTCGTTTCCCCGACCGAGAAATTGCAGTGCGGCTCGCCGGTGCACCCGATACTGTGACCACGGATGGGGTTGACTTGCCCATCGAGTCTGGCTTGGTCGCGCAGACGTGCGCGGGCTTCGTCGGCGCGCTCTTGCGGTACGTGCGCCAGGATCAGGTTCTGTTCGCGGGTCAGCCGGATGTCGGCTCCTAGCTCCTCGGCCAGATCGGCTAGCGCCAGCATCTGGTCTGCCTCCAGGATGCCGGGGAAGACCGGCACGCCGATATACACTTTACCGGGCTGTTTTTGCGGGTGGACGCCCATATGATCCGTACGGCCGATGGGGCGCGGATTGGTTTTCAAGTCCGACAGCTTGCGCCCCAGGTGATGCTCGATTTTCTCGCGGATTTGTTCCGGTCCGTAGTCGTCCACCATAAATTTGAACCGGGCCTTGGCGCGCGACATGCGGTACTTCAGATCGCTACTCCATATTTCCAGGATGGCCCGTGGCACGTCCAGCGCCTCTGCCATGGGAACGAAGACTCCCAGCGACTTCGCAATCCGCGGCACCGTCGAAAGGCCGCCGCCGACCCAGACTGCAAAGCCAGGCGCGCCATCTTGCACTGTGCCCACGAGCGCCACGTCGTGGATTTCCGGAGCATTGCAATGATACGGACAGGCCGAGATGGACCATTTGTGTTTGCGCGGCAAGTTGCTATAGTGGGGGTTGCCGCTGAACAGTCGGTGGGCCTCCAAAACGACGGGCGTGGTATCGAAGAGTTCCTCGCGACTGACGCCTGCCACCGGGCACCCGGTGATATTGCGCAGCACGTCGCCACAGCCTCCCTTGGTGCTCAAACCGGCGGCGCGCAAACGGTCCATGATCTGCGGCAGATCGCTGATGCGTATCCAGTGCAGTTGGATGTCTTGCCGCGTGGTGATCTCGCCGTAGCTCCTGCCGAATGTCCGGGATATTTCCCCGATTGCCCGGAGCTTTGCAGGGCTTAGCAAGCCATTGGGAAGCTTGATGCGCATCATCATGAAGCCGACTTTGGGCTTGTCATGGTACAGGCCGAACCACTGCAGTCGGAGCATGTCTTCTTCGGGAATGGCTTCATACGGCGTCGCCGCCAACCGCTGCCAATCTTGCTCGAGCTCGTAAGGAAAGCGCTCGTGTTTGATACGTTCGACAAAATTGCGCTTGCGGACTTCGTCCCAAGTCACTGGACGCTCGGGGCGGCTCGTACGAGCTGCGCTGCTTGCCTGTGACTGCCCTTGTTCGATTTCGTGACTCATGCTTTGAAGTCCGGCTGCTGGCCTTTGTATGTGCAGATCCTAGGCACGCCTCGGTTGTGTCCTCGGCAAAAATCGCCCGGGCCTTGCATAGCTAGTTTTAATCGGCTTCGCAAGCCCGTCGTTTAATTCTAATCATGTTGATTGCTATCGTAAACTATCAGCGGCATAAAGTCTAGGGACTTTGTGCGCCTAAAGCCTTGAAAAATGTCTTTCGTCAACGTATTTGGCGCGTCGGAAAAGACGTAAGGACATAAACGATCTTATGTTACGCAAAGTGGCCGATGTTTTGAGATATTTTGACTAAACGAAGAAGCCGGGCCGAAGGGGTGTTAGTAAGGCCGCTGCCGGCAAGTGCTGGTGAATACTCGTCAGCTAAAACTTTAACCCATTCCAGTCAGAACTTTTTGCACATCTTCTGCCGTTATTGACTTCTCGGGCTTATCCAAGCGGCGTGCCAACCACTGACGGACAATCCGCGGATAGGGTGGCTGGCAGCTTTTCAAAAGCTCCTGGATACGCTGGTCTCTGCGCACGCGCTCGGCAATTTTACGAGGCGCATTACGACTGCGTGCCTCCTTCATTTGCGTTTTGCGAAGATCGAAACGATCCCGTCGTTTGCCCATGGTTGCTCCTTATTGCTTCTCGCAACGCTCGTCGGCGCCTGCGGATCGGCGTCCGATGTCATTGGTCTTCCCCAAGAGGCATCGGGGCCATTGCTACTGGGAGTAGATTGTATATGGCTGCGGGGCTCTGTTTTCAATCGGCATGGGATGGTCCGGCGCCAGGGTATATCTGGCGGCTTTTGGACAACTCGACGACTAGGTGTGCCGTATGACGGGGCAGGATGTCCCCGGCGCATGCTAGCGCCGTCAGATGACCAGCCAGCATTTGCCAACTGCTCTGGGTGTCAACGTCGTACCACACAGGAAGAAGACTCAGTTTCATGCCCAGACTACCGATCCGGCTGGCGATCTGTCCCAGGACATGTTCGGTCCCCCAAGCGATATGGCTCAACAAGTCTTTGTGGAAACGCGCAAGGCCCAACAGATAGAAGCCGCCATCGGCAGTCGGGCCGAGGACGACATCCCGTCGCGCTAGCGTGGCGAAGGCTTGAGCAACGTACTCGACAGGCAAAGTGGGGCTATCGGTTCCTATGGCGACGCAGGCAGCGCGGGCACCGGTCAGATACTGACGGAAAAATGCCGACAGACGAGCGCCCAAATCTCCTGGGCTTTGAGGCTCCAGCTGGCATACAGATCCGGCCAACCGCTCGAATAGATCGCGACTTTCCGCTGGTGCGTAAAACAGCTTGCGCTCGACCTGTAGCGTACTCATGCGTTCCAACGTGTCGAGTAAAAACGCCTCGGCTACGCGCGCACCGAGCTCCAGGGTGTCCGGGAAAAGCCGCGTTTTGGTTGCGCCCGGCTTGGGGCATTTGGCGAAAATCGCCAGGACCTTTTTCATCGCCGCGTTCCACTCAGCGTTCGGCGGTCAAAAGACGCCGCTGGCGACGGCGTGCCGCCCGAGGTACACAGCAGCTGCATCCCTTTTGGACTCATGCGCGGATGCGGCAGCTGTTTTGTGCCGTCGGCACATTCTGTCCTTTGTCAGCTCGTTACGGCCACTGCCTGTGGGCCGCGGGGCTTATGTAGTTGCCGCAGACATTTGCGCAGGTATGCGACGCTTTCTTGCACGGCAGAGTCCTCGTCTTTGTAACGCGGATGCAAGTAGTCTATTTCGATCGCCAACAAGCCGTGGTAACGGGCCTGCTGTAAGCAACGGAGCACTTCCGGGATATTGATGAGGCCGTGTCCTAGAGGCACGCTAGGCCAGAAGGAGAAATCGCGCGGGTCGCCGGGCTGGGCGGTAATGTCCTTGATATGGGTAGCCTGCACCCAGGGGGCTAGCTTGCGGGCCACTTGCACAGGATCCTCGAAAATGCGCAAGTTGTTACCCGTGTCCAGGCATACACCCAAGCGCGGGGAGCCGATGGCAGCGAGGATTTCCAATATCTCGTCGGCTAGTAGGTCCATGTGATTTTCCAGTGCCAAAGTGACCTGGCATTTTTCGGCATGAGCGACACAGTGCTTGAGCGCGGCGAGCAGACGCCGGCGATGCCGCGGCCAGCTGGCGGGCCTGGTCCTGCGATTGCCGCCGACGATACGCATCACGCGCGCCCCTAACTGACGGGCGATGCCGATGTGTTCAATCAGGTCTTTCTCGGCGCGCCGATCGCTTCCCGAGCGCAGCCCTTCTGGGTGCCCCCAAGCCCACACCCGCTCCAAGCCGAGCCGATCGAGCACCTCTCGCAGCTCTTGTAAAAAGTGTCGGTCCTGGGGCAAATAGCAGGCCTCGATGGACACGCCTTGCAGCCGCAACGACTTGGCCCGCTGCAAAAACTCCCAGATGCTCATGCGTCTCCTGGCCGGTTTTTGCAGCCCCGGATAATGCGAGCCGAACTGACGATGGTAGCAATAGGAATCTACGGCGATTTTCATGCACTGCACCTCGGCAGGCGACCATGCAGGCGCCATGGCAATCCAGCCAACCGCGCCCGTCGCTGTGCCGATCCGCCGCACAGGTCGGTAAGGCTGGACTGTTTTGCCTGTGCTTACATCGGACGAACGCCTCAGGGTCTATCTTCGAGACGACTGCGGATATCCGTCGAAGCGGGCAAACTGGGCCCGTAGGCAGCAGGTTTCGACTGCCGCAGTCCCAGAGCCAGCAGACCTATACCGGTCAGCGCGTAAGCCAGGGCAAAGTGTCTGGCCTCGGTCGTGGGGCCCAATCCGAAGCAATTGCGCACCCCGGCATCGGTCAGTTCATAGGCGTGAATCAGTCCGACGAACGAGAGGGCGGCGGCTGCCAAAGTCCACCACCCTGCTTTACGCAAGTCGCGCTCGATGAGGTACACAACGATCGCCGCCAGGATCATGGAAGTCAGCAAAAAGCCCTGGTACAGGGCGATGGCGCCTTTTAGCGCGATGCCGTCTCGCAGCAGGGGTTCGATAACGTGCGTCAGCGGTTTGCCTGCTGCTCGGGCTGATGCTTGTACCAATTCGAGCGCCCAGGCCCCGAGAGCTGGGACCAGACCCAGCGCTACCGCCAGAGCATGGTGCGGCGGGATCGCGGAAAAAGCCTGGGCCGTTATCAGGATGCCAATCCACAACAGGATGCCCAGTGCCGCCTCCAGAGGTACCCACTGAAGCACGAACAACACCGAACCGCTGAGGCATAGAGCGGTCAAAACCACGCCGTTGAGCGCGGAATACCCGGCACGAGCACCCATCGCTTTCCACGCCGGATGCCCGATGTAAATGGTGGTCGGGAAGGGGCTGCCCAGGCACGCGGCGACCAAAGTCCCCAGACCGTTGACGAGCAACGACGGGCGTGTTTCGAAGCGGTCGCCCGCCGCCTCGGCGCTTTCTAGATTCTGCAGCGACCCGATCACATTGAACAGTCCCATAGGGAAAATGATAGGGAAGTATTCCCAGATGCGCTCCCAAAGCGCCGCATCGAGCAGAACCTCGAAGCTGCGGCAGGGCCAGGCAAAAGTCGGCTTGGCCGTCGTCTGCGGCGCGGGCCGATCGAACAGGCCGAGGTAGCTCAAGGTCCAGCCCAAAAGGGTACCGACGACGATGGCTACCAGCCCACCGGGTAGACCCAGAGGAAAACGGGTCCGCGAGGCATAGGCCACCAGTACGATAAGTGCCGGGATCAGGGCTACGCCCGGGGTAGCAAAAATCTGCAGGTTGAACTGCATAGCGATGAAGGCGATGGCCACACCGGCTAGCGCTGCCAGAAGCGCAGCCCGTGGCGTATGCCGACGCACCCAGTCGCCGCAAAAAGCTCCGGCAAGTTCGATCAGCCCGCTGAGCACGCACGCTGCTAGGCCCATCTGCCACGCCAGCGCCGCGTTGTGTGTGTGCTCGTAGACTGGCTTCATGATAAACAGCACGAAGGCAATGAGACTGGGAGTATTGATGCCGTAAGGAAGTGCGGTGACGTCGACGCGGCCCGTTCGTAGAGCCAGCCGTCGCGCTTGCCAAGCATAAAAAAGATTGCCGAAGAGGACCGACACCGCCGCCCCGGGCAAAATGACCTCGCTGATAAACTGGGTTTGCAGGCCGCACTGCTGACACAAAACGGCGATAAGCATGAGTTGCAGCAAATTGTCCACGAAAAGGCCGAAAAAGCCATCGAGATCTCCCCGCACGAACCAAAGAGGCCGCTGCATGGCACTATCCTTGTGTGCACAGTACCGCAGTCGTACCGACCGACGCCGTGAGCAGTCGCGCCCCCCTAGGGCCGCCGCCGTGGTATTTCCCCCTTGCCTTAAGTTATTCCTGTGAGGTATGTATGGCGCCCGAACCGGTGACCTGCAAGGAAAAAATAAGCCCGAGCCACGGAAGGAGAACCTATGGCAGCTTTTCGGCAACATCTGGCTTTCTCGTCACTTTTGGGAGTGGCTTACAGCGGGGGCGTGGTCGCCCTAGGACACGATTGGAGTCACGCCGCCGTGGCCGGTCTGTTATGCGGGGCCTCCGGCATGTTGCCCGACTTGGACAGTCCTTCCTCGCGGCCAACCCGAGAAATATTCGCGTTTGTGTCGGCTTTGGGACCGCTGTTGATACTCAATCGTTTTGCCGCGGCCGGGCTGAGCAGCGAGGTAGGCTTCTTGGTAGCTGCCGGAGTCTATTTCTTGCTTCGCTTCGGCCTAGCTTGTTTTTTTGCCCGCTTCACAGTCCATCGGGGCATGCTCCACAGTATCCCGGCAGCCATCATCGTCGGCCAGCTCGTGTATCTGCTGCACGATTGTGCCGATCCCTGGGGCAATTTGATTCTCGCCGGGGGGGCATCGCTAGGTTACTTTTCGCACTTGCTACTGGACGAATTGTACAGCGTGGATGTGCAAGGGCTCAGGGTGCGGTTGGCCAAATCGGCAGGCAGCGCCATCAAACTCAGCTCCCCTAGCCTGGGCGCCACGCTTGTCACTTGGTCCCTGCTGGCGGGGCTGACTTATCTGATCGGCGTGCAGCAAGGATTTCTGGATCCTGCCATATTGTCTTTGCCGCACCCTCGGCACTGAGGGGCTAGCAGCTGTGTGCGAACTCTCGCGGATCGGCGGCTCGGTGGTGTCAGCAAACCGAGCGAATACCGCGATCGCGGCTTGCACAAGCCGCTACCGACAAGCCAGCGCATCTGGCAGGTCGGGTGTCTTTGCATAGGTTTTAACTGTTGCCCGGTGGGTCGCTATGGCCGCATAGAGACGGCAACGACGGGTTCGGCTGGCAAAGGTAGCGCGGACACAGCGGACTTTTAGCAGCAATGTTGCCCCGGGCAGGCAGAGGCGAGCAAACGATGCGCAAAGTGCTGATCACTCCCGTGACGCTGGCGGATCGCCAGGGACACTATCTGAAAGTTCTGCAGGATGCCGGCTTCGAGCCGGTGTTTCCCGATCGCCCTGAACAATTGACGGAGGAAGAGCTTTTGGCTGTATTGCCCGGCGTCTGGGCGACGATCGCCGGTTCTGAGCCTTATACTGCCAGGGTGCTCGAACGTGCCGCGGACCTGCATGTGATAGCTCGAGCGGGCGTCGGCTACGATGCCGTGGATCTGGATGCGGCCAACCGATTCGGGGTCGTCGTCACCATTGCCCCAGGTACTAACCACGATGCCGTAGCCGAGCACACGTTCGCTTTGATGCTGGCGCTGGCCAAAGGAGTGGTGCGGCAGCATCAGGCCGTGGTCTCCGGGCAGTGGGGTCGGACGCCGACGATGCCCTTGCGAGGTCAAACGTTGGGTATCGTCGGACTGGGGCGCATCGGCAAGGCCGTGGCTCTCCGCGGGAAAGCGTTTCTCATGCAGGTGGTAGCCTATGAGACCCAGCCGGACGAGGCGTTCGTGCGTCAGCACGAGATCGAGCTGCTGCCGCTGGAAGAAGTGCTGCGGCGCGCCGACTATGTGTCGCTTCATGTGCCGCTCACGCCGCAAACCCGACATATGATCGCGCGGCACACGTTGGCTCTCATGAAACCCGGGGCGTTCTTGATCAATACGGCACGCGGCGCACTGGTGTGCGAGGAAGATTTGTACGATGCCTTGCGCTCCGGGCATTTGGCCGGCGCCGGACTGGATGTCTTCGAGCAAGAGCCGTGCCGGCACAGTCCTCTTTTTTCTCTGGACAACGTCGTGTGTACGGCCCACACGGCAGGTGTAGACCAGCGGTCGCGCGAAGAGATGTCCCTGGCGGCGGCCGCGTCCATCGTTGCTTTGGCCCAGGGCCAGTGGCCCGAAGCGCACATAGTAAATCCGGGCGTGCGGGCTGCTTTCGAGCGGCGCCGTCGAGGAGGCAGCCCTTTGCCCAGACCCTAGCGATACTCTACCAGCTTTACAGCCAGGCCGATGCAGCAAAAAGGCAGGGACAGTTATGCCCATTCATTTTGTCTTCGGCGTCCACAATCATCAGCCGGTGGGCAACTTCCACGGTGTCTTCGAACAGATGTGCCGCGAGGCCTACGAGCCTTTTCTCGAGCTGGTAGCCGGCTATCCGGAGCTGAAAGTTACCTTGCACATTAGCGGACCGCTGCTGGAGTGGCTGCTGGCACATCGGCGCGCCTACGTAGACAAGCTGCGCTGCCTGGTAGATCGAGGCCGAGTGGAAATCCTAGGCGGCGCTTTTCACGAACCTGTGTTGCCCATGATACCGCGTCGGGATCGCATCGGCCAAATCCGAGACTATGCCGTTTTTTTGCGCGACTTGTTCGGTCAGCCGATCCGGGGCATGTGGGTGGCGGAACGTGTGTGGGAGCCTGGGCTGGTCGCCGACCTGGCCGAAGCCGGCGTCGAATATACGCTCCTGGACGACTTCCACTTCCGGCAAGCCGGCCTGGACAGCGAGCTGTTGCTCGGACACTTCCTGACAGAAGACGAAGGGCGTCTCGTGAAAGTCTTCCCCATCAGCGAGCCTCTGCGCTATTTGGTGCCGTGGAAAGACCCGCAAGAGGCCCTAGCCTGGCTGGCGGAAGTCCATCGCCGTCATCCGGATGCTGTGGTCGTGTGCGCCGATGACGGGGAGAAGTTCGGCGGCTGGCCGGAGACGCATCGGCACTGCTATACCGACCGCTGGCTGGCACGCTTTTTCGACCTGGTGCAGGAGCAGCGCAGCTGGATACGTTGCGTCACTCTCGCCGAGGCCGCTGCGCTGCCCGCCGTGGATCGGATCTACCTGCCCGATTGCAGTTACCGCGAAATGATGGAGTGGGCGCTGCCACCGGAGCGGCTCGAAGCCTATCAAGACTTGATCCATTCCCTGGCCGGCGATCCACGTGCCGCGACCATTCAGAGCTTTTTGCGCGGCGGCACCTGGCGCAATTTCCGCGTCAAATACCCCGAGGTCCAGGAAATGTATTGCCGGATGCTGGAGGCATCGGACCGGCTGCAGACCATAGAGCAGCGTCGGACGCACACAAGCGGTGCGCCCGGAGTAACGACCCAAGACGCGGACCTCTTGCGTCGTGCGCGACGGCATGTGTACCGCGCGCAATGCAATTGCGCTTATTGGCACGGTGCGTTCGGCGGTCTGTACCTGCCCCATTTGCGCCACGCTGTGTTTGCCGAGATCATCGCCGCCGATCGGCTCTTGGATCGTCTGGACGATGCGCCGCCGTGCTATGCCGAGGTACGCGACTTCGATCTCGATGGACAGGAGGAAATCTGTTTGCGCAATCCATCGGTCAAGGTTTACGTCCGGCCGAGCGCAGGGGGCAGCGTGTATCAATTCGATTTGCTCAAAGCAGGCGTAAACCTGCTGGGTACACTGTCCCGGCGGCGCGAAGCCTATCATCGCGCCATTTTGGCAGCGGCAACCGGTGTCAAAGCTGAAAGCGCCGTGAGCAAGCTCCTGGAACAGGCGCGTTTCAAGCAGCCGGGCCTGGAACGTCTGCTCTATTACGACCGGTACCTGCGCAAGGCGCTGCTCGACCATTTCTATCCCTTGGCCACTACTTTGGACGACCTGGTCCACTTGCAGGAGCGTGATTTGGCCGATACCGTCGTTGGCGCCTACCACTATCGAGTCGGCGGCGACGAACGCTGTGTCCAGGTGGAACTGACGCGCGACACGTGGGTAGCCGAAATGCCGGTGCGCGTGACCAAGTCGCTCCGAGTGCCATGCGAAGGGTCCGTCTTGAAAATCCATTATTGCGTGGAACCGGCACGAGCGTTGCCGCAGGAAGTTTGGTTCGCGGTGGAGTGGAACGTGGCTGGACTGGCCGCAGGTGCCGACGATCGTTATTACCGCTATCCGGGCCGCCCCCACGCTGGACAGTTACAAACAGAACAGGATGTGCCGCCTGTAGAGTGGGTGGGGGTAGTGGACGAGTGGCTTGGCGTCGGCGTGGAACTGCGGTCCAGGCCGGCTGCCGCCGTGTGGGCGTGGCCCATCCAAACGGTCAGTCAGTCCGAGGGAGGCTTCGAGTTGGTCTATCAGTCGTCGTGTATCGTGCCGCATTGGCGTTGGCAGGGACGTGGCAAATTCGAGGCCGACCTCGAGCTGATAGTGAGCCAGACGGAGCGCGACTTGTAACCTGCAGCCGTACGGTGCATGTCTTGCAGATCGTCGTGTCTTGTAGGGCGACGGCAAGGGTAAGGACTATGCGGGTCGGCGTGTTCGGGGGCAGTTTCGATCCAGTACACTGGGCCCATCTGGTGATCGCCGAGCAGGCGCGCGAACAAGTGGCCCTGGACCGGGTACTGTTCGTGCCGGCTGCGCGGCCACCGCACAAACAAACGCAGCCGCTGAGCACTTTTGCTCACCGCGCCACCATGCTGCGTCTGGCTATCGCCGGCCATCTCGCTTTCGAGGTAAGCGAAGTAGAAAAGGACCGACCTGGTCCGAGTTATACCGTGGCGACGCTGGAAGACCTGCGTCGGTGCCATCCCGAGGCGGACTTGTTCTTAATTTTGGGTGGTGATAGCCTGCGGGATTTTCCCAACTGGCGCGAGCCCGAACGGATCGCCGCTATGGCCACTCTCGTAGCTGCTCCGCGGCCAGGATACCTTGTACAGTCCTTACCCAATTGGGTGCGGCTCCAGGAGATCCAGGTGCCCCTTTTGGAGATTTCTAGCACCGATATCCGCAAACGAGTCGCATCCGGACGCAGTATCCGTTACCTTGTGCCACGTGCGGTCGAATGCTATATCGAGGCGCATGGGCTCTACCGAAATACCCCAGCCGTTTGACTTAAGCCAGCAATATTATCGCGACCGGCTTATTTTTCCTGTCGAACCATATTTTGGCCAGGCTGCCTGACAATGCTGCTTTTGTTAGCTTAAGGGGCTTGCTCCCATCAACTTCCGATGAAGCCAGATCGGCGGATAGGCCGATACCATGAGAGGGAGTCCGCACTGGATCGCTTGTTTCACGGGAAACGCTCGCGATCCATTTCGGCGCCGCTTTATAAGGAGCTCCCGAGCGAATGTCAAGCGCAAATAAGGCTTTTCCCACCGCGCCTTTACCCGTCCCGGAAACGCAGCTGGTGCAGGCTCACAAACTGTTGAACATAGGTTTGATTGCTTCGTCGGTAGCCCATGAGTTCAACAACATTTTGACCACGATCATCAATCAAGCCCGTCTGGGGCTGGAGTACACAGACGGTCGGCAAAAAAACGAGTGCCTGGAACGCATCTTGAAAGTCAGTCAGCGAGCCGCCTCTTTGACAGGCACCATGCTCGGCTTAGTTCGGCGCACTGGACCCGAGAAGCAAAAAGCCGACTTGGTCGCTCTCGTCGAAGAAACCTTGCTCTTGGTGCAAAAAGACCTAGCCAAGCATCGGATTCGCGTCCACAAGGAATACCAAGGCCGTCCCCATGCTTGGGTCTGTCCTGGACAGATCCAGCAACTGTTGCTGAACTTGATCATCAATGCGCAGCAGGCGATGGTCCAAGGCGGCTCCTTGACCCTGGGAGTGCGCGAAAACCGGCCTTTGCACATGGCCGAGATAATCGTCGCCGACACGGGCTGTGGTATTCCCGCCGACAAGCTCAGGACGATTTTTCAGCCGTTTTACACGACCAAACAGCCTAACGCAACAGGACAGGGCGGCACGGGGTTGGGCCTGTGCATTTGCAGGCAGATTATCGAAGAACATCACGGCCGTATTCGCGTGGAGAGTTTGGTGGGAAAAGGCACGACCTTTACCGTGCGGCTGCCACTGGAAGCCGCCGAACGGGCCGGTGACCAAGTGCGAGCCGCTTCTTGACGCGGCCAGCTTTTGGCGGTGCCGTCTTGCAAGCCCAAGGTTTCGTGCTATAATCGAGGGCACAACTTCGCAGCGCGAATCCGCGTCCGATGCGATACCTCGACTGGACTGCTTGTCATGTTGTCGGCAATCGCCAGTACCATTCGTCGAGCGGTAGTGCGGCGCTTGCGTAACTCGGGACGGATCCTGATTTCCGATACCACTTTGCGCGACGGGGAGCAAATGCCCGGCGTGCGCTTTTCCCCTGCGGACAAGGTTACTATAGCCCGTGCCTTGGCCGAAGCGGGCGTGCATTCGCTGGACGCAGGCTTTCCCGCCGTGTCGGCTGAAGAAGTGGAAGCCATCCGCCGGATCGTCCGCGAAGTGCGTGGGCCGATCGTCACCGCATTATGTCGCACGATGCGAGCGGATATAGATCGTGCTGCTGAAGCCCTGGCCGACGCCTGGCCGCACAAGAAAGGTGTCACACTGTTCATCGGCGTCAGTCCGCAGCACCTGGAACACAAGCACCAGAAAAAGCCCGCCGAGGCGCTTCGTCAAGCAGTAGAGGCCATCCAATACGCCCGCCGTTTTTTCCACATCGTGACTTTCGGTCCGGAAGATGCCTCGCGGGCCGATCCGGACTTTCTCGTGAAGATCTATGCCGAGGCAATTGCGGCAGGCGCCACCACCATCGGGTTCGCGGATACGGTCGGCATCCTGACACCGGAACAAGCAGCCGACCGCATCAAGCTGATCCAGGACCGGGTGAGCAATATTTCTCAGGCGTTGCTCGCGGTCCATTTCCATAACGATTTGGGTTTGGCCACGGCCAATGCTTTGGCCTGCGTGCCCCTGGGGATCCATATCGTTCAGGGAACCATAAACGGTCTCGGCGAGCGTGCTGGCAATACGCCTATCGAAGAAGTGGTCATGGCTTTGCATGTGCACGCGGCCCAGTACCGAAGGCGTTGTGATGTGCATCCGCAAAAGTTGTACGCCTTGTGTCAGTTGGTGGCGCGTCTGGCCAAGGTCCCTATACCTCCCAACAAGGCCGTAGTAGCCAGCAATATGTTCCGTACCGAGTCGGGTATCCATCAAGCTGGGCTGCTCGCCGATGCCAGCACCTACCTTCCTTTTCTGCCGGAGCAAATCGGTGGCCCGCCGATTCAGCTGGTACTGGGCAAACACAGCGGCCGTCACGCAGTACGGCACCGCTTTCACGCCTGCCATCTCGATCTCGACGACGCCCAGGTAGACCAGGTGGTGGACTATCTCAAGCGCCACCCGCACCGACCGATGTACGTTACCGACGACGATATCGTGGAGCTGTACCACGAAGTTTTCGACGCCCCTGAGCAATCCTCGCCCACGACTCGACTCGCCGCCGGCGGTTGACTTGCACCCCCACAAATGCCACCATAACCTTGCCGTGCAGCACTGCGGTGAATCGGCCGGTGTCTTCGGTACGTTCCCGAGAAAGGAAAGGTCAAATGCGACTGGGATTGATCAACTCGGCCTGGGTGCAAGCAGGGCGCGATACTGCCTATGGCATTCGTATGACCAAGGAGATCGGCTTCGATTGTATTGACATTTTTACCGATCCGCTAGACATAGACGTCCGCGAGCGCCAGTTGATTCGGCGCGAATGCGCCAAACAAGGGCTCCCTATTGTCAGCGTGTGTTGTGTTGCCGTCGGTTTGACCGATTTCAACCGCAGCGTGCAGCGGTTCCACCGCCAGCGTTGCCAGGCCTATCTGGATTTGGTGTACGAGTTGGAGGCACACAATCTGCTTTTGGTTCTGGGCGAATACATTTGGGAACAGCAGGTCATTGCCCCGACGGAGCAGTGGCAGACCGCACGCGACCAGGTGCGTTGGCTGGCCGACTACGCCGAGGGCCTGGGGGTGAAAATCGCCTTGGAGCTGGAACCATTCCGGCTGTCTTTGCTCAACAGCATAGACACCATGTGCGCTTTCCTCGACGCTATAGGCCATCCGGCAGTCGGTGCCAATATGGACATCTCGCACATGTATCTGACCCACACACCGCCCGAAGCGCTGTCCCGCTTGCGCGGACGCGCCTTGCACGTGCATATGAGCGATTGCGACGGCAAAAAACACGGCGATCTACCTCCCGGGCGCGGCGTCGTTGATTTTGTCCCCTATCTCGCCCAAATCCGCGACCTGCACATCCCCGGCGCGATCAGCATCGAATTGGAGTATTCGCCCGAGCCGGAGCGCATAGTCGAATGGGTGCGCGAAGCATATCAAGCCGCCGATCGCTTGTTGAGGCACACCGGTTTGCGATGAGTCGAATTTGCGATGAGTCGAACCGAACGCGCACGCGACTGCCTGCCGACGCCGAAGGACTTACTCGCAGAGCCGACTGCACGCGGCGTCTAAGTAACCCTCTGGCGTTTTTGGCCCCGCCTAGCTAGCTGCATTGCGGACGAAGGGTTTTGCCAGTCAAATGCCCGCCTGCAGGTCTTTTTCCGTGAACAGGACAAAGCCCTGGCGTGCCAACGTTTGCACAGCCGTCGAGTGGTCATCTACATGCAATGCCAGCGCCGGGCGCCCCTGCGGGTTGATCATCAAGGGATAGGCGTAATGGATGTTGATTTCAGCCGCGAGCAGTGCTTTGCAGATGTGTGCCAGGGGTTGGGGGCCTTCGGGCAGTTGTACCGCCAGTAAATCGCTTTCCAGATAGGGCAGCTGAGCCAGATCGAAGATCTCCTTGGCTCGATCGGGATCGCTCAAGACCAATCGCACGATGGCGCAATCCGCCGAATCTATCACAGAGAGAGCAACGATGCGGTTGTTGGTACCCTCGAAGCGTCGCACGAGCCCCATGAGGGCGCCGACGCGATTTTCCAAAAAAACGCTGAATTGTCGCACGCTGGGCCAATCGCGTCCCCGCAGTGTCCTCAGTTCGGAGCTGCTACCCGCACCAAAGTCCTGGCTCATGCCCGCTAACTCGTCTTGTCTACGTTACTTATGCGCGGATCTGAACTCTTCTATTTAGCATACTCAGCCTGCGGGGTGCTATCAATATTTGCATGTCCGCTGGCACATCGGCATCCGACGGATGGCTAGGGGGTCGCCGGTGCCTAGCCGGGACGTTGTCCCAAACCGGACCCAATTGTTTATTTTCTGTTGACAAGGGAGAACAGACAAACTAAAATGGGTCTAGAAACCGATAGAGGCTCCGGAGCTTCTATACCACTCTTGCGGCGAAACAGCAGGTTGTGCTCTATGAGTCGGCGCCGGGCGAAGTGGCACCTGATTGGTCTGGTCACGACGCTGCTTGTGTTGCCTAGCGCGACGCATGCTGATTGCCGCCATGTTTCCGACTGGTCTATGTGGAGACTGGACACATCTGCCGTATCTGCTCGGCAAGCGATCCACCGTCTGGAAAGTCTGATTGCGCGAGTAACGACCGACACACGAGCGCAGCTGCCGGCGATGCCGCTCCGACGCCTGCCGCTGCCCTCGGAGAAACCAGCGGTCCCCTGCATGTATTGTGGAGGCGAAAGCCTGACTCCCCCGCCACCTGCTCCGCAGTGGGAGCGCCAGCCTGCTTGTCTGGATGGGTTTCAGTCGTGCGCAACGTTCTATCCGACGCTGGTACCGCAAGATAGCCAAGCGCTCCATCCGATGTTTCGTCCGGATCCGCTCGATCCCCCGCCTCGATATGTCGGCGGCGATTGAATGAAACGAACCCGCATGAGACGGGTCGCGCGGCTTGCGGCCAGGCCAAGTGCATTGTCTGGCGTGCTGCACAAAGTCGCCGCGGGCTAGCCATTTCGCAGTCAATCAACGGTACAAGCAAGCCCATGGTCCAGGGCTATGACACTCGGCAGGTTCGGGGGTAGTCCGCAGGGGAATCGGTTATGGCCACTACAACGAGTACGTACATGGTAGACCGACGCGGCCGAGTTTACGAACCAACAGTCGGGCCGCGGTTGCGTTGGCTGTTGCGCCTGGTTTTCGTGCTCTTTGCCCTCGTCGGGGCCAACTCGGTGTATTTGTTTTCGCTCAAGCTGCTCAATTGGTACACCGGCCAGGAGTATCGGAATCACTGGTTTCCGTGGATGATTCTGGCCCATCTGGCGCTGGGTATCTTGTTGATGCTACCCGTGATAGTTTTTGTGGCCCTGCATTTGCGGGTGGCTCTCAAACGTCCTAATCGCGTAGCCGTCAAGATGGGCCTGCTATTGTTGACGGCGGCTGTGGTGGTGTTCGTGACCGGTATCTTGATGATGTTCAAACGCGACCTGTTTCCGTCCAATTCTCTATCCGGGCAGGTCACCTACTGGCTGCATGTAGTTTCTCCCCTGGCGATCGTGCTGCTCTACGTGCTCCATCGGCTCGCCGGTCCGCGCATTCGCTGGCATTATGCCTGGGGCTGGGCTGCTGCCGTGGTGGCCTTGGTGGGCGGCATGGTGTTTTTGCACAGTCAAGACCCCCGGCACTGGTTCGTCCAAGGGGCCGGCGAGGAGTATTTCTTTCCTTCTTTGGCACGCACGGCAGGTCACAATGGCCAGAATCCGTTCATTCCGGTCGCTGCCTTGTCCAATAACGAATACTGCCAAAAGTGCCATCCCAATGCTTTCGCTCAATGGTACCATTCGGTCCATCATTTCTCGTCGTTCAACAACTTGCCCTATCGGCAATCCGTTCTGGAAATGCGGCAGGTGCTGGCGGTGGTGGCCGAGGAGGAGGCCAAACGCCTGGGCCTGACGGACCCGGCACAGATAGCTGGTTTGCGCAAGCGGTACGTACAGGCGACACGCTGGTGTGCCGGCTGCCACGATCCGGTGCCATTTTTCAGTGGTGCCTTCGATGACGACCGCTTCTTCGAAGACCTCGAGGTCCATTTTCCCTTGGACGGTAGCCTCTGGAACGACCCATCGAAGAAAAAGCGCCCCGAGGCGCACGCCGGCATCACGTGCGTGTCCTGCCATTCTATCACCAACATCAACAGTGTGCGGGGCAATGCCGACTACACGATCGAAGAGCCGTTGCACTACCCATTCGCTTATTCCGAGCACCCGCTCCTGCAGGCAATCAACGAGTACCTGATCAAAGCCTATCCCGATTTGCACAAGCGTACTTTTCTGAAGCCATTCCACCGCAGCACCGAATTTTGTTCGGTCTGCCACAAGGTGCACTTGCCCAAAGAGGTAAATCACTACAAATGGATACGCGGGCAGAACCATTACGATAGCTGGCACAATAGCGGTGCGTCGGGATTCGGCGCCCGCAGTTTTTACCATCCTGTGCAGGCCAAACGCTGCCAGGATTGCCACATGCCGTTGACCGATTCGCGTGATTTCGGCAACATCGAAGGGAAAATCCACCACCACCTGTTCCTCGGGGCCAATACGGCGCTCCCGGCACTGCGCAAGTATTTCCAGGAGACACGTCGGCTCGATCCGGTAGGAGACGAAGACGATGTGATCCGTTTGCACCAGCAGTTTTTGCGCGACAAGCGGCTGCGGGTGGACCTGTTCGGCTTGCGCGATGGAGGCGAAATAGACAATCCGCTGCACGTCCTGCGCCCCCATATACCGGAGCTGGAGCCTGGCAAAACTTATCTACTGGAAGTGGTGGTCCGCAATCTAGGGGTGGGCCACGAGTTCACTCAGGGTACTGCCGACTCCAACGAGGTCTGGCTGCAGGTGCGTCTGCGCGCACGCGGAGATATCCTCCTGGCTTCGGGCGAACTGGATGAGTACGGGTACGTGGACGCGTGGGGTCATTTCCTCAATGCGCTGATCTTGGACCGTCGCGGCTATCGCATAGACCGACGCAATCCCAAGGACATTTTCGTGCCGCTGTTCAATCATCAGTTGCCGCCCAGCAGCTCGCAGGTGGTGCATTACCGGTTCCGCGTTCCGGAGGGCGTAAGCGGGCCGTTGACTCTGGAGGTGCGCCTGCAATATCGCAAGTTCGATCGCATTTTCCAGGACTTTTTCATGGGCCGGCGGCGGCACCTGCATGCCTCTGTTCTAGCCGCTGTTGCACCTTGGCCAGGTGGCAGTTTATTGGCCGACTTGGCCGGGCGCGCCGGGTGGTATCACGTGCTCGAGCAGAATCGCGGGCCGGAGTTGCCGATCACGACCCTGGCCGAAGACCGCGTGGTATTGCACCTGCGGGGCGAAGAACCACTGCAGGGACAGTCGGCACCGGCGGAACTGTGGGAAAGGTGGAATGACTTCGGTATCGGTTTGCTTTTGCAAGGGGACGAAGGAGCCGAGCGCGGCCTGTTGCGGGAAGCGGAAAAGGCCTTCCAGCAGGTCATCGCTCTGCGTCCCGATTACGCCGATGCCTACCTCAATTTGGCCCGCCTCTATCTCAAGGAAGGACGTTTGCGCGCGCTGGCGCAAGTATTGGAAAAGGCGCGGCAGGTGCAGCCGGCGTATTTCAAAACCGCCTGGCTGCGCGGCGAACTGAACTTGCAAAACGGCCGACTGGACGAAGCCATCGAGGATTTCCGTGCCGTGCTGTCCACGCGCATTCCCGAACGTGGCTTCAATTTCGGCTCGGATCGGGAGATTCGCCGCCGACTCGCCGAGGCACTTTTCCAAAAAGCTCAGGGAGAACCATCGGGCAGTCCAGAGTACCTGGCGCTGCTCCAGGAAGCGGCCGAAGAATTCCACCGCGTACTGGCCATAGATCCCGAAGACCGTCTGGCCCACTACTGGCTGGATCGCGTGTATCGTCTTTTGGGCGATCGGGAGCGATCCGAGCACCATCGTCTGGCTTACGAGACCTATCAGATTGACGACAACGCCAGAGATTATGCGGTACGGACTTTCCGGCAGCGGCATCCGTGGGCCGATCGCGCTGCCCAGGCGGTCATTATTTATGGCCTGCGTCCTATGGGCGTGCCCGACGACATCCCAGTAAACCGGGAACTGGCAGGATTCGGTCCGCGGCGACGGCTGAAGCGCGACGCCGTCACCCGTCCATGAGTTTGCCTTCGACGGATTTCGGGCAGCATGCAGCGAGGAGACTCGTTTGGGCAGCGGCACTGGGTCTCCTCGCTGTGCTCCAACGAGATGAGGAGAAAGCGCATCCATGGATACACCACAAGGAAATCAACTTGCAGGCAATGCTGGGCCAGGCTCGCGGCGTTGGCTGGCTCTGGCTTTATCGTTAGGGTGTGCCGTAGTAGCCGCCGGCGTGGGATTGGTACTGTGGTTGCGTTGGCGGACTGATACACCGGTACCGACGCGCATCGAGCCGCCTGCACATGCCCAGACGCCGCTGGCGGAGGCTACCCCGCCTCAGGTGCCTTTCGTGGACGTCACGCGCCGCTGGGGGGTGGACTTCGTGCATGTCCACGGCGGGTACGGCAAAAAGCTGTTGCCCGAAACTATGGGCTCGGGCGTTTTGGTTTTCGACTTCGACAACGACGGCTGGCAGGACATTTTTTTGGTTCAGAGCGGATATTGGAAACATCATCGGTACGAAAAGCCGCCGCCGCGCGTCGGGTGTGCGTTGTTTCGCAACGAGCAGAACGGACACTTCCGCAACGTCACCCAGGAAGTAGGGCTGGGCGACCTGGACGTGTACGGCATGGGGGCAGTAGCCGGGGACGTGGATAACGACGGCTACCCGGACCTCGTGGTCACGTACCTGGGCGGCCTGCGCTTGTTCCACAACGAAAAGGGCAAATACTTCCGCGACATCACCGAGGCAGCCGGCCTACAAAGCAGCGGATGGTGCAGTGCCGCTGCCTTTTTGGATTACGACCGCGATGGTTTGCTAGACTTGTTCGTCGGTCATTACGTGCAGTGGGCTCCCGATAAAGACCTTTTTTGCTCGCTCGACGGTCGGACCAAGGCCTATTGCCAACCGGTTCTGTACGAAGGCGAGCATTGCCAGTTGTTCCACAATCGCGACGGCCTGCATTTCGAAGATGTTTCGGAAAAGGCGGGTGTCCGTGTTTGGGATGTGACCGGCAAACGGCCTGCGTCCAAATGCTTGGGGGTGGCTGTCCATGACTACAACGACGATGGCTGGCCGGATATCGCCGTAGCCAACGATACGACTCCCAATTTTTTGTTTCGCAACAATGGCGACGGGACCTTCACCAATGTGGGGGAGGAGTGCGGCGTGAGGCTGCTCAACGATCGCGGTCAGGCGCGCGGTGCCATGGGGATCCACTGGGGATATTATCGGGACGGACAGACGCTGGGCCTAGCGATCGCCAATTTCGCCAACGAGATGAACGGCCTATTGCGTTACGATCGCGCGCACGACTTGTTCGTGGACCAGGCAATCCGCGAGGGCGTCGGCGGACCGAGCCGATTGCCTTTGAAATTCGGCCTGTTTTTCTTCGATTACGATCTGGACGGGCGCTTGGATTTGTTCACCAGCAACGGGCATATCGAACCCGAAATCGCTCGCTTCCAAGGGGAAGGGCGCTACGAGCAACCGGCACAGTTGTTCTGGAACACAGGTCCCTCGCGCTATGGCTGCTATCGCGAAGTGGAGCCGGTGCACTCCGGGCCGGACTTGTTCAGCCCACGCGTAGGACGAGGCTGTGCCTGCGGCGACTTGGACGGAGACGGCGACCTGGACATCGTGCTCAACAACAACAATCAGCCGGCCACGGTATTGCGCAACGACGGTACGTTGCATCAGGTCATCCGCTTTCGATTCCAAGGCAGTCAAGCCAACCGCGATGGCTTCGGGGTGCGCGTACAACTGTGGGCCGGCGAGCGCATGCAACAGGCTGAACTGGCCAGCGGGGGCAGCTATCTGAGCCAGAACGAAGCGATCCTCACGTTCGGTTTGGGGCCGATGTCGCGAGCGGACCGAGTGCGTATCCGTTGGCCGAACCGGCAGCTACATTGGACCGAGCTCACCGACCTGCCTGCGGGCTACTTGTATACGATTCACGAAAGCACGGGCATCGTCGAGCGCCGACCGTTGCTTCCGCGTCGCGCCGGTGACTGAGCGAACAGGCCCCTTGGTCCGCGCCCCGTCGGGTCATATTTTTGAGCAAATGGAGCCGCAGAAAGCGGGAACATGCGAAAACACGGTCTTGCCCACGATTCCTGGCGCCCAGGAAGCATGGCGCTGGTCCTGGCGCGCGGAGCCTCCTGAGCATTGTCGCGGCGCGGTGGTAACTGTCGGCAATTTCGACGGTGTCCATCGCGGACACGCGGCCTTGGTACGAGCAGCCCGGGAGCTGGCACAGCGCTTGCAAACCTTCGTGCTGGCGCTGACCTTCGACCCTCATCCGCTGGCACTGCTCAGGCCCGCCGATTTCCAACCTTTGCTGACTACCCTCGAGGATCGCGTGCTTCTGCTGCGGGCGTGCGGTGCAGAGCGGGTGCTGGTGTTGCAGACCGATCCCGAACTGTTACGACTACCGGCGCGTGCCTTTTTCGATCAAGTCCTGCTACGCCGACTGGCCGCACGCGGCATGGTGGAAGGCCCTACGTTCGGTTTCGGCTATCGTCGCGAAGGCAACGTGGAGCTTTTGCAGCGTTGGTGCCTAGAAACGGGCATCGCCTTTTCGGTCGTCCCGGCTCTGACCGTGGAGGGCGAATTGGTCTCGAGCAGCCGCATCAGGCGTTTGCTCCAATCCGGTCTGGTAGAACAGGCGCGTTCGCTCTTGGGCAGACCATATCGTTTGCGAGGAAAGGTCGTGGCAGGGCAGAGACGTGGTCATACGCTGGGCGCCCCGACCGCTAATTTGCAGGGGATAGCCACGTTGATTCCAGGCGACGGGGTCTATGCTGCCGCCGCGTATTATCGGTCCGATCGTTTGCCGGCAGCCGTGCATATCGGCCCCAACCCCACCTTCGAGGAAACAGCGCGCAAGGTCGAGGTCCATGTGCTCGATTTTTGTGGCCGGCTTTATGACGAAGAGCTGGCCGTGGATTTTCTCGCCAGACTGCGCGATGTGCGCGTCTTCGATTGCCCAGAGGATCTGCAAAAGCAGATCGAGGCGGACATCGCATCCAGTCGACGAATCTACGAGGCCTTCGTCTCGGGTTAGCTCCGGCGCCGCCGACGCGAAGCCTACAGCCGCTGCTCTCCGGCACCCAGCCCTGTGGTCCCCTTTATGCACATAGGATTGACCGAGTGCGGCTCGGCGGCAAAAGCTCGATGTGCAAACTAGACGCCAGTGAAAAACTTCACAATGCCACAGACCCATGCCACTGCGCCGCCAGCATGCCTAGCGCCGCGCACTATGCGGCTACTGTTGCCACTACCGACAGGGTACGCACAGTCGGCCCATAGGGTTTAGCTTTGGCCGTTGGGAAGCGTACGCCAGCTTGTTCCACCGGCCGGACTACGGTAAGCTGTTGTGTCAGGCGCGGTGCAAATTATAATCCAAGCTATAGGTCCGAGGATTGACCGGGCCACAGTCCAGGCCGAATTACCGGGCGTGCCGTTGTTTTTGGGCGTGATTGGATTCTGAAAGCGAGCGTGTGCGCTTTCGGCGAAGTCACACTAAACCTTAGGCCGATCAGATGCCATAGTGCAAGAATAGTCACTCGATTTGCATTCAGGAAGCATCCAAGGGGAGCGAGATCAACCATGGCAGGTGACATTGTGCAATGTCCTTCGTGTGGGGGCCAAATGCGCATACCGCCAGAGCTGGCTGGCCGGACGGTACGCTGTCCTCATTGCCAGGGGACATTCGAGGCTCCCATGATCGCGACTCTGGGACTACCAGGCGGCGTCGCTCGGGAGCCGCAGCAACCTGGCGCCGGCTATGCTCAGCAGTTTGGCTCTGTCCCTGGTGCACCTGGCTATGAGACGTATTCCCAGCGCGAACGTGCGCGGTCCGAGCTGATGGCGCCGGCCATTTTCCTCATCATCATAGCGGGCTTGGGATTGGCGATAAACATTTACGACGTGGTCATGTCTTTTCAACCACCCCCAGCACCGGATCCTAACTTGCCCGACTGGCTCAAACAATGGCAGCAACACGCACACGGTCCGCTGGGCTTCGTTTTTGGCCTAGTCGGTATAGCGGTCTGCTCCCTCATTCTGTCGGGCGCGATCGCCATGCTGAGTCTCAAATACTGGGGACTGGCGATGACCGCCTGCATCTTGGCTATCGTCAATTTTCGCAACTGCTGTTGTCTTTTGGGGATCCCTGTAGGTAGCTGGGGTCTCGTTGTGTTGACGCGACCTCATGTGAAAGATGCCTTCTACCGCGAGCGCATGCCGGAAGTGTAGGTGGATGTCGTTACGTTTTACGCCAGCCGGCTTCGGCCAAGCCGGAGCGCACTTCCAGCACGCCGAGGATATCGCGCTTGGAAAGGATGCCTACGAGCAGGCCGTTCTCGACGACTGGCAGTCTGGCGTACCCTGTTTCGTTCATTTTGCGCAGCGCCGCCAGCACAAGATCGTTGGGATGCAATACAGGTAGGTTGCCATCGCCGGTGACCACGGCGGCGGCGTCGAGCATGTCCCACTCGTCACGCGGCACGTCTTTGAGATGGTGCAGAGTGAACATGCCCACCAGCCGGCCGTCTTCCACCACCGGATACGCCTTATAGGGGTAACGCAGGAAAAAGTCTTCGAGGATATTCGCCAGGAGTGTATGGGCGGGAATGGCGACCGGTTGACGACGCATAATGTCCCCCACACGGATGCCGCCCAGCAACTCTTCTACCTGAGCCGTGGCGATGCTCTGTTGGGCTGCATTTTGCAAGAAAAGTCCGAGGAAGATAGACCAGATCCCACTCAAATTGCCGCCGATGAGGACGTTGCCCGCACCGAAGAGGATCAATAGCCATCCGAATGCAATGCCCACGTACCCGGCGATGCGCGTGCTGGAAAGATAATTGCCAGTCAGTCCCCAGATAGTAGCGCGCAGTACCCGGCCACCGTCGAGAGGAAAAGCAGGTATGAGATTGAAAACCAGCAGAACAGCGTTTGCCAGTAATAAGTAGAGCAAAAGACGCGCCGATATTGCGCGCCAGCTTTCCAGGTCGGCGGCTCGTAGAACAACCCTACCACTTTCGTCGAGCATCCAAGCCGTACCTCCCAGGAGCACATAAGACAGAAAGGCGGACACGATGAGGAACAGGGTGACGGCAGGCCCGCCTATGGCGACAACAATTTCGTGACCGGGTCGGCGCGGCTCCCCAGCGATCTCAGCCACGCCACCGAAAATGAACAGCCGGATCGAACGTACCGGAATACCCACTTGCAAAGCGATCAAAGCGTGTCCCAGCTCGTGCAGCAGAACGGAGGCGAACAGACCCAGGGCTGCTGCTACGCCCAGCAGGTAGCCAGGGACGGTCCCCTCTAGGTCGGGAAAGAATACCGATGGGACCGACCAGGCGATCAGCAAGACCGCTAGGAACCAACTCCAATGGATGAGGAAGGGTATGCCCCCGATGCGTCCCAGGTAAATATGTCCGCCCATGAGTTCCCGCACCTGCTTTTTTATCGGTCCCGAGGTACGCGGTCGGATCCCGCTATTATTGCTCGCTGGCAATTTGTATTCTATGCCTTACGTTTGGGCTTTTATAGTCAGCGGTCGAGTGCGTAACACAGGTCGGGACAGTGACAGAAACCACAGGCAACCGGATGGTGTGGCTGCCCGCTTTGCGCTGGGCGCTGACGGCGCTGGTCTTGGCGGGTGCAGGATGGGCGCTGGCCGAGCCGCTCGCCGAAGCGATGCAAAAGAGCCACGTTTGGTCGCTTCCCTGGCTGACAGTTGCCGCCGGGGCCTACCTAGTGGGCGTGGCTTTTTCGGCTTGGTATTGGCACATTGTTCTGCGCGCTCTGGGGCAGAGGCCGCGCCTGTGGACGCTGGTGCGGGCATACTACATCGGGCATTTGGGCAAGTACGTTCCCGGCAAGGCGCTAGTGGTCGTTATTCGGGCCGCGTTGGTACGCAGCGAAGCGGTCCAAGTCACACCTGCGGTTGTGGCGGTCTTTTACGAAACGCTGACCTGCATGGCCTCTGGGGCCTTGTTGGGTTTGCTGGTCCTTTTGTGGCTGGATAGCTGGCCGCCCGTGGGGGGCTGGGTAGCGGTGCTGGTGCTGGCTGTGCTTTTTCCGGTCATTCCTGGCGTTTTCAACGCTGCAGTACGCTGGCTGACGCGTCCCTTTGCCGGCCCAGACTGCGACAGTTGGGCACGCCTGCATTACGGCCATTTGCTGGTGGGGCTGTTGTTGTGTGCCGTCAGCTGGGTCCTTTGGGGAGGCAGTGCCTGGGCTGTGCTGCGCGGTTGCAGCGAACAGCAGTTGCCGATACCGGCGGAGTGGACTTTGCTGTGCCGCTGTGTGGCCGCTGTGAGTCTGGCGACGGTCGCTGGCTTTGTCATCCCGACGCCGGCTGGCTTGGGCACGCGCGAATGGGTGCTCATGGAATTATTGGCACCGACGGTAGGCCAGGCATCGGCGGCGCTGACAGCCGTGCTGGTGCGGGTGACGTGGATAGTCGCCGAGATCTTGGTTGCCGGCGTGCTGTGGTTGTGGCCCGCAAAGAGCCATGCGGCCCCTCCTGTGCCCGCGGGATGTGGCGAGCGCGCGCCTGCAGAAAGCCAGTCGGCGGCACTGAGCTCCATGCCTTCTCAGGAGTCGGAGCCATGATCTCCATTGTCCTGCCTGCCTGCAACGAAGCCGACAACGTGCCCTTGCTGTACCGCGAGTTGGAGCAGGTGGTGCGCCAGCACGGTCTGGAAGTGGAAATCATCTTTGTGGACGACGGCAGCACCGATGGGACCTGGCAAGCCATCCGCGAGCTGGCCACACAAGATGACCGAGTGCGCGGCATCCGCTTGCGCCGCAATTTCGGCAAGGCGGCAGCTCTCTCCGCTGGGTTCCGCCTGTGCCGCGGCGACATCATCTGCACGTTGGATGCTGACCTCCAGGACGATCCAGCGGAAATCCCCCGATTCCTCGTGGAACTGCACAAGGGTTTCGACGTCGTCAACGGCTGGAAGAAAATCCGACGCGATCCGTGGCACAAAGTATGGCCCAGTCGTATCTTTAACTGGCTGGTCAGTCGGGTCACGGGCGTGCGCCTGCACGATCACAATTGCGGCATGAAATGCTACCGCGCCGAAGTCGTCCGCGAGCTGCGCCTTTACGGCGAGTTGCATCGTTTCATTCCAGTGCTCGCCGATGCCCGAGGTTTCAAGGTGGGGGAACTGGAAATCCACCATCGTCCGCGCCGTTTCGGACAGAGCAAATACGGGGTGCGTCGCTTCGTCAAAGGCTTCTTGGACCTGCTGACGGTGAAGTTCCTGACCGGCTTCGGGGGACGTCCGCAGCATTTGCTGGGCACCATCGGCCTGGTGTCTTTTGCCCTCGGCTTTTTGGGACTGATCTATTTGGCCGTGGTCTGGGTGTTGCGGCTCTGGTATCCCGACGAGTATGCCCCCCTGCATACGCGCCCGTTGCTCGTCTATTCCGCGGCGGCTTTGCTTCTGGGAGCCCAAATGATGTCCATCGGCTTTCTCGCCGAACTGATAACGGCGTATCTCGGTCGGGAGGAGGAAGGATATAGCATTGCCGAGGAGATACCGCCGCGGCGCTCGGGTGCGTAGCGCGGCAGGTTCTGGGCCTACGGCGGGCGGGCCGCGTCCTGACGGGCCTGGTCTTTTTTCAGGTACGGGACGCCAACTCGGTACGCACTACGCGGGCTGCCGACACCATGTTGGCGAGCGCTGGGCGCACTTCCTCCCAGCGTCGGGTTTTCAGCCCGCAATCGGGATTGACCCAAACCTGCTCGGGGTCGAGTACTTGTAGGGCCTTGCGGATCAGGGCCGCCATTTCTTCGACACTGGGCACGCGGGGAGAGTGGATGTCGTACACCCCGGGTCCGATTTCGTTGGGATACTTGCGGTGCACGAACGCCCCCAAAAGTTCCATTTGCGAGCGGGACGACTCGATAGAAATGACGTCCGCGTCCATATCGGCGATGGCCTCGATGATGTCGTTGAACTCGGAATAGCACATGTGCGTGTGGATTTGCGTCTGGTCGCGCACCCCGGACGAAGCCAATCGAAAGCAGCGCACCGCCCAGGCGAGGTAGTCGTTCCAGGCTTCGCGACGCAGGGGTAACCCTTCGCGCAGTGCCGGTTCGTCTATCTGGATGACGGGCATACCCGCCGCTTCCAGGTCCAGCACTTCGTCGCGTATGGCCAAAGCCAGTTGTTTGCAGGTTTCGCTGCGCGGCTGATCGTCGCGAACAAACGACCATTGCAGGATGGTAACCGGGCCGGTGAGCATGCCTTTGACCGGACGCTCGGTCAGCGACTGGGTGTATTGCGCCCAAGTAACCGTCATAGGACGCGGGCGATAAACATCCCCGTAGATGATCGGCGGCCGCACACAGCGCGAGCCGTAGCTTTGGACCCACCCGTGGCGCGTCACAGCGATGCCTGCCAACTGTTCGGCAAAATATTCGACCATATCCGTACGCTCGAATTCGCCGTGCACCAGCACATCCAGACCGATTTCCTCCTGAAAACGAACGGCTCTTTCGATTTCGCGCCGCAGAAACGCTTCGTACTCGTCCCGACTCTTGCGCCCAGCCTGATAGGCGGCCCGTGCGGCACGCACCTCGCGCGTTTGCGGAAACGAGCCGATAGTAGTCGTGGGCAGGATCGGCAATTGCAGACGGCTTCGCTGCAGGGTGCGCCGTGTGGCATATGGGCTTCGGCGCCGATACATGTCTTCGGTCAGCTCGGCTATGCGCTGGCGTACGGACGCGTTGACGATCCGCCCCGACGTGCGTTTTTTGGCCAGTGCCCTGCGGCAGGCTTCCCATTCCTCAGCTACGGCTGCTCGGCCTTCGACGAGAGCGCGCTTGATCACAACCAGTTCGTCCAGCTTTTGTCGGGCAAAAGCCAACCACGAGCGCAGTTCTTCGTCCAGTTCCGTTTCCAGAGCGAGATCTACTGGCACATGCAGGAGCGAACAAGACGGGGCCACCACTATACGTTCATGGCCCAGCGTGCGCTGACACTGCTGCACCAGGTCAACCGCTTTGTCCAGGTCGGTGCGCCAGACGTTGCGGCCATCCACGATACCCAGCGAGATGACCATGTCGCCAGGCGCCTGACGCAATAACTCGTCCAATTCGTCGGCGGCGCGCGTCACATCCAGGTGCAATCCGGCTACCGGTAGCCGCACCGCCCAGGGCAAATTGTCCCGCAGCGGTCCGAAGTAGGTGGTGAGCATGATCCGCGGCGTCCTGGATTGGCCAGCGAGCGCGCTGTAGGCTTGCGCAAACGCTGCACGGGCACGTCCGTCCAGGTCGAGCACCAGACATGGTTCGTCTATTTGTACCCATTCGGCGCCCAGCTGTCCCAGCTCTCCGAGCACGTGCCGATACACCGGTAGCAAATGATCCAGTAGATCCAGCGTCGAGTCGGCGCCGTCGCGCATTTTGCCCAATAACAGGAACGACACCGGACCCAATACAACGGGACGTGTGCGTATCCCCAAATGAAGCGCCTCGGCGTATTCCTCGAAGGGTTTGCGCGACGCCAGCCGGAATGTTTGGCCACGCTGGAACTCTGGTACGATGTAGTGGTAGTTGGTGTCGAACCACTTGGTCATTTCCATCGCCGGCACCTCGGGCCGGTCCGATGCAGTGCCTGCTACGCCTCTGGCCATAGCAAAGTACTGCTCCAGCGTCACCTGGGTGCCTACCGGCCCATAGCGCGCGGGTACTGCGCCCGTCAACGCCACCGTGTCCAGGACATGATCGTAGAGGGAGAAATCGTTGGAGGGAATGAAATCCAGGCCCGCTTCAGCCTGCATCTGCCAACGCTGGCGGCGCAAGTGTGCGCAAGCTTCAGCAAGTCCAGTTGCCGAAAGCTCCTCTGACCAGTAGGCTTCCAGCGCCTTTTTCAATTCCCGCGCTGTCCCAATCCGGGGGAATCCGAGATTAGCCGTAGTCACCATGTGCCGTTCCTCGTTCACCCGCTTGTTGGTTCATGTCCGGACCTGTAGGCGCTGCCGGAACTGCGAACGTGCGCACACCCCGCACATGTCCGCGATCCACGCCGGCGATGTTGCCGCTGAAGACCGCTGCCGGTGTGGACGAGCCGTAGCCGCAGTTGAAATTCCCCATCCGCACGTACGTGCCCGTCCCGTTTAGATAGAGTTTACGTTATCTGTGCCGACCGAAAAGTGCATTCAGTTTGCAGGCAGGCGGTGTGGCCGGTACAAGGCACAGTGCCTCGAATGGGTATACGAACCGACCGGAACTGTCCATCGGCACGGCAACCGCCAGCGCGAAGCGAAGGATTGTACGAACAAAAAAACCAGCTTCGGATCGTGCTTGTGCAATAAAAGCCTCGGCTTCCTGCACCGCCGGCCCGGCGGATCCGTCCGAAGTATGGGCCTAACAATCCTTTCAATGGCCCCCGGGCAAGCACCATCCGAGAGCTGGAGTCTGGGTTCCCGATTTTGTCAGGGCGCTTTTACTGCGGGCGATGGGACTAAAAAAACAATTCATCCCTGCGAAAGCTTCGCAAAACAGTCAAGGCCTTGCTCGTTTTAACGGGCCACTTTTGCATGGGCCCGGCGACTTTTCGGACAGCGCTGAGCCCCATGACATGGCGCTCAACACCGCCATATTCCTGCTGGGTGTCAGCTTGTCAATCGTTGGCAGCTGCCTTGGTGAAGTCAAAAAATAACAATCCGAGGCTGATTGTCAACAGAAAAATTTTGCAAAACTTTAAAGATTTTACTGAGATTGACAAAGCGGCTTGAAATGACGAGACTTACGGCGACAAATTTTTTGCCTGTGCCGTCGGTTGGCGGCGCTTCGGCCGTCAGGTGATGCTAGCAACACCGTACGTTCTGTCGCCAGTCGCGGTTTGACTGGAACTGGGTAGCGAGTGGCATGTTGTTCCGCTTGGGCGTGCTGGGATATGGAGAAGCTCTGGAGCCCTATCTGGCGGCGATCCAAGGGGACCGCCGCATTGCCATTACCCGAGTTTGGGACGCGGATGGCGATCGTGCACGCCGGCTGGCCGTGGCTTTCCGCAGCTCCTGGTGTGAGACGCCAGAACAGCTCATGCGTGGCCCCGTAGATGCGGTTTTGATTGGATGTGCCGGCGCCGAGCAAGATCGAGCTATTCTTTTGGCCGTCGAAGCCGGCTGCCCCTTTCTGACGGTGCCTCCGGGGGCCAGCCACTTGGCAATGGCGCGCCAGGTGGAAGCCAGGGTACGTCAAAAGGGGCTAGTGGCCACTGTGAGTCACGTTGTGGAATACATGGACGCAGTGCAAGAGGCCAAGGAGTATTTGCGCACGCACCCGCTGGTTTTGGCAAGCATTTGGCTCTACGGCGTGCCACGAGCCGGGCAGTCCGTTTTGGAATTGGTCTGGAACCCTGGGAGCCAGATAGTCCATGCGCTGCGTTTTTTTGCCGGGGAGGTACTGGATGTGCAAGGGATGTGCGGCGACGAGACGCTATGCGCTACCTGCCGCATGTCTACGGGTACCATCGCCCAAGTCGTATGCGCCCGCGCGGGGCTGGCTTATGACAGAATGGAAATGGAATTGGTGGGGCCAGCTTGGCACCTGCATTTTTTTCAGCACATGCACAAGCTGAGGCTGACGGAAAAGGATCGCGTGGTCGAAATAGCGGTGGGCAATCAGCCGCATAGGGCGCACCTGGAAGAGTTTGTGCGCGCAGTCCAGCAGGGCAAGGCCAGTGCCCTAGCCAGCGATTATGCGCAGGCTGTGGAAACGCTGCGCACTTGCCAAGCGATCATCGAGGCAGGATCGGCCGGCCGCATATTGCCCGTAGCCGCCTGATCACGGCTCTCTGTAGTCTCAGCTTTGCCTCGATGCAGTCCGTACTTTCACAGTCCGCTGGCTTGGTATACAGTGCGCGGCGTCACGTCTACCTCGACCGACCCGTTCTTGCGGTACTTGCGTACCTGTACCAACTGCAGTAGGTAGACGCGGTTGGCACCGAACGTGATGCCAGAGTTGCTGACCGAGTAGCCTGGATCGTAATTGTCCAGGCTGATATCCTGGGGGCTTACGTCTATAGCATTGCATTTGACACTCAGGCCAGCATCGGCCAGGTTGCCCCAAGTAAAAGATGACCCGGCGACGATGGAGAACTTGAGCCGATAGCCGTCGGCGTTTTTCTCCAATCGCTGCGTCCAGGTGACGGTCTCGTTGGTGGTCGCCAGGGCGGCGCTACCGTAGCTTTTGTACCCTTTATTGCTGTCGCCATACCATATTTGCACCTGGAGGCCCCCTGTGACGAATTGTGATAGCTCGCGATGGTTGATCTGGAAAATGCAGTAGTACGGCGAATCAGGCGCCGGTGCCATTTGCGTGGCTACTTGTGGCGCGGCACGTTCGTTATCCGGCTCGTTGACGGTGAGCACCCAGTCTTCTTCTACACGGACAACAGTCAGATCGTCCGGTCCACCGATGGCCGTGGGTATAGGGAATATCAGGGCGCTGACGCTGAGCGCCGCCAGTAAAAAGGATCCGATGGCGCCGGGCCGAGGCATATGCCGCTTTGCGGCATCGCCTGGGAGATATGGGCTTGGTCGTCCCTCGGAAGTTTTTTCGGTTGACTTGGTCATGAGCTTGGCTCCTTCTGTTGTCAGTGGGTCAACTGTAAAGGACGGTACACGAATCGGCTCGTTTGCGCGCTGCCGCCGCCCACGGCAGTGCCGTCGAAAACGAATTCCGGTTGGATGGTCACCTGCTTGCTGCTGAGCGCGCCGGTGAGTTTTACATCGGTAACGATCACGCCTGCGAAGCCTACGATGGTGAAGCGAGCATTGTTGCCGGTGCCTGTAACCGGTGGCCGATAAAGTGGTAGGACGCGAGGCTGTCCGATGATACTTTGCAGGGCGTCTTTGAAGCCGGCGCTGATGCCGGTGTCGCCCGTCACTATCAAAGTGCCATCCGCACCCAAGAAAAAGCCGCCTCCCATGCGCTCGAAATCGGCCCTGTTCGGCCCATAGCGGATTTGTCTCTCGATGTCGGCGGTGCTGTTGTTGGCAGCACCGATGTCAATGGTCCCGAAATTGCCGGGGGGTAAAGCTGTCGAGGATCTGTTCCCGGAAGCCCCATTGTTCGACAGCGGGTACATTTTGCCTTCTTTGATGTTGTCGCGGCCGGCACGGACTTGCCCCGTGGCGGGATCGTAAAACCAGTTGTCGTCGCCTTGGCCAGATGCGATCCGATTCCAAGCATTGATATCGAGTGCGAAAGGCAAAAGTTTGCTGGTTTGCGGGCCGGTGGCCGTGATGCGAAAGCCGCGGATTTCTCCTTCGTAAGTGGCCGTGGCCGTGACTTCCAGGTCCTGGGAGCCGCGTCCTAGCACCGGTCCGAAAAAAAGAGCCAAAGGACTGCCATGACTGCGGCTCAATCGGATACGCACTTGCACCGAGTTATAAGGATAGACGTCGGTGCGCAACGTGTTTTGGTGGTCCGCGGGGTTAGGCAGGTAGCCGACGACTACGTCGCCTGCCGGATCGTTGGCGGTATTGGCATCCAAATAGACCGGGCGGCCCGCGACGCGGTTGAGCCCTGCCAATGCCACTGCTTGCTCGCGCGCGGCCGCAATCTCGGCCGATTGATTGGGCTGGCCGGCAAGTTCGTCTCGGTCGAGTATTTGCGAGGCACCGGCCAATGCAGCCGCATCCGCGGCGTTTTGCAGTTCCGCCTTGACCACGGCTAGATAGCCTAGGTCTATGGCGAAGGCTAGCATGCCGAGCAGAAAGACCATGAGGATGGCCGTCAAAGGCACCACGGCGCCATGACGACCGCGAGTTTCGCTACGGGTTGGCAAGCGGAAGACTTTTCTCGACAACACGAAGCGCATGGTGCTTACCTGCTGGGGAGGTGTTTCCTCTTCAAACTTAGGTCAGGTTTTTGTGGCTGTCAAAATCAGCACAATTGCTATTTTCGGTACAATTGCAGTGCTTTGACACTGTGTGTGCCGTTTTGCCGGGGGTGCCGAGATAGGGTCGTCCCAATGGACAGTGCAGTCGGCTCACGCCTTGACAACTGAGTTATCGGGTGGCAAAAAGAGGCCCGCGGGTCGTTCGGTGACCTGCTGAGGTTTGTGCACTCCAAACCATTGGTTACGCTTGGTGCTGCCCGTGTGTTTGCCCCTCGGGGGAGGATAGTCATGGACATGGATAAGATCGTAGCGTTGTGCAAAAGAAGAGGCTTTATTTTTCCATCGAGCGACATTTACGGCGGCTTCAATGGATTTTGGGATTATGGTCCTTTGGGTGTCGAATTGAAACGCAACATAAAAGAGGCATGGTGGCACGATATGGTGCTCGACCCACCGCTGGGACCGGACGGTCGCGAGATCACCATGGTCGGGCTCGATTGCGCCATCATCATGAATCCCAAGGTGTGGGAAGCCAGCGGGCATGTGGCTGGCTTCATAGACCTGTTGGTGGAATGCAAAACGGAAGGGTGCAAAGGCCGCTTTCGTGCCGATCAGTTAGCCAGCCTGGCCTGTCCGTTGAAGCCGAGCCGCTCGCCCGGGCAGTACGAGAAATGCCAATTGAGCGAGCCGCGGCGTTTCAATCTGATGTTTCGCACGTATGTCGGTGCGGCCGAAGATGCATCGGCAGTGGCTTATTTGCGTCCCGAGACGGCACAGGGCATCTTCGTCAATTTCCGCAACGTGCTCGACTCGTCGCGTTTGAAATTGCCCTTCGGCATAGCCCAGATCGGCAAGGCATTTCGCAACGAAATCAACCCACGGCACTTCACGTTTCGCAGCCGCGAGTTCGAGCAGATGGAAATCGAATTTTTCTGCCATCCGCAGGAGTCGCTGACATGGTATCGCTTCTGGCGTGACGTGCGGCTGCAGTGGTACTATCGAATGGGCATCCGCTCGGAGCGTTTGCGGGCACGCGAGCAAAGCCGCGACGAGTTGGCGCATTATTCCTGTGCCACGACTGATATCGAGTACCTGTTTCCTTTCGCCGACGAGCCTCAGGAGTTGGAAGGTGTGGCCCACCGCGGCGATTTCGATCTCCGGCAACATCAGGAGTACAGCGGCCGCGACCTCACCTATTTCGACGAAGACGGGTGGAACGCTTATCTGGCGCAGCACAAAACCGCTCTGGCCGGTAACCGCCGGCTGGAAGAAGAAGCCAAGGCAGGCTTTCGCTTTGTGCCGCACGTGATCGAGCCTTCGGCAGGGGTGGATCGCTTCGCTTTGGCTGTGCTGTGCGAGGCCTATACCGAGGACGTAGTGGACGGCGAGCCGCGCACGCTTTTACGACTGCATCCGCGTTTGGCGCCCATCAAGGTCGCGGTCTTCCCCCTGGTCAACCGCGAGGGTATGCCGGAAAAGGCCTACGCCATCTACCGGCTTTTGAAAGAGCATTGGTCCGTATTTTACGACGATCGCGGTGCCATCGGGCGCAGATACCGACGCCAAGACGAAATCGGCACGCCTTATTGCATCACCGTGGACGGTCAGACCTTGCAGGACGATACGGTGACCATCCGGAACCGCGACGACTGCAAGCAAGAACGAGTGCCGGTAAAGGGACTGGTCGAGGAATTGAGCCGTCGGCTGCGCCCGTCACGCTGACGGCATGGGTGGAACGGTGTGTTACTTGGGTTCCGAGGTCGTCGAGGGTTCGTTGGCCGGCATCCGCAAGGGTAGGCCCAACTCCTCGATCTTGCGGTAAAGCGAACTGAGGGACAGCCCCAGACGCCGGGCGGCTTCCTTTTTGTCTTGCGATTCCCGCAGCACACGCTCGATATGGGCACGCTCGAATTGTGCCACGGCCTGGCGCAAATTGTCGGTGCGGCGCATCTGGGCCGCCGGTGCCAAGCCGGGAGGCAGATCGCTCGGTCGGATCAAAGGCCCGGCCCCGAGGATCACGGCCCTCTGGATGACGTTGTCCAGTTCGCGCACGTTCCCTTTCCAAGGAGCCTGGAGCAGGATTTGCATGGCTTCGTGGTCCACTCCCACGAACCGTTTGCCCAACTGCTGCGCGTGCTTGGCGACCAAAAACGCTACCAGGGCCGGGATGTCCTCGCGCCGCTCCCGTAAAGGCGGCAGATGAATGCATACGACATTGAGCCGATAATACAGGTCCTCGCGAAACCGTCCTTCCTCGACCAGTTTGGCCAGATCTTTGTTGGTGGCGGCGATGATCCGAGCGCGCATCGCCACCGGCTCGGCCGCACCGATGGGAAACACTTCTCGTTGCTCGATGGCACGCAACAATTTGGCCTGCGTGGCCAGACTGAGTTCGGCGATTTCATCGAGGAAAATAGTGCCCTCTCCGGCACGCAAAAACACTCCGTCCTGGTCCCGGTCCGCCCCAGTATACGCTCCCTTGCGGTGGCCGAACAACTGGTTTTCCAGGAGCTCGTAAGGAATAGCGGCACAGTTGACCGGGAGGAACGGCTCGGAGGCGAAAGGGCTCTGGGCGTGGATGGCTCGGGCGATCAATTCTTTGCCGGTTCCGCTTTCGCCCACGAGCAAAACGGTTGTCCGAGTGGGTGCCACTTTGGCCACCGTGGAGAAAACCTGCTGCATGGCAGCACTTTTGCCCATGATCTGATCGGGGTGGTACTCGCGATGTAACTCCCGGCGTAGCCATTGGTTTTCTCGATACAGCCGACGGTAGTGCAGCAGATGCCGGATTTTGCTCAGCACCTCTTCGAACAATAGCGGCTTCATCAGGTAGTCGTGGGCACCTTTTTTGAAGGCCTCGACCGCCGTTTCTACGGTGGCATACGCAGTGATCAGCAACACGAACAAATCGGGATTGATATGGAGCAACTGCTCCAGGAGTTGCACGCCGTCCATGCACGGCAATTGCAAATCGCAGATGGCCACGTCGTAGCGTTTGGCCACGGCCAGGCGCAGTGCCTCTTCGCCAGACGCGGCGGTATCTACGCTGAAGCCCTCTTGGTGCAAAAACTCAGCTAGCGTGTGCCGGATGATAGGCTCGTCGTCCACGATCAGCAAGGTGCCGGCCGAAGGGCCGGCGCTCGGTTCCGCTCTCCTGCTTGTGTTCGCTTCAGACAGCATGCGCATGGACGGCTCCCGCGATCGGCAGACGGATGCGAAAAACAGTGTGTCCGGGACCGGACTCGAAACTGACGGTGCCGCCTTGGTCGCTGACCAATTTTTTGGTCACAAAAAGACCCAGGCCGGTGCCGTGCGGTTTCGTGGTGAAAAACGGCGCGAACAGACGCGCGCGATGTGCCGGCGGAATACCTGGGCCGTTGTCCACCACCTCCAGGCATATCTGCTCGTCGCAGGACATCGCGCGCACCACGATGCGTCCGCCCTCCGGCGTGGCATCTATGGCATTGAGGATCAAATTCAGCAACGCTTGCGTCACAGCATCTCGGGAAACGCGTACCGGCGGCAGGAGCGGATCCAAGGCCACTTCCAAGACGCGTCCCCGCAGCGGCTTGTAGTATTTGGCGATGCTGACCGCCTGCTGAATTACCTCGGCCGGCGTTATCCACATCGGTTCTTGCCCGCCTGGCCGGCTGAAATCTATCAGCTCCCGCAGTATGCCCTGGATGCGTCGCAATTCCCCGCGCACCAGGGCCAGCTTTTCCTGGGCATACGCGTCTTGGCAGCGGCGTTGTAAGATCTGCACCAAAGAACTGATGGAAGTCAAAGGATTGCCGACCTCGTGAGCGATCCCGGCAGCCAAGAGTCCAAAGGCCGCCATTTTCTCTTGGTGCAGCATGCAAGCCTGCGCTTCTTGCAGCTCTCGCGTGCGTTCGGCAATTTTGCCTTCCAGGTGCAGCTGATGCTCGCACAGCTGGCGATTGAGCAGACGCAAATGCTCGCCTGCCTTTTTGAGGATGGCGGCCAGACTGTTGGCTGCCCACGCCACCCAGACCATGAGCACCAGCAAGAAAAACAGAGACTCGTTGGCGTTGGGCGCATGGCGATAGTGCAGATAAAGGAGCAGTGCGCTGACCGAATGGAACAGGCACATCACGTAAGGATGCCAGCCAGGATACCGTATCGCCGCTATGACCAGCGACAGCAGATAGTAAAAACGGAAGGGACTGTCGAGTCCTCTCTCGAAATAACACAGGAGGCCAATGAAAACTGCCTCCATGGCACCGACCAGCAAAGGATACGCCGCTAGGAATACCCGGCCTCGCAGGCTGTAATAAGTGTCTATGAGCGTATAAAGGGCGCCCAGCGTGAGGATGGCGTTGAGCGCCGCTGCGTGAGCTTCCGGCCAAAGGCCGGCATTGGCCAGGGCGTATCCCACTGCCAGGCCGAACCATCGAATACGTACGGCGATCTGTTCGCCGGCCAAATCCGTAGTGCTACTCGCTAGCCCATCGTCTGGGACCGCCATAGTGCTTTCCTGCTATGTACCTGGGATCTCGGACAAGATCGCAGTTCGCTTGTGTTGTTTCCCATTAATTCTATAGGGCGGCGGCACGCTACCCGGTGAATTTGCGACGCCTATAAAGAACCTGGTCGCGTCGGCTAGCTGCGGCCGCCCGATTGTAATGCGGCCCGCGAACATTTAGACTAACGGCCGATCACCGACGAAGCCACCAGACCCCAGCTCGGGAGTGGCTAAGTGTCGAGGAGCGGGTCATGGTTCCGGATAATCTGCAGGGTAGAATCGAGGAGGACGAGACATGGTGCGTGCGGTGGATGTGCAAGGCGGGCCTACTAGCTGCACACCTGGCATTGCTCTCCGGTGGCGCAAAGCAGCACGGTTGTGCCACGGACTTGCGTACTTGGGCTGTTGTGTGAGTGCGGTCGCTGTGACGCTCTGGATGGCTCGATCACCCCTGACGACACATGCCGTGGCGTGCCATGTTGCGCCGGACAAGCTAGCCAAGGGGGTGGAATCCTATGTGGCCACTTTTTCGATTTGTGCATACGACCCGGAGCGCAAGGAATGGGGAGTGGCGGTGGCTTCCAAATACCTGGCCGTCGGGGCCGTGGTACCGTGGGCAAAGGCCGGCGTGGGGGCAATCGCTACGCAGAGCTTCGCCAACATCACGTACGGTCCGCGCGGCTTGGAGCTACTAGCTAGCGGCAAATCCGCTGCCGAAGTCGTGGAATTACTGACGAGGGACGACGAAGGACGGGACAGACGACAACTGGGCGTGGTGGACGCCGCCGGGGAGACGGCTCATTTCACCGGTAGCAAGTGCCTGCCTTGGGCCGGCGCCAAATCCGGCAAACACTATACGTGCCAGGGCAATCTCTTGGCCGGACCGGAAGTCGTCCAAGAAATGGCCAAGGCCTTCGAGAGCGCGAGCGGTCCTTTGGCCTGGCGGCTCATGACTGCCCTAGAAACTGGTGAGCGCGCCGGAGGCGATCGGCGCGGCAAACAATCGGCTGCCATCCTGGTGGTGCGCGACCGTGCCGGCCCCAATGGGCTCAGCGACCGCTACCTTGACTTGCGCGTGGACGACCACAAAGAGCCGGTCACAGAGTTGGCGCGTATTCTGTCCCTGCGCTTGCGGCGTCCCGGGGGCAAATAATACAGACGCCCCGGTCTGGCACTCATGCTACACGGGGCCTGATGACCGTGCAGCCGATGGGGGCGAGTGCCTGACGCAAGCGCTCGAAGGTGGCATCGTCGGGGCAGATGCCGACGATCGCCCCTCCCGACCCGGCGAACTTGGCACTGGCACCGGCACGCCGAGCCACCTCGACCATCTCCACCTGGGCAGGTGGCAGCCGATAGATGCTGCGGCGCAGGTCGAAATTACGATCCATGAGATAGCCCAGCTTGTGGTAATCGCGGGCACGGAGTGCTTCCCGACCTTCTTCTGCCAGACGGGCAAAGTGCAGCATGGCTTGGACCACTTCCGGGTCGCCGCGCTGAAAGCGGCCGCGGAGGTCGTTGTGGAACACTTCCGTCGGCTCGCCGGCGTCCGTCTTGTACGCCAGATACAGCGGGGGTAGCAGATCCAATGGCAACGGTTCGTAAAACCCCACCTGCAGCCCATGTACCTCACGCATCCGATCGCGCGAAAAGTCCATGTAGACCAGCCCTTCGTACACCTGGATGACGCGATCCTGCAGGCCGGCGGCGATGCCCAGCTCCTCCGTTTCCACCGCCAGCGCCAGCGACGGCTGGACCTCTTGTGGAATGGCTACCTGATAGAAGTCCATAAGACAGCGCAGAGTGGCCACGATAATGGCGCTCGAGCCTGCCAAACCGACTTGCCGCGGAACGGTCGTTTGGTAACGGATGGAAAAGTTGCGGTCGTGCAAACGACAGCCTAGACGTTGGCAAAACTCCACGAATTTCTTGATGGTCGCTTTGACCAGCCGGATGCCCCCGTAATAGCCGTGGAGCTTGACGTCGCGCACCAGTTCGTAGACCGAATCGAAGCGATTGATGTTCTCGCCGCTCCAGACGATTTCGACTTGGTCCCACTCGTAGAGCACCACTTCGGCGGCGAAGTTGCGCACGATCACGGAGATCGTCTTGCCGAAATAGCCGTCCGAGGGATTGCCGAGCAATCCGGCACGTGCGTAGGCGCGTCGGCGTATGATCTGCATGATCGCTCACCTCGGTGCACCGTCCGGTAGGTTCGGGGTCAGCAAACAGATCGGCGGTCGCACGCTTATGCTCCTGCCCGATCAGGGCCGACCGAGCAGCTGGCGCACATAAGTCCGCAAGCTGTCGCCGTAACGCGGGTCGGCGAGAGCGAACTCACAAAATGCCTGAAAATAGCTTTCGAAGTTACCGATGTCGAAACGCCGCTCGCCGGGAGGCAGTTTCACCCCGAGCACCTTGCCTCCCTGGCGGATAAGAGTGCGGATGGCATCCGTAAGCTGGATCTCGCCGTTGCGCCCGGGCGGGGTACGCGCCAAGATATCGAAAATCCCGGGACGGAATACATAACGAGCTGCCACGGCCAATCGGCTCGGGGCTTCTTCCGGCTCGGGCTTCTCGACGATATCTGCCAATTCGCACACAGGGACGGCTGTTGGTCGAGGCGCCACGATCCCATAGTTGCTCACTTGCTCCGGCGCCACTTCTTCTAGGGCAATGACCGCATCTGCGCTGGCTTCCTCGAAGAGCTCGGTCATCTGTGCCACGATGCGCGATTGCGCATGCACCCCGATAATCGAGTCGCCTAGGGCCACGACGAACGGATGCGGGCCCACTACGCCGCGCGCACACAGCACTGCATGCCCCAGTCCCAATTGCCGCCGCTGCCGCGTGTAAAAATATTCGACCTCCTGACGCTCGAAATCCAGCTCCGCCAGCAGCTCTTCTTTACCCGTCTCGCGCAAAAAGGCGATCAGCTCCGCATTGATGTCGAAATGATTCTCGATGGATGTTTTGCCTGGCCCGGTGACAAAAAGAATGCGCCGAATCCCCGAACTGGCCAATTCCTCGACCACGTACTGGACCACGGGCTTGCGGCCTACGGGCAGCATTTCTTTGGGCTGACTCTTGGTCGAAGGCAAAAGGCGCGTGCCCTGGCCAGCCACCGGCACCACTGCCAGATCCACGGTCATGTTCCCCTCCGCTGGTTTGCGCCCGATGTGTCGCAGGCCTGCTCCGCTTCAAGTTCTGCTGCTCTTGCAGACGATGCATTTTAGCAGACACCTGCGAAAAGGCACCGTCACTTTCCGGTGGGCGACACGGGTCCTCCGCCCAGGGGACTGCAGACCGGTGTCGCCTCCGGCGCAATGCTCGTGTCTTCCCGATGTCCGGAGTACCGGAGCTGAGACTATCGGTGAACCAAAGCGCGTGGTCCTGCTTATATCGTACATTATGCTTCTGGGTCCTGGCGAGCGCAGTCGGTGCCCAGTCGGGCTGTTTGCGCCCACTGACCGACCGGCTGGATGCGATCCACGAAGAGCTGCGATCCATCCACGAGCAGCTGCTCATCGCCAACCAGCGATTGGAGCAAACCAATGGCCAGCTGGACGATATGAACAAGCGCTTGCGCCGTTTCCCCGGCTTGGGGGTTCAGCCCGAACAGGATCACTATCCCCCGCACTAGCTGTTCAGAGGTGCAGGGAACGACAAAAAGGCACAGGTCATAAGGCGAGTGGCCGAACCCAGCTCGTGCAGGCGGGAACCGGTTGCCGCGGCGCGTCGAGACGATCAACGTACGATACCCAGCAGCCGGCCGCGAGGTTGCGACAGATCCACAATGACCGGCTGAGCTGTTTGGGCTACGCCGACGTTGCCTGCTCGGTCAACTGCTTCGACTTTGACATAAAATTTGCACGGGCAAGCGGGAGGCGGAGGCACCTGCCAGATATAGCGGCCTGTGTTTTCCAAACCTTTGGCGATTTCGTTCCAGGGGCCTTCTGGCTTTTCAGCCCAAAACAAGGCGATCGGCTGAGGGGCCAGGTTTTTGTCGGTCGCGTGCCAGGTAATGGTGAGGCGTCCCGCCTCGCTGCCACGACCTGGTTCCGGTGGGAAAATCTGCACCATCGGCTTGGTCAAATCTACCTCGACCCAAAGTTGCGGGGGATCGCCGAGTTGCGGGGGACGACCACCTAAGCCTACGCCGCTGCGCACCACCAAGGTCAAGCCGAAGATACCTTCGCCGTTGACTTCCATAGAGAAGGGCGACGTCTTGTCGGCGTCCTCGCCGTAGCGTTGCCAGGTCCGACCGTCCAGCGTGTACCACAATTCGACCGACGAAACGCCCGAAGGGCCCACATCTTCTACCGTATACTCCAGCTGGATGCGCGTGGTATTGACATACTTGACGTCCGGTTGCGCGGGCAGACCTGCAGGCGGCAGCACCCCGTGCGGTGAGGCCAGGGGCTGTCCCTGAGCGGAAGCGCCGGCACCTACGAGCAACGTGCGCTGCGACACGTTGCCGGCTCGGTCTGCGGCCGTGAAGCGTACTTCCCAGGGACCATTTCCATCCGGCACCCAGTATTTTTGTCCGGTGGGAGTCGAGCCGATGGGCACACGTTGCCAGGTGGTTAGAGAGGAGCGGTACTCCAGCTGAAGCGAGGACAGATCGAGGTACTCGTCGCGTACCTCCCAGGCCAGGCCGATTTGGCCGCCGCCGGTCAGTTCGCGCAGACCGATTGCAGGTGCAGCGGTGTCCACGATGACCTGTAAGGCGGGCGTAAGCCGTTCGATTTCTGCTGGGAATACGCGCCCGTCCTGGTCCATTGTGCGTACGGCGAACCAGTACAGCCCATCGCGGGGCGCCTGAAAAGCGAATAGTTTCTGGTCCGGACTCGTGGCTCCGTACATCCTCCAGGTTCGGCCCTGATCTTCGGACACGTACAGCTGCACTTCGCGCACGCGGCTTTGTTCACGAATGTCAATCTGGAAAGGTATGCGAAACTGACTCTGGCGCACGAAGAGTGGCTCGGGCGTCTGAGCTGTACAGATGGTCCAACTGCTCGCGACAACAGTCAGAACCAGCAGTCCCCTACCCAGATGCTTCATGCCCGGTCGGTCCCTTGGGTCTATCGAAGGGCATCGGGTACGTCCAAACCAGTTGGCCCGTGCAGCGATGTCGCTGTACGCCGACATTGCAATCCTATGTCGTCGCTCTCGGCGATCGCCGGAACGACCCTAACGACGCTGCCTCCGAGCCAGCACCATATGGCTTGGCTTTGCCCTCTGGGAGAGCTATCGGCAGACCTAGCAAAGCCCTTACGGCAAAAAAGGCAAGCTGCATAGAGGAAGGAAGCGGCGCAGCATGCCTATCCTGTAAACTCGGGCCAGACGCCACGCGACAAGTCCGCTAGACTCGACCCAGCTTGGCCAGTTTGTACCTCTTCTCACGGCGGCTAGGTTCTTCCTGGCTGACGGCCTAATCGTTAGGCTGCCACGTCATCTGCACCTGGTATTCGCCTTTGACGAGCGCTAGCTGTTGGTTAGGGATTGGAGTACTTCCAGCTCTTAGATAGCTTTTTGCTTCACGTACCTTACCCCGGCGCAGATCGTACAGCACCGATCCGAGCAACTCGACGTCGGCATTGGGGATACCGCCGCGGAATATCACCAGAGCGACATCTGCATCTTTTTCGGAACGTTTGCCAACGTAGGTATATTCGACCTGTACAGAAGGAAGCGACACACTATCTACGGCATCAATGGGGAGCTCTACTTGTGCTGTCCACTTGTGTCCCGGCTGCCACTGGCCGGGCGAGCAATGGGGCAGACAGATTGTCAGCCAGCGTTGCAAGTTAGGGTAGACCAAGGTCGCCGGAGCACGTTGCTGCTCCGGCAGTTTGTTCACTGCCAGTTGTGCCTCTTCTATGGCGCCTGCATCGAAACGCTTGTTCCTCAGAGGCTCGGCTGCGCCCGCGGGGATGTCCTTGCCATCGAGGGCCAAACCGAGACGGAAGTTGTCCAGACTGAACTGCCGAGAGGGAGCAGATTCACGGTCGTTCACATGCACATCGGTCGTATAGTCCATGCGGTAATTGAATCGGCGATTTTCGTTTTGTTGG